>Ga0172375_10011762_pt1 | contig 11069 bp, 8 predicted proteins | sample LakKiv1m_FD_114537 | JGI IMG/M metagenome (GOLD analysis project Ga0172375, IMG submission 114537) | Freshwater microbial communities from Kabuno Bay, South-Kivu, Congo - kab_092012_11.1m | ecosystem: Environmental > Aquatic > Freshwater > Lake | place: Democratic Republic of the Congo... | reverse complement strand
TACCCAAAGGTGCACCCATGAAGTTCATTGAATCGGGGCGGCGTTTCTCGAAAACTGAAAGCATCCAGCCGCGATAAAAAAACTCTTCCGGCAGTGCGATGAAAAACGTCTGCTCTATGAATGTCATGCCCAGAAATTTTTCAGGCCAGGCAAAGGCGAAGTTGTGGCCCAGTCCTGCTGAGTGCCAGAGGTGATACCCCAGAATATATGGTGGAAAAATGATTGCCGCCCATTTCAGCGCGTATGCTGTTTCATTCTGCCAGCCCTCAAGGTGTATGCCGTAAGCTCGCAGCGGGTCGGGTTTTTCATATTTGATGGTGCGCCAGACCGGCATGTAAACCATGCCTGCCAGTATGAACGAGTAGGCATATTCACGCGCCGGGCCGGGCAGAATGTGTGCTGTTGCAGCGATTGAGAGAACGATTACGACAAAGGATATCAGCACTTCGCGCATTTCTCGTGGGCGGTATATAGCCGGCAGCAGCAGTTTGTTATCTATTGTCGTCAAGTGGCCTCGCTTGAATTCATCCGCCTATGCGCAAACTCTCGATAAAGTCGCGCTCCAGTTTTGCGTTTACTGTTATCTCGCGTTTCTCGCCCTGTGGAAGATTCGCCAGAACTTTCAGTCCTTCGCCTTTAGTGCTGCAATGACTTACCATAAAACGCCCAGCCATTTCAAGGGCTTTGTCGTCGTATGCCCCTCGCAGCAGCACCAGCGGAGCGCCGAAGCCCAGAGGTTCAAGCATTACGTCGTCGGGGCGTACCAGTTTTTCCAACCAGTTGTTTTCAAAATCGTCACGGGCTACTACCAGCTTATATGCAGCCTCCGGTCTGAAATGCCGTCCCACCGAAAGCAGTTCGTAATCGTTGGCCTCGATGCGCTCCTGGTGCTCGAAAAGATCACGCACGCGCATACTGTAAAGACTGTCGGTCAAGAGACAGCCACCGCCCGACTGCGAACGCTCTTTGATGCCGTATTGATCCATAAGCGCCATCTGACGCTTACGACCGCGACCTTCAATGCCTTCCAGGCGCGAACGATCAACCAATCCGGTTTTTTCGGCATCGGTCTCCGGCAGACGTTTGGCTGTGAGCGGACGCAGCAGTTTGCCAACGAGTCCGCTTGCCTTCTCGGTCTGACGCAAGGCCGAACGATGCTGGCTCATTGGGCGCTGGTTAAGCACTTCGCCGCTGAAAACAAAAGCTCCACCAATCGACTCCATATATTCCCGTGCTTTGTTCAGGATGTAAATGCGGCAGTCGATGCAGGGATTCACATTACGCCCGACGCCGTTGGGCGGATTGCGAATCATGTCGTAATAAGGCTGATCGGCTTCATATATTACCAGCTTCAGCCCCAGTTCCCTTGCAGAACGTTCTACAGAGCTTTCACTCATATCGCGTCCCATTCCGCGTCCGCGTCGTGAGAATTCGGTTATGAACGGCGCAGTGAAATGAAACAGATGCACTTCAAGGCCCTGCTGGTCGATGATTTTTGCCGCCAGTATTGAATCGTTGCCGCCCGAAAAAAGCCCGACGGCAATTGGTTTGCTGTTCTTAACTTCAGTCATTTTATTTCCGTATGTCAGACAGCCCGTCACAAGACGGACATTATTTCGCGCACATCATAAACTATGTTTGTGCTCTGTAAAACAATAAATGCGGACTATAAGTGCTTAAAGCAACTGTTGTACATCATAAATAAGCTGGTCGTACAAGTCGCCTAAATCAACAACAAGATAGATCAGAGCAAAGAGCGTCACTGCATAGCAGGCGAACAGGGTAATCTTTGAGGTTATACTCTTGGGATTAAGGCTTTTTATCAGCATTGGAGCGCTATAAATTGCCATGGTCGCTATCAAAACTACCAGCCCTACGGCCTGCCAGGCAAACTTGCCTTTCTGCAAAGCCACAATGAAAGCCGAAAGAAATATAGGCAGTAAAAACAGCAATTCAAAGGGCGGTTTAAAACTGTCCGGTTTTCTAAAGCTTTTTTTAAACAGCATAACAATCAGTAACATTAACATAATAACGAGCGCTGCGATTGAAGCATAACGTATATATAGACGTACAGCATCCTGATTCATATCCAGCAATTTGTTGCGGGCTGTTTCCTGGCCAAATCCTTCTGTCTTTGCCAGAGTCTCGAAAAGAGTTCTGGCTTTGTAAATATTACCCATTGTCAACAGACAGTCGGCTCTTCCAATCAGGGCTTCGCGTTTTTTATTCGAGTCGACGGCCTTTTCTTCCATCTGCTCATATACTTCGACTGCCTCGGCGCAATCGTTCAGGCTGCGGTATTTAACGGCCATCCAGAGCAGCGCATCCCATTCGAGAGCAAAAGGCGTATCACCTTTAAGAATTTCTTTTACTTCAGCAATCTGTTTTATGTGATCTACATCTTTTCCTGTACTCTTCATTATGGCTTCATAGCGGGCGAAACGCTCTTCTCCGCTTGATATGGCTTTTTTCAGGTACTCAGCCCGCCGCAGAGCCCGGCGTGCTGGACGTGCATTAGGGAAACGCTCAGCCATAAGCTCATATCGTTTTACTGCGTCGCTGTATTTGTGTTCCATCTCATCGGAAATTCGCGCCATCTCATAATATGCGTCATCCTGAAAAGCTCCGGGAGGCTGTTTTTCGATAATTCTGTCAAGCATAGTGCGGGCTTCTTCGATGTTGCCTTCTCTGGCCTGTTTCAATGCCTGGTAGAAAAGATCCATCTCCATTTTCGCATCCAGAACGTCCGCTCCACCGTCGGATTCCGGGGTTTCTGCAGGTTTGTTCTGAGCTTGCACAGGGGTGACTGCGAGTAAAGCAAAACACAGCATTAATAAGGAAATGACTTTCGACATTTTTATTACCGGTGTATTTGATCGGTTGACTATACAGTGGCCACTTGACCGACTGCGCTACTTTTGTTACGTTATCACGCAGGAGAAACGATTTGCAAGCAGGAAGACAATGTTAAAAAGCGATCCGAGAGCCCACAGAGGTCTTGAGCTGATAGAAGAACTTGATGACCGTCTTGAAAAGCTCAAGCACGAATACGACGTGTATTTTGCCGGAGTCTCACACATTGACCCCACCGAAAAGAAGGTGCCGATAAGGCGCATTATTACCAAGCTGAACGAAATGCATCTGGTTAATCCGCGCCTGCGCTTTCAGTTTCAATCTCTGGTGGGTCGCTTCGTTTCGCTTAATCAATACTGGACGCGTATCCAGCGCGAGATCGAGGAAGGTCGTTACAGCCGCGATATTTTCAGAGCTAATCTCAAAAACAATGGTCGCGAAGCCAAGGCTTACTTCGGCAAAGAAGCGCCGAAAATGCCGGGCAGCGGGGATCCTGATGAGAAGTCGCAGCTTAAAAACATTGATATCATAGGCGCACCGCAGCAGGACGATAAAATCAAGCGCGATGACATCGAAGAACGTCTGATCACAGAGCGTGATTTAAAGAAGATGAAGCTTGAAGACAAGGTCGAAGTGTTTTCCTATGATGCGATCCGCAACGATAAAAACGCTGCTGACAACGAGCCTGTTGCCGAACGGAAAATTGAAACGGATGCCTTTGACAAACTTTATTCCGATTATAAGCAGGCCCAGAAACGACGAGGCGTAACCGTCGATGATGGAATAGGGAGAGACACCGTGCGCCAGCAGATAGAGTTGCAGCGTCAGCGACTGATACACAAATACGGCGGCAGTGTGGAGGTCGATTTTCAGGTTTCCGAAAAGGAAGACAAAATATCGCTGAAGCCGATAATAAGGAAAAAAGCATGACGAGAACTGGCGGAATTAATTCCGTCGGGTATATTTTCAGGCGCTTCTTAAGCGCTGCTGTTGGTTATTTCACTCAATTGCATCTGCCTTCATTCATACTTGCGCCGATTATCCGCCGGTATGTTAAACATTATAAAATCAACATGGATGAGTTTGCTCTGCAGCCGCAAGAAGCTGCTACTTTCGGGCAGTATTTTGCCAGACCGCTTAAAAATGGCTTGTGTCCTGCGGCGGACTCAAGTCATTTCGTGCTGTCGCCCGCCGACGGCGTTCTGACCGTTGGTGGAAAAATTACGAACGGCAGGCTGCAGCAGATCAAGGGCAGCGACTACTCATTGAACGATTTCGTTGGTGATCCTGCAACGGGTGCTCAATTCGAAAACGGCGATTACTTCGTGGTCTATCTTTCGCCGCGCGATTATCACCGTGTTCATTTCCCGGCGGACGGTGCAGTCGGCAGTTGGCATTACATTCCCGGCGATAAAATTACCGTTCGACCAGGCTATCTCAAAGATCACCCTGGCGTTTTTGTAAGAAATGAACGTCTGGTTGTCTTTCTCGAAACTCCGCGCGGTCCGCTGGCCGTCGTCATGGTCGGCGCTACCTGCGTCGGGCGCATGGATATAAGTTTTGATCCGATGCTTGAGGATGTGCAGCTATCGTGTGAAAATCGACATGTCTACGACAAGCCTCTGTCTGTTGCGGCAGGAGGCGAACTGGGCATGTTCCAGATGGGCTCTACAGTAGTTGTGCTGGCGGCTCCCGGAATGCTGCAGGTAGACAATGCCCTTATCGGACAGAATGTAAAAGTCAATCAGGCGGCGGGGGACTGGCAGTGAAAAAAATACTTCAAATAGCGCTTCTGCTTTCAATGCTGCTGCTAAGTGCCTGTGCCGCCGGACCTGATAGAGTAGCCGATGCTTATAGACAGGCTCTGGAGTCAGGTGATTCATCCAGTTTAGAAGCAATGTCGGCCTATAAAGCCGATTTCGAATCAGCGCTGAAGAACGATTTTGTATCAGTAAGCCCGAAATCCGGCACTGCATCGGAAGAAAAAAATAGCGGCAGCGCTTATATAGTTTCCAATGGCGTTGCTTATCGCCTTCATAAAGACGAGAATAGCTGGAAAATTGACTGTTCCACTGCCGGGCCTTTTAATCAATCCACTCCCGAAATGACGCTGCTTCTAGCACTGCACCTGGTAAAGGCTGGACGTTTCGCCGAATTGAATCGGCTGGCCCTGCCTGATGCCGCTGTTACAAGCGGGGAGCCTTCGGAAGCAGCACTTGAATTGTGGCGCGAGTTCGCCGCCGCTGTCGGGCCATCATACGACTGTCGTCCCTTCGAAATTACAGGCGACGAAGCCATTCTGTCCTATGGCGGCGATGGTCAAAGGCAGATAAAAATGCGCCGCAGCAATTCTCTATGGTACATAGTAGAAATCAACTGATGGAGGTTCTTCATATGTTCGAAGACAGAATGCCGTCCCAGCCGGACGGCCTTATTATTATAGATAAACCACAGAATCTCAGCTCCGCCGAAGTAGGCAATCTCGTCAAGCGGCGTTTCCGTTTCAAAAAAGTTGGACACGCCGGAACACTCGATCCCATCGGAACCGGACTGCTGGTTGTGTGTGTTAATGAAGGTGCCAAGCTTTCGAAAGTGCTGTCAGAGGGCGACCGGGCCTATGATGTGCGCGGAAAACTGGGCGCAGCTATGGATACGCAGGACAGAACCGGTCAGATTATCAGTGAAGGAGAAGTCCCTTCCGATGAAAAACTGGTAAGAGAAACCATACTTTCATTTCTCGGTCCGCAGATGCAGACACCGCCCATGTATTCTGCCAAGAAACACCAGGGCCGTGAACTGTACAAGATCGCCCGTCAGGGTGAAACAGTGGAGCGCGAAGCCGTATCCGTAACAGTGTACGATATCGGTGTGACATCTGTCGAGCTGCCGATTTTCAATCTGCATGTTAAAACCAGCAAAGGTTTTTATGTGCGCACTCTCTGTCACGACATCGGCGAAAAGCTGGGTTGTGGAGCTCATCTTGAAGAGCTGCGACGCACAGTGCATTCCGGCTTTTCAATTGAAGACGCCTTAAATCTGGACGAGCTGCTAGATGGCGGCTGGGATATGCTGCACAAATATTTGGTACCTCTCGATTCGGAAAAAATAAGCATTCCGCGCCTTTTTGTGGGACATGAAGCCGAGGAGGAAATTCACTTTGGCCGACGTGTCAAACCATTCATGCTGACTGGGCATCACGACACGCAGGTGCTTGAAGCGCCAATCGTCAGAGCAATTTCCGAAAGCGGCAGGGTACTGGCGCTGCTGGAACGCGGAAGCGGCGAGAACGAGGGCTCGTGGCTGGTCGAGCGCGGTTTCTTTGTGGGTAAATGATGCACAATGGAGGAAAACCATATGGAAAAGCCTGCATACGGATATGAAGAAGCGCTTGAGGCGGCGGAATTTTTAAAAAGCCGTCTGCCTTCAATCCCGGATCGTGCCATTATCCTCGGTTCAGGGCTTTCCAGTCTGGCCGACAGATTCGAAGAAAAAATTGAGATTCCATACGGTGATATTCCGCACTTCCCGCTTCCCGCCGTTGTCGGGCATCGTGGCGTGCTGGTCTACGGCAAGCTGGCGGGAGTCGCTGCCATAGCTTTAGCTGGTCGTTTTCATTATTACGAAGGTTATCCGCTGGATCTGGTTGTTCTCCCGGCGCGGGTTCTGGCGCTGGCCGGAATTAAAAAGCTCATTGTTACCAACGCCGCCGGTGGAGTTAACACAGACTTTTCGCCCGGCAATATCATGCTGATCAAAGATCACCTCAACATGACCGGTCAGAATCCGCTGGCTGGAACCAACGATACGCGCTTCGGTACGCGCTTCCCCGATATGAGTCACGTTTATTCGGAAGAGCTGTGTGATGTCGCCCGAAAGGTAGCCGGCAGTCTGGGATTGAAACTGGTTGAGGGGATCTACCAGTGGAACCGAGGTCCAAGTTACGAGACGCCCGCCGAAGTGCGCATGGCAAGAATTCTGGGAGCCGATGCCGTGGGAATGTCCACTGTTCCTGAAGCCATTGCAGCCCGGCATGCCGGGTTGCAGGTGCTGGGCTTCTCTCTCATCACCAATATGGCTGCCGGCATTCTCAATCAGCCGCTTACTCATAAGGAAGTCACCGAAACTGCGGCGCGGGCCGAATCGGATTTCTGCGCCCTTATTGCCGGAATAATGCCGCTGCTGTAAATCGCCGGATATAAAGCCTTATGAAAAAAAGCCCTTCCATGCGGAAGGGCTTTTGCTTGTCGTTAAGAAGCCTGCATCAGGAGCAAATGCCCACCAGACCATAGGCCCAGATAAAGACCGAGCAGGTATGCGGTGCGCAGCACATGGCCAGACCGAAACCGCAGATGTTTCCGACTGGAGGATTGCAGCCTTCGATGCAGTTAGGTGCTGAATCGGCATTGCAGGACCAGCCGTCATCGCAGGCGGGCGGGCAGTTCAGAACGCAGGTGTTGTAAGTCGGGTCGCAGATATAGCCTGCCTGGCAGCCTGCCGGGCCGCAGTCTCCGGTGCCAACGCCGACTACACATTTACCACCTTTGCATACCAGTGAACCGACGCATTCGTCGTCGTCCGAACACATGTCCATACATACGCCTTCGATCTGTCCGGGTGAAACGTAACACCAGCGTCCCAGGCCGCAGTCGTTGTCGTTCGAACAGTATTCGACGTCACCTTCGTATATGCATTTGCCGTAATTGAGATCGCCGCTGTTTTCCATGCAGTAGGTATGTTCAGGACACATCTGGCCAGGATAGTAGCAGTAAGGTACGCAGAGTCCGTCCGATGAACCGGGTCTGAAATCACAGAATTCGAAGGTGGCGCACTGAGCGTTGCTGGTGCAGTAACCTGCAATGGGTATGCACTTTGATTCGTCACAGGTGTAGCCTGAGGCGCAGTGTACGCCGGTGATATGACAGTATGGCTGGCAGACACCGCTCTCATTAACGAAGTCGTTTATCCAGCAGTAATGGTTTTCATCCAGGCAGTCATCATCCTGCTCGCAGGGATCACCCTGAATGACCTCTTCTTCTTCCTCTGCTGCGTCTTCACCATCACCATCGGGGTCCATAACATCAACGCACTCACCTGCATCGCAGATCAGGCCGCTGTCGCAGGTGCGGTATAGTTCCCACGAAGAACCATCGGCGGTGCAGCGCTGAACTTCATAGAGTCCGCGGCACTGGAAAGTTTCAGGCTCGCATTCGGTGCCTTCGACTCCGCATTTGCCGTCTTCACAGATTTCGCCATCGTCGCACTCTTTATAGAATGCCCAGGTCAGACCGTCCGAAGAGCATTTTTCCACTGTTTCGTCATCCGCACAGCGGAAAGTGTCAATTTCACAGCCGTTTCCGCCGTTATCTCCATCGGTGACGTCGCTATCGCCGTCGGGATCGATCAGTTCATATGGGAAACACACGTAAGTACCGTCGTTTTCGAGGCACTGCGCTCCAACTTTTATATTGTTGCACTCCATGTCGCTGGTGCATTTGGCAGTACAGATGGTGCTGGCTCCAAAAGCGATACACTCCATACCTTCGCCACAGTCGCTCTGTGTAGTGCAGGCCTGGGCGAACATATCGTAGGGATTGCTGCTGTCTCCGTCAGTGCCGCCGGCACCGGAATCGCCTTCCGAACAGCCTGCCGCCAGCAGAAGGATTAATAACGCCGCCCCCAGAACCGATTTTGCTGCGTACTTCATTTTCCTGCCTCCCTTGTCGTCATCATCAGCTTCAACAAAAAAGAACAATTTTCTTGTTGTGTCCTGCTTTACATACTTTATAATAGGGGAGGGTGAATGTCAATCGAAAGTTACAGGCTGAAACTGTGATGCTTTCGATGGGGGGAGGACTTTAATGAGTTCTCGGGCGGTATTATATCGATGCTTGGCGTTATCAGGAAGGGTAAAGTCATGAAGCTTACAAATTTAATAATTGTGCTTGCCATCGCATTGTTCGCCTTGGCCTGCAGTGGTTCAGGCTCAAGCGACGGCGGTCCTGACGGAGACAACTTTGACGCATGCGCAAGCGATACCGACTGCCCGGACGGCGAGCAGTGCTACGTACTGACGCATACCTGCGAAGTATTCTGTTTCGACAACACCGACTGCCCGGATGAGAAGATATGCACCAGTGAAGGCATCTGCGGTGATTCTGCGGTCTGCCTCACCGAAGAAGACTGTGAAGCCGGTGAAATCTGTGTATGGAAAGACGCATACAACGCCAAGGTCTGCACTGACCTGGTGGATGGCGATGGCCCCGACGGCGACTGGACTGACGGTGATTCCGATGACACTGACGGAGATATGGATGTCGAACCTAAATGTCCGGTCATCAATGTAAAACCGGGTGAGGTTCAGTTCGGTGCGGTATACTGGGGTGAGAATGCAGAGCGTTCATTCACTATTACCAATGACTCCAACAATAACGTTCCTCTTATAATTTATGATATTCACTACGATACCATCGGAAACACTCCTGAGTTCGAAGTTGACCCGGAGTTGTTGCTGCCGGAACTTCCATTCTCTATCCAGCGTGGACAAACAGTGGAGGTGTTTGTTACTTATACACCCGATGGCGGCGGTATAGATACCGGCACTGTAGAAATTACCAGCAATGCCTGCGGTGGTGGTTTCGTTGAAGTGAAACTACAGAGCGAATACAAAGGTGAAGCCTATATCGAAGTGACTCCAGCATCCAAAGATTTTGGCAACGTAAATCTGGGTGATGAAGCTTTGGAACAGGAGTTCACTATCTGTAATTCCGGTGATATAGATGGTAACCGGGTTCTTTCCATTACTCAGATTGCGACTGCCAGCGGCGTATGGGATAACTTCAAATGTATTTCACCAAACTGTGTAACTCCGCAGGTTCCGCCGCTTAACATTCTCCCCGGCGAGCAGTACTGCGAAACATTTGTAATCAGATACAGCCCGCAGTCGCTGGCCGAAACCTGGGATCCACATCGCGACACCATTATGATTTTCAACGACTCCGACACCATCGGCGATAGAATCTACAAGATCGATGTCAGCGGTTCGGCAGAATCCTCATCGCTCTTTATTCATCCTTATCCCATCGATTTCGGTACGGTTTCCATCGGTGAAACCAGGGAGAGAATCGCCACACTGCACAACTATTCTCAGAATGACATAACTATTAATCTCATTTCAGAGGTGGCACTGGAAGAGGACAACTGCGATATGTTCTCGTTTGGCGAAGACATTAATACTGTCCAGGGCAGCGTGTTGCTGGCTAACAACGTTGAGCCGGCTGAATTTACGGTAAAATACTCCCCGACCGAAAAAGCTACACACAATTGTCATATCGATGTTGCCAGTTCTCTTGAAGGGGCTGAGCATATGCAGTTCCCCATGACCGGCATAGGCAAACCGGCCAATGTGGCACCTGTCTGTTTGGCTTCCGACAGATCGCATGGTCAGCCCATATACATGATTCTGGAAGATATCGCAGCGGATGAAGAGCAGACCTGGAAGTTTTACGGCGATATCACCTACGATCCTGATACCGCGACTCCAACGCAACCTATTTCCTGGTACGGCTGGTCAGTCATCGAGTGGCCTGCTGACAGCGAAAAAACTCTGCATCCCTTCGGAGCGCAGAGCATGAACGTGTACACTCAATTCGACGTTCCTGGAACATACAAGTTCCAGTTGCTGGCCAAAGATGAAGAAGGTCTTGAATGCGAAGAGCCTTTTGTTATCGAAGTTCACGCCGTGGGCGATCAGGGCCTGTGGCTGGTAATGGACTTTACGCCGGGCGACCCCGTTCTCACTACCTATAGTATCGTCGACTGCGATCTGGGTCTGCGCTATCAAACCACTGGTGAAGTCTGCGATGATGAGCACGCAAACTCCTACGGCACCTGCTACGCCATGCAGAATGCTGTTTGCAACATGCCCAAGATTTCGCAGGGCGCATCCGGCAGCGGTACAAAAGAAGAAATAAACTGCAGTTGGATTGCCGACGGCAACTGGGTAATTGAAGCCGAGTTAGATGAAGATTGCGAAAGCAACTCCGACTGGCAGACGCTGGTAAAGTGCTGGGGCACTCACGACCCGACCGCCACCATCAAGATGTATGATCCCAACGATTACAGCTATGATCCGCTCTTCCAGCCCATTTCCACGGTGTTGACATACAAGGGCGACAGCACTACCTGGCTGATGAGAAAAAGCAATGGCGTATGGCAGG
>Ga0172375_10011761_pt1 | contig 11070 bp, 4 predicted proteins | sample LakKiv1m_FD_114537 | JGI IMG/M metagenome (GOLD analysis project Ga0172375, IMG submission 114537) | Freshwater microbial communities from Kabuno Bay, South-Kivu, Congo - kab_092012_11.1m | ecosystem: Environmental > Aquatic > Freshwater > Lake | place: Democratic Republic of the Congo... | reverse complement strand
TTTTGTATTGACAAAAAGGGGATGTCAGGATAAACAAAACACCTGGGGGCGGGGTAGCTCAGCCGGTAGAGCAGCGGACTGAAAATCCGCGTGTCCCCAGTTCGATTCTGGGCCCCGCCACCATAGCTGATGAAGGTTTCCCGTCAAAATTCTTGAACCCCTTTAACCATGGTGAGTAGGTCGGTGAGTAGGTTGAGCCGAAAAACTCACCTTCCAGGAGTCTCATAGTATCGCGGAACCGCGGGTCGATAGCCTGAAGGTAGCGTTCCGTGGTCTGCAAGTTTTTATGCCGCAAAAGTTTGGAAATCACCGGCAGACTTACCTTTTTCTTGTCGTATAGATATGAGGCTACGAAATGCCGAATGGCATGATAGCCAAAGTGAGGCACCCCTGCCCGTTTACAGATACCGCGTAAGAGCTTGTAGCGGTAGCCCCAGCGGGTTCCGGTTTTGGGATTCATAAAGACCCACTCTTGGTTCACCCTAAATTGCCACAACCCCCATAACACTTTTTCCAACTCCTCGTTCATGGGGAGCCAGTCTGATTCCCAGTTACCCCCTCGGCGTTTCCGGGTCCAAAGCCGCACCGCCTTGTGCTCAAAATTAACATCCTCCCACTTCAGCCGCATGATTTCGTCCACCCTGGCCATGAGGCAAAAAATGACCTGAAACATTGGGCGGTCAGGCCCGGCGGCAACCAAAATCCGCACCATCTCCTCTGGGGTAGGAATGATCTTTTTCTTCTTTTCCACCGGGAGCTTATCCACCAAAAAAACTGGATTCGTGGGGAGCAGTAGGCGTTTAAAGCCCCAATTGAACAACTTCATCAGCTCAGTACGGTCTTTATTGAAATTATGGTTGGTGGGGCGCTTGAGCAAATATTTCTCTACTTGGGCAGTGGATATTTGGGCTGTTGGAATATTCCCGACAAAGTGCAGGAACCTCCGGTAAACAGTTTTACGGTACGCCAGGGTTTTGGGTGCGAGACTTCTTTCGGCCACCCGGAGATACTCCACCATCAGGGTTTCTAAGTCCAAACCTGATGGCGTCGGCGATAACGGTGGGGTCGGCGGATCGGTCAATCTCTTGCGATGGGATTCTTGCGCGCTCCGGGCCTCGGCCTTGGTTTTGAACCCGGTCTTGCTGTGGCGCCGGCCCAAATGCTGGAACTGATACCTCCACTTGCCGGTTTTGGGATCCTTCCATAATGGCATAGATGTCCTCCCTTCGAAAACGCAGGACCCGAAGCCCTGCTGGATAGAAACCACCCAGACGGTGACGCTGGGCATAGACTGTTCTTACCGAAATTTGCAACAGCCGTGCCACGTCCTCAGGTGTAAGTAATGAAACTTTCTGGACAGTCATCTAACTCTCTCTTGTTGCCTAAACATTATGGAGACTAGATTTTATTTCACGAATCTCGGACCACCTCGGCTTCTGGAGGCTTTCCTCCCCCGAGAGGCCGAGAGGATCTTTTATTGAACATGGCCGCTTGCATCTGAGTTCAAGCCCCATAGTGTTTCCCTAAGTTTGCGGGCTAACGTGTTGGGAGAATGCTTGCCCGTCTCTTTGGTCATTCACATCGCACACGCTAGAAATCATAATTGCATACTGAAGGGCATGCTTCTAGCCACAATATTTAGAAGAACATCGCATTGACATAAGTACCTCTCGCTGCGAACGCCTCCAAGGTTCCATCAACATCAATGCCCTCTATTTCCTGCAAGACAGTTCGTGTGATTTCGGGGTCTATGTCGCAGTCTCCATATCTTAGAAGCAATTCCCAGGCAAATTCCTCCCACCTCTCAATGGCAAGGCGCTGCCAATAATTGTGTTTAGAAACTTCCTTTGCTTCATTCCGTTTGGATTATTAGCCGTATGGTCTCAAGCTCTGGTTCCCTCTATGGTTCATCAAGTCGTCCTCCAGTATCTCCACCACCCCTCTGCTCTCATGAAGCGTCCAGCTGAAGGAGGCCAGGAAGTCCTGGAACCCCTCAATTTCGGCTACGTTATTGTCCACCAGGATGGTGGCCTTCACCTGGGGGGCGGCGATCATTAAGGGCACCGGTCGTGAGGACCGTTTGACTATCCGCCAGTAGCTGCGGCGATCTTTTTCTCCTGGCCAGAGGGATGGGCCTTGGATTATCAGGATATTTCCTGATCTGGTCGATGGAAAAACGGCCATTATGCACTCTTTTCCCCTGAAAAAAATATACTTGTCGTAAATGACGCAAACGACATAATTAATGGCCAAAATGCACGACATTACGACATCCGTTTTTTATGTCGTGTGCAGTGAAATGCTGAGCCTCTCTACCCGCATAGGAATTGCAGCCAGTTAGGACCCGCTGCACTTGACTGGCCGATGACGGTCTCCTTATTCACAAGGCAATAGGCGGATCATCGGCCTACTCATCTGGATAACCAAGTGCGGGTTTCCGGGTTTTTCGGGTTTTTTCCCTCACTCTCTATATAAATCAACAATAGCCTTCCATCTTCTCATGTTGGGTGAGTGAATTAAATCTGCAGAAACCCGCACCATCTATTATGTTATTGAAATTACAATAGTTATTATCCATGAAGAAACCCGCGCTGTTTAAAGAGGTGCAACTGTCCACAACGTTACCTTCCTTGTTGTAGTAACTCGTTGTAATGCCAAGTTATTTGGTCCATAAGGCCGTTTCTCCTTCCGGGCCAAAGCCCTCCCCAGGCTCCGTTCGAAACTCTTCTCCGGATCTCTGAGAACCTGCTCCAGGTTATCGGGAAGAGTGGCGGCAAATTCAGGATTATCCCTCAAGATGGATGCAACCTCCTGGCAAGTCTTACCCTCCGGGGCTACTGCCTTAGCCCAGGCTTCAAGAAACCCTTCCCACTCCGGCCCCTCAAGATCCGCCTCATCATGGAATTGCTCCAGATTCTCCAGGAACCCCTCAATGCCGGCGAAAGATAGCATCCCCCCGATGGTTTCAACCCAAGATTCGAAACCGCCCATCACCGGTAGTGGCCTTTTCGGTTCTGGTTTCTGCGCTATAAACCAACCCCGGCCCACCGTTAATATTGCCCCCAGGAAATCACCACGGCGTCTAAAAACCCAGTCACGTAAATTCTTTTGCTTAAAATCTTCACGCTCCCAAGGACGGGATAGTTTGGCATCCAGGCGAATAGGGAAGGTTCGGCGGGGTAAATCGCCTCTGATCTTCAGGTTATTGCCGTTCGCCACCCAGACAGCCTTTTGTGGTAATCGCGCGGTTGTATTTCCCCCCAAAACCCGGTCTTCCCACTCCTCACAAGTCAAGGCCCGGGCTAAACTCGGACCCCAGAGCGGTAGCTCCAAATTGTCAAACGAAACGAGGGGATCCCCGGCGAGAAGCCGCGAGGTGATAAATTTCCGCATTTCATCGTCATCCCGGGGAAATCCAGCCATAGGCGCACTTTCCCCGGTACCGATGGTAGCCACTATATCTTGTAAGAGACTCTTCCCGGTTCCGGGGGCCGGAGCTGTAATAACCGCCATGGGGACTTTTTTGGGTATAGCAGGGCGTAGTGGCAAAGTGATTATTAAGCCAATGCAGTTCGCTCGGTCAGCTTGATCTTCAAAAGGGAAATCAGCAATTATTTCTTGAATCAAACTTATTGCACCTTTCACATCTTCTGGAGTGGGATTCCCAGGAATGGGCGGGACAAATAGATTAGGAGGCTTGACGTAAAACAGCCGGGTAACGGGATCATACCCCGGATCACTAAAAACGGAGCCGTCGGGTCGTAGCGTCGGGGCCTGGATAATTCCTTCCAAAGGTGGAAAAGACCATTCACCCAAAGCTAAAATATCTTTGACAACCTCCAACGGGGGTGAGGTTGCCACCTTCCCTTTATTGGTTTCCTTCCAGAAAAAGGCACACCGGGCCAACATTCCCCTTAGCTGAATATCATTGACGATTTCAATACTCGGGTGGGTCTTCTCGTCTATGGTAATTCGGACAAGATTACCGAACCTTCTGAATATAAACGGCGGATCATTGGCTGCCTCAATAGCCTTAATCGCCTCATTCGATTGATCCTGCAAAAATCGCCGAGTAATAACAATCTCCGGCAACGAGTTCGGCGGCTTCCATTGCGGTGCTTCTTCTATCAGTCTGACCAGTTCTTCTGCCGTTCCACCAGCCTGAATCCAATCGCTTACATCTCCCTTTTTTGGTAAATCGGGGAGCTCGATCAGTTTGACACTCAGCGCCGCATCATATAGGTTTCGAGCTACCTCCCGGGCATGAGTGCGCCCTGGATCATCGTTATCAGGGAGAACTGCCACTTTCTTCCCCGTGAAATTGACGTTATACGAGGGTTGCCACTTGCCGGCCCCCCCGGGGTTGCAGGTAGCTACCAGACCCAAGCGTTCCAGGATTGCTACGTCCTTTTCGCCTTCAACCACAAATACAGTTTCGGCCTGGAGAAGTTGTGGCAAGCGGTAAGGGACCATGGTGATACCTTTGGTTGACCAAATCCATTTTCCGGGATTTTTCGGGTCCGGCCGCCGTTGCCTAAAGGTTTTCCCTATAGCGGTATGATAACGGCAAACTTGGAAAATTAATTGGCCAGTCGCATTGTGATAATTGTAAACTGCTATTGGCTGCCTCTGTGATGACTGCTGGGGGATTTGGGTCCAGTAGCTATTACTCGGCGGCCATAGGCCGCGCCCCCGCAAGGCTTCAATTACCGACGTTTGGGTACAACCTGCGTGGCATTTCACCAGGACCTTACCGTTGCTCTCGGAAACCGATAGAGAGGGGGTTTTGTCCTCATGGGCCGGGCAATGCACTAGGCCGTTCAAATGACCGCAAGAGCATCGGGATTGCCCACAGGTGAGAGCCTGACGAATCGTTTCGACATTAATCATGATGCAAAGTCCAGAATGACCACATGGAACCTTCCAAAAAAAATTGGCTAAGGCACATGCCTTAACCAATTTTTACCTTCTTGTTCGATTCATGTCTGGGAACAAAAATGAGATTTTTTGTTCCCCTTAATCATTTCCTGAGATGTGCTTTTCTGAATTTCTTAATATTTTCATAGCCTTGCCGACTATCTTCAAACTTGTCATTGTAGACTTTCTCAAAAAATTTATCGGTATCCTTTAAGTCTGCCCTAAATCTATCATAAAGAAATTGCATCAGATTTTCTTGTTCAACGGCCTGTTCGTCCGGCTTTTGCTTCCTTGTAAAATACCCAGGCCTACCGCTAAGAGCATCTTTCATCATTTCTTGGATATCAAAATCATAGGGTTGTGTTCTAATTAATTCACTAACCCAGGGACAGGTAATCCAGGCATAATCCCAGGCTACAAGCTTTTTGAGTGCAGTTAAGTCTCCCTCTCTGGCATTGTCTATTGTTAAACTTAAGCTAACTTTGCGGTTTTCCTCCTCGAACAACTTATTTTCTTCAATAAGGAGAATGCGGGCTTCGCTGGCAAAAATCCAGGGCCACTGACCGCTGGCCAATGTGCCCCGTACCATGTCCAATGGCATAGGCGGTTGTATTCTTCTAAGCATAATTTCCGAAGTTAACTCTTCCTGCGGTTTTGCTTGCCGTTTTGTTATTAGATTATCCAAAAAATCATCATAAGCTTTTGCAGTTAAATCATTCTTAGGAATATCTATCGAGCCATTTCTCAGATTGGCCATCCGCTTGTTGATTCTATTATTCAAAATCTCAATCATAAACGGTTCATCTTCCCACCATAAATCAATTACTTTCAAAATATGCTTAAATTGATCTTCGAATTTCTCTAAACCCGGCAAATTATCAGAAGGTGCTTCGCTACATGGCTCAGGTCCGCCATTTTCCCAGGCAATAACTCTCATATCCAAGTAGGCGTGCTTTAGTTCAAGCCTAAATAGACCTGGCAAATCACCTGCTTTATTGGCAAGGTATTTATTATGGTCAAGTTCATTCGAGGTTAACGCAATCCTAATTTCTTCTACATTTCCAGTCTGACTCTCTGCAAATGCCTCGATATCCCTTTTACAACCTGGACAACGAAAGGGCATTTTGAGCGAGGGAGAACCTTCATCATAATAATGAGTGTGATAAAAATCCCACATTTTGCGGCACGTTGGACAGGCAATGAAATAGGTGATTAAACACTCAGAAGGGGACCATGGGCTAAAATAATTTAAATCTATCGTCAATTTGCTATCCTCCTAAATAACAATCGCATAAAAAATTAAAATGAAATCTATCAGAGTGTCTTGCATCATCTTCGCCGAGAGAATCATCTAGCCTATCCGTCAAAGGGGGAAGATTAGATGAAAATTTTTGCTTATGCGGCTCTCTAAGCATGTGAGAGGTTTCTATATAAATTTATTGATTATTAAAAATATCAAGGTTTTCGTCCATTTGATCATTAAAGGGTTTGTCATATCGAATGATAACCACCCGGTACCCCCGCTCCTGTAAGGCCTCCCTTATCCGCGTATCTTGCTCGTTCTGGCGGGGATTGTCATGTGCAGGTCCATCTATAAAGAGACAAATGCCGGGAATTCGGTCTCGCTGATAGTAGAAATCAGGCTGAGTAGCCATTTCGCTATTTGGGCGATATTGGGCAAAATTGGGGAGCCTCAGTTTTTGAGCATAAAGGTAGTCCAGAAATTCCTTTTCCAGACTTGAAGCCGGGTCCAGGTTCTCACTCAGCCATTGATACTGCTCCTCGTAGCTCCTGGTCCCTGTGATCTGTAGAACCTCTGCCTTCGCCAGTTGCAGCAAGAAGTCGCGAACCAAATAGCGATCTAAGAAGCGATGGTCTGATTGATTGGCATAGCTGAGCAAACAATCGTAGCAAGCTGGGCCACAGGGTTTTTCTTTACTCTCCTGCTCTTCCCCGGTATCCGGGTCAAAGTGGCAAATTCTTAATGCTTCCTTGGCGATTTCCGCCAGCGACCCAGGTTCGTCGAGAACCCGTTCCCATACTCCGGTGCCCCCCTCCGCTGCTTCCCAAAGCAAAATCCTTTGATGTGCATTCCGCCCGATCAGCTCCACGGCCACTTCCTGTTCCTCTACCTGGTAATTGACCTGAATGCCGCGCCGCAAGGCATAGGCCAGGGTCTTGAGGAAGGGAACTTCTGCTGCCTCTGCGCCAAGTGGGCGGAGTAGGAGGATGTTCCGGTTATCCGTAACATAAGGTTTTATGCCAGGGACAGGGACAGTATTACCTCCGGCGCCACCACCGTTCTCCTCCTGCTCAACCTCACCACCCAGCCATTTTCCGTTGGCCCCGTCCAGATTAAAGCCACTACGTTCTTTTGACCGCCGCCAGCCATGGTTAATGCGCCACATTTCGGCTTGGGGGACGTACGCCACTTCCAAGATAGGGTCTGATTCCCCCTCAGCTCTGGCATTAACCACCCGGGCCTCAGTACCAGGGGAAAACCAAAAGTGGGTAGTGAGATGAAACCCTTCTCGTGCCCGTTCCTCTTCCTCGGAGTTGATACGGACCCACCGGGAGGCTTTCACAGTCGGTTGGTCAAACAGTTTTTGGGGAAAATCCGAAGTATTGCCATCCATCCTGGTGCCACAATGGTGGCAGAGATCATCCCCAGCCTCGTCCCGGGGATGAATATAGCCACAAACAAGGCACAATTTGGCCCTGCATAAGCGACGCTCAATATCCCCACCTGGTACCCGGCAGGCCGCCACCCTATGCTTCCTTCCTTCGTGGTAGATGACGTTTTGCGGCCCAAACTCTGCCAGTCCCAGGAAGCGAGGCCGGTCAATGATTTCGGTCCGTATGCCGGTCCACACCAAAGCCCGTAGTGGCAGACGCGGGAAGTTGTAACCAGGGAGGAATCCTTCTGTAGCCAGGTAGCGGTAAGGGTAAAAGTCTGTCTCTGTGGCCCGCTCTCCGCGATTTAGCAATAAATCTATTTCACGCAAGGCTTCTTGCTGTTGCCGGTCGGCCTCTTGCCGTTCCTTTCTCCCCAGGCGGGGATCGTCGATCTTGCGCCTGGCCGCGTCTCGTTGTTCTATGGCGGCTTTATATAGTTCCCGCCAACGGTCCAGAGACCGATTAAAGGCTTCGGGAGCGACGCGCACCCTCTCCACCAGCCACTGTGGGGTAAACCAGCTTGCCTTGGTAATCGGTGCTCCCACCAAAGCCACGATTGCCTGAAATGCGCCTACCGCCTCCTGCTGGCGCTGATCTGATAGATTCAAAGCGGCTGCTTTCTCGGACAATAAAGGGAAGTTTTGGAAATTCAGGTCAAGGAGATCAACCATTGAACGTCCTAAATTTAGACCGACCATGGCCAACCAGACCGAATGCAAATGGGCTTCTACCAAGTCCTTGCTACCAAGGTCCATTCTGGGTGGGGCCACTGCCCCGGCTATCATGCGAGTTTTATGGCGGAAGAAGTATTGGTCATGGGCATTGCCATAACTGCTGAAAGCAATTACCAGGGCTGGCTTGCCGCCTCGGCCCGCCCGTCCGCTCCGCTGTGCATAGTTTGCTGGGGTTGGGGGTACATTGCGCAGATGAACCACGGTGAGGTCGGCAATATCAACGCCCAATTCCATCGTTGGCGAACAAAACAGCGCTGGTAATTTCCCTGCTCTAAAATCCTGCTCCCGTTGAATGCGCCGGTCGATCTGGATTTGTCCGGTATGTTCGCCCCCGGTAATCCCTGTCAGCCAGCGGGCCTCTTTGGCATACAAGTCCTCGAAGTATTGGTTTGGCTCCGTTTTAATATGTTCCTCACGCCTCAGGTAGAGAGATTTAGCTCGCACTGGGTCCGGCCCTGGCGCTTTGCCATCACCTTGCTCCCATCGCAAGGCCCCACCTCGAATCCTGATCCCATAGTCAGCACCATGCTGCGTTATCGGCGAAAAGATATGCCCCCGTAAAACCGAAACGATGTGTAGGATCAGGGCCTCTACCTCAGGGCCGCTTAAGTCCTCTTCTCGTCCCCAGGTATGCCGGGAACGGAGGTAGCGGCCAATGGCAGAGCGGAAACCCAGGCGGATACTTCCCCTGTCATCTCTGTTATTAGGGGGAACTTGAGGCAGAATTGCAACTATGCCCCGGCGCAGGCGCTCATTTCTGTCAAAAGTCCAAGGTTCCCGCAGCCACTCGTAGGCCCGATTGACCAGGGAACGGGTATGATCTTCCTCCAGGATACCGGCATCAATGGCCAACACCCCTCGCAGGTGGTCTAACACCGCTTGGAGTATTGTCTCCCTTTTGGCAGCATCCACCTCGGAAATGGCTAATGTGTTGGCCCACCTCGCCTCATCCTGGGCCAGTTCCTGGAGCCCATCATACCTAAGCCGCAAAAGTCCGCATTGTTCCAGATTGGGTTGAGCAATCCGCCAGCCCCTGGCCAGGTCTTCCAGGACCAGATAATCAATCAGGTCCACCATGGCCTTCTTGGCTTTCTCATACCCTGGCCCGCCGGGCACCGGCACCCGCATGAAATCCTCGGGCCTGGGATTGAGGGACTTGAAGATGGTTGGCCCCAGCCGATCCAGAGTCAGGGTCCCTTCCTCGTTGAGGGCACGGACCAAGGCCCCACGGAGTAAGATCACCTGGGCGAAATCGTTAAGATGCCCCGCCTGTAAAGACGCGTCTTGGCGGTTGTCGGTGAAGCTCAACACCTTCCGGGCTGCTGGATCAATACTTTCGTCTTGCCGCATGGCCACCACCGCCGCGGTGGTGGAGATTGTGGTCGCAGTGGAGCGCCCCACCTGGCTCAAAGTGGACAACTTGCGGAAGTCGCTTTTCTCTCTCAAATTATAAGCGGCCCGGCACCTAAGGCAGAGCATCAGGGGCCGCGACTGGAACCATCCGGCCAGTGTGCCCTCTTTAGGGTCGGGGCTGAGGTTACCTTCCGGCGTCACCCAATAAGGTTGCGGAACATGAGGCGCATAATTGTTCTTGGGCTTGAGGCCACCTCGCCGTATTTCCACCCAGTTTTCCGGGAGGTCCTCCAATTGGCCGTCCCAGAGTTCACCATCTTCCAGGGAGAAAAATCCCGGGATGCCGGAAATATCATCATCTGACATGGTGAGCAGGGGTGACCGGGGAACAAGCTGGGTTGCAGTTCCTTCGCTGACCAGAGACGCCAGGTAATACTCCTGGCCACATTCCCGGCAGAAGGCCAGGGGAAACAGTATCTTCCCCTCCTCCCCTTCCGATCCCGAGACCTTATAATGCCCGACGGTGGTCAGATGGCGGACTTCCGGCGTTTCCAGGGTGGTGTAGACGCTGCTCCCCGAAGCCATGAACTGATGCAAACGAAAGGCGAAGACCGGCTCCCCGGATGGCAGTTTCGCCGCATTGCCTGCATCAAGGACCGCCTTCAAACGCTCCAGGCACAGGCTCTCCTGCAAGCCTGTTTTTTCAACCAAAGATTTCAGTCCCTTGCTAACGTCAATGGGGGTACGGCGCACCAACCGCCCATCCTCTATTTGTAGGCCGAAGGTCTCCTCCACCCAGGCGGCCAAAGGATGATGGATTACTGCCTCCAATGTCGGTCCCGGTGGGGGAGCCTGCACCGCAGCCCGCACTTCCGCCTGACTTTGGGGAGCCTCCACAGCGGCCACTCTCTTCAAGGTTTCGTCAACCACGTTGGGGACCGGCGTGCCGAAAATCTGCGCACCCACTTCGGCGATGCGACGGCGCCGGGCCTCCCGATCTCCTTCCGTGACCAAGGTGGCCGAGGTTCCCACGAACTGGAGGTCGGGGCGGGCCGCCCGCTGCCGCACCCGGCGCATGAGCATGGCCACATCCGCCCCCTGACGGCCCCGGTAAAAATGGAGCTCATCCATCACCAAAAACTGGAGTTCCCGCGTTGCCTGCTGCACCAAGGTCCGCTCGTAGGGGCGGATGAGCAGGTATTCAAGCATCACATAGTTGGTGAGCAGGATATGCGGGGGGTCCTGGCGGACGGCTTCTTTCTCCTCATCTTTAAGCTGGCCGGTATATTGGGCAAACCGTACCGGGCACTCCAGCCAGTTCTTTTTAAAACGTTCCAGGGCCTCCAACTGGCTGTTGATGAGGGCGTTCATGGGATAGACAATTATGGCC
>Ga0172375_10011760_pt1 | contig 11071 bp, 12 predicted proteins | sample LakKiv1m_FD_114537 | JGI IMG/M metagenome (GOLD analysis project Ga0172375, IMG submission 114537) | Freshwater microbial communities from Kabuno Bay, South-Kivu, Congo - kab_092012_11.1m | ecosystem: Environmental > Aquatic > Freshwater > Lake | place: Democratic Republic of the Congo... | reverse complement strand
CGCAGAAGCCCTGCAGGACCACCACACCGCGCAACTCGGCATGATAATCGACCATGGTAACCGTTCCCCGACACTGCCCGCAAAAGACGTTGTTCAAAAGCAACTGCCGGGTATCCGCCGGAACGGTCTGCCATAGTTTTAATGCTTCATTTGCCATTCTTTTTTGCTCTCTTTTCCCCTTTAACTTTAACTACGGCATTCCTCCTGGTCCGCTTCACTTCATTCTGCACGGCCACGACCTCGATCAACGGCTCTGGACTATAATGCAATGGCTTATGTCTACTGGTCGAAAGTTGAGAATGATTGTCTTTCTCGGCCCTGTAATTCTCCAAAACCTTGGCCATTTCGTACAGCACCTGCCCCTTCCCGATCGCCTTCTGCCCAGCGCCATAACTTTCATTAGAGGCCAACACCGGGAAAAGAATGGGCTTTAACATGCTTTCTATATATCTTCCAAGTGAAGAATAACTCCGCACTTTTCCATCGGGGCATTTTACCTCGAACAGTTTGCCTCTGATCTTCTCCAAAGACTCGGAGAGATGCGTTAATTGCCCGAGAGACGCCCTGCACATTGTCTCGAGGCATAGTTCCATCAAATACGCTTGCTCGTCCGTACATTTGATCATTGGCATAAAACAATACTCCCCGAGTATGGGCGGAAATGAATTCTTAAGACCACCAGGTTATCCGCCAGATAACCCGCAAACCCTTTTTATACATTAAGCCAGCTCAAGCCGTTGGAACCGCTCGATCAGAAGCTTGTCGAACGATTCAGCCAATTCCTTGGGCAGCAATGATTCCGCCAGCCTTGAACGGAACAGCTCCTTTTTCCCCGCGAACTTCTCGAATCTGATCTTCTCGGGAATGCCGAGATAGTTCGCCAAAAGATCGATATCCTTTCTCTTGATCCGGCCCTTCTTCCCCTGAATGGTTAAGGCAGATTCTTCAACCTCCTCCGGGATCACGATCCTAGAACAGACCAGATCATAGGCAGGCGCCAAACGCACCAGGCCTTCTTCGTTGTAAATGACAGAGTAATTCTTTACATGGGCGTCGCCGTTACCGATCAGAAAGTTGAATACAACGCGTTCAAAGAACAACTGAACATCAAGCCCAGGGACCTCGGAAGCAGTCTTTAACTTCTTTCCAATCTCTTCAACAGAGCCGTTGTATTTATCCTGCTTCTCCAGGATCTGGGCAAAATCCTCCTGATGGATCTTCCGCCGCCCTTCCCGGTCAAAACGCTTGACCACATAGGCCAGGCTCTGGTCCTTCAAGTGTACAAGGCAATGCGCGGGCACATCGATCCCGATATCCTCGGCGATCGTCATGCAAAGCTCTTCGTTCTCCGGAAGATTCGCGAACGCCTGCACCTGAGGCTTCAAGATATACTGGCCGCCCTCACCAGTAACTTCCAAATGCGGATCACCAGAACGGTCAGCCAATTTAACGGAAAGTTTTGGCTGCACGCCGGAGATCGACATCTTTCCGACCATCTCCTGAGCCTTTAAAGACACCCCGGCCAGCGTCAGGTCAATGAAAGGCTCCCTATCGATGCCGAAGACTTTTCGCCATGATGTTCTCTCGTTCTTCATTTTGCACCGCTTTCGCGCACCGTGACCGCGCCAATGGTACTCTCCCCGGTCACCAGTAATATCCCAAATTCATCCGTGCGATCGATCTTCTTCGTTGCGCACACGATGTCCCGATACCACCCTTCTGAATTCAAACCGGCAAAGAATGGAAAAAGTATTAACGATTCAAACGGCTCTGCCTGCAACGGCAAGGACAAAGAGATCGCCTTCCCGGTCTTCAGATATCCAGGATCATAGGTAAACTTATACCCAGCGTCCGTTTCTTCCAGGACGCCGGCCATGTGATCATGAGAAAAGACAGCCGCTTTGCGTTTATTATCCCTTGCCATTACGCACGACCTCAAGATGATGTCCTAGAAACTCAAGGACCTGATTGACCTTGTCCAAACGCACAGTCGTCTTCCCTTGCTCAAGTTCTCTCACAAAACGAAGTCCGACACCGGCACGCTTCGCGAACTCGACCTGGTCAAGACCGGATTTCTTTCGAAGTTCCTGTATTGTTTTTCCAATGCTTTTCATGGTTAAAATATACACCCTAAAGGGTATAAATACAAGATTTATTATTATAAATATGGAAAATCAAGAACAGACAGCTCATCAATATACCCTATAGGGTATACTATAAAATCAAATATCGACCACGATCGGCTCGTTCACCAGCTGATAATCCTCGTCAAGGACCGAACAGTTGATATAGGTCGTATCCTTCGTCTTCTTGACACCATAACCGCCATGGATGTGCCCGCAGATCACATAAGGGATCTTCAAATCCTCTATCCTTCGGGCCAGCGTCTCACTGCCCAGATTCGCCTTTTGTTTTGGATATGCCACATCCAGATGCCCAAATGCCGGACCATGGGTCAAAAGAATATCCGTCTTCTTGGGTATCTTACTCCAATAATGTCGGTCAAGGTTCTCCTCGGATTCCATGAACGCCCAATCCAGAAAAGTCTTCGTCATGGGCGAACCCCAGATGGTCATGCCGTTATCAAGCTCGAACGATGAATCTTTCAAATAAACCGCTTCCATCAAATGATCATTCACCTGGGCCGGATAGCGTTCACAGAAGAAATCATGGTTCCCCGCGATTACAAAGATGTAGTCATGCTCCATTTCCGACAGCCAGTTGTTAAAATCCATCAGGTCCCGGGCAGTACGGAACTCTCCGTCGCCCGCGAACAAAAGGACATCGCCGTCAGGAACTTTAAGCTTACGATGCTGCGTATGGGTATCACTGATACATACGATCCGCATTGACCTTCCTCATCGATTTTTCAATAACTCCAAAAACTTTCTCTACCATCTCTACTCACCGCGACGCCTCATCATCTCATTTATCGTCGGAGAATCACTTCCCAGCGACCGCCGCCATGACGCCTTCCATGATGCTCAAGAGTCGTGGCCAGTGTTCAGCCGAAGGTGCTAATAAATGCAGATCGTCTCGTCTTCATTTACACACCTAGCTGATCCTTCAATTCCTGCGGAAAATCGTTCGCTTTGAATAGCCTATCATAAGGCAAGCCGTCGTTTCGCCAGACATTGTCCGAAATGATAGGTTTGTCACTTATCGGGATTGACTCCCCGTCCCATTCACAACTTAAAATAACTTCACTTTTAGGCAATATATGCAAGTAAAGCTTGGATTTCGGAATTACTTTATCGGAATACGGAAAATGCGCAGCCATCAAACAAAACCATCGGCCATCATTCGTATTCAATAGCAAATCCGGGGCATCGTAATTGCCGGTATCGATCAGGCGCCATGCTTTTACGACCTGTAATTGTTTTATTCTTGCGCTGCCTTCAAGAATATCCTTCTTGATCTCTATTTCGATGGAGTTGGGGCGATTCGCCTGCAAAATCCCCATCAAAAAAATCAAAACCGCTAGACTAACGGTAGGAAGGAATCCGAGCGCCCCTATCGCAAGGCATCTATCAAATGGCTCTTTATGCAGGAAAGCGACCGCAAAAAAGAGCATCCCAAACGGCACGCCAATGATCAGCCCCCATTTTAAAAAGCTGCTACCCGTCCTCAGATAATTGCCCCATGGGATCGGTTTGGACAAGTAGGTTTCCCGTAATTGCCGTATTTCTTCCTGTGTAATATTCCGTTTCACAGTTAATTGCCCTCTGAGATACTACTTCTGTTCAAAAACGCCAGCACCATCCCTCGCCAGCACAACCAATCGTCATCCGAAGGTGCGCAAAAGCACACGTAACTTCTTCGGGCTTTTGCCTCCGGAATCGCCTGTTCTTTCGTCTTTTCGTTCGTTTTCAACCATTTCATCCCCTCTTCATAGCAAGTCTTCCAAGGTTCGTTGATATCGACCTTTACTATCTCCTGATTCTGAATATAGATCGCCTTAAATATGATCCTCATGAATGTCTTGACCAAATAATCCATCTGCTCGTTATTCGGATTGCTTCTAAGCCGAATAAGGAAATCCTGCGTCGCCTTGACCAGATTGACGGCATTCCGCTTCTCCAGAATCTTTAGCTGAATCGACTTCACATCCTGCTTGAGCTTTTTCTCCTCATTCCTCAAAAGCTCGGCCCGATCCTTGTAGATATCGATATTGATCTTGTCCTCCGAGAATACCTCGTAAAGCCCCTTCTGCTTCTCGAGATTCTTGCTTAGATCCTTCTCCTTTGTCTCCAGATCTTCGATATAGCATTGCTCCGGCTCTGAAGCGGTTAACTTTATCATGTCGCCTAATTCTTCGAGAACGTGGAGATTTTTGTTTATGGTGTCTATTATATCCCAGACCTGCTTATTGATAGCATCAGCTGTCACTGACTTATTATCGCATTTGACATACGAGACACCCATGGACGAACAGCAATACCAGGGCCGTCTCATCTTCGTACGATGATTGACCGTTAACGTCAATCCGCGGTAATTGCGGCCGCAATCATTACACTTTAAAACTCCGGATAGATGATAAACATTATTTTTGAATCTGACCACGGCGTTGGTGCGATTGCGCGCGAGAAGCTTTTGGGCTTGATCATATATCTCTTGAGTGATAATCGCTTCGTGCGCATTCGGGACTTCGATGATCTTGGAGGGATCATTATTGACATACCGGTAACCTTTGCCTTCACCGTTCTTCGTTTTAGTCTTGGTATCGTAATGTCGCCTATTCCATACCAGCGTTCCCAGATACATCTTATTATGCAGAATATCGGAAATGAACTTACCATAAAACCTTCCGCCATGTCTTGATGGAGTACCGAGATTATAATAATGGCCGGCAATCTGGGCTGTGCTTTTGCCGTTTAAATACATATCAAAAATCTCTTTGACAATCTGTGCTTCTTCGGGGTGAATTTCCAGTTTCTTCGCTTCTTTATTATAGCGATATCCGTATGGCGCGTAGCGGGCGCCTTGCCAGTGGCCTCTTTTGACACCTACAACCATACCCGGGAACACGCGCTCAACTAAACGATTGCGCTCAAACTCCGCGCAGCTCCCCAGCATTTGAATCGCCATTTTACCGGCGCTTGAGGTGGTATCAAATGGCTCGGTTGCTGATTTGTAACCAATACCAAGTGAATCAAATTCCTCAAGTAACCCCAAAAGATCCTTAAGCCGACGGCTTAGACGGTCCTGCTTATACACCAAAACCAGATTAAACTGCTTATTGCGCGCATCAAAAAGAAGCCTCTGCAATGCCGGTCTATCCATATTACCGCCGGAATAGCCGTCATCCATGTAGACATCTTTGCCGGACATGCTGCAAAAAACTTCCCAGCCGAAACTTTTCGCATATTGCAAGAGATATGTCCTTTGCACTTCCAGCGAAAATCCTTCCCGCGCCTGGTCTTCGGTTGAAACTCTCGTATATAAGGCAACTTTCACGACTTCCTCACCGTATCGCGCCACTTCTCAATCTTTTTTATATCTTCGTCCGTAAATACCGGATAATTCCTGTAATCCCGTTTGGGCGTAATCCATCCCTTCTTTATCCAGTATCGTACCGTCCTCTCGTGGACACCAAGAAGCTCGGCTGTCCTGAAGATATTGTGGCACTTGGTATTGATGGAGTTAAAAGGCATATCGCAATCATATAATCTTTATCAAGTTTTGTCAATGAATTTTATTCCTTTGTCCTCATTCTTTTCCGGCAAATAATAGGATAAAAACAGCCTTGAGAGAATCTCTATGCCCCGACAGAAGGAGCCCTGCGCTTCTTCCAATTCAACACCCGTTATTCCCCGTTCCTGCAGCATGATCTTTAACGCTTCCCAGCCTCGCGGTTTTATTTTATCGACTTTCTTCGACATTCATCTTGCACCACCCCCTTTGCCCAATTCAGCTCTTGCCGGCCCTTTCCTTTTCTTCCAGTAGCTTCCTTACCTTTCCCTCGGCTCCGCTTAGGCCTAACTCGTCAAGAATAAGCTTGCGCAGCGCCTTAAACCGCTCTGCCGAAACCGCTGCTTCCACATAGAGAAGAATGCGGTTCTTCGCTTCGTCGTAGATTTTAAAGATGTTTTCTCCCAATTCTTTATCCATAGTATTTGCAGTTGGCGGAACTTTGCACAGTAACGGGCATGCGGTAGCCTTCGGCAAGGTTGTAGGCGAAATCGCCTGAAGCTGTAACCGCATGCCCGTTGGCACAAAGCGCTTGGAGAAAAAATAATGCACATAAAGAGATAAGGAAAACGCACGATCGATTGCTCATTAATTTAAAAATCGTGTGCATTGATTTGCGCATTATTTTTGACTGTTTTTGTGTTAAAAATAGCTGTTTCCCCAAAATTCATACCTCCTACTGCCATAGAAACTACATAAACTGCATAACTACACTTTTAAGCACAAAACACAATAAAAAAACTACACTAAAACTACAGTAGTGTAGTTTGTGTAGTTGATGTAGTTTTTACCGGGGATATACGCTCTGTCGGGTCGAGATATCGCTCTAATACATCGTCAACGTCCGACTTCGCGAAGTGATAGAGGTACCCCTTACTTACCCGCTGCTTGTCCTTACTTAAGCCAAAACTCTTAAGCTTCCAGCCAATCCACTTGGTATTAATACTGGTGGCTTCTTCGTCCTCTAAATAAGCTGCTATAGCCTTCTTTATATCCTGGCTTGAAGAGACGGTTATATCCCTGTCCTTAGTAAGGTCTCTTAAGGCCATGAGAAGTGCCCCTGTCCGGTCATCTAGGCCGTCTTCCTGAGACAAGCCTACCTGATTTAAGGCGAAGTCCTTAATCGCCTTAAACCTATCCTGGTTATATTTAAGGAAGATAAACCTGGCTATCGCAAGCAGGGGACACCAGAGGTCATTGGACCTATTACTTGAGATCTTGACCTCTGGGTCGGTTAGATAAATCTGCCTTATCTCTTTAAAGAAGCATAAGGCAAAGGCATAACAGAGGTGTCTGACATAGTTCCAGTTCTCGCTAGTTTCGGTATCGAGTAATAAGCCTTTCTCGGTCTTGGCGCGGAGCATTACTATCTTTATGGTCCGGCTCTCTAAGGTGTCTTCCAAGCCCCTCGTATTTGCTATAACCTTTGGTGAACATACCGAATAATGGCGGGTGTAGAAATCTCCCTTGTGGGTCTTCTCCTGTCTTAGGACCGACGCTCCTTTAAAATGGCCTGCGTTTAATACTGCGCGGATTGACCTTGATTTTTCAGGGTCTTTTAAGATTTCGGCTTCATCTATGCCGAATGTGGGTCTTAACGCTTCGATCTCTCTATAGAGGGTAGCTTCAGAGGCATTTACAGAGAAGATACCGTTAAAAGACATGCGGGTAGTGATTCTCGCGGTCTTTGATTTTCCGGTATTCTTTAGGCCTTCAAAGGCTAGATATGGATACGTCTCGAAGATATAGTATAGGTATGTGCCTATTACCCAGAGGGGAAGGATCGAATACCACATCTCATCTTTTAGCTCCGAATATTTAAAATATATCTTCTCTATGGCGGCATGGACCCTATAGGGAGTGGGGATATCGCCCTTAAATATAAAGTCTCGGATATATTCGCCGGTCCAGCGGGGTTCAGGATTTTTTAGAAGCGGGAGTTCCCTTATGACAAGGCCGAATCTATTATAGAATTCGGCCTTGTCTTCGAGCCTTAAGAGCTTACGATCGCTTGTAACCACATAATAGACCGTCTTAAACGGGTTTTTAGGGTCTTTTGAGTGTTCTGTGAATGGAATTGTGAAATATCCTGTATCCTGGATAAAATCCTGCGATGGGTGAAGGAAGGATATCTCTTCTGAGTCAAGCGCATCTAAGGAGAATTTTAACTCATCGAGGCTCTTAGACTCTTTTAAGAGTCTGTTAAAATCGCTTTGAGTTTTACCAAGCATGAAGAAATCTGTAATATCTTTCTTGCCTTCCGGCAGGCCTGAGAGAGACACGAATCGAGCATGGGGTAATTTTTCGATAAGCTTCCGGGCGCCCGTTAATCCTGCGCCGTCAGAGTCAAAGCATACGTATAGATTTGATATATCTTTAAGGCAAGAAAGCCATTCATCCTTAAAACTGCTTACACCGCCCGTAGATGTTACTGCCGGAATATTGTTTGCTTCAAGAACAAGCCGATCAAATTCACCTTCGCATATGACAATAAGGGGCTTATCGCCTGTTAGATTCTCCCAACCGTAGAGGCTTACTTCCGCACCGCGATCATACCAGGATTTTGGTTTATCACTTACGTCGTCAGGCTCTTTGCGGTATTTGAAGAATATATATTCACTCTTTTTATTATAGATAGGAATGGTAATAGCACTGCCATTCCAGCCGATCTTGAATTTATCAATTATCGCATTGGGCAGGCATCTCTTATTAAGGTAAGTGCGGATTCTCTCAGGCAGGGCTTGGTAATGCCTTGCTACCAATTCGTTCATTTTCTCATCGGGCATTTTTGATGCTTCCTTTCTTTAGTCCATATTGAATATAGCTGATTTTAGATCTAGCATGGCGTTCTTGATTATTGTTATGCCTATAGGACAGTTATTATAGAATTCCTCAATCAGATCTTTTCTATCAGAAGTGTCTTCGAATACGAAGAGGGCGCGGCGGTTCTCTCCAAGGACGCGTATTAATTTTAACCCTTTTGCTTTAAGGAAGGCTGAAAGCCAGAGGTCGGTTGTGGTATAGGTAGTTATACTCATCTTCTCATGCGTCATTGTTTAATTTATGCTTCCAAAAGAAAAACGTTTCCCCATAGATAGTACCGAGTTTTGGCCATTTTTATACCCCCTCCTCCTCAAAATTTCTCCACGTGCTTTGTGTCAACGGGCATGCGGTTACAGCTTCAGGCGATTTCGCCTACAACCTTGCCGAAGGCTACCGCATGCCCGTTACTGTGCAAAGTTCCGCCAACTGCCACATATTCACGCTATCAACAAAAAGAAAAAAGTCGCCAAAAAAGAGCCCTCCTCCTCTTGTTATACAAAAATGGACTCATGAATCTTATTGCCTAAATGATACCGGCTATGATATAACTATAGCGGTTAGTAATCAAAAAGTGTGATTTTTTCTATTGACTTGATGTCTCAAATATGATACATTTGTTGTGGACATAGGAAAGATCTGTGAGAAAATCCATATTCGACAAAAAGATGGAAAACCCGAAGTTCAAGGCCGTCTACGATGAGGTATCCTCAAAACTGGATATCGGCGAACAGATAGCCGAATTAAGACACAGGGCACGGATGAGTCAGCTGGAGCTTGCCAAGAAGGTGCATACTTCGAGATCCGCTATAGCGCGGTATGAGAGTGGAGAGTACGACGGTTACAACGTGGGCACTTTGACACGGATCGCACGAGCGCTGCATAAGAGATTAAAAATATCATTTTCCTCGTAATTATAACGCCGTGGCAACGGCTTCGTAGCTGTTGCGCCAATCTGTTATATCTTTATAGTTCACCGGCTTAATTCTCAATAAATCTATTCGTCTCAAGAATTCATTCAGGTCTGTTACAAGCGGAATCTGCTTATCGCTAATTGCATTAATATAAGTAGTCAACGCTTCCAGCGCAGCTTTCTGAGCATCGGCGTTCCTGCGAGCCTCTGCCTCTTTACACCATGCAATAAGCCTTGTTATGGCAATACGCGCATCGACATCCGGGAATCCTCTAGTCTTAGAAGTATCTACATCACTATAAGCGTCTGGCATTACTGTGCATTGATTACCAAATCTCTCAAGGGCGGTTTTGTCTATTTGGAGCAGCTCACCGTTTACCTGCGGAGCAAATATAACCACTTCTTGGCCCGCTCTTACAGTATCCAATGCTTTTTGCAGATTAGCTTTCGTGTTAGCAGCATCTTTTTCCATAAAGAACAGCTTAAACTTATGGACATTCACCGGATCTCCATATCCCTTCTTCCCAAGCATCCTGCTTATCTCTTTTTCCAACGTTGCCAAATATGAATCTGGATTCAGATTCTTCTGCTTTAATTCCTCGGCTATCCACCAGGGTAGTCCTATAACCGCTACTGGATCGCGGCTCTTCGCATCTTCTTCGCTCTTTAGTGCAGCGACGGTGGCCACGGTACGCGTTTCGAGATTTTCTTCGGCAACTGACGCTTGAGTTATTGTTTGACCGATTTCGGTTCTTTCGGCGACCGGTAAATGAGTACCGGTGGCGGAGACTCTCTCTAATGCCTCGTGTGGTATTGTGATAACAAGCTCATACGGAATAGCAACCGGCAAAAGCCCTGCCAATGAATCCGCCCCTACGCCTTCATTGCTCCTATCTATACGCCTCCCATTACCCAATGAAGCTTGTTTAAATTTGAATTCTTGCCATCCCTTTTCGCCATTAACTTTTATGTTTCCGTTAGCATCTATCCCTGCAAAAATCTCAACAGGCTTATTCTCACCTGTAATAAATGTGAGCTTATACCCGAAAAACTCGGTATTGTTTTCATCTCGTTCCATGGTAGGTACCAATACCGAAGGTTTATATTTTAACGTTTTTGCATCATATCCATATGACCATAAAGCGAGCTGTGCGCAACTAAGAATCCTAAGAGCCTCAGACCTATCTGTGCCCGTCGCCCAGTAATAATTCCATATATTGACCGCCTCTTGCTCTCTTGATACATCTTCAACAGTAACGGCCTGTTTCTTATTCGATCTTGCAATAGCAGACAAAAGGGCGTCTATCATATATTGCTCTTCATTCATCCAAGATTGCGGCTGATTCTTTGCAGTATTTTCCCAGCATATTGTGGCATTACGCGCATATATCTCGGAGAATATCCCTTTTACAGAAATTCCTGTATTATTTTCGGCGGCAGGGCCTATTAAGATATCTTTATTTTTCGGAATAGTTCCTGGCGTTGCGATTGTTATATTCTTATTATTCTCGCCATAATTATGCGACATTTCGTGCACAAACAAACCAGTAAAATCATCTATGGCTTTGTCATTAAGGGTGGGGATTTCTTTGTTAAATTCTAGCACTATAGATTGTGTTGAAGAAACGGCGAAACCAGAGCCTGTGG
>Ga0172375_10011759_pt1 | contig 11071 bp, 12 predicted proteins | sample LakKiv1m_FD_114537 | JGI IMG/M metagenome (GOLD analysis project Ga0172375, IMG submission 114537) | Freshwater microbial communities from Kabuno Bay, South-Kivu, Congo - kab_092012_11.1m | ecosystem: Environmental > Aquatic > Freshwater > Lake | place: Democratic Republic of the Congo... | reverse complement strand
TCACACAACAAGACGGAAAAGGCAGGCCACTTGAGATGGTAGTGTCCGAAGCGGCTAAAAAAATAGACCCACGATCAATTCTTATGGCTCGTGGACTTCCTACTCTAAAATGGAATGGTAATAAATGTACAGAGGAATACGCTCGTATGAACACAGGACAGCTTGAAAGAGCAAAAACCACTTGGACAGATGACAAAACGCCTGTGAACGCTGATGGAAACCCCGATTTTTCGCGTGCTCGTTTTGCCTACTGGGCTATTGTGACTGTGCTCTCGACTGTGAACTTTTCTTACTATCGGGATGCTTATCTCGGTTCGCGTGGCGTGCTAAGGGTCAACTTGAACTTTGAATCTTAAACTTTCTTTAAAATTTATCTTTATTTTTAGACCCCGCCAAGGCGGGGTCTTTTTTTGCAAAAAAATTTTTTTTGGATACAATTGCACCAACGGTGAAAAGTAACCTCGCTTGGGCGGAGGCTACCGTAAAGTGTCCTTTCACAAAACAGGCTTTGCATGAAAGAAGAAGCCTGAAAGTACATCAAAAGTAATAGACCCTTAGGTTGAGTGAAGTTTAGCTCTTGATTGGGCTGAAAATATAAAGATATGGCTGCGGCTACATCTCATAACGGATAAACTTCATCTAAACCGCTGGCTTTGAGCAAAAAAGCGGCTTTTAAGGTCTTTGGAGCATTTTTAGCCATAACCAACTGTTCAAGAAACGACAAAACGCTCAATTCTGTGCTTTTGCCGAGTGTCAATCGCCATCTTTTTGTCACATGGTCGTTTGTTTCTGTAAAAAGCATTACAAAAGGAGAGGGATTGAAGAATTTCAATGGAAACTCATGGAAATGATATAAAAAGTTCAGATTGCCTTCCGTCTGTCGTTTTCTCTCAAAATTTTCAGAACCAAAAAACCGGTTTCAAAAGCCAATAAATAGGACTTATTTCAATGGCGGAACCGACGGGGTTCGAACCCGCGACCTCCACAGTGACAGTGTGGCGTTCTAACCAAACTGAACTACGGTTCCTTAGTGCCGTTTATACTATAACAGACGGCTCTCCTGTTTTCAAAGCAGTTGGAATTTAATAGATTTTGCTGGCGAACACAAGAGATTTTAAAGCTAGCCTATCAATGCCGAGCCTCTCTCCCTTCAAAACAAAGCCCAAAACCCCGATCCGTACCTTATTCAACAGAGCCTCATCCCCTCTACCCCAGCGCCTTTTTCAAAGCTTTATCAAAAGTCAAAACTTTCATTTTATTCTCCTTCGCCTCGGCCAAAAGCAGGCAGTCGGTAAAAGATAATTTTTCACTCCTTGAAAAGAAAATTTTAGTAGCAGTTTCGAGTGTTTCCAAGGTAGTCAGGCTAATATCAAATCCATACAAAGAAAGAGCATTGATAAATGTTTTGCAGGCGTTAATGCCGGTTTTCATCTTCAGTCTTGTCAAAACTTCAGAGTATATGTAATCCGGAATCCGAAGCCCCTCAAGCCCGATCGTTTTTGCCAAACTCACAGCTCTTTTATTCAAAGAGTCGGCTTCATCGCAAAGCGCAATCCACACGCAACTGTCTAAAAGTGTATTACAAGTCATAACAAGTTTTATCAATTTCTCTCGGGTCGCTAAGGTTTTTAATACCACTATTGAAAGTAAAACCCTTCATGGCCTCAGCGAGATTCATGGCCGCGCGCGGTTTTTTCCCCTTCCACTCCTCGTAAGGCACAAAAACCCCCTCCGGTTCACTTCTGTTAAAAATAATGATCGGCACATCGGTCTTGCTAAATTTTTTATAATTTCTCAGGAATTCTCTAACTGTAGTTTTTTTCTCATTCATCGCTATCCATTGTACAGGATTTGTCAGACATTTGTCAAACAAGGTAGGCATAACGCTAATTGTTAAAAATTAAAAATTCCGCGCCAACCTGAAAATACCACCCAATCCTTACATTTTTCTTAAATCTATATTAATTTTTTTGCAATCACCTTGCCGAGGCCGGCAATTGGTGGTCGAATACAGCCTGTGTCAAAGCGTCGTGTCTTTTTCCGGAACGCAAACAGATGCCGTCTCTTTTTCCAAATACAGCCCGCCACCCGCCTTGCCTCTACCACACCTTTATGCTAAACCTAACCCGCATATATCGGCAGGCCGCACAAGATGCCAACATTCCACCTTCATACGCGTAATGCCAACCAAATCAAAATCATATGAAAATCGGTATCGATTGCAGAATGTTCTCCTCGTCCTTCACCGGAATTGGCCGGTATACTTTTGAGCTTGTTGAAAATTTGCAAAGACTAGCCGCGCAAGCCAATCAAAATCCGGTTCCAAGCTCGAGCTCCGCTACTAATGCTCGAGCGCACTCCTCTTCTCTCTCCCCGCACCAATTCGTCCTCTTTTTCAACGAACCCGAATTCAGCAGTTACACGCCAAAAAATCCAAATTTCAAAAAAGTTCTCGTCAACGCGAAGCATTACTCAATAAAAGAGCAAACAAAATTTCTCAAAATTCTCAAGCGTGAAAACCTCGACCTCATGCATTTCACCCACTTCAACGCTCCGCTCCGCTACGACAAGCCATTTATTGTCACGATCCACGATCTTACCCACACTCTTTTTCCCGGAAGGAAAATGACAAGTTTCCCGTATCGCGTCGCGTACAAAATGGTAGTAAAAAATGCAGTCCGCCGCGCCCGCCGCATCATCGCGGTTTCAAAAAATACAAAGGAAGATTTAATAAAAATTCTCAAAGTCGACCCATCAAAAATAGACGTGATTTACGAAGGCGTGAACGACGAATTCCACCAGCTTGATGATGAGAAAAGAAAAGAAGCGGAAAAATCTTTATCTGCAAAATACGGCATCAATAAGCCGTTTTTGCTATACACCGGCGTTCACCGCTATCACAAAAATCTACCGCGCTTAGTTGAAGCTTTCAAAATTGTGAGCGATAAATTTTCAAAATCCGGCAAGTCTTCTGCGAACCAAGTCGATCCCGAAGTCCGAACCACGCACGAACTCAGCTCGAGCATCACTACCCCGCTAACTAATGCTCGAGCACGCCATCTCCAACTCGTAATCACCGGCAAAAAAGACCCTCTCTATCCCGAAGCCGAAAAATTAGTAAAATCATTCAACCTCGAAGAAAAAGTCATCTTCACCGGCCTTATCCCCGAAGAAGAAATCATCGCGCTATACAACCTTGCTTCCACTTACGTATTTCCTTCGTTATACGAAGGATTCGGCCTCCCAATTCTCGAAGCCTTCGCCTGTGGAACGCCCGTCGCGGCATCAAATGTTTCGAGCATTCCGGAAATTGCGGGACAGACATCAGCCCCGCAGCACACGCAAAGTCTGCCCGGGCAGACTTTGTCAGTCCGGCCCCAGGATCTCCAGTTCTCCCCCAACGCCCAACGCTCCCCCGAAGCCCAGTCGTCCCCCAACGCAATCCTTTTCGACCCTACTGATATCCAAGATATCGCCGCAAAAATCGAGCAAATTCTCGACTCGCCAACTCTCCAAAAAAGACTAATCGCCGGCGGCCTAAAACGTGTAAAAGATTTTTCTTGGGAAAAAATGGCAAAGGAAATTTTTGGCTTATACAATAATATTCCCGTCACGCGTCCGGACACTGTCCGGTCATCACTACCCCGTTAACTAATGTCCCCGCTCAGCGGGGACTAACCAAGCAGCCCATGCCCTTCACCCCTTTTCAAAACTTGCTCCCGCGCGCCGCAGCGAATTACGGTATTGCAAAAGAACTCAAAGCGATCCAAGTCTGCCGCGAATTCGAAAAAATGTTGCCGGAGCTTTTCAAAGACTTTTTGGACAAACAAAAGTCTCCCGAAGCAAGTGAAGCCGTTTCTTCCCTCCGCGCCAAATTTTACAAAAAAAACATCTTATATATCGCAGTCCCCAGCTCCGTCTGGGCCAGCGAAATCATGATGCGCAAACACCGCATCCTCGAAGCAATGAGTCAAAAATTTCGCGGCCGCTTCGGCAGACCGTTGGTGAAGGATTTAAAAACAATTACGAGTTCGTTTTAATCTGAAACCGCTTTAGATTAAGACGATTTGCACTGTAGCCGCAATCTACCTTGTACCGCCCGTTTGCACTGTAGCCGCAATCTACCTTGTACCGCCCGATTTGCACTGTAGCCGCGATTCTCCCGTTTGAAATTTCCCCGAACCCGTAAAAATTCGCCAAACGGGATCTCCCCATTTTTCCCTTGACTTCATTTCCTTCTTCGCTACAATAAACCCGCTTTTAACCGTAACTAACGAAATCTTGTTAACTCTTAGACTCCAGCGAACAGGTAAGACAGGCCAACCAAACTTCAGAGTTGTCCTTCAAGACCACAAAGACGCTGTAAAAGGAAAAGCTCTCGAAATCCTCGGCCACTACCAGCCGGCTTTGAATCCAAAAGTTTTCAAAGTTGATCTGGAAAGAGCAAAATACTGGATGTCGGTTGGAGCAAAACCATCTGACACGGTAGCAGTTTTGTTAAAAGGCCAAGGATTGGAAGGCATGGAAAAATATATGGAGCCAAGAGATAAGAAAAGGAAGAAGAAGGGCGAAGAAGCCGCAGCAAGCGCAGCCCCGCAAGGCGGGGCAGCTCCAGCTCCAAAAGCTGAAGAAAAGCCGGCCGAAGCCCCAAAAGCCTAACCTGCCACTCCAGCTCAACACGGCAAAGCACTTTAAAAAACTTACTCCAGAAATTAATTTTATTCTCTAAAACCAACTGCTATGGCAGACGAAACAACAATAGCAACCGAGGGTCAGGATCTCGAGTTTTTGATCTATGTGGTCAAACAAATCGTAAAACACCCTGAAGACGTTGTTGCTGAAAGAAAAATTGATGAAATGGGAGTCCTTCTTACCTTGAAAGTAAACAAGGAAGATATGGGCCAGATCATCGGGAAAAGCGGACAAACTGCAAAAGCTCTACGCACACTACTTCGCGTAATGGGCTCAAAAAATAACGCACGTGTCAACTTGAAGATAGTTGAACCAGAAATGGCTTAATAGTACAATCAGCGTAGTTTAAAAACTAAAAAATGCCAACAGATCAACCATCGATTGTTGAAGCGGCCCAGTCTTATCAAGTTTTGGAAATTGTAAACAGGGGCTTCGCTTACGCAATCATTATAGCAGGGTTCCTTTCCGTTGTGTTTATATTCATCGGAGGAATTTCGTTTATCCTTTCTGGAGGAGCGGAAGATAAAATAAAATCCGCGGTTTCAACAATCCGCTATGCGATTATTGGACTGATAGTCACGGTTTTAGCGGTGGTGATAGTAGGAACGGTCGGTAAAGCTATGGGGCTTGATATCATCAAATATATCAACTTCAAAGACATTATCGACACTATTACAGGGATCACATCTGGAGCAGGATCAAGCGGAGCGCCAAGTTTGGATTAACACCCCGCCACGGCGGGGCTTTTGAGCTCGCAGTTTTGAGCCCATTGGCGGAGAAATACATTCTTGGTAATATCGCCCACTACAACGAATTAAAGCTCCGAAGCAAAATGTGGCAAATTTTCGGCACGGAAAATTTGACGGAATCACTCATTATCAGAAAACTTCAAAAGAATTAAGGCGACTGTCCCAAAAATGGGGTCTCAAAAGTGTCGAACTTGGCTAAAAAAAGAGCATAAGTCAGAATTAAGAATCGATCTCTGTTTTCGTCAAAAAAATCCCGGGATTTTTTTGACGGAAATTATTTCTATTTCCAGGTTCCCCGTTTGAGAATTTCTTCAACCTGTAAAAAATCTCCAAACGGGATTCACCCTAACCCCGAAATAATAATATTCCTCCAATCGTAGGGAAACTTATATGTTTCCAGTGCTCTGACCAAAGATGCAAAAACTTTCCAGTGGTCGGCGGCCTCAGCATTGCCATAAACAAAACTATTTCCGGTTTCTGCGTTTGGGTTGTAGTCGTCTGCAAGCGTGCATTGATGACAAACCGGAATCGTCCCATTTAACAGCGCCTCTTCTAAATCATTAAAAGGAAGAGCGACCATTATGTCGGCCGCCCCAAGAATTTCTTTTCTACTTTTCTCGCTGTAAGGAATGTAGTGGACATGAGGGAATGAAAATGAATCCAAATTTGTATCCGCGACAACCGCGATTTCAACATTCAAAACGCTCGTCCCTTCCAAAAATCTCTCGACCAATTCGCGAACACCTGTCCCGAGTTCTTGGTCTAGCACAAGCGAAATTAGAGGCATCTTGCTGTCGAGCGACAACCTTTTGCAAAGCTTTTTCTTTGAGTCTTTTTTGTTTCTAAGCAAAACTGATTTTGGGTCGTCTTTTGTCATTTTTGTTTTTATTTTTTGTCTTCAGTTCCTGCGCATATTGCGGTTCATTTCATTGCTCGCTTCCTTCCTTGCAATCACCGTACACAATCTATCTCATTCCAGCGCTCATTTTTTCTCACAATTCCTCGTCAAAACATTGAATAATTCTATCATAAAATCGCCCTTTGGTCTATCTCGTATCGGTTGACGATTTACAGGAAAAATGTTGTAAGAAAAATTGCCAATTTTGAATTTGTGCTATCATCATTTCATGAAAAAACTTTTTCTCATCGACGGCAACGCGATCATTCACAGAGCGTATCACGCGCTCCCGCGTTTCACGACAACAAAGGGCGAAGTTGTGAACGCGATTTATGGCTTTGCGTCAATGCTTTTGAACATTTTAAATAATCAGAAGCCCGACTACATTGCCGTGTCTTTTGACCGCAAAGCAAAAACTTTTCGCCACGAAGAATACAAAGATTACAAAGCGACTCGTGTAAAAGCGCCCGACGAATTATACGAACAAATTCCCCGCATCAAACAAGTCGTCGAAACTTTTAACATTCCAATTTATGAAATGGACGGCTACGAAGCGGACGATATTTTGGGTACGCTTGCCAGACAGGCCGAAAAGGCCTGTCAACCTGAGCCCGCAGCCCAGCGCGAGCGAAGCGAGCGCAATGAGCCCGAGCCCAACTGCAAACCCCACTCCGACGAAGTCGGAGCTTTGAGCCCGCAGCCCGCAGCCCCCGAGCCCGAGCCCATCCACACCTATATCGTCACCAGCGACCAGACGCCGCAGGCGTCCCGCAGCCCTGAGCCCATTCACACGTATATTGTCACCGGCGACATGGACACCCTTCAACTCATCACCGACAAAACATTCGTCTTCGCCCCGCACAAAGGTTTCAACGACACGCTCATTTACGACACGGCAAAGGTTATGGCGAAATACGGCCTACTCCCCTCTCAAATTGTCGACTACAAAGCGCTCCGCGGTGACACGTCCGACAACATCCCCGGTGTCCACGGCATCGGCGAAAAAGGAGCAGTGGAATTGTTAAAAAAATATTCAACACTCGACGGGATATATGAGCATCTCAATGAAATCGCCGGCGCCCTCCATGATAAATTGGAAAAAGGAAAATCTGACGCATATTTCAGTAAAAAGCTTGTAACTCTAATCACGGACGTCCCGATAGCGCTCGATCTCGAAGCCTGCAAAACCCACGAATTCGACCTCGCTCGCATAACGACTCTTTTTGAAGAATTGGAATTCAAATCTTTGTTAAAAAAACTCGGCACATTTAATTCGTATTGCTCCGACCGCCGCAACGAAGAATGTATTTCCCAACAGTCGTTGTTTTAAACCCTCGCGTCCGGACACGCCTCCGGACATTACTTATCCAGCCCTCGTGTCCCCGCCCTGGCGGGGTCATCACTACCCCTCCTACTAATGTCCGGACTCCCTCAAGCCACAACAACAACAGCTTTTTTGTCAAAAATCAAATTAAAAAATCTCCAATACAATAAAATTCTCGCGAAAGCAACAACGCCAAGTTTCCAGATACGCTAGCCCAAATCCCCCGAATAATAATTTTGAACACCACGTGCCCTGCCCCACTTTCTTGCACAAAAAAATTGTCATCCGCAAAGTTTTTCTGTAATATTCACCCTGCTTTAAAAAATCAAAAAATGCCAAAACCAAGAGTCGTCGCGAGTCTAGATATAGGAAGTTCAAAAATCCGCACAGTCGTAGGAACGATGGAAGGCGAAGCCCAAATCCCAAATATAATTGGAGTCGGCTTGGCACCATCAACAGGTTTAAGAAAAGGAGCGGTAATTGACGTTGAAGAAACGATAAATTCAATTTCTGCGTCATTGGAAGACGCGGAAAGAATGGCCGGCGAACCGATCAACCACGTTTTCCTCGGGATCGGCGGCAATCACGTAGAATCGATGAACTCAAAAGGCGTCATCGCCGTCGCACACGCAGAAGACGAAATCACAGAAGACGACGTCGACCGCGTACTCGAAGCGGCTCAAGCGGTCACAATTCCGCCGAACCGAAGAATCTTAAGAATAATTCCAAAAAGTTTCACAGTTGACGAGCAAAAAGGAATCAAATATCCGGTCGGCATGACGGGCATCCGCCTCGAAGTGGAAGCCCACATCGTCACCGGCCTCGTCCCAACCATCAAAAATATTGAAAAATGCGTACTCCAAGCAGGCGTTGATATTAACGATATCATCCCAAACTGCCTGGCCTCGGCCGAAGCAGTCCTCTCAAAACGCCAGAAAGAACTAGGGGTCGTGGTGGTTGACATCGGCTGTGGCGGCACACAACTCAGCGTGTTCGAAGACGGAACAATTCTCCACACGGCGGTCATCCCGGTCGGCGGCGAAAACGTCACAAACGACATCGCGATCGGCCTCCGCACCTCCATCGACACCGCCGAAAAAATCAAAATTGAATACGGCACTTGCACTCCACACGAGATCAGCGAACGCGAAACAATAGATCTTTCACTAATGAGCAAAATCGACACGCACACAGTCGCAAAAAAACAGATGTGCGAAATAGTCGAAGCAAGATTCCAGGAAATTTTTATGTTGGTAAAAGACGAATTGGCGAAAATCCACCGCGACGGAATGCTCCCAGCGGGAGTAATTCTTACCGGCGCAGCGGTAAAAATCGCAGGGATCACCGACTTGGCTCGTGAAACTCTAAATCTTCCCGTCCAGATCGGTTTCCCTCAAAACTACGACGGAGTTGTGGACAAAATCGACGATCCATCCTACGCGACAGCAATCGGTTTATTAATTTGGGGTTCAAAATTCGAAGGGCGCCCATACGGGGCAAAGGGTATAAATATAAAGAAGGGAGTCGGAAGTTTGAAAAAATGGGTGAAGGAACTGTTTTCTTAATAGAGAGCTTTGGCCAAAATTCCCGCTTTCTCTTTCGCGTCCCCCCACGCGAAAAGATAAAAGGGCTTAAAAAATTTTTCCTAGACAAAAGGTTGACAATATGTCAACCCATAGGTAATAATATGAATCCTTTTCTGGAAATTCTTGCCGCTCTCAATAATTCCTGCCCACGCATCACTCACATAGGCAATCACTAACATATTTCTCGCTTAACAATATAAATTAAATATTTTTTTCACCCCTTATAAAATGGCTAACGGAAATAACGGCAACGGCAACGGCAAAGGCGACGTCGACCTAAGAAATCTTTTTTCTGCGGGAGGCGGTTCGACAAAAGTCCGCAAAACTTTAGAAATTACTCCTGATATCACTCCGGTAGCAAATATTAAAGTTATGGGAGTTGGAGGAGGCGGAAGCAACGCTTTGAACAGAATGATTAAAGCGGGACTCAAAGGGGTTGAATTCATCGCAGTAAACACAGACGCTCAAGCTCTTTATCATAACGAAGCGCCAAGCAAAATTAACATCGGCCGCGCAACAACACGCGGACTCGGCGCAGGGAGCAATCCAGACGTCGGCAAGCAGGCTGCAGAAGAGTCAATCGAAGAATTGCGTGAGGCTTTGGAAGGCGCAGACATGCTTTTCATAACTTGCGGATTGGGAGGTGGAACGGGTACGGGAGCTACCCCGATTATCGCCGAATTGGCAAAAGACATGGGCATTCTCACAGTTGGCGTAATGACAAAACCATTCGGGTTCGAAGGCCATCGCCGCTCACAGCAAGCTATGGAAGGAATGGAAAATTTGAAAAATAAATTGGACACATTAATCACAATTCCAAACGACAAAATTCTTGCAATTATTGATAGAAAAACTCCTCTCAACGACGCATTTGCCGTTGTTGACGACGTTCTCCGCCAAGGAGTCCAAGGCATCGCCGATTTGATCACTGTTCATGGGCTCATCAACGTCGACTTTGCTGACGTCAAAACAATTATGGAAAATGCAGGCTCAGCGCTCATGGGTATCGGCTACGGCACTGGCGAAAACCGCGCTGTGGAAGCCGCAAAAGCAGCAATCGAAAGTCCTCTATTGGAAATGGCTATCGATGGTGCAAAAGGCGTTCTCTTCAATATCACTGGTGGCAACGACTTGTCTATGTTCGAAGTTGACGAAGCCGCAAAAATCATCACCGAAGCCGCAGATCCAGAAGCTAATATCATCTTTGGTGCTGTCATCAACGATTCATACACCGGCGAAATCAAAATCACAGTTATTGCTACGGGTTTCGACGCAGATGTTATTGGCCGTCCTCAAGTTCGCGCCCACACGATAGGTGCTACCGCGCCAATCAAGGCCGCTGAGAACGAATACGACATCCCAGCATTCATCCGCCAAAAGATGCATCAATAATTCTTGCGACATCCCGGCATTCATCAGGCTCTTTGCAAGAACGTTCTCAGAACGTTCTTCGCTACCCCTCCTACTAAAGAACGTTCTTAGAACGTTCTCCAACACCAATCTGCACGGACGAATTAACCTCCGTCCCAAACGGCATAGTTTTCATAAGTTTCACAGGATTCATCGCAATATATTTTTCCAATTCTTTAAAATACTCCTCTTTAGTTACCGCAATTGAATTAAATCTCCCATTAAAAACTTGCCCCCTCCGATCATATTTAATATTGAAATATGTAGCATAAGAAATTCCAAGCCTTTTCATAAATTCCCCAATATTCCCTCCCCCTACAAGAAAATGAAAATGATTTGCCATTAGAGTGTAATTGTAAAATTTCACGCCGAAAACCTTTCCGTAAAACAACATGGTATCAGTAAATCTATA
>Ga0172375_10011758_pt1 | contig 11071 bp, 10 predicted proteins | sample LakKiv1m_FD_114537 | JGI IMG/M metagenome (GOLD analysis project Ga0172375, IMG submission 114537) | Freshwater microbial communities from Kabuno Bay, South-Kivu, Congo - kab_092012_11.1m | ecosystem: Environmental > Aquatic > Freshwater > Lake | place: Democratic Republic of the Congo... | reverse complement strand
GGTGGTCCGAGTTCGGATGCGCCGCACAGGTCAGCACCTCGCCGACGACGAAGTGGTCGTCCAGCGCCGCCCCCACCGTCTCCACCCCCTCCACCTCGATGCCGGCGAAGGTCATCTTGTCGGACAGCTCCTTGACCGACAAATCCGCCACATCCACAAACTCATTCAACCAACTGATCGGTACTTTCATCGCTCGTGCCCCCTCTATTCTAAAGATTGTACGGCCCCAAAAACCGTGAACCATCAAAATGAATCAGATGCGTGGGCGCTTCTGCCAACCACACTTCGGTCTCCCATGAAATGCCGCGAAGATAACGGCTCATGATCGTACGCGTCGAGAATGCGGTCACATAGACAAGCCCCACACGCGCTTTAGAGAAAAGCTCCTTCAATTCCTGATGACGCTTCCCGTCAACCGGCCCATGGCTGGTGACCGCCTCAATAAGCAAGAGCCACTTCCGCTTGGGGCAATACAGAATGACATCCGGCATTTTCCCGTGTTGATCAAACTCAAGGCCAAGTCGTTTGAGCAGTCCCTCATCCGTATAGCCATGTTTGTTACCCGTATCCCCCGCGTAAACCAGTTTTCCCTTAGGAACAAAGAACCCGCCAAAGTCCTCGATGATACGCTTGATAAGCTCGCTGTGTTTCCCCGGACTCAACACAACTTCGCTTGCCTTATACGCAACGCGTACCCGGTGCATCTCTCTTGGTTGAGCGTACTGGTCGACAAGCTTTGTACGTTCCGCTAGAAATTTGGCTACTCGTTCCTTCCAGCCTGATGTGTCGAAAGACTGAAAGACCTGCAATGCCGACGGACTGACTTGATACACGGTTCCTGGGCTGTTGGGCGGGCGATTTGGGGTATCAGGATTGTAGACGGCGACCCCGGCAGAGACAAACGGATGCAGGGTCTGACGCCGGACGGTCTCCCGCGTATTGGGCTTATATCGCTTGTTATAGTGCGCCTTCATCCAATCCATGATTGGCGTAATGCCCATAAGTGGATTCCGCGCTTCGCCCCACGGCTTGTCAGGGCTCATATCCAACAAAGCCAACAAGGATAGTGCCGAACGTTCGTTCTGTTGTTCTCTTGGCAGCCCCAGCGTCCTCAAGATATGCAACGCTTCTTTAATCTTCTTCCTTTTCATGACAGGACCTCGTGAACATAACGATTGATTTCGTCCGGCGTCAGAATCTTTTTCCGCATGGCCCACTGACCAATCCGCATCAATTGTTCGCGAGAGGGGTAGCGCAGTTGGCGCAAATCTGTGGCGTTGACCTGCGTGTGGCCATTGAACCTCCGGAAAAACTGATCGACAAACGATGTATTCAGGTAGACGGACAACCCGTATGCAAGCGACTCAGCAAGCCCCCTCTTGGATTCGTGGTACACATTCAGATGGTTCTCAAATGCCAGTTCGGGGTTGTCGCCAAAAACCACTGGGTCTATCACACTGGCTGTGATGCGGCGCTTCTCCTCCTTGGCGGAGAAACGTTTGACCACACAATAGAACCCGAGGGGGAACAACATTTTCTGAATTGGTCCGTCCGCAAGCAGCGCATTGGGCTTCCGGATGTTAGCCTTTGGCCAGACGGTGCGATTCATCGTGCAATGCGCCGGATAGATAAGAGGCACGGTCTGTGCTGTCGGTTGTTGTCGCAGCTGTTCTTTGACTCGAAAATCAACAATGGGACCCGTGGAAACGCAAACCCCGATATCCCCCAGCGAAAACACCGCGCCCGGGAAGTGATCCAACTGCTCCTGCTCAGTTGCGGTCGGAATGTGAATGAAGCATTCAGGGTCCGCCGGTTTGACGATTTGATCAAAGGAATGGCTCTCTTCCTGATAGTCGGAAAACGAATCGCCAGTCGAAACCGAGATGGTGATCGCGCCCTGACGTACACCCTTGACCAGCTTGATCACCACGTTCTCTTGAAGCACGTTGTCTTCTCTGAATGCCGATTTGCGTGACCCGAAAAGGTGGATATGCGTGATAGCGGATTCCTTTAGTAGCATTTTCCGGAACGGCTTGTAGTAAGGGCCGTTGCAGAAACTGCGCGGTATGATGGCAACAAGCTGTCCGCCTCTCTCAAGCAGTTTGAGGCTGAGCGCAACGAAAGCCGAATACAAATTGACCGTCTCTATCCCCACTTGCCTCAGCAACTTGCGGGCGGGTGAAGACGAACCGATTTTCTTGTAGGGTGGGTTCAGAATCGCATGCGTGAACCTGCGCTTGGGTTCGAATTGCAGCCAGTTGACAGCAGTTTCGATGAAATCGGCTTGAATGATCTCGGCCTCAGATGTCTTCAGCGTCTTGGCAAGGTGATCATGCAACTTTGCGTCGAGCTCACACGCACTAACAGAGACCTTGTCAAAGCGAAGCTCGGCGTGATTGAGAAAAGCATCGGTCAATGACCCAATGCCAGCGCCGGGATCAAGCAGACGGCACGCGCCCCCTATTTCCGGATCAAACAACGAGGCCAAGAAGCGGGCAGTAGCGCACGGGGTCAGGAACTGCCCCAGTTGGGCCTTTACCGAATCTACTGTCATACAGGAAACCTGCCGCCGTCTCTGGTCAACGGAGGTATCGGGTAAGATCTGAGTCGCTGGCGGTTGCAGAACAGCATCCGATGGATCAAGCTCTCGAATCGCCCCCCTGCGTTCTGCTGTCTTCCGGTCGAGTGCCACCCATTCGGTGATCGGACGGTCGGGGACTTTCTGAAGCCGCTCAATGGCCCAACGGTTATATTCCTCGGACAGGTCGCACCCCATCCAGCGCCGCTTCAGTTGCTCGGCGACAACGACCGTTGTGCCGGAGCCGGAGAAGGGATCGACGACGAGGTCCCCCTCATGAGAAGAGGCGAGCACGAGCTTCCGCAGCAATTCCTCGGGCTTCTGCGTCGGGTGGGGTGTCTTCTCGCCCATGCCGTTGCAGGTGGTCGGAATGTCAAACACATCCTTCGGCTTGGCCCCTTTGGGGTTGGGCGTCCAATGGTCGCGCGGTCCCGCAGCGCTGCGGCCATAGGCGCTTGTCTCCGCTTGCGGGTGGGAGGGGTACTTAAGCGTGTGCGCACCGTACGGGATGCGGATATCCTCCATGTTGAGCCGGGTCGCAGCCGTCTTCCTGAAATGAACGATGCTTTCGTGCGACCGGCCCCAGTCCTGGCCCAGATTCGCCTTGTTCTTGTAGTGCCAGACGAGCCAGCGGCATCCCTTGAAGAATGGCGCGACATGGCATTTGACGTCGGCAAGGATCTCCGAGAACCCGCAGATGTAGAAGGTGCCCGAGGGGACGAGGATGCGCGACACCTCGCGCACCCACTCCACGCACCAGTCAACATAGACGGCATGGCTTGAGAACGTGTCCCACTCGGCCTTGCCGAGGTTATAGGGCGGATCGGCAAAGACCAGATTGACGCTGGCGTCGGGCAGCGACTTGAGCCACGCCAGGGAGTCTCCCTGATACAACTTCCCATGCGGGTGTTCGTGCTGGCAGCGGAAGGCGTCGGCCCGAACGGCTTCCGTCGGGCGACGAACGGACTCCTCCCCAACAGGCCACAGCATCAGCTCGTCCTGGTTCAGGATGTTGGGGTGAGATTCTGACGAGATGAGCTGGAAGCCGGTCTTCGCCAAGGCGGCAGCGGAAGTAGCCAACGCCTCGCGCACACGGTCAGGAAGGTGCCGGGCATCGAGGATCTCGCGTGCATGACTGCAACAGAAGACATCCCAGCCGAAAGCGTCCGGTTGCGGCCGTTTTCGCGACTTCGGATACAAAATGGATGTCTGGGCTTTCATGTCGCAGGTCAGTCCTCGGCTCGCTCGCCGGCGGGGCACATTTTGACGGGCTTGGGGATCGAAGCGGCCGAGGGTCTCGACCCGGTCGGTTTGGGCGGCCATGACCGCTTCGAACTCCTTGCAGACGCCCGGGGCTTCATCGGGCCCGGCGCTGAGCACCTCCACGTCTTTATCCGAATTGCGACAGGAAGCGGACATCGTTCTCGTACAGGCTGCGGATGTCCTTGATGCCGTATTGGATCATGGCGATCCGTTCCACGCCCATGCCGAAGGCGTAGCCGTAGACCGACTCGGGGTCGTAGCCGACGAAGCGGTAGACGCGGGGATCCACCATGCCCGCGCCGGCAATCTCGATCCAGCCGCTCATCTTGCAGACGCGGCAGCCTTTGCCGCCGCAGACGTGGCAGGAGAAGTCCACCTCCACGCTCGGCTCGGTGAAGGGGAAGAAGTGCGGGCGGAAGCGGACGCCCACGCCGGGCCCCATCATCTCGCGGGCGAAGTGGGCGAGCGTGGATTTGAGGTCGGCCAGCGAGACCGGCCGCGTGTCGACGTAGAGCCCTTCGACCTGGTGGAAGTTGGCGCTGTGGGTGGCGTCGGTCGTGTCGCGGCGGTAGCAGCGTCCCGGCGTGATGATCCGCACGGGCGGCCGGTGGCGGGTCATGACGCGGATCTGCACCGGCGAGGTCTGGGTGCGCAGCAGGCGGTCGCCGTCGAGCCAGAAGGTGTCGGCCTCGTCCATGGAGGGGTGGTGCGGCGCGGTGTTCAGCGCCGTGAAGTTGTTGAAGGCGTTCTCGATGTCGGGTCCGTCGGCGACGGAGAAACCCAGCCGGGCGAAGATGCGGGCGACCGCCTCGATCACCTGTGAGACGGGATGGGCCGCGCCCGTCGCGTGCCAGCGCCCCGGCAGCGTGCAGTCAAAGGCCGGTCCCTGCGCGGCCGGCGCGGCCAACTCGGCCTTGCGCGCCTCCAGCAGCGCCTCCAGCCCGGCGCGCCAGGCGTGCAGCCGTTTGCCGGACTCCGGACGCTCCGCGGCCGGCACGTCCTTCATCTGCTTCACGCAGGCGGGAATCAACCCGTTGCGGCCCACGTAGCGCACGCGCACCTGATCGAGCGCGGCGGCGTCCATCGCGCCCCGGGCCGCATCGAGCGACTCCCGTTCCATCGTTTCCAGCTCTGCCACCGTCATCCCGCCCTCCATCTCCTGCCCGGCGCAGCCCGGGCGGCACAGGCAAGATAGTAACACGTCGTCGTCGCCGGGTAAAAGGAAAGCGGCGGCCATCGCACCTCGGGGGCCCCTCGGTCTTGTCGCACATAGAAAAGAATCCAGGTTGCCACCACCTTTCTCGTGCCCAGAATCCTGGCTTCCACTCGGCCATGAAGGAGAGGGGAGGAAAGGTTTTTTCGTGCTTGTTCGGGTGGATTAGGTGTGCTTCAATCCTGTCGATGTTCGATGGAGATCCGCGAGCGCGTCAAGGGGGCGGGGGGCCGGTGGCATCCGGAGGCGGTGGCCTGGTCGCTGCCCTACGAACGGATCGTCTCTCTCGGGCTCGCTTCCAGAATGATCGCAGGCACGGTGCCCGCCGGTTTCGGGCACCAGCGGGAGTCTGCACATGTAGATGCTTTATCGCTATACATGTAGATGCATTATATGCATGTCAGTACATGTATATGCTTTTTGTGTGACGCTCAATAAATGTTCGACCAGAGGAGAGATAAAGTGAGAGCATACGCACTCGGTCTTGCGCTTTGCCTTCTGTGCACAACGGCACAGGCCAGCGTCCTCCTCATCACGCTCGACCGAGAGGGAACCAATGAGGTGTGCGTCCTGGGCAGCCGTCAAGTGACGCTCACGGAACTCAGCGCGAAGATGCGCCCAATCGCAGCGATCTCCACCAATCTGCAGGTTCATGTCCGTGCGACTCCGGCTGCCACCGCCACTCACCTGATGCAGGTCGTGACCTCGCTTCGCGACATGGGCCTGCGCAATATCGTGATCTGGTGGCAAGGCGAAAGGCGTGGCAAGACCGGATGGGTTCTCGTTCCATGTCAAACGTCGGATGACCCGGTGAGTCTTTGCGTGGGCGAGGTGGAAGGCAATTTCATCGGGCCACCGGAGACGCTTGAATTGGAACAGGAGCATGGAGCAAGGAATGTCGAACCAGCACCTGCACGCTAGCGTCGCTCCGCGCCGCAGCGTGAGGTGCGCCGTTGGGGCAGCCGAAAGAACGATGACAGAGCTACGGGGACAGGCAAAAGCTAAGCGCAATCGCTATTGACAACCGCTGGGAATAGTTGCTACCGTTGCTACCAATGTTACCCAGAGGTGTCGCATGCGAAAGAAGCAAATCAGCATACGGGACGTGCCGGAAGCGCTCTATGAAGGGATAGAGGCCGAACGGCACGCAAGGCGGGTTTCCCAAAAAGACTTCCTCTGGAAGGTGCTCGAAAGTGCCGCGACGTATGGAACCGGCACTCCGCAGCCTACCCTGTTTGATTTCCGCCCAACAATTGCCGGGGTGTCAAAGAAGAACAGTCTCGGCAGACTGCACGGGTTCAAGGATGTGTCACAAGGGAATTCAACAACCGTGGAGGCATATGATGTCAAATAGGCAGATTTCAATCCGAGATATCCCCGACTCGGTCTATGAATGGATCGAAAGAGAACGCCACGCACAACGCGTGTCGCAAAAGGCATTCCTGCTTAACGTTCTTCAAAAGTCGGCCGAACACTCGTCAGCGGAAACGGGTGCAGCGGGGCCGTCAGCCTTTAGCAAGATGACGCTAGTCTATTGGAAGAGCAAGAAGTTCTGGCTGGGCAAGTTGCTCGAACACCCGGAAATCATGACTCAAGGACGGACTCTGGAGGAATTGGAACGGAATATTCGGGAAGCGTTCATGCTGATGGCGTTGGATGAGGTTCCGGAGAAGTACCAAATCCGGGAAGTGGCAATGGCATGAAAAGGCGCGAACTGCTTCGGCGTCTTCACAAGGACGGTTGCGTGTTGCTGCGGTCCGGTGGCAATCATGATGTTTACGTGAACACGAAGACCGGTAAGAAGCAACCTGTTCCGCGGCACAGCGAAATCGACGAGCACTTGGCTCGCCACATCATTCGTTATCTAGGATTGGAGCAATAACAGCAAGCCAGATGGACGAGGGAACAGTTGATCGTCACCCTCGACCTTTATTGCCGGACTCCATTTGGCCGTCTTCATCGCAGCAATCCAGATGTTGTCGCGTTGGCCAAGGCTATCGGTCGAACACCCAGCGCCGTTGCCATGAAACTCGCCAACTTCGCCAGCTTCGACCCCATTCAGCAGAAGCGGGGAATCCATGGGTTGAGCAACGCAGGAAAAGAAGACAGACTGGTGTGGCAGGAGTTCCAAAGCAACTGGTCTTCACTCGCGCTTGCAGGGGCAACCATCAAGGATCGTTTCGGCATCGGCATTACGCCGGTGTCAGAGGCGGATATTCAGGCCAAACAGAATGCACCTTCTGAAGCTGTGCGACAATCGAAAGTGCGTTTGGTCCAAGGGTTCTTCCGCGATACCGTATTGGCGAGTTACGTTTGCGCCTGTTCCTTCTGCGGACTGTGTCTGACCGAAATGCTGACGGCGAGCCAACTTATTCCGTGGAGTTCCGACGAATGGAGGCGCGCCGACCCTCGAAACGGTATCGCTTTGTGTGCATTCCATGATCGGGCGTTTGATCGAGGGTTGATGACGGTGCGTTGTGACATGACGATTGTGGTTTCAGAACGAGCAAAGACGAAGGCAGTGACGCCCATGCAGGAAGTCGGGTTTATACTAATGGACGGGGCTCCGATTCGGATGCCCGCACGCTTTGCGCCAGATCCGGTCGCCTTGGAGTACCACAACAAACATGTTTTTCAACAGAAGGGGTGATGACAGTGAAGACGTTTTTTCTTTTGCTTCCATCGGCGGACGTGTTTCAGATACTCGACGCCTTGGACAGCAGGGCAGACGCCTACGAATACACGGCACGGCATTTGGCGGGAACCCAGGACTCGGGCGACGATTTCCGCGAGCCCGAAGAGTGCCGCGACGCGAACGAAGCCGTTGGGATCGCCAAGCACTTTCGGGATGTCGCGACGGCGACCCGAAGCCAGATCGACAACCAGTAGTTCGGACGCGATTTCCCGCTTGTTGACCGCAGACAATGTAGGCGATCTATTGGTTCTGATTCGGACAGACGATGCCGCGCTTCATGGGTATGTCTTCGATCTGCCGGACGACATTGCCGACGCCTTCGCCCATTCCTCGGTTGTCGAGATTGAGGGACTCGAAATCCACATTCCGTCTGTTACTGACCTCATCATCAATAAGCGCGCATCGGGCAGGACAAAAGACTTGGCTGATGCCGAGATGCTTGAGGGCAAATGAACCGCCAACAACGCGGTGGAGGCGACGGGATACCGAACACATGCTTCATAACGGCCTTATCCACCGCATGGGACTGCTCCTGTCCGACCGGGCTCATCACGACATCGCACGCTACCGGCATACTCCCTCCGCAACGGTTCTGTCAGGATCCCTCACCCTGCGCAATGATTCTGCCATCGGGATCGCAATGGGTTTAGGCTTCAGTCATCAGCCCGCCTCATGGTATGCTGGGGTCACTGGAGACCGCCATGCCGACCTATGACTATGAAGCGTGCGACGCTTCCCGCTCCTGTCCGCGCTGCCGGGACGGGTTCGAGTGTTTTCAGCCGGTCGCCGCGCCGCGGCTGACCGTCTGTCCCGACTGCGGCGGGCCCGTCCGCAGGCGCCTCTCCGCCCCCGCCATTGGCCGCTCCCGTGCCTCGCTCGACCAGCGCGCCAAACAGGCGGGATTCACCAAGCTGAAGAAGATCGGCGCGGGCGAATACGAGAAGCAGTATTAACCGACCACAGGGCCGACCATGGGAAAACCGTTTGTCCATCTTCATGTCCACACGACCTTTTCGCTGCTGGACGGCGCCTGCCACGTCAAACCCCTCGTGAAACGCGCCCGTGAACTGGGCATGCCCGCCGTGGCCATGACCGACCACGGCGTGATGTACGGCATGGTGGATTTCTACCAGGCATGCCAGGCCGAGGGGATCCGGCCGATCATCGGCTGCGAGATCTACATCAACGCCAGCAAGCCGCGAACCGACCGCGATCCGCACACCCCCTACCACCACCTCGTCCTGCTGGCCGAGACCGACGAGGGCTACCTCAACCTCGCCCGCATCAACACCATCGCCCATCTCGAAGGGTTCTATTACAAGCCGCGGATCGACAAGGAGACGCTGCGCGCCCATGCCCGGGGCCTGATCGGGCTCTCCGCCTGCCTGCACGGCGAGGTCAATGTTCCGCTCGCCGAGCGGCGGCTCGACGTCGCCGAGGCCGCCGCCCGCGAGTACGCCGGCATCCTGGGGGCGGAGAACTTCTTTCTCGAGATGCAGGACCACGGCATCCCCGAGCAGAAGGCGGTGAACGAGGGCGTGCGCGAGCTCTGCCGCCGCACCGGGCTCCGCTCCGTCGTCACCAACGACGTCCACTACCTCTACGAGAGCCACGCCGAGGCCCATGAGGTGATGCTCTGCATCCAGACGTCCACGGTCATGAGCGACCCGAAACGGATGCGTTACGCCACCAACCAGTTTTACTTCAAGACCCGCGAGGAGCTCGAGCGGAGCTTCCCCGGCGACACCGCCGCCCTGGATGCCACCGTCGCCATCGCCGAGCGGTGCCGCGCCACGATCCCCCTCGGCAACCAGGCCAGCCACTTCCCGTCCTACGAAATTCCCGACGGCTTCGCCTCGCCCCGCGACTACCTCGTCCGGCTCGGCGAGGAGGGGATGCGCCGGATCTACGGGATCGCCGACTGCGCCCATCCCCGCGACGACCGCGAGCGGATGCTCATGGATCGCTTCCACTACGAGGTGGGCGTCATCGAGAAGACGAATTTCATCAACTACTTCCTCGTCGTCGCCGACTTCGTCCAATGGTCGCGGCGAAACGGCGTGCCCGTCGGCCCCGGCCGCGGCTCGGGCGCCGGCTCGATCCTCTCCTACGCGCTCGACATCACGCAGATCGATCCCATGCGCTTCGACCTCATCTTCGAGCGCTTCCTCAACCCCGAGCGCGTCTCCCCGCCCGATTTCGACATTGATTTCTGCCAGGCCCGCCGCGAACAGGTGATCGAGTACGTCCGGCGGAAGTACGGGGCGGATCGCGTCGCGCAGATCGTGACCTTCGGCCAGCTCGGCGCCAAAACCGTCATCCGCGACGTCGCGCGCGTCCTCGAACTGCCGCTCGACAAGGCGGATGCCATCAGCAAGATGATCCCCGAAGATGCGAAGATGACCCTCGCGCGCGCGCGCACCGAGAATCCGCGGTTCGACGCCCTCTGCGCCACCGACGCCGATCTCCGCCGCATCATGAAATACGCCGAGGTGCTCGAGGGTCTCTACCGCGGCGCGGGCGTCCATGCCGCCGGCGTGGTGATCGGCGACAGGCCGCTGATCGACATCGTCCCGCTCGGCCGCGACAAGGCGGGCGCGCCGGTCACCCAGTACGCCAAGGATCCGATCGAGGCGTGCGGCCTGCTGAAGATGGACTTCCTCGGCCTCAAGACCCTCACCGTGCTCCAGGAGTGCCTCGACCTCGTCCGCGAAATCCGCGGCGTCACCCTCGATCTCACCAGCCTGCCGCTGGACGACGCCCCGACGTTCGAGTTGTTCCGCCGGGCCGACACCGTGGGCGTCTTCCAGTTCGAATCGGGCGGCATGCGCCGCGTTCTGGCCGACCTGCAGCCGGTCTGCATCGAGGAGATCATCGCCATCAACGCCCTCTTCCGGCCCGGGCCCATGGACATGATTCCGGCCTTCATCCGGCGCAAGCGGGGCGAGGAGCCGATCGTCTACGACCATCCGCTGCTCGAGCCCATCCTGAAGGAGACCTACGGCATCATGGTCTATCAGGAGCAGGTCCAGCGCGCCGCCCATCTCCTGGCCGGCTACTCGCTCGGCCAGGCCGACGTGCTCCGCCGCGCCATGGGCAAGAAGAAGAAGGAGGAGATGGCCCGCGAGCGGGCGCGGTTCATTGACGGCTGCGCCACGATCAACGGCATCCCCGAGGAGCAGGCGGGCCAGATCTTCGACAATATCGAGAAGTTCGCCCGCTACGGCTTCAACAAGGCCCACGCCGCGGCTTACGGCATCATCTCCTACCAGACCGCCTACATGAAGGCGCACTATCCCGCCGAATACATGTGCGCCCAGAT
>Ga0172375_10011757_pt1 | contig 11072 bp, 11 predicted proteins | sample LakKiv1m_FD_114537 | JGI IMG/M metagenome (GOLD analysis project Ga0172375, IMG submission 114537) | Freshwater microbial communities from Kabuno Bay, South-Kivu, Congo - kab_092012_11.1m | ecosystem: Environmental > Aquatic > Freshwater > Lake | place: Democratic Republic of the Congo... | reverse complement strand
AGGCTGGAGCTTTTTGTGTTTGGATATTGCTCATATTTCAGGTTTGTGTGCTGCGGGAGTTCATGAAAATCCAGTTCCTTTTTTTGACGTAGTTACCACAACAACGCATAAGACTCTTCGCGGTCCGAGAAGTGCTGCAATTATGTGTAAAAAAGAGTTTGCAGAAAAAATTGACAAAGCTGTTTTTCCTGGTCTTCAGGGCGGTCCTCACGAGCACACAATTGCTGCCAAAGCAATTGCTTTCAAAGAAGCAGCTACTCCTGAGTTCAAAAATTATGCGGTTCAGATTGTAAAGAATGCAAAAAAATTAGCTGAAGAGCTTCAGAAGCACGGGTATAGAATAGTTTCTGGCGGCACGGATAATCACTTAATGCTTGTGGATGTGAGAAAAGCGGGGATTAGCGGGATTGAGGCTGAAAAAGCTCTTGAGAAAGCAGGAATTTATTGTAATAAGAATACAATTCCTTTTGAAACCGGCTCGCCGTGGGATCCAAGCGGTATTCGTATTGGCACTCCTGTTCTTACAACAAGAGGTATGAAGGAAAGTGAAATGGTTTCTGTTGCAGAATTTATTCACTCTGCTTTGCAGAATCGTTCTGATGACAATAAACTAAAAGAAATTAAGTTAAAGGTAAAAGAGTTTTGTTCAAATTTTATTTTTTATCCTTAATTTATTATTTTATTTTTTTCTTTGTTTAGCTATTTTTCATATTAATTATTTTTTTATTTTTTGATTTAATTGTTTTTATTATGTTATTAATTAAAAAAAAATAAAATTAAATACTTACTTTTTTCTTCGCTTTTTTTCGTTTTTCAAACCGATTTTCTCTTTTCTTGGACATTTTTTTGGTTTTGTAAAGTGAGTTAGTGTTGGATTGGTGTTTTTTTCAAACCTGTGTTTTTTTTGCAGTAAGCTTTTTAAAGAGCAAAAGTCTTTCTCTCAAGGATAAAAAATTGGAGTGATTTTCTTGCCTAAATTTGTTACTAAGCGTGATGGTTCTAAAGCTGTTTTTGATTCTTCCAAAATTTCTTCTGCTATTTGGCGTGCTGTTCTTGCTGTTGGGGGGGAGGATAAAGATAAAGCCGAGCACGTTGCGAGTGTTGTTGTTGAAAGAATTAATGCGTGGTTCAAAGAAGACGAAATTCCGTCTGTTGAGCAGATTCAGGATATTGTTGAAGAGGTTTTGATTAAAGCTGGGCATGATAAGGTTGCTAAAGCGTATATTTTGTACCGCAATCAGCGTGAGTTGTTAAGAAAAACAGAAGATATGGTAAATAATTTTGAAATAATAAATCAGTATATTACTCAGGAAGATTGGAGGGTTAGAGAAAATTCAAACATGGCTTATTCTCTTCAGGGAATGAATTTTAACATTGCAGGGAGGATAGTTTCTAATTATTGGCTTGGCAGAGTTTATCCTAAAGAGATTGCTTCTGCTCACAAGAATGCGGATATTCACATTCATGATTTGGATTGTTTAGCTGCTTATTGTGTTGGATGGGATTTGAAACAATTATTATTAGAGGGTTTTACCGGGGTTAGAGGGAAAGTTGCTTCTAAACCCGCTAAGCATTTGCGTTCTGCTTTGGGTCAGGTAGTTAATTTCTTTTATACGCTTCAGGGGGAAGCTGCGGGGGCGCAGGCGTTTAGTAATTTTGATACTTATTTAGCCCCCTTTATTAGGTATGACAATCTTGACCGCAATCAGGTTAAGCAGGCGATTCAGGAATTTATTTTCAACACAGCAGTCCCAACACGTGTTGGTTTTCAAACTCCTTTCACAAACATTACGATGGATTTGAAGGTTCCTTCTCACATTGCGCACGACCCAGTAATTATCGGCGGTAAGGCAATGGAATTAACTTATTCTGATTTCCAGGAAGAAATGGATTTATTTAATGAAGTTTTTTGTGAAGTAATGACTGAGGGGGATGCAAGCGGAAGAATTTTTACTTTCCCTATTCCTACATATAATATTACTCCTGATTTTGACTGGGATAATCCAAAGTATGATTCGATTTGGGAAATGACGGCAAAGTATGGTATTCCTTATTTTGCAAATTATGTTAATTCTGACATGAAGCCTGAGGATGCACGTAGTATGTGCTGCAGACTTCGTTTGGATAATAGAATTTTGAATAAGCGCGGGGGCGGTTTGTTTGGAGCAAATCCGCTTACAGGATCTATTGGTGTTGTAACTATTAATTTGGCGCGTTTGGGTTATGGTGCTAAATCTGAGGAAGAATTTTTTGCAAAACTTGCGCGTTTAATGGATTTAGCTAAAGAATCATTAATAATTAAAAGAAAAACTGTTGAGCGTTTGACTGATCAGGGGTTGTATCCTTATTCTCGGTATTATTTACGCGGAATAAAAGAACAGACTGGGGGTTATTGGACTAATCACTTTTCAACAATTGGTTTACTCGGAATGAATGAGTGTCTTTTGAATTTTATGAAAAAAAATATTGTTTCAAAAGAAGGTCACGAGTTTTCAGTGAAGATTTTAAATTTCATGCGTGATAGACTTCAGGATTACCAGAATGAAACAGGGGATATTTTTAATCTCGAAGCTACTCCTGGCGAAGGAACTTCAAGGAGATTTGCTTGGGCAGATAAGAAGCAGTTTCCTGACATTATTGTTGCGAATGAGAAGAATGTAAAAGAGCATGGGGCGGCTCCATATTATACAAATTCTTCCCAGCTTCCTGTTTCAATGAATTTGGATTTGTTTGAAGCGCTTGACAATCAGGATCCTTTGCAGACGCTTTATACAGGCGGAACGGTTTTCCATGTTTTCCTCGGCGAGAAATTACCTTCAAAGGAAGCGACAAAAAATTTAGTGAGAAAAATTTCTGCAAATTACAGAATGCCTTACTTTTCTCTTACTCCTACTTTCAGTGTGTGTCCGATTCACGGGTACATTGAGGGCGAGCACGAGTATTGTCCGATTTGCGAGAAGGAGTAAAATGGAAATTAAATTAATTAAAAAGATTGGATTTTTTTGGGGGTGAAGTATATGGTTAAAACAAAGTGTGAAGTGTATTCCAGAGTTGTTGGTTATATTAGACCGGTAAGCAACTGGAATGATTCAAAGCAGGCCGAGTTTTCTGACAGAAAGAAATTCGATTCTGCTGTAAAAGGATGCAACTGCCAGTAGTTTTTGTAAAAAGTTTATTGTGTGCCCCTTTTTTGGGGCATGGCAGTTTTTTAGTTTTTTAAATTTATTTTATTCGCTTGGTGTTTTTTAATGTTTATTGGTGCTTTGCAGAAAACAACACTCTCTGATTTTCCTGGCAAAGTAGCTTGCATTGTTTTTTTGGTGAATTGTAATTTTAAGTGCCGTTTTTGTTATAACAAGGAACTCACTGCGTTTAAATTTTTTAAAAAATCAAAGCGCGAGTTGATTGATGAAAAAGATTTTTTTGCTTTTCTCGAATCAAAAAAGAAAATGCTTGACGGGGTTGTAATTACTGGCGGAGAGCCGACAGTGAGTCCGGGGTTGTATAATTTTATTAAGAAAATAAAATCTCTCGGGTTTTCGGTTAAGCTTGACACTAACGGTACGAATCCCCAAATAATAAAAAAACTTCTTTCAGAGAATTTGGTTGATTATGTTGCTATGGATGTTAAAGCGCCTCCTTTAAAGTATTTTGAAATAACTCAGTCAAAAATTTCTTTTGAAAAAATAGCCGAATCAATTGAACTTCTCCGCGTTTCAAGAATTCCGCATGAGTTTAGAACTACTCTTTACCCTAAATTAACTTCTGCTGATTTGATTGAAATGTCAAGTTTTTTAAAAGGGGAAAAGTGGCTTTTACAAAATTTTCAGCCTCGGCAGGCTCTTGACCCGAGTGCGCGTAAACTCAAGCCTCTAAAACCGTCCGAAATAAAAAAAGTTATTGCTGAAATAAAAGATATTGTTGATGTTAAGCTTCGCGGGGATTAATTTTTTTCTTCGTGTTCTTTTTAAATAAGTTTTGATTTCTATTCTTTTTATGAATAAACTTGTTTGCCTTGTCGGTATGACTGGTTCGGGTAAGAGTGTTGTCGCTGATTATTTAGTAAAGAGGGGATATGGGTTTTTTCGTTTTGGCCAGATTACTCTTGATATTGTGAAAGAGCGCGGACTTGAGCCGACTGAAATAAATGAGAAAGCCATTCGTGAATCTGTGCGCAAAGAGCACGGGATGGGCGCATATGCGATTCTTAATATTCCTAAAATTGATTCTCTTCTTTTGAAAGGAAATGTTGTTGGGGATGGTTTGTATTCCTGGTCAGAGTATAAGATTTTGCGGGAAAAGTATGGTGATAAGCTTGTTGTTCTTGCAGTTTATTCTCCTCCTTCTCTTAGATATGATCGTCTTGTAAAAAGAACTCTTCTTGCTTCTGATAAGGATTTAAGAAACAGGCCCGCTACTTTAGAGAGTGCAAAAGCCCGTGATTATGCGGAGATTGAGAATATTGAAAAAGGGGGGCCTATTGCAATGGCTGATTTTACTCTGCTCAACACAGGCTCTGTGGGTGAGTTGTTAAATTCTCTTGAACTTAAAATTAAAGAGATTGAAGGGGAATAAGTATGTCTGCAGATTACCGCCCGAGTAAGGATGAATATTATTTGAATATTGCGAAAGAAACTGCCCAGCGCACCACCTGCATGAGTGTTAAGGGTGGAGCAATTATTGTTCGTGATGACCAGATTATTGCAACAGGGTATATTGGTGCTCCAAGGGGTACTAAGGATTGTTTTGAGCGTGGGAATTGTATTAGGCGTCAGCTTGGAATTCCTTCCGGTCAGCGTTATGAGATTTGCCGTTCGGTTCATGCCGAGCAGAATGCGATTATTAATGCTGCGCGTGCTGGAGTTTCTCTTTTAGGAGGAACAATTTATCTTTATTTTGTGAAACGCACTCCGGAGGGCGGAGAAAAATTTGTGAATGCATATCCTTGTTTTATGTGCAAGAAAGTAATTATTAACGCGGGGTTGAAACGTTTTGTCGGAAATGATGCGGAAGGAAAAATTGCTTCTTATAATGTTGAAGATTGGCAGACTGACTGGAAGACTAATGATTTAATTGATGATACAAATATTTACAATTCAAATTATTCAAAAGAAGAATCCGCAAAGTTCAGCCAGAGAAAGTAAATTATTTTTTTACCAGTCAAGCAGTTTATTTTGAATTAGCGCAGGAAGAATTTGTTCTTCTACTGATGGTGGCAGTTTTATTCCTAATTGTTTGTAATTTTTTGAAATGAATTTAACTTCTTTTAGTTCATCATCAGTTATAACTGGCGTTCCTTTAATCTCTACAAGATAAGCCGATATTTTTACGAGCGCGTCGTCAAAAACCGCTTTTGCTGTAAAATCCCCTATTTTTTTAATCACTTTTGCTCCACAGTTTATCTCTTCTTTTATTTCACGGAGTAGGGCCTCTTGTTCGGTTTCGTTTCCCTCTGGTTTTCCCCCCAAGTTTGTCCAAATGTCCTTGCCTTTTTTTCGAACCATCAAAAAAGAGTTGTCTTTAATTACAATAGCTGCTATTTTGTGGATTTCTTGCACTAATATCGCCTAGGAAAGTATTTCTCTTGCAGAGAATTCGTTTGCTCCGGAAAAAGAGTTTGTTCTTTGGTAACCGTATATTTTGATTTCTTTTCCGATTAGTTTTCCGTTTAACTCTGCTATAAGCATGTCCGCGCTTTTTTCCATTACTTCTTTTTCAAGTTCTTCCTGCTCTGTCCCGATTGCTTTTAGCGCGTTTTTCCCGAAGAAATTAACTTTTATTCCTGCGGTTTCGTCTTCAAGCAAAAACGAAATTACTGCATTTTTCTTTGCTTTTGTTTCTCCGCAGGTTTCGCACAAGGTTCCGTTTTCGGTTTTTGTTATTTTTTTGCCGCATTTTTCGCATACTTCATAAAAAAAGTTTCCTTTTTCAACGCCGGATATTTTTCCTGTAATAACAGTGTTTTCTCCGTCTGTTAGTTCGTTTATTTTTTTTTCTTTCATGCTTTCTTTTAGTATTTCAAGTATGCTTGGAAGATTTGTTTTGGTCTCTTTCATTTCTGCAGTATATCCTAAGTGTAGTTCTAATCCGAATTTTCCTTCCTTAGTGTAAGCATTTTTTATTTCAACAGAGTCTCCTTCAACGAATTTTTCAAGTTCATCGGCTTTGTCGTTCCATGCGGTTGCCCTTATTATTGCTGTTTCATCCCCGATTTGGAAGGAGCATAATTTTCCTTTTCTTTCTTTGTTCTCAAATTCTTTGCACGGGAATTTTCTCATGAGTCTTCCCGCTAAGTTTATGCTAGTCTCCCCTGCTTTGAGTTCTGCTATTTTTTCAAATTTTTCTTCCTGTTTTTGTGTTATTTCAACAGTTCCGTTAAATCCCAGAGTTAATTGTTTTTTCTCGTTGTATTTTGAAATTATTGCGTTGCTTACAGTTATTTCGCTTCCTTTAGTTAGTTCGTATTTTTCAGCCTGATCATTCCACAGGGTAACTCTTATTTCTCCAGTTCCGTCGCTTAGTATGAATGATTTTAGTTTTCCTTTCTTGCCGTTTTTTTCAAAAGATTTTTCCGGAAAAACCGCTTCTACTTTTCCTTTTATTTCAATTCCTTTCATTCCGTCTTCCGCTTGTGCTATTGTTATTTGGGTTAACTGGGTTTCTTGTTTTAGTCCGAGTTCTTTTTGCACCATAAAAACAGCACCGTGTTCTGTAAGGAGACCCGAGAATTTTTGTACTTTTGCTTCGATGAGTGTTTTTATTTCATCTTCTCCTTTTCCTGTTTTTTGTGCTATTTGTAAAATAGTTTCGCTGAGTTGTTCGTTCATATAAATTGTTTTTGTAGTGAATCTTTTATAATCTATGCAATCCTTCTTGCCGGCGCTTTTTTATTCTCCGAGTGTGTTTTGTTTTAATGGATTGCGTTTTAATTGGACCTTCGGATGTTTCTTCTTTGTGGCGGTTTGGTTCTGTTAAGAAAATTAATTATTTGAAGTTTGTGAAAGAGTATGCTTCTTTTCTTTTTAGGCACTTTTCAAATGTTATAGTGACCCCCGATGATGGGGTTTGTGCGGATGTTGCGCAGGCATTTTCAAATTTAACAAAAAAGAAACCGATTGCGTTTTACCCTGATAAGGATTTTTTTTACGGCACTCAGCATGTTGAAAAAAATTACTCTAAGTATGATTTGAAGCCGATTGAAGGGGATTGGTATAAACTCAATGCAGATTTAACAAAAAAATCTCTTTGTGTTATTTGTTTGGGGTTTTCTCCCGGGGCATTAATTGAGTTATCTTATATTAAGTATCATCAAAAGTACGGTTCTTTGCACGATTCTTCTCTCTCAAATATTCATTTGTTTATTGATTCGCGCTGTATTGAATCAAAACTCCCTTCTGTTTTCAAAGAGCAGATAAAAAACATGTATTATTTTAGTTCTTTTTCTTGTCTTGAAAAACTTTTAACTAAAAAAAAGGCATTCTCCCTGTAATTTACTTCTTTTTTTAGCCTCTTTTTTTGTGCCCCCAATCCCTTTTTATACTTCTTTTTTCCTTATTTTTGTGTGAGTTTATGAGTGATGGTAAAGTTTATTCAAAGCTTTTAGCAGAGTTAAAGGACAAACAAGGTTTGTTGTTTTTAGTAATTGATCCTCCAAATCAGTCTCCTGAACAGGCTGGCAGGGTAGCAAAAATTGCGGAGAAAGCAGGGGTTAGTGCGGTTGCTGTGGGCGGTTCTCTTGGCGCGCAGGGAAAGATTCTCGACGATACGCTTATTGCAATTAAAGAGTCTTCCAAGCTTCCTACTATTTTATTTCCGGGAAACATTGCGACTCTTTCCAAACTTGCGGACGCAACTTATTTTCTTTCTATGCTGAACAGTAACGACCCGTATTATATTTCTGGTGCCCAAACAGCAGCTTCTTTTCCAATAAAAAAAATGGGTTTGGAAGTTATTCCGACTTCTTATATTATTGTTGAGCCGGGAAGGGCGGTTGGTTTTATGGGTCGTGCTCAATTAATTCCCCGAAATCTTAGTTATCTTGCCGCAGCGAATGCTCTTGCAGGGCAGTATATGGGTGCTAAAGCAGTTATTCTTGAATCTGGCGGGGGAGCTCCCGAACCGGTTCCAAAAGAAATGATTGCTTATACAAAAAAATCAATTGAAGTTCCTCTAATAATTGCGGGCGGTGTTCGCACTCCTGAATTTGCTTTTGATTGTATTTCTTCAGGGGCAGATATTGTTCATGTGGGTTCCGCAATTGAGCAGGCAAAAACCGATGCTGAAATAAAGAATCGTTTAGAAAAGATGGTTGATTCTGTTAGAAAGGGTGCTAAAGCAAGGAAGTGATTTTGTGGGAATTCAGCTCAATGGAAAAAGAAAAGCCAGACAAACTTTGAGGAGTGCGAGGCGAAGAGGAGTTGACCTGTCCGATACTGTTTTAAGTAATGTAATTCGCGGAATCAAAAACGGAATTTTGCGTGATGCTGCGCGCAGAGGCGAAACTATTTCAGGGCTTGGTTTGAGAGTTAAAACTGCTGAGATTTTGGAAAAATGGCAAAAAGTTGGTTTAAGAAAAAAAGGCAAGAAATAGTTTATTTTATTTGTTTTAATATTTCTTTTATCGCTTTTCTTAGTGTTGTTTTTTGTTTCCATCCAAGTTCTTGTATTTTTGAAGTATCATAATCCCTTTCTTTGCTTAAGTGTCTTATGTTTTCGCTTGTGAGCAGTTTACTCCTAATTATTTTTCCAACAGCAAGGGCAATCCATTTTGGAATGTGTGTCATTCCTTTTTTAACTTTCATTTCTTCCTGAATCATTTCGCAGAACTCATTGAGTGTTGGTTTTTCTTTTCCTGCGACAAGATATGTTTCTCCTTTTTTTCCTTTTTCCAATACAATAACAACAGCTCTTGCAAGTTCTTTTGAGTAAATTATTTGGAATTTGTTTTCCCCTTTCATTGGAAGTGGTAGTTTTTCTTTAATCATTTTAAACATTTTTTTCCAGTATTCATTTGCACCCAGTATCATTGCGCTTCTTATTATGCAGAACTTCAAGTCTGATTCTTTAATTAGTTTTTCTCCCTCTGCTTTGCTTTTCTCGTATTCATTCTCTGGATTTATTTTTGTTTTTTCATCAACTTTTCCGTTAGTGAATCCATACACTCCGGTGGTGCTCATGAAAACAATTTTTTTTATTTTTGCTTTTTTTGCGGCTTTTATTACTGATTTTGTTCCTTCAACATTTATTTTGTGTAAGTTAGGATCTTTTGTATTTATTATTCCCGCAAGATGAATAATTTCTTTTGCGTTTTTCATTTCTTTTTCAAGATTTTTGGTGTCAAGTATGTTTTTTCCGTCGGCAAAGTCATATTCAATAATTTTATGTTTTTTTCTTTTTATTTCAGCGCAGACTTCTTTTCCTAAGAGTCCTTTTGATCCGGTAACAAGTATTCTCATTTTTTCACCCTAAACAAACAACAAATTTATTAAAAAGTAAGGAGCTGTGCTTGCAATAATTACTCCTACAAGTATAAACGGCCCGAATTTGGGGAGGTTCCTTAACACAATTATTTCTTTTATTTTTTTATTAGCGAGAATTTTTTTATCGGCGGGGTTAATTAGTTTTCCTTTGAATAACTCAAGCACTTTTTTTTGGTTCGATTCAGAGATTATTTCATCCTCTTCTATTTGTGCGAGTTTTATTTTTTTCTCAAAAAAGTTTTTCTTTATTCCGTTTTGAAGTGCAAAGAAAATAAAACCCAGCATTAGCGGTATTCCAATTATTATTACAGATTCTATTTTAACAAGCCCTGCAGAAGAAAGAATTGCAAAGTATGCTGCTGTTATTGTTCCAAAAATAATTGCTTTTTTTATCTGTTCTTTGTTTTCGTTTAGTTTTATTCCTTTTCTTGCGTACTTTAAAGTATAATAAACTGAGTAAAATATCATTGCACTCATTGCTGCTGCGAACAGCGCTCCGAATAAAAATATTGGATTGTTTGTAGGATTAAGTAATGTTATTCCCGCGAATATTTTTACATCCCCCCCGCCGACTTTTCCCATTTTATATGCAATAAAAAACAGTGCAAATATTCCTGCACCTAAAAATAGATTGATCCATTGTTGTTGCATTATTGAAAGTATTATTCCTATTCCAATCATTGGGTATGTTATCCAGTCGTAAATATATCCTGTTTTTGCGTCGGTTATTGCTCCTGCGGCTGTTCCGACTAACAATATTGACTGCTGTAATGCGTTTATCATGAAAATAAGTTGTTTTCTTGGGCTATTAATTCTTTTCTTTCTTATTTCAGTCTCAGTTTTTTTCCTGCTTTTTTTCCCTGCATTTGTCTTAGTATGTCGCCCAGTCCCTTTTGGCCGAAGTTTTTCATTGCTTTTTCGCTTTGTATTCCTTTGAATTTTTTGAACATTTTTTTCATTTGTTTGTATTGTTTTATTAGTTCTCGTACGTCTTCAACTTTTACTCCTGCGCCTTTTGCTATTCTTTCTACTCTGCCCCTGTTTAATAGTTCGGGTTCTTCTCTTTCTTTTTTTGTCATCGAATCAATTATTACTTTGAAGGATTCCATTTTTTCTTGTCCTTGCTCAACCATTTCTTTTGGGAGTTTCATGTTTAGTCCCATCATTTCTGCTACTTTGTTTAGTGGTCCCATTTTTTTTGTTGCGACAAGTTGTTGGTAGAATACTCTAAAATTTATTTCTCCTCGCATTATTGCATCAGCATCAATGTTTTCAAGATCTGCTTCTTTTGCTTTTTCAAGTAGTCCTTGTAAGTCTCCGTAACCCATTATTCTTGAGAGGTATCTGTTTGCATCAAATGCTTCAAAATCGTTTACTTTTTCTCCGGTTGATATAAAATAAACACTTGCTCCTGTTTCGTTGCATGCAACAAGTGCCCCTCCTCCTTTGGAGCTTCCATCCATTCGTGTAATTATTACTCCATTAACGCCTACTGCTTTGTGGAATGCTTGGGCTTGTTTTTTTGCAAGGTTTCCAATATCTGCTCCAATTACTAGCCACTTTTCTTCTGCTTTAAATGCATCATCAATTTCT
>Ga0172375_10011756_pt1 | contig 11072 bp, 8 predicted proteins | sample LakKiv1m_FD_114537 | JGI IMG/M metagenome (GOLD analysis project Ga0172375, IMG submission 114537) | Freshwater microbial communities from Kabuno Bay, South-Kivu, Congo - kab_092012_11.1m | ecosystem: Environmental > Aquatic > Freshwater > Lake | place: Democratic Republic of the Congo... | reverse complement strand
CTGCACGATGTGCTGCACGCCGCCCGCCGTGCTGCAAACGTGGATGGAGGTTCCACCTCCAGTATTAAGAATTACCTTCAGCAAGGAGTCGCCATGAAGCCAGACATAGTTGTGCTGCTGCTGGCAGGGCTCATGCTTGCGGCATGCGGCAAAAAAGCACCTGTGCCTTCAAACAAAACAGCGAGTGCGTCCAGTGATGATACGACACCGGACTTGGCCGCAGTGGCAGAACATAGCACCGCCGCCAGCGCCGACTCGCTCACAAACACTACCGATGCGGGAGCCGGAACCGCATCGGAACCGCGGCCGACGCTCGATGAACTCAGAAACCGCAGCGCATCGTTGAGCAACGATCAGGCGGTGGTGGCGTGCTGCGGCTACGCGTTTTCTGAGAGCTTCAGGAACACAAATCGCTACGCGATCGTTGCGCTGCTGGAAGAACTCTTTGGCAGAGAACTGAACCGGCGCCAGTCCAATGCCGTTCATTCATCCATTGCGTTCCAGTATTATTGGATGGCGCAGTATGAAAAGGCGCTCATGTATGTTGACAATAGCATTGGGGTCGCGCCTGATAGTGCCACCCCGTTGCTGAAGAATTTCTGCACGGTAAAGCGCCTGGCCTGTCGCGGACTGTTGTATGCCCTTGCCAAACACCGGGCTGACTATACGCCGGAGGAATATCGCAGGCGGGGTGAAGAAGTGCGCGCGACAATGAATGCCACTGCCGCGTTGTGGTTCTCCATTCCGACTGTTGACCGGGAGCGTGAAATGGCGCTGTACCGCGAGGATGCGGATGATGCGCGCGCTTGGGCCCGTTTTGAAGGGCTAGATGAAGAGAATAACCACTGATGCTTGGTGATCGCGACCATCAGGGCGCTTGACCAACTACATCGCCAGCTTGTGCAGCGTCTGTGACACGAGCCGCAACGGCAACGCCTCCACCTGCGCGTGGACCGGGAACTGTAGCTCGCCGGGATGCACGATCCATGCGCGTGTCAGTTGCAAGTCATGCAGGGCAACATGCAGTGACTTGGTCATGACCGGCGCGGACGACCATTTGAACTCGATGCCAAAGCGCTTGCCGCGGCGCCGCAGCAGCAAGTCAAGTTCCGCGCCGGCATGCGTGCGCCACGAGTAGGCGTCCTGCTGGCCGGTCACCGCCAGCACTTGCTCCAGCGCGAAGCCTTCCCATGATGCGCCCAATTTCGGATGTCCTTCCAGCTCCGCGCGCGTGTGGATGCCCAGCAGCGCATGCAGCAGACCGCTGTCGCGCACAAATAACTTCGGTGATTTCGACTGCCGTTTGGCAAGATTCTCGAACCATGGCGGCAACACACGCACGAGATAGGCGCCGGCCAGCACATCCAGGTAGTGGCGCACGGTGTGTTCCGATACGCCCAACGCGCGGGCTAATTCCGCGCCATTCCAGGTCTGGCCATGATAATGGGCCAGCATCAGCCAAAAGCGGCGCAAGGTCTCCGCCGGAATGCGAATCCCCAGTTGCGGCAGGTCACGTTCCAGAATGGTGCGCATGAAATCTTCACGCCAAGTCATGCTGGCGGCCGCATTGCGCGCCAAGTAGGCGCGCGGAAATCCACCCCGCAGCCAGAGCGTGTTCCACTGCGCCGCGCCCACTTCATCGAGTGTGAAGCCGTTCAAGTCAACAAAGCCAATTCGCCCAGCCAGGCTTTCGGACACGCCACGGACCAGGGTGGGCGCGGCGCTGCCCAGCACAAGGAACCTGGCGCGGTTACGCGGGCGGTCCGCCAACGGGCGCAGCACCGTGAACAAGGCGGGCATGCGCTGGATTTCGTCAATGACAATCAGCCCCCGCAACGAGGCTAAGGCCAATTCCGGCTCGGCCAGCCGCGCGCGCGCCTGCGCCGTCTCCAAATCGAAGATATGCGCCGTGCCGGCGTGCGCGGCAAGCTGGCGTGCCAAGGTTGTCTTGCCGCATTGACGCGGCCCAAGCACGGCGCACACCGGATTGTCCGCCAGGGTGCGCCGCAACAGTCGCAGGTAGTTATCGCGCGCAATCAGCTTCATTGCTATCCTTGAATATCTGCATATAGTATACAGAAATACAAGGATAGTGTCAAGCCGACCGCGCACCTCTGGTTCCGGCGACGCGCGCCTCGCCGGTGTGCCGTAGCCGTTCTGTTGCCGGTAACGCCGTGGCCTCGCCGGATTGCAGCCCCTGCGGGGGAGAAGGAAGCCTTAAATTGACTTCTCGCCCATATTGTGATATAATAGTATGAGAATAGTACATTAACCTGTATGGAAAATTCATGAATACCAACATCTTCGGAACAGCATTTGCCAGTGCACTGATGTTGATTTGTTGCGCCGCGCTGGCGCTGGATGCCGGCGCCGCGACCTGGGCCAACAAACCGACCAAGACCGACAAAGACGCCGACGGCATCCCCGACACGCTCGAAACCCAGCCGCTGGACTTTGGCGGCATTGCCATTCCGATGAGCCCGACGCGCAAAGATGTGATTATTTATCTTGATTATGTGGGCACCAACACGGCCAACCGCCCGACCGCGGCCGCGCTGCAAATTTGCATCAACATGTTTGCCAACGCGCCCTTGAAAGGCGCCAACGCCAAACCGGAAAATCGCGGTGTTAATTTGGTGTTTATTGTGCCGAGCACGGGCTACGATCTGCCGAGTGCCAACAGCATTGGTGCATTCAACGGCGACGGCAGTTATAACTGGACGCAAGTGGACACGATCAAAGACTGGACCACCGCCCATTATGGATTCGGCGCCGTGCCGCCGGTCTATCATTATTGCCTGTCGTGCGACAACTATGGCGGCTCCGGTTCGTCGGGCATTTCGCGCAACAGCGTCGCATCGGATGCCGCCTTCCGCGCCGGCGCGGTGGATTTTATTTTGTCCACCTGGGGCTATCAATGCCAGACGGGTCAGGCCGGCTTGGTGGGCGGCACCATCGCGCATGAATTCGGCCACAATCTTGGCTTGACGCACGGCGGCCATGACCACATCAACTACAAGCCGAATTACATCAGCATCATGAATTATCTTTTTCAGTTTCCGGGGTTGATGTACAACGGGACGCAGGTGTACGATTATGCGCGTGGCCAACTGAAAAAACTCGATGAAAACAAGATCAATGAAAAAGCCGGCCTGGGCGGCAAAGCCAAGGGCTATTGCACGAAAATGAAAGTGGGCGGAACCATCTACGATTACACGAATAACCTCAGCAAAGCAATTGACTGGAATAGAAATGGCGTCATTGATCCGCACTACGCCAAGAATATGAATAACGATGCCTATGCCAGCGTGCTGATCGGCCAAGACAACTGGAAAAACGTTACCTTCCTCGGCGGCGGCGGCATTAGCGGCGCCGGCGCGGGCATGCAAACGACAGAAAATGTCGTCTGCAACAGCATGGCCACGCCGATGACCGTGGCGAATATCTGCCCGCCCTTGACCAAGGAAATTGTGGAAAGGACGCGGACCAAAGACGCGCAAGACCAGTTGCAGGAAATGCTCAACACGCTGAAACCCGTCAAGACGATTACCAACGGCAAGCTCACCGCGTATTTTTGCGAAAAAAATTCCTCTGTTGCGGGGCAATAGTGTATAATAAACACCATGAACGTCGTGGTGTTTGACATAGGCGCGCTGCGCGCCGATCATCTGGGCTGCTACGGCTATACCCGCCCGACCTCGCCGGCGCTGGACGCACTGGCGGCCAACGGCGTGCGCTACACGGCGGCATTCAGCTCGGACGCGGCGACGGCGGCGGCCCGGGCGGCCCTGTTCAGCGGGCGTTTCGGTTTGGAAACCGGCGTGGTGACGGACGGCGCCGTGCAGGATGCCATTGCCGGCCACACGCCGATCAGCGCCCAAGGCCTGTCGGCACCGCGCCCGCTGCTGGCGGAATATCTGTCCGCCCAGGGCATTCACACCGCTGCAATTTCACCGCTGGGCCGGCAACCGGCGCGCTGGTTCTATCATGGCTGGCGCGAGGTGCTGGACCCCTGGTGCGAGAAAGAACCCGGCGAGGTGACGGCGGCGGACGTCAATTTGCTGGCGCGCCCATGGCTGGCCGCGCATGCCGCCCACGAGTTTTTCCTGTACCTGTCCTACAATAATTTGTACCAACGGGCGGACACGCCCTTGACGGCGCGCGAGGCCGAATACAGCCAGCATCTCGCCGGGCATGTCGGGCCGCCTGCGCCCGATGAAACAACCTTTGCAAATCATGCGGAGTTGCACGCGGCTTTTTCGGCGCGGGTGCATCAAGCGCCCACGCGCGAGGCGGTCTGGAAACTGGTGCACGACTATGACGCGCGCATTCGCGCCCTTGATGACGCCGTGGCGGAAATTGTTGCGGCATTGCGCGCGGCGGATATGCTGGCCCGCACCATGCTGATTGTCACCAGCGATCACGGCGTGCTGTTTGGCGAATGCGGCTGCTATGGCGGGCATATTTCGGCCCATTATCAGTGTGTGCGGGTGCCGCTGCTGATTGCGGCGCCGGGCTGGGGCACACCCGGCAGCACCTGCGCCGGATTGTGTTACACGCTGGATGTGGCGCCGACCATTTGCCGCGCCTGCGGTGTGCGTGTGCCGGGCGGTTTCGCCGGGCAGGCATTGCAGCAGATCGTCACCCAGGCGCCGGCCGCGCAGCGTGATTTTGTCGTGTGCAGCCACGGCCATTTCACGGCCCAACGCGCGCTGATTTGCAGCGAGTGGAAATTGAATCGCACCTGGCATGCCGGCTTCTGGGATTTTCCCGACACGGCCTTGTATCATTTGGCCGAGGATGCCGGTGAATGGCATGACTGCGCCGCCCGCGAACCGGCGCGCGTGATCGAGTTGCTGCGCAAGGTGCGCCAGTGGACCGAGGAATACAGCGGCAACCACGCCGATCCGCTGGCGCGCGTGGCCTGCGATGAGCCGCCCGGGTTCTTGCAGTACGGCCAGGAATTGCGGGCGCGGGTGCGGCGCGGCGAGTTGCGCACGCCGGCGCAATATCGCGGGCGCTGGGCGTAAGCCCGGGCGGCATTCCCATGGGATCAGGGATGGGAGCATTAGTGGTCTTGATGATTCTGCTGGGGTGCTCGGCATTTTTCTCCGGGTCGGAAACCGCCTTGTTTTCGTTAAGCCGCGCACGGGTGCGGCAATTTCGCGATCACGGTGGCATGATCGGTCGTGCGATCGCCAATCTTCTCAATCTGCCGCGCCGGCTCCTCATTACCATCTTGCTGGGCAATTTGCTGGTCAACACCGCCATTTCGAGCATCATTGCTGATTTTGTCACGCGCCATTTTGGCGCCGGGGCGCTGGGCATGGCGGTGGTGATCACCACGCCGCTGCTGCTGGTGTTTGGCGAAGTGACGCCGAAGACGTTTGCCATTTTGCGCCCCGTTGACGTTGCCAAAGTGTGTGCGGTGCCGCTGGCGTTCTTTGCCGTCATATTCACGCCGGTGCGCGTGGTTCTGCGGCTCACGACCAACGCCTTGCTGCTGTTGCTGCGCCAGGGGCATGTGCAGAGCGACGCGCTGCTGACCCGCGAGGAATTCCACGCGACGTTACGGACCGGCAAAGTGACGGGCGGGATCAACGCCAATGACGCCGAGATCATTCATGCGATTGCATCGTTCCACACCACGGTTGCGCGCGCGATCATGATTCCGCGGCCTGAAATCGTGGCGCTGGCGGAGACGACCACGCTCGACCAGGCGATCGCGCTCAGCCGGCGCGTGCGCCATCCGCGCCTGCCGGTGTATCAAGGCACGATCGATCATGTCTGGGCGATACTGAATCTGAAAGTGTTGCCGGCCTGGCGCGCGCAGGTGCGTCCAGACATGACCCTGCGGGAGATCTGGACGGTGCTGCCGGGCCTGCCGCCGGCGCCGGTGCGGGCGCTGATGACGGCCCCCATCCTGGCGCCGGAAACCCGCGCCATTGACGCGCTGCTCGCGGATTTGCGCGCGCGCGGCGAGCACTTGGCGATCGTGCTGGATGAATATGGCGGGACGGCCGGCATGATCACGCGCGACAACATTTTCGATGCGTTGTTGGGCGGCATGGTCGGCTGCACGCCGCGCCGCACCTTTCTGCAGACCCGCGCGAATGGCGACATCCTGGTGTCGGGCTGTTACCGTCTTGCCCAACTGAGCTGGGAATGCGGCTTTCAATTCGGTGATGAAGCGGACGACACGATTGCCGGGTATGTCGCGCGCGTCGCCGGGGTGGTGCCGCACCAGGGCCAGATCATTCATGATGCCCTGGTTGATTTCACGGTCGTGCAAATGACCGGCCATCGCATTGACCTGGTCTTGCTGCATGCGGGCGCGCCGGAGCAGGTGGCATGATCTGGGTGTTGATCGTGTGCGTGGTGCTGTGCGTGCTGCTGGGCGGTTTTTTTGCCGGCGCGGAAACGGCCTTTGTTTCGGCGCCGAAGCCGCTGCTGCACAGTCATGCCCAGCAAGGCGATGTGCGTGCCCGCGCGGCCCGGCGCTTGCTGGAGGACCCGGCCCGGCTGCTGGCCACCACGCTGGTTGGCACGAACCTGATGTATGTGACGGCGACCAGCATCGCGTCCGTGGTTGTGGCCGCCTGGGCGCCCGAACGGTTGGATAGCATCATCACGACCATCATCATGACGCCGACCATCCTGATCTGCGCGGAGCTGCTGCCGAAGTCGCTCGGGCGCGGCAATGCCCTGGGCTTCACCACGCGGGCGGCCCGGCCGCTGGCGCTGGCCCAGCGGCTGATGACGCCGTTGGTCAGTGCGGCCACCTGGCTGTCACGCGCGGCCCTGCGCCTGGCGGGCATCAAGGAACGGCCGCAAACCATTTCCGTCACGCGTGAAGAAGTGCGCACGCTGGCCGATATGAGCGCCGAACAGGGCGTGATCGGCAAGCCTGAGCACACCATGATCCGGCGCGTCTTCGAACTGAACGAGCGCACGCTGGCGTCGGCCATGCGGCCGCTGGTCGAATTGATCTGCCTGCCGCTGACGACCAGTGTGCGTGACGCGCTGACCGTGGCGGAGCAGCAGCCGCACACGCAGTTTCCGGTCTATGAAGGCCGGCTCGACAACATTGTCGGGGTGTTGCATGTGCTGGATCTGCTCGAGGCCGCGCGGCAGCTCAGCGCGGCGGAACAGGTGCACACCACGGTGGCCAATTATGTTGACCGTTCCGTGCCGTTCATGCCGGAGATCAAGCCGGTGGGCCAGATGCTGCATGAATTGCAGGTGCAGCGCGTGCCGCTGGTGCTGGTGGTTGACGAATATGGCGGGGTGACCGGCATGATCACCATGCGCGACCTGATTGAGGAAATCGTCGGGGTCTTGGCGACCGATCGCGACGAGACCAAACCGCACATGGTCGAGCAGCGCGGCACGCTGGAATGCGATGGGCGGCTGGATGTGGATCAAGTCAGCGAGCGCTTCGGCGTCGCCTTCGACAAGGACGGCTACGATACCGTGGCCGGCTTGCTGCTGAAGCTGGCCGGGCGGATTCCCGTGGTGGGGGAGTCGTTCACCTATCAAACCCTGACGCTGACGGTGACGCGCGCCACGCGCAAGCGCATCAGCCGGGTGATCATTGCCCGGGCGACCAAGCAGGAATTATCGTAAGGTGTCAGACTTGTCGGACTCGTCGGACAAGTCCGGCAAGTCCGGCCAGTAGCAGCACTACACACGCCGGTTCCGGCAGCGCTTCATAGCAGCCCATGGCGACAAACCCGCCGACGCTGCGCGGATTGCCGTCCAGGTCGCTGGCCGTCGCCATCCAGGCCAGGTTGGTGCCCGTATTGCTGCAGGGCGAATCCGGGTTGAGGTGATAGTCGCCCAGCGCACGGTTGACAAAGCCGGGATCGTTGGTGAGGTTGCCATCGCCCGCTTGCAGCGGCAGCGTGCAGGTGAACTGGCACAGCGCGTTGCTGCCACTGGCCGCGGTGTTGGGTGTGACAGGTGCGCTGTTGTCATAGACAATCGCATTGCGCAGGATGCCGGCATAGCGTACGCCGCCGTACGCGGCGCCCGCACTGTTGCTGCTGACGGTGCAGTTCTCGGCCACGCCATTGGCGCCGACGTACAGCCCGCCATCCCAGTCGTACGCACGATTGCGCGTGATCAGACTTGAGCGGATCAACCCTTCGCAGTAGACGCCGCCGAAGTCCGCATTGCCCACCGTGGTGGCATTGAGTGTCACGACGCAGCACAAGGCCGTGCTGCCGGCATCAATGCCCAAGCCGCCACCGCTGCCCGCGGCCGTGTTGCTGACAATGGTGCACGTTTCAATCAAGCCGCCGGTGTAGCGCAAGCGCACGCCGGCATAGCCCGTGGCCGCGTTGTTGCTGATCACGCAGGCGCGCACCTGCCCGCCATTTTCGCAAAAGATGGCGCCTTGATAACCGCTGTTGCCGGCCACCAGGCAGTTGTATACCGTGCCGGCGCGGTACAGGTAGATGCCGCCACCCACGTTGCTGGCACGGTTGCCCGTGATGGCGCAAGACATAATCACGCTGGTGGACGAGCAGGCGATGCCGGCACCGTTGACGGCGCTGTTGCCGCGGACCAGGCAGTTGCTCACCGTCGCGACGCCCTCGAGCAGGATCCCGCCGCCGCTTTCGTTGTCGGTGCTGCCATTGGTGAAGGTGAAGCCCTCGATCCGCGCGCCAAACGAACTGCCGGACACACGCACACAACGATTGGTCACGACGGGAGCGTTGCCATTGACCACGGTGCCGGCCGGACCGGCCAGACTGGTCAGGCGCACGCGGCTCGGGACGGACAACGACGCGGTCAAAATGAACACACCGTTACTGACCAGCACCGTGTCGCCGGCGCTGCACAGGTTCAGTGCGGGCTGAATCGTCTTCTTGGCCGTGGCCCACGCCAAACCATTGCTGGCGTCATTGCCGGTGGCGTCGCTGACGTGGTAGGTTGTCCCGGCCATGCACGTGCCGCCGGCCAGCAGCAACCCGGCCAGTACGCCATGGCAGCCATGTGCCGGAAGCATGGTTGCGGAACGCCGCGGATTACCGCCATAAAATATGATGTTGATGTTCACGAGGGCCCTCCGGGTATGTGTTGTAGGTTGTCTCCATGGATACCATCTACGTTGTCACATGCGGCAATAATACCACAAACGCCGTTTAATGTCGAATGCAGAAAGAAAACCTGCAATTCCGCTTGTGGCCGCGGGGCACATCGCGAATGTTGCGTTTTAAGTTGCAACGTTTTAGGTTTTAGGTTGCAGAGAGAGCGGCATGCGGTGCCGCGGCCCCATCCTTCCGTGCATCCACCCTTCCATCCTTCCTTTTCCTTATGGCGGCATTGCAGCGCGGCGGATGCGCTGCGCCATCACGAGCCAGACCGGTACTCGCGGAAATTTTCCTGCTGGTTGCCCCACACGCGCAGCACGGCCCGCGGCACTGCAGCTGTGTCGCGGATGATAAAATACGCCTCGAACGGCATGCGCGCGCCGGACGCCTCCAAAGCATGGCTGTCACCGTCAAAGGCCTGGCGCATGGCGCGCTCAAAATCTTTGGCAATGAAAAACCGCGTGAAATGGGTGGCCGAGCGCCGGTAGGCAGCGGGCGCATATTCCCACAGGGCCGCCGCGTCGCGGCGGTCCGGGATGTAGAGCACCACGGACGACACAAACGAAAAATCGTGCAGTGTTTGCATGAGCGTCTGAAGGTCAGCGGGCGCCGCATTGGTGGGCGGCGTGTGCATGAGCGGCAGTTGCGCGGCGAACTGCGGTGCAAAATGCGCCATCTGTTCCTGTGCCAGGCGCTTGAAAACCCCCGAACGATGCCGTTGAATGGCGCGGTTGACGAAGGCCAGTCCGACAACCAGCGCGGTCATGGCCAGCGCAATGCCCGCGAGCGTGAGCATGTGTGACCCGCGCGCGGGCGGTGGTGGCGGCGCTTGGTGGGCAATGGCGGCCTGCAGTGACCGAAACGAGCGCACCACATCCGCCACGCCCAGCACCATCGTCAAGGCGACGCCCACCCCGGCCAGCGCTCCGCATGCGCCAAACACGCCGGTTAGAATTGCCTCGACGCGCGGGCCGAAAATGTCCCAGTGGAGCGCCTCGTTAAAAATGCCCAGGACCAGCAACGTGGCGACGACCACCAGCAACCATGCCGTTGCCGTCACGACCAGTGCCAAGAAACGCAGTGGAGATTTCATATACATGCCGTGTGTTAATGATGAACAATCCTGCAGGCACGTCGGCACAAGCTCGCCAGCCATAACGCCCCTGCGCCGGCGCAGAACGGCTCCGGCACCATGCCGGGCTCAATCCAGATGGGTGATGACCAGGCCCGCTCGAAGGGGCAATTGGTCGTGATCGTGACTGCCTGCTGCCATACTTTCACGCGGAAGTAGCCATAATTGTTGGTCAGAAGATCGGTGGTGGCCAGAGTCACGCCGCCCACGGCGTTGGTAGTCAGATCGAGAATACAGGCGCGCTGCTTGAACAATTGCACGCGGGTGATGCGCTGGGTCGGGTGCTCCGCGGCGACGCTCACCTGCAAGGCAACCACCGCGGTGTTGCTGGCGTTCAGGTCGGCTTCGTGATACAGCGTGTCGCCCATGATGCCGGCTTGGTCGCCAAGGCTGGCGCTGAACGCGAGTGCGATGCGCGCGCCGCTGGTGGCATAGCAATGTTTGGCCTGCAGGGCCTGCCAGATGGCGTCGCGACTGCGATTGGTGGCCAAGACCGCCGTCAGGCCGCCGGTGTACGGCCCGAGGCGTGGCTGTACATTGTTGGTCGCTTCGAGCGTGTCGCCCGGCCGGCCATTATGGGTATCAGTCGAGCCAAGGATGCCGAGCTTATACGCCGGATTATGGGCCGGCAATAACCAGCGGTCCAGCGCGCTGACCACCGAGCGCTCGGGCTGAAAGTCATTGACCGGTTCTTCGCACGCGCTCATTTCGGAATTGCCGTGGCGCGAGTAAATCTCCACCAGTGGCTGAATGTCGGCGCGCACATAGCCGGGATTCCAATCGGTGGACATGTCAATGCCGGGATAGTCGATGTCACTGCCTTTGGCGGTGTGATGCGGAAT
>Ga0172375_10011753_pt1 | contig 11074 bp, 13 predicted proteins | sample LakKiv1m_FD_114537 | JGI IMG/M metagenome (GOLD analysis project Ga0172375, IMG submission 114537) | Freshwater microbial communities from Kabuno Bay, South-Kivu, Congo - kab_092012_11.1m | ecosystem: Environmental > Aquatic > Freshwater > Lake | place: Democratic Republic of the Congo... | reverse complement strand
TGGATATTTCAATTTGTCCGCTTAAGCCTTCAAGCGCTATTTGCAGCTTTTGCTGGCTTGACCATTTGCGTTTTTTCATAGAATATGAGCTCCTTTCTGGGGGGTATCCCCATGAGCCATATTCTAACTTAAAAAGCTTGATTTGTTAATAGGGAGCAGTATAAATTGCCTCAACCATTGATTCGCTAGAGTTAATAGGGGGCTCATTGATGTTTCTAGAGCATTTTAAGGTTACCGGAATAGCTGTGGCTCAGATTTTTATTTTAGCCGCTTTAGGGTTTTTTCTGATAAAGCGTAAGTTCCTCTCGGAAGCGGGGTTAGATGCTTTAAGCCAGCTGGTTATGGATGTTACTCTCCCTGTACTTATATTTTGCCAGCTTATGCAGGAGTTTAGTTTTAATTTGTACCCAGATTGGTGGATTTTCCCTTTGATAAGCGTGGCTATAACAATTGCCGGTCTTTTAATCGGGGTATTATTTTCGTTCTTTGTAAAAGGTGAACAGAATAAGTTGCAATTTATAAGTTTAGTCGGATTCCAGAACTCCGGGTATCTGCCTTTAGCTTTGGTAGCAACATTACTTTCTGGAGAGGCATTAAGCGCAATGTTTATCTATATTTTCCTCTTCCTTATGGGGTTCAACTTAGCTATTTTTTCCGTAGGAGTATTTATCCTTGATTTTCATGATAAGAAAAAATTTGCTTGGTTGAGTTTGTTTAGCGTGCCGGTTGTAACGACGATTTTTAGTTTAGTGGTAGTCTTTTTTGGTTTAAACAAATTTATTCCATCGCTTGTTCTTAAGCCATTACGTATGCTTGGCGATAGCACGCTTCCTTTAGCTATGTTGGTTGTAGGAGGGAATCTTGCAGAAATTTGTTTTAAATGTATTAACAAAAAGCTGATGGCCTTGTTGATTCTTGTTAAGATGATTATTTTACCTGCTCTAGGCATGGGTTTAGTCTATATCCTAGGAGTTCCAAAATTAATTGGCTTGTTAATTGTAATCCAGTTGGCTATGCCTTCGGCGGTAACTTTATCTGTTATCTTGAGAAACTATAAAAAAGAAGATCTTCTGGTCAGCCAGGGTATATTGTTGACCCATATCGCTAGCGTTTTTATTTTGCCGTTTTTTTTAGTTTTATATTTTAGCCGGATTATGCTAAAATGAGTAAAATCATCGCCTCAAATCATAAGGGATACAGAGATTACGTAATTATTGAGAGTCTTGAGTGCGGCATAGAATTAAGAGGCTCAGAAGTAAAGTCTATCCGCGCAGGTTTTGTTAATTTAAATGATAGTTTTGCCCAACCCGAAGGTAAGGCATTAACCCTATTTAACACTCATATTAATCCTTATGCGCAAGCCAGTTATCTTAATGTTGAGTCGGCGCGTCCTAGGAGGTTATTGCTGCATAAGAATCAGATTGAGAGGTTAAGCGCTAAGCTTACGCAGAAGGGGCTTACGCTTATTCCTTTGAAGATTTATATTAACGAACGGGGATTAGTTAAGATTGAATTGGCTCTTTGTAAGGGTAAGAAGCTTTACGATAAAAGAGATGATATAAAGAAGCGTGAGACAAATTTACAGATGCGCAGGATGTTGAAGAACATAAGGAAGTAAGTTGTTAGAAAAATAACGGGGGTGAATTGGTCTCGACTTAGGCGCTCGGGTAAAAGTAGCATGTCGCGGAGGCACGGTTAGCCGCGTTAACAATCCATGCAAAAATCAAACGCAAACAACCGTTTGTTCAGTGCCAAACCAGCAATGCCAGCAATGGCAATGCCTTTTGGCATGATGCCAGCCTTCGCTAACTAAATTAGCGAAGCCACCCTTCGTCTTTCCTACGAGGCGAAAGGGTGCACTAGTAGGATAGTTCCGGTTGGTTAGCCTTTGAGGCTGGAGCGAAAATTTAAAAGGCTGCGTCTTAAGTAATCTTGTATAGCGGAGTGCTTAAGATTAAGTTTTAAAAGCTAAACTAAACATGTAGCGACTTTTATTCGGTTACTTAAGGACGGCGGTTCGATTCCGCCCACCTCCACCAAAAATTTCCGACAAGGAAATTTTTGGGGGATGCTGCAGCGAACGTAGCCGAGCGACAAGCGAGGCAGTGAGCGCAGCGCCACCACTCGTTTGACAATTAAAGTATTGGTGGCCCTTGCTCGTCAGGATGACTCGCAAGGATTTCACTGTATCAAAGATTAAGGTGTTCAAATGCTGAGATAATGTGTTTCGGCGCCACCACTCGACTGATAAGGAAAAAATGTTTAAGCTATTCAAACTATTCACATTCATTATATTAACGGCAGTTTTCCTCTCTGGTTGTGTTACGATCTCAACTAAAGAGGATCTACCTGTTTATAGTATTAACGGGGTAACTTATTATCCATTAGTTAAATTATGCGAATCCCGAGGGGTTAGCTGGCAGTACGATCCTTTAACCAGAGTTGTTGCTTTGAGCAAGGGTTTGCATCGAATTAACTTGAAAGCTGGGGATAATTTGATTTTGGTTGATCAGCGGGCATCGCTTTTAGATCATCCGGTTGATATCTATGAAGGGACTGTGGTTGTTCCTATTAGTTTCAAAAGGGATGTTATTGATACGCTTTTTAAAGAAGTAAAGGTCCCTACTGTTAAGAGGGGGCTATATCCGATTTCGAATAAGATTAAGAAAATAGTCATTGATGCAGGCCATGGTGGTAATGATCCCGGTGCAATCGGTAAGACAGGCTTAAGAGAGAAGGATATTAATCTGGATATTGCTAAAAGATTAGCTTTTTTACTTAAATCAGAGGGGGTTGAGGTTATTTTGCCCCGCTCTTCTGATGTGTTTATTCCTCTTGATAGGAGGGTGCAAATAACTAATAATTCCAAAGCCGATCTTTTTATCAGCATTCATTCTAATGCTAATCGTTCTAGAAGTATGCATGGTTTTGAAATTTATTACGTAGCTACAAGTGTTAATGATGCTAAGCGAGCTTTTTATTCTGCCCGTAACGCGAATTTAGATTTAACTAATGCATCTTTAGCGAGTTATTCTTTGGATTTAAAAGCAATTCTTTGGGATATGCTTTATAATAATAGCCGCGCGGAGTCGATATATCTGGGTCGCAATATCTGTAAAATTATCGGCGATAAATGTGATGTTAAGGTTAACGGTCTTAAAGATGCCCGTTATCAAGTATTACGCGGAGCGTATATGCCGGCTATATTAATTGAAATAGGTTTTGTCTCAAATTCAAGCGAGGAACGCATGCTTAAGAATGGTTATTACCGACAACAGTTAGCTGAGGGTATATTAGAGGGTGTGCGTGATTATGCCCAAGGCCTTGCCAAAGCGGAGGAGCCAAATTAATGAAACCAATAGGAGTATTTGATTCCGGAGTCGGAGGGCTGACTGTAGTTAAAGAATTAATCAGGCAGCTTCCTTATGAAGATATAGTTTATTTTGGGGATACCGCTCGTGTTCCTTATGGTATTAAGTCAAAAGAAACAGTAATCCGTTTTTCTATAGAGAATATTCTTTTTCTTCTTAAATATGATGTAAAGTTTATTTGTGTTGCATGTAACACGGTTTCAAGTTTTGCTTTGCCTGAAATTAAAAACCATTTTAAGGTTCCGATTGTTGGAGTAATCAGCCCGGGAGCAAGAGAGGCAGTTTATGCCAGCCGCAATAAACGTATCGGAGTTATCGGCACTAAAGGTACAATAAAAAGCCGCTCTTATGAAGCCGAGATTAAGCAGCTTGATCCTAAAATTAAGGTTACGGCTGTTGCTTGCCCGCTTTTTGTTCCTTTTGTTGAGGAAGGTTGGGTTAGCGGAGAAGTGGTTTTAAGTGTGGTTAAGCATTATTTAAAGCCGCTGCAGGAAGCTAAGGTAGATACGGTTATTCTAGGTTGCACTCATTATCCTTTACTTAAATCTGTAATTCAAAAAGTTATGGGAAAGAGTGTTGAGCTTATAGACTCTGCTAAGCAGGTTGCAATGGAAGTGAATAAGATTCTAGCAAGCGAAAATCTTCTTAACAGGGGAAGTAAGGATAAGCCTGTTTGCCGTAAAGGAAGGCATGATTTTTTTGTCAGCGATAATCCGGAGTGGTTTAGTAATTTAGCCGGAAGATTTTTAGGTGAGCCGATTAAAAACGTAAAGAAAGTAAGTCCGGTTTAAATATATTTTAGTTAATAAGATATTCTTATGGGGTGAATAATGTATAGAATTAAAGTTGAGGCTAATTTTAGCGCGGCGCATAATTTACGGGGATATAAAGGAAAATGCGAGGAGCTGCACGGCCATAATTGGAGAGTAGAAGTATCTGTGGTTAGTAGTAAACTGGATAAGATCGGTATGCTTATGGATTTTAAGTGTTTAAAAGAGAAGTTAAACACTCTTTTAGAGAAATTCGACCATAAATACCTTAATAAGATAACTTACTTTAAGAAAGTAAATCCAACCTCTGAGAATATCGCTAAACATATATACGATAGTCTCAAGAAGGGAGTTCCCGCTCTTTATTCTGTAACTGTTTGGGAGTCGGATAAAGCCTGCGCTACTTATTATGCCGAATAAAAAGTTGTCTTCTAAAGCTAATAAAGCAGTTGTTCTTCTTTCCGGAGGGCTTGATTCAGCAGTTACTTTATATTTAGCTAAAGCGCAAGGTTTTATTTGCCATTGTTTAATTTTTGATTATGGCCAGCGTCATATTAAAGAAATAGAAGCAGCTAAGAAAATAGCCAGAAAAGCTTGTTCTGAATACCAGGTTTTAAAGATCAGTTTTCCCTGGAAAGGCTCAAGCCTTCTTGATAAGACGAAGAAGGTTAGTAGGTACAGATCTAAAGATATCCCGGATACTTATGTCCCGGCTCGTAATATAATTTTCTTAAGTTTTGCTCTTTCTTTTGCAGAGTCGATTTCAGCAAAAGCAATATTTATCGGAGCGCATGCTCAAGATTATTCCGGATACCCGGATTGCCGTCCGGATTTCTTTAATGCATTTAAAAGAGTAGTTTATTCCGGGACAAGAGCAGGTGTTTCCGGTAAACATATACAGATTAAGACGCCTCTGATCAATAAGGGTAAAGCCGATATTATAAAATTAGGAATTCGTTTAAACGCGCCAATAAAGCTGACCTGGTCGTGTTATAAGGGTGGTAGAAAACCTTGCGGTGTTTGTGATAGTTGTTTTTATAGGAGAAAAGGTTTTAAAGAAGCGGGAATTCAGGGACTATGATTAAGGGGCGTATTACTGAAGTCTTTGATAGTATTCAAGGGGAAGGTCTGTATTTAGGAGAAAAACAGATCTTCGTGCGTTTCTATGGCTGTAATTTGAAGTGTAAATTCTGCGATACTCGGGCACAAAGTTTTATGGAGTATGCTCCGGATGAATTATTTTCTGAAATAATGATGTATCTGGATAGGTATCATTCAATTTCTTTTACCGGAGGAGAGCCGCTTCTGCAGAAATATTTCTTGAAAGAGATTATGAGTTTGACGCATAAAAACAATTTTAAGAATTATTTAGAAACTAACGGAACTTTGTATGAAGAGTTAGATACTGTTATTGATTATGTAGATTTTGTGGCAATGGATTTGAAATTGCCTAGTTCAACCGGATTGGGGGATTATTGGGAGGCGCATCGTTTGTTTTTAGAGACTGCAAGCCGTCGTGAGTGTTTCTTAAAAGCGGTAATTTCTCCTTCTACGCAAGAAGATGATTTAAGGGTTGGTTTAAGATTGATCCGTGAAAGCGCTAAAGATGCAATTTTAATTTTGCAGCCAGACTCTGGCGCCGATAGTTTATTGTTAAGCAAGAAATTGGATAATTTTAAGGAAGTATCTAGAAAAGAAAGAGTCACTGCCTGTATTATTCCGCAGGTCCATAAGATAGCGGGGGTAAAATGAAGAAGAAAAATAGTTATGAGGGTTTACAGAAAAATATCCGTAATTTAAAGACGCCAAAGATTGAAGTTTGGAAGAATCAATATCCGGATAAAGTTTATACGGTTATTCTGGATATTCCGGAGTTTACTTGTATTTGTCCAAAGACAGGTTTACCGGATTTTGCCTTGATAAGAATAGAATATTCTCCGCAAGATTATTGCGTTGAACTTAAGTCTTTTAAAATGTACACTATGTTTTATCGCGATATCGGTATATTCCATGAGCATTTAGCGAATAAAATGTTGGAAGACTTTGTTTTGGCTTGTAAGCCTCGCTGGGTAAAAATTATCAGTGAATTTAATCCTCGAGGAGGGATCAAGACATCTGTAATTAGAGAGTATAAAAAACCATGAAGACTATTAAGGCCAAGAAGATTACTGAGGTGGTGGCGAAATTATGTATAAAAGCTAATTGCGTGCTAAGAGCTGATGTTTTGCGTAAACTTAAGGCAGCCTATGTGCAGGAGAAAAACAAAAAAGCAAAAAATGCTCTTGGCTCGATCATTGAGAATGCTCAGGTGGCGGATAGGGAGATGCTTCCTATTTGTCAGGATACCGGATTAGCGATAGCTTTTGTTGAGTTGGGCCAGCAGGTTAGAGTTGAAGGTAACTTAAAACAGGCGATTCATAAGGGTATCAGTTTGGGGTATAAAAAAGGGAGTTTTCGTGAGTCGATTATTAAAGATCCTTTAAAAAGAGGAAAATCCGGTTATTCAGGAGCGATTATACATACCGATATAGTTAGCGGGAATAAATTAAAGATAACAGTTTTACCGAAAGGTTTTGGTTGCGAGAATAAGTCTCAGCTCAAGATGTTTAATCCCACGGCTAGCCAAGAAGAAATAAAGAAATTCATAATCGATACGGTTAAGTCTATTGGTGCGGATGCTTGCCCTCCTTATGTGGTTGGAGTGGGGATTGGGGGCGCAGCGGATTACGCTTCTTTTTTGGCTAAGAAAGCTTTGCTTAACGATCTTTACTATATCTCTACTTCAGAGTTAAGTAGAGATTTATTAAAAGAGATAAATAATCTGCATATTGGGCCTATGGGTTTAGGCGGGAAAGCAACATGTTTAGCAGTTAATGTTGAGACTTATCCAACGCATATTGCTGGTTTACCTGTAGCGGTTAACATAAGCTGCCATGCTTTACGCAGCGCAACGGTTATATTATGAAAATAATTAATACCCCTCTTAAAGAAAAAGATATTTTAGGGTTAAAAGCCGGAGAAGAGATTCTTTTAAGCGGAGAAATCTATACTGCTCGCGATCAGGCGCATAAAAGGATTTCTCTGGCATTGGATAAAAATGGTAAGTTGTCATTTAATATTAAGAATGCGGTAATTTATTATTGCGGTCCGAGTAAGAGTCCTAAGAAAAAAATTATTGGTTCATGCGGCCCGACTACTAGTTCGCGTATGGATAAATTCACTCCCTTACTCCTGAAAGCAGGTTTAAAAGGGATGATCGGTAAAGGGAGCCGTTCTTCCGAAGTCAGGGAAGCAATTAGAAAGTTTAAAGGAGTATATTTATTGGCTCCCGCAGGTTGCGGAGCATTAATTTCAAAGTATGTAAAAAAGGCGCAACCGGTTGCTTATAGTGATTTGGGCCCGGAACAAATTCTAAGGTTAGAGGTAAAAGATTTCCCTTTAATCGTAGGAATTGATTCAAGAGGAGGGAGCATTTATGATTAGAGCTGATGGACGAGGTTTAGATAAAATAAGAAGACTAAATATTACCAGAAATTATATTAAATATCCAGAAGGTTCTTGTCTTATAGAAATGGGTAATACCAAGGTTATTTGTACTGCTTCTGTCGAAGAGATGGTGCCGCCATTCTTAAAAGGTTCAGGTACTGGCTGGGTTACAGCTGAATATGGTATGCTTCCGCGTTCTTGTAGCACGCGTATTAAAAGAGGCAAGGATTCCGGACGCACTTATGAGATCCAGCGTCTTGTAGGCAGGTCATTACGCACGGTTACTGAAATGGGATCTTTGGGAGAGCGTAGTATCTGGATTGATTGCGATGTGATTCAGGCAGACGGAGGCACGCGGACTGCTGCGATTACCGGGAGTTTTATAGCTTTGGTCGATGCTTTAGCTAAGATTAAGAAAGCCGGATTAATTAAAGATATACCGATTCGCGATTATGTTGCTGCTATTAGCGTCGGTATTGTGAACGGGGAATTGCTTCTAGATCTATGTTATGAGGAAGATTCTACCGCAGAAGTGGATATGAATGTAGTAATGACCGGTAATGGCGAGTTTATAGAAATTCAAGGGACCGCGGAACGCAAGCCGTTTTCTAAAGAGAAAATGGATAAGATGCTGGCTGTTGCCGGTAAGGGTATCGAAGAGTTATTTACTTTTCAACGCAAATTAGTCGGCGACCTAATTTAGGGACACCCATTCAGCTAAGCTCAAGGGTGTCCCCCCCCATATATCATGGAATTAGTAGTAGCAACTAAGAATCAGAAGAAACTTAAAGAGATTAAGGCTATATTAAAAGACCTTAATCTAAAGATAAGTTCTTTGGCTGATTTTAGTAATGTTCCGGTTATAATTGAGAATGGTAAGACTTTCAAGGAAAATGCAGTAAAGAAAGCAGTAAAGATTGCTCAATTTAGTGGAAAGCTTTCACTTGGCGAGGATTCCGGGCTTTGTGTTAATGCTTTAAAGGGTGCGCCGGGTGTTTATTCTGCCCGATATTCCGGTAAAGGAAAAAGTGATATGCAGAATAACTTAAAGCTTTTGCGTAGTCTTGAGAAAGTTCCTTTCAAGAAAAGAAAGGCCTATTATTCTTGTGCTGTGGCCTTAGCAGATAAAAGCGGTTTATTAGGAGTTGTAGAGGGAAGGTGTGCTGGTCTGATTGGATTTGAATTAAAGGGAGAAAGCGGTTTTGGGTATGATCCGCTTTTTATAATTACAAAGTATAATAAGACTTTTGCTCAATTAGGCGAAAGAATAAAACATAAAATGAGTCATCGTTTTCATGCTTTAGAGAAGGCTAAGAAAATACTTTTTAAATATATTGAGAAAGAAAGAAGTAGTTGTTATAATAAAAGATTAAAGTTTTAAAAGATTATGGGAATATACGGGGCGTGGTCATCCCACATAATGCTTGTGGGATTTCGCCACGCAAGATGATATACGGGGCGTGGCTCAGTTTGGCTAGAGCGCTTGCTTTGGGAGCAAGAGGTCATAGGTTCAAATCCTATCGCCCCGACTTTAAATTTACCTGTAGATTTGGTTAGGATATAACTTACAGGATATATGCCGCAGGTATTGATTTTGATTAATTTTTTTGCGCCTGTAGCTTTAGTGAGGGCATAACTTACGGAACATAGTGAACGTAAGTTATCTGCCCGAACTAATCCCTTACCTGCTAGCGAGTTTCGAAGAAACTCGCGCAGCGCTTAGGTAAGGGACAAATGGATATATGCCGCAGGTATTGATTTTGATTAATTTTTTTGCGCCTGTAGCTCAAATGGATAGAGCAACTGCCTTCTAAGCAGTAGGTTGGCCGTTCGATTCGGCCCAGGCGCACATGACAAGCCGTATGAGAAGAATCGAGAGAATTTTTGGGTTGGTGGTTATTAGTTTAGCAATACTCTTTGGGTTAGTGTATATATTTTTGACCATAGCCGGTAAAGCAATCATCTCCAGGCAGCTTGAGAGTTTAACTAATAAAAAAACAACTATAGAATATTTTGGTTTTACCCCCGGGTTTCATTTGCAGATAGTCCATTTGGATATCCAGGGTTTGTTTAAGGCAGATTCAATTTATATTACTCCGGATATCTTTGGATTACTTAGCGGGAAGCTTAGCTTTAATAATCTTAAGTTTATTCGTCCGGAATTAACCTTTATTCGCACACCTCCCGTTATTGTGGAGGGGGTAAAGCCAAACGCTGAGATTATTTTGGCTGAGCCGCTTAAGCCTGTTGAGCCGCAAACTCCTAATTCGTTACCGATTGGTTTTAAGCATTTTAAGATTAAAGATGGGACTTTAATTTTCATTGATCAAATTATGACATCTAAGAGTATTAAGATAGTCATAAAAGATTTAAATTGTAGCCTGAATAATTTTTATCTGTATCATCGTCCGGTGGTGACTAAGTTTACAATTAATGGAAATATACCTTGGAGAGACGGTGAAGAGCAGGGTAAAGTTAAACTGGATGGTTGGATTAATTATGCAAAGAAGGACATGCGGGCAACTCTCTCGATTAAGGATATTGACGCGATATATTTGTATCCTTATTATTCTACCTGGGTGGATTTAGACAAAGCGCGAATCGAGAAAGCAAGGCTTAACTTTGCTAGTGAAATTATCGGAATAAACAATGATGTCTCTGCGAATTGCCATATGGAACTGGTAGATATGGTGCGTAAGCCGCTTGAGGTAGGAGAGTCTGAAGAAAAGGCATCTTTGATTACGAATAAAGTTCTGGATATGTTTAAAGCTGTTGATCAAGGTCGGGTGGAGTTGAATTTCTCTGTTAAGACAAAGATGAATAATCCGCAATTTGGTTTTGATAATTTTAAAACGGCTTTTGAGGGAAAACTAATGCAAAGTAAGAGGGCTTCAGCTTTTAAACCTGAAGATGCTTTTTCTCTCCCGGTTAAGGCTATGCAGAGTGGTTTTAAAAGTTTTACTGATTTAGGCCGGGCGATGGTTGATGGGGTTTTTGCTATAGGTAAAGAAATCGGTAAGCTGGGTGGGGAAAATCGCGATAGCGAGCCGGTATCAAGTAATAGTTAATATTTTGTTTTTACTTTAGTTTTTAATCTTTAGTCTTTGATCTTTTGTTTTATAATTTATGGTGGCTATAGCTCAATTGGTTAGAGCGTTAGACTGTGGCTCTAAAGGTTGCGGGTTCGATCCCCGTTAGCCACCCTTAATTTTTGAAGAAAGGGAATGAAGCATGGTAAAAAAAATTATTATTTCTATGTTTTCTATATTCTTTTTAGCCCAGACTATTTCTTACGCTGAAACAATAGTTCTTAAATCTGGCAAAACTGTAGAAGGAAATTTGATTGAGAAAACAGATAAATATATAAAGATAGATTTCCAAGGAATACCCCTCACTTATTTTTTTGATGAGGTTCAGAGTATTAATGGGGAAATTGTTAGTAGAAAT
>Ga0172375_10011751_pt1 | contig 11075 bp, 7 predicted proteins | sample LakKiv1m_FD_114537 | JGI IMG/M metagenome (GOLD analysis project Ga0172375, IMG submission 114537) | Freshwater microbial communities from Kabuno Bay, South-Kivu, Congo - kab_092012_11.1m | ecosystem: Environmental > Aquatic > Freshwater > Lake | place: Democratic Republic of the Congo... | reverse complement strand
TCAATGGATTTAATTCCAAATGACAGCTTAATTTCTCAGCAATGGGCGTTAGAAAAAATTGATGCTTTCGATGCATGGGATATTACACAAGGTGTTGACACAGTTTTACTTGCGATAATAGATACAGGAATTGATTATGATCATACTGAACTAAAAAATAAAATATTTATTAATACAGGTGAAATTGGTACTGACAATCTGGGCAGAGATAAGCGAACCAACAATATTGATGATGATGGAAACGGATTTATAGATGACTATCGAGGATGGGATTTTACAGATCGTGTTGGGTTTCCATTTGATTCTACTGGCGGTGATTATCTGAACTGGGATAATAATCCAATTGATGAAAATGGGCATGGAACATACATCGCTGGTATTGCAGGTGCCGAGTCAAATAATATTTCCGGTGTTTCTGGAACAGCTCCCAATATTAAATTATTGAACTTACGGGCATTTGATCCTTCGGGCTATGGAGAAGAAGATGATGTTGCCGCAGCTATTCTCTATGCTGTGCAATTAGGTGCAAAAATTATAAATATGAGTTTTGGAGATAACAGCTTTTCATTTGTTTTAAAAGATGTAATTCAATTTGCTTATTCGCAGAATGTTGTATTAGTTGGAAGCGCCGGTAATTCTGGCTCACCCGATCCGCACTACCCATCAGGTTATTCGGAAGTTATCGCGGTTGGTAATTCAACACAGGAAGATTTTGTTTCCTCAAATTCTAATTACGGTTCAACTATTGATTTGGTCGCTCCCGGGACTCTAATTCTAACTACAGATCGGGATAATAATTATGCACCAATTAGTGGTACTTCTGCTTCGGCGCCATTTGTCTCTGCTGCTGCGGGATTAATTTTATCACTTCAAAATTTTACAAACGAAGAAGTCAAACAAATTCTAAAATCAACTTCAGATGATATTGATTCTCCTGGCTGGGATTTAAAGAGTGGTGCAGGCAGATTAAACCTTTTTAATGCTGTTTCAGTGATAGCTCCTTCAATAATTAAATTTCATTATCCACTTCAAGATTTTTCAACCTTAAATGATACTATTTCGATTTATGCTTCTGTCCTTTCACCCTACTTCGTAAGTTATAAATTATATTATGGAACGGGATTTAATCCTGAAAATTGGTTTACTTTAATTGACAATGGACTAAATCAATTTTCAAATCAGAAAATATTCACACTCGATGTTTCTAATTTACCTGACACTGTTTACACTTTAAGATTAGAAGTTCAATTAAATAACGGGCGAACTCTTGAAGAAAGAATTAATTTTCACGTTAATAGAACTCCCCCTGAAGTACAGATCGTTTCAATCGGACCATCATTTTATGGTGAAAAAACAACTATACTTGCTTCACTCTACTCGGATCAACCGAGCATAGCCAAAATGTATTATAAAAAAATTGGCGAAAATAATTTTAATTTTATCACACTCGACGGATTTACAATCAATAATAAATTTGTAAAGCAGTTACACTACGGATTTATTCCTAAACAATTAGTCGAGCAAAATTCGCAATATGAAATCTATTTTGAAGTAGAAAACCTTGTCGGTCTAAAAACAGAGATTAAAAATAATGGACAAAATTTTTTAGTAAACACAGATTATAATGCGGAAATTGCTTCAGAAGAAATTCTTCCATTTAATTTACCTGCAGGCGAAATATACCGTGACCCAATTTCTCTAACATCCAATGATTCTAAAGAAATTGTCCTGAGAGAATTCAACAATCCAAGAACATCTTTGTTTTATAAATTAATTTATTCGCTTAATGCATATTTTTTCCAGCGCGAAGATTCATTGGCAGATCAAATTGTTAAAGACTTTGGAGATTTTAATAACAATCAGAAAAAAGACATGCTCACATATTTTGTATATGATGGTTTTATTTATGAGCAATCTGAACAATTTTCTTCAGTGATGCTTCAAAAATTTTCTAAGGTTGGTGAAAGATTCTGGCCCATCTTTGCCAAAGATGTTGATGGAGACGGAATTACTAATCTAATGGTTTTTGATAGTGACACCTCAGCAGCCATTTATAATATTGAAAATGACTTTACGCTGAGTAATAAAAAATCTCTTGTGAACTTTACAACTTCTGGATTTGGTGAACAATTATTCGATTCACCGAATGCATTACTGGCTGATATGAATGATGATGGAAAGAATGAAATCTGGTTCGTTGACACAGATGGTGACATTTTTAATTATGACATAGTTGGAGTTAATAATTATCAGCAGGGGAGTGTTATTGAAACTGGATTTTTAAGTTCATCAGCTTTTTTAACGAGCGGCGATTATGATGGAGATGGAACAACAGACATGGCAGTGATCCTCCATTCAATTGATGAAATTGACATAGCTCCGTTTTATAGATTAATAATTTTTAATCTTAAAAACGATCAATTCAATATAATTTATGATCAGGGATTGGTAGATGCTTCTACTGAATTTAATTCGACATTTCAAAAATCTGAGCAAGCCATAAGATTTGCTGATATTGATAATGACGGCAAGGATGAGTTAATCACATTTGTTTTTCCATATTCATACATATTTAAATTTGAAGACGGCATATCAAAAATAATTTCTTACAAAGAAAATATTAACTCGAATACAATTTTCATTGGTGATCTAAATAAGAATAATGTAACCGAAATAGCGTTCCCAACAGATAATGGGATAACTTTTTCCGAATTCACGCCATCAAATCAGCCATCAGTGCCATACAACGTATCCGGATTTAGTTTGAACGAAAGCTCAGTCAAACTAAATTGGAGCGGCATAGGAAGTTCCTTCAGAATATTTGGAGGTGTAGATAATAATAATTTATTTTTAATCGATTCAACAAACACGAATGATTATATCGACTTAAACTTAGACTTAAACAAAGATTATTTCTATGCAATAGAAGCCGTTGATTATTCTAAACCAATTCCATATTCTTCAAAAAGCCCAGTGATTAAAGTTTTCACACATTCCCCTGGAAAGTTGCTGTCTGCTGAAAGTAAAAGTTCTAAGTCTTTAGTTGTAAAATTTTCTGAAAAAATAAATACTACAATCGAGAATCTGGAATCATTTGAGATTAAAAATTTTGGATTTCCAAATTCAATTTCACCAAATGATCAATTTTCCTATTTACTTTCATTCAATAATTTGTTGCCTTTAGGTTCAAATACTCTTTATGTGAATAATTTGAAGGACGCTTATGGATCACCTATGGAAAATGATTCAATTTCATTTATTGCTAATGAGGTAGTAGAGGTTGAAGACTTCTTTATCTCCTCATTTGATATAATTGATCAAAATAATGTTAAACTAATTTTCAATCTGGAATTAGATGAAAACTCAATAGTTGATTTGAATAATTATTCTTTCAGCCCCGATAATAAAGTACAGTCAGTCAAGCTGGATCCTACAAACAAAAAGATTCTCAATTTAACAATAGATAAAAACAAACCAGTTGGTTCTATCGGTATTCAATACACTTTGCAATTAAAAAATATTTTTTCTACAGAAGCGACAGGTAAAATAGCAATCGGTGAAGGTGCCGGAAGTTATATCGTATTGACTAAGTTCGCTGAAAATCTTGCCGATGTTTACGTTTATCCAAATCCAGCTCGTGTAATTGGGAATGAATTGAAATTAACATTTGCTAATTTACCGCAGTATGCTAAAGTAACCATTTGGACAATTGATGGTGTTAAAATAAATGAGATGGAGGAAAAGAACGGGGATGGGGGATTAGAATTTAATCTGCGAAATACCAACGGAGATGAAATAAGTTCAGGCATCTATATCTATCGTGTGATAAAACAGGATGAAGTCGGCGAAGAACTCGAGGAAAAAATTGGAAAGTTTGCCGTTATAAGATGATTGTTCAAATAAATAAAATTAACACAAAATCTAATCTATTAAGTTTATTCAGATTACTTCTTGCAATACCAATGTGGTTTGTACTTGGTTACCTTCACGATCCAATCTGGAGATATGCTGCCTTTTCGATTTGCATCCTAATCGCTTATACGGATATAATGGATGGAAGACTTGCAAGAAAATATAATGAAGTGACTGAGCTTGGAAAGATAATAGATCCGCTCGCTGATAAAGTTGCTGTGGCAGTCATAATTACCAAACTGTTTCTGCTCAATTTGATAACACCATATTACATCATTTTAATTCTTCTGAGGGATGGATTAATTTTTTTAGGCGGAATAATTGTTTCAAAGAAATTAGGCAAGGTTCTACCATCAAATATTCCAGGCAAAATTGCTGTATTAAATATTGGGTTAGTGATTCTTCTAATCATTTTGCGAACTGATCAAAATGGTTTATTGTTTAAAAGTTTTTACTATTCTAGTATTATTCTTCTTTATTTATCATTTTCTGTTTATCTGTTTCGCGCAGTACAAGTTTTCAATCCAAATCTATTATCAAAAAAATAAATAATGGGATTATTTAAGAATATAAATTTAGGAAGACTGAAAGAAGGTCTTTCAAAAACGAAGGCGAAGCTTTTTAATTCTATCACGGAAGTTATTTCTGGTAAAGCTATCATTGATGATAAAACTCTGGAAGAATTAGAAGAGATTCTGATTACCTCCGATATCGGTTACGAAACTTCGACTCAAATCATTGATAATGTGAGGATAAAACTTCGCAATACTTCAGATAGATCAAATAAAAATCTAATTAGCACGGTTAAAAGCGAATTACAAAGCATACTTAGTTCAACTCCAAAAGCAAATTTGGACGAAGAAGTAATTAAATATAAGCCCTATGTTATTCTCATAATTGGTGTAAATGGAGCAGGGAAGACAACTACAATAGGTAAGCTATCTCATAATTTTAAACAATCTGGATTAAGAGTTATTGTTGGTGCCGCAGATACTTTTCGTGCGGCTGCAAATGAACAATTAGAAGTTTGGGCACAAAGAGCAGATGTTAAGATAGTGAGTGCTCAACAAGGAAGTGATCCAGCCTCTGTTGCTTATGCAACGATTAATCAAGCTATGGAGGGTAGCTATGATGTTGCATTAATTGATACAGCCGGAAGACTTCACAATAAATCAAATTTGATGGACGAATTGGGCAAGATCAATCGGGTCATTAATAAAAAACTCCACTATGCTCCGAATGAAATATTACTCGTGTTAGATGGTACCACAGGTCAAAATGCCATTAAGCAAGCCGAAGAATTTGGTAAAGTTGTAAAGTTAACGGGTCTCGTTTTAACAAAAATAGATGGTACTTCTAAGGGCGGCATTATTTTTCACATTACATCAAAATTAAAAATTCCGGTACAATATATCGGTGTTGGTGAGAAGATAGACGACCTGCAAAATTTTGATCCGGAAATTTTCGTAAATACTCTGATGAATTAGGAAGTCTTTTATGTTCATGAAAAAGCCTCGACATAGAGTTTTTGATTATCAACCAAGATTTTATAAACCTGAAGATGATCCTCTGGAAAAGAAGAAAAAGAAATTGGGATTCACGCGCTCAAGAAAGTTCACTTCTAAGAAGAGGAGTAGTTATGGATTACTATTATTTATAGTGGCAGCAGTTCTATTATATCTAAAATATAAAGGCTATATCTGAGAATTATCTAAGTTTACATAATATACATTATAGGACAAAATAATTAAATCTCCTGGAAATGTTGAATCTTCTCATCTCGACCAAAAATTATTATAATATCATCCTGATTAAATATATAATTTGCATCCGGCTGCTTGATCTCCAATTTCGAATTATCTGATAGAAATTCCGTTGCTTGTTTTATCATTAATATTTCCAATCCGAATTTATTTCGCAAGTGCAGTTCGGCTAAACTCTTTCCAATAAATTTTGAAGGGACAGGCAATTCGATGATAGAAAACCCTTCACCTATTTTTATCGAGCTATTTCGTTCCAGTGAACGAAATTCCCTTGCAAGCCCTTCGGCTAAATTATTCTTCAGACTTTCCCTATTGTAAATTTCCAATACTTGCTGCCTTGTGATAGAGCCTAAGACTATTGATGGATCTCTCGAATTTATTACTGGGAATTGATCATAGTTGTATTTTGAAAATAATTTAAGAACGTAGTCAAGGCTGTCCATTTCTTCAATAAAAAATACATCCGGATTTATAATATCCTTTGCCACAATAACATCCTTCAGAGATTCATATTCCATAATAATTGGTCGAAGTTCATTTTCGGAAATAATACCCGAAAGAATTCCTTCAGAATTAGTAGTATAAAAAGAACTATTTGGGTTTTCAATAAATTTAGAGGTCAACATAGGCAACGATGTTTCATCAGGAATTAATTCGATTGTATGTAATTCAATATCTGAAACAAGAATATCGGTAAGAATATTCTTTTCTGAAATATCTGTTAGTCTAAAGCCTTCAGCTTCTAGATTTTTCACATGGACTGAATTTCTTAAAAACAATTGTACAATAGTTGTACTAAATATAACTGAAAGCATCAATGGAAGTATGAAAGAGTATTCTTGTGTCATTTCAAAAATTATCATAATTGCTGAGATGGGTATTGTATTTATGCCGCCAAGAACTGCGCCCATTCCTACAAGAATCATAGTGGTTGTATCCACTGTAATTCCAAATAGGATATTTAATAAAATGGTGAGCAGATATCCGATGCAAGCACCCATAAAAAGAGATGGAGCAAACACACCGCCATAACCACCTGAATATAAGATTAATGGAACTAGTAAAAACTTTAGACCAAGCAGAACTAAAACTATTTTCCACGTTAAAGAAACTGCTAAAATTTCGTTGATTGATGAATACCCAATGCCATAAATTTCTTTGAAGTAAAAACCAGCGAGTCCAACTAAGAATCCTACGAAAGACATCACTAACCATTGAGGAATTTTTGATATGTATATTTTTTTTAGAAATAAACTTTTTACAAAAGCAGAATATTTGATAAAGGATAACGATAAAAACCCGCTGACCAGCCCGAGTAAAACATAATAAATGAGATGAGAATATTGTTCAAAAGCAATAACAGAGAAAATAAAAATAGAGTTATTGCCTAAAAATATTCGTGAAATTGTACTTGCTGTTACTGAGGCAATAATTAAAGATGAAAAAGTAGCAGTCCTAAATTCATTCAGTAAAACAATTTCGAGTGCGAAAAATACCCCCCCAAGCGGTGTATTAAATATCGCCGCAATAGCTGCTCCTACTCCGGCCGCTGTATAGATTTTTCTTCTTTCATCAGTAAAATTAAATATCTGTGAAATTTTACTTGAGATTCCACCGCCTAATTGTGCTGCCGGACCTTCTGGCCCCAATGTACCACCGGAGCCAATACACACAACCGGAGCAATAAAATGAAACAATGTCACCTTAAGAGGAATGATTGTATTTCTTAGCGCAACAGATTTTATAATTTCTGAGACCCCCTTTTGCTTTGCAATATTGGGTGAAGACTTGATCATAAGTGATTGAATCAACATTCCAATTACCGGTAAAAATATTACCGAAGCCGCACCTAAAAAGTAAAGCCCAACAATAGACTTTTCAAAAAAAATCTTATTAAAAAATTCAATTGAATTGTGAAAAAAAACCGCTGCTAACCCTACTGCAATTCCTATTACCACAGAAAAAAGTGTGAACGAAGTGTACTCTGGAAATGAAAATCTATAAAAGTATTTTCTAAGCCTACGTTGTGAGTTCCTAATTTTTACTAAGTATTTCTGTATATATTTTTTTTTGACTGATTTCAATCAAGTCCATTTTAATATTTGAAAAAACCTTCTTTTGTTTTCCTGCCGAGTTTTCCCGCTGCGACCATTTTTTTTAACAGCGGACAAGGTCTGTATTTTGAATCATTGAATCCTGTATAAAGTACATCCATAATAGCAAGGCAAACATCAAGCCCGATAAAATCAGCAAGTGTCAAAGGTCCCATAGGATGATTCATGCCCAATTTCATAACAATATCAATGTCTTCAGCCGATGCTACCCCTTCCATTAAAGCAAAAATAGCTTCATTGATCATCGGCATTAATATTCGATTGGAGATGAAACCCGGATAATCAAATACTTCCACTGGTGTTTTTTCCAGTTGAAGTGATAGATTTTTTATAGTTTGAAATGTTTCATCACTTGTCGAATAACCTCTAATGATCTCAACCAGTTTCATTACAGGGACCGGATTCATAAAATGCATTCCAATGAATTTATCCGGACGATTTTTACTTGATAATTCAGTAATTGATATGGATGAGGTATTTGAAGCAAAAATACAATTTTGATTAAGCTTGCTGTCTAATGATTTGAAGATATTCAATTTAGCATCTTTATTCTCATAAATAGCTTCTATAACCAAATCAGTATTTTCAGGAATGTTCTCGATTCCAATTGTCGATATAATATTTTTAAGGATTTCAGACTTTCTTTCTTCGCTTATAATTCCTTTTTTTAATTGACGATCAAGATTGCCTTTAATATTTACCAAAGCTTTTTCAATCAATTGGTTGTTCATTTCAACAAGATGGACTTTGAAATTATATTGCGCAAAAACATGAGCTATACCATTACCCATTGTCCCACCGCCGATAACGGCAATATTTTTAATCTCCATTTAGTGACCTCTTAACTATTATAATTTTTAATTAATAAAGCAGATGCCTCTCCTCCTCCTATACATAAAGTAGCTATACCGTATATAGAATTTCTTTTTTTCATTTCATAAATTAGAGTAGTTAAAATTCTTGCACCGCTTGCTCCAATCGGGTGACCAAGCGCGACTGCGCCGCCATTCACATTTATCTTATTAGAATTAAGTCCAAGAATTTTATTTACCGCTAATGAAACTACTGCAAATGCTTCGTTGATCTCGAATAAATCTATGTCAGAAACTTTTAAATTTGATTTATGTAAAACTTTCGATATCGCGTCTGCGGGTGCAGTAGTAAACTCTATCGGAGCTTTTGCTGCGGAACTTTGTGCAACTATTTCCACTAAGGGTTTGAGTCCAAGTTTTAAGGCTTTTTCTTCAGTCATAACCAGTAAAGCTGCTGCACCGTCATTGATACTGGAAGCATTGGCGGCTGTAACAACACCATCCTTTTGAAATACAGGCTTTAAAAAAGGTATTTTTTCAAAATTAACTTTAAGTGGTTCCTCATCTTTATCAAAAACTTGGGACCCAGATTTATTAGAAATTATGACTTTCGCAGTTTCATCTATAAATCTACCAGAGTTCTGAGCGTCAAGTGCTTTTTTATAAGACGCCACTGCAAACTCATCCAATTCATTTCTCGTGAAGTGAAAGTCTTTAGCGCATTTTTCGGCACAACTTCCCATGTGAATGTTGTTGTACTTATCCCATAAGCCATCATAAACTACTGTATCAATTATTTCTCCATTACCGAGTCTGTACCCATTTCTAGCTTTTGGTAAAACATAAGGTGAGTTTGTCATACTTTCTTGCCCGCCAGCTATTATTATTTCTGCATCACCGACAAGTATAGACTGAGCGGCTAACATTACAGCTTTTAGCCCACTGCCGCACATCTTGTTAATTGTAAGGCACTCGGTGTGATCTGAAAGTCCGGCAAAAATTGCTGCTTGACGGGCAGGAGCCTGCCCCATCCCTGAAGTAAGTACATTTCCGATTATCACTTCATCAATTGATTTTGTGTCAATTTGTGATTCTTCAATTAAGCTTTTGATTACGATACTGCCTAATTCACTTGCACTAAATGGAGAAAGCGTTCCATTAAAACTTCCGATTGGAGTTCTTCTAGCATGTGTTATTACTACTTTTTTCATTTCAGCCTCTAATTTTCTGAGTTGAATTATCTGTTTTGATTCCAGATTCAACAGTAAATTTTCCCAATTCTACAGTCAAATCTAAAATCAGAATATTAAGATTAATATTTTTCGAACAAAGTGAAAGTAAATTTTCAATCTTCGATACAATTTCCAAATATTTTATCTCTGGAAATTTAGTCAAAAATTTTTGAAAAGTTTCTTTGTGATTAACGAAAAAAAAATTCTCTTTATTTACTTTATATTTTTGCAGATCACTAAACCATCTTAAGATTAAAAGTAAGAGTAGCTTAAAAGATTCTATATCATTTGCAACCATTTTATTTATTTCTTCAATTGCAGAATGAAATTTTCTTCCTAAAGCAAATCTTAGAATGATTATTGTTTTATTCAACACCTCTTCAAAATCAATATCCTCTAAGAAAAATAATTTGTTTATCGAACCGAACGAGAAGGCTGCATAATTTTCTGCCTGATGCTTATCGTATTTGAAATATTCGGATAGAATAAAAATTATATCTTCGTTTTTTAGGTAATTGAATTTAATTTCCCAACACCGCGATTTAATGGTTTCGCGAAGCATATCCGGTTTGGATGTAATCAATATGAATATTACACCGATTGGGGGTTCCTCAAGATTCTTGAGTAAGGCATTTTGCGATTCCTCATTCATCAGATGTGCATCAGAAATAATAACCGTTCTGTAATTTATATCAGAATAACTCAATGATATAAATTTTCTCAAATCCCTTATACTATTTACCTTAATTAAATTAGCTTTAGGGATGGATATTTTATAAAATGGATTAGTAATTTTTTTTTGAAGTTCCTCTTTGACTGAAGTCATCTCCTCTGAATTCAGTTTTTCATAGGGTGAGGATTCATTATCTTCATTTTTCCCCCTTGGCAAAGGAAAAATATATTTTACGAATGGCTCGGCAAGATTCGAAATTTGGTTGATTACATCTTCAGAATTGTGAGTTGAATTTAATTCTTTTGAAAAACATAAGGCTGCATGTTCTTTTCCCAATCCATCTTGACCAGAGAAAAGAAATGCATGGGGTATTTTATCTGAATTTAAAAAATTGGAAAGAAGTCTAACTACTTTTGGTTGACCTACTATCTGATCAAGATATTTATACACGGTTACGTTTAATTAGTAATCATCTTCGTTATAAAAGAAATCTTCATCTGATGGATAATCAGGCCAGATATCTTCAATGGATTCATAAGGTTCATCAGAATCTTCAAGTTCCATTAAAT
>Ga0172375_10011749_pt1 | contig 11076 bp, 12 predicted proteins | sample LakKiv1m_FD_114537 | JGI IMG/M metagenome (GOLD analysis project Ga0172375, IMG submission 114537) | Freshwater microbial communities from Kabuno Bay, South-Kivu, Congo - kab_092012_11.1m | ecosystem: Environmental > Aquatic > Freshwater > Lake | place: Democratic Republic of the Congo... | reverse complement strand
TTACCTAAGCCTTCTTTCCTTGTAAGACAAACCTACGGTTTTTCTCCACTCGTTTTTCCCTTAAATTAGCTTAGTTACCTAAGCCTTCTTTCCTTAGGCATATAATTCACAATTCTTCCATCAACGAGTTTTCCTGTTCCGAGAAAATCATTTCCGCATTTTATAACCTTGAAGCCTTTTGTTTCATTTGTGTTTTTAAATTCCTGCTCTTCTTCTTTTGTAAGCAAAATATCATTTCCTTTCATAAATTCTGCTGATTGTTTTTCTGAGATTTCAATTATATTCTCTGTTAGCTGATTTTTCAGGATTTGGACAGCGTCAAAAGAAAGCCTTACTCCTTCATCATGAATATGAAAAACATAGGCGCCTATAAGCTCTATGCCAATTTGCTGGTTTAATTCTGTAATTTCGTCCATAGAAAGATTTCCAGAATATGCCCTGATTTTTTCTTTTCCAGATATAGAGAGCAGAAATGGCAGCTCTTTTATTCCATAGTATTCAAGCTTTTTCAGAAGCTCTTTCTTTTCGTTTTTGTAGATAAATTTTAGCATGTTATTTTAGATTTTTAATACAAAGTTCATTTATATTTTTTTTAATTATTATTCTCATTCTTCCTCACCTTTTTTTTATCAGAGATTTTTTTAATTTTGCAGAGAAAAAAGCCTTCTGTATCATTGTCCTGCGGATAAATTCTGGCAGATTTTCTTAATTCATGCGAATATTCTTTTTTTTGCCATTTTGTCAATCCTTCTCTTGTTTTAACTGGAATCTTAATTTCCTCTAATTTTATATCAAAATTTTTTAAAAGAAAATCAACAACCTCCTCATTTTCCTCTGGCGCGTGAGTGCATGTTGAATAAATCATTTCTCCGTCTTCTTTAAGGCATTCAAGAGCAGATGCTGCGAGAATTTTCTGTATTCTTGCAAGGTTATAAACTGATTTTATATTCCAGCTGATAAATGATTTTGGAGAGCTTCTTAATGTTCCTTCTCCCGAGCATGGCGCATCAACAAGAATTTTGTCAAATTTTAAATTCATCTTAGCAAGTTTTTTGCAAAGTTGAACGCCATCTTTTTTTATTATTAATACATTTGATACGCCACATTTTTCAAGATTTGAAGCAAGAACCACCATTCGTCCAAGATTATTGTCGTTTGCTATTATGTTTCCTGAATTTTTCATCATTGCAGCTGCTTGTGTTGTTTTGCTTCCTGGAGAAGCGCATAAATCAAGAAAGCTATCATTTTCAGATGGCTTTAGAGCAAGAAGCGGCATCATCGAGCTTATTTCCTGCACATAATAATATCCAAGCATGTGCTCTTTGCTTCTTCCAAGCTCGCCTGGCTTCAGAGAATTTTCAATAATCATTATTTCTGGGTAATCTTCTTCATAAGGCTGTTTTATTTTCCAGCCAAGATCTTCTTCAAGTTTTCGCTTCAGCTCTTTAGGAGTTATTTTAAGAGTGTTGCACCTTATAGAGTTTAAAGGTTCTGTGTGTGCAATTTTCCAAAATTCTTTTTTATCTTCTTCATTTTTTAGAAGAGAGTTCATTCTTTCTTCGAATTCTGGCTTGGGATTGTATTTATAGGGTTTTTGTTCCATTCTTTTAAGAAGAAAAGGATATTTATAAACTTACGATGTCTTATGCTTCTATGAAATATAAACTAAAATATGTTCCTGGTTTTAATATAAGAAATACTATTGACCCTGATTTTGGAGTTATTGGCTCAAGCAAAATTTACAATTATATCCCTACTGGGGAGATCTGGCTTGACGAGCTTTACCGCTATGAAAAACATCATTTTTTGAAAATTCATCTTGCCGAATTAAAACTTATGAAGATTATGACTTATGAACAAGCAAGAAGAATAATAGAGAAGAGATTTGTTATAAAAACAGATCCTAAAGAGATCCCCAATTTTATTTTTAAATCTAAAAGATATAAAGAGTTTATCGTAAAGTATGTGGATGGTAGAATAGTAAGGAAATTCATTGACCCTAAATTTATTCTCGGGTGTCATTATGTTCTTAGGAGGGGCGCTGGGAGAAAAGAGATTTGGATTGATGCAATGCAAGACAAAAGAGAGTACAAATATTCTTTACTTCATGAATACGCTGAAGCTAAGCTAATGAGCAAGGGCATGAATTATAATAATGCCCATGATTTTGCTCTTGTTGAAGAAAAGGTTGCCAGAAGAAAAGATGGTTTTGGAAAATATTTGAAGGACTAATTTTTTAAATCGCGTCTTCAAAACAGCGTCTTTTGCTTGCTCTGCTCCTTCAGGCTCATTAATTTGCTTAATTGAGTGTCAATTCTTTCTTCTGAAAAATCATGCTCCATTAGAATCTCTTTTATTTTCTCAAAATTCATTTTTGGAAATTCTATTTTGTAATTTTTGTCAACTTCTGGATTTTTAATAAGCTCGAAAACTTCTTTCCAGTCAAAATCCATTACATATTTGCCGTCTTTTTCCATTTTTTTGACAGCATCAAAAATACTTTCTTTTGTTTTGTTTTCCTGCGCGATTTTAAGAGCTTTTTTCTGGCCTATTCCCTTTACTCCGCCAGGATTATAATCTGAGCCCGCAAGAATTCCTATGCAGATAAGCTGCTCGTTGTTTATTCCAAGCTCTTTAAGCATGCTTTTTGTTTCTATCATCTGCGGTTTTATTTCAACATATCCTGTTGCTGTTTTTCTTTTTCTTGCAAGAGTAAGATTTTGCACAAGCTTTGGAGAGTCAAACATTAAACAATCATAATCCTGAGATGCGACTGCATAAGCATCTCCGTTTTTGCATATATAGCTTGCTTGGGCTTCTCCTTCTGAAGGAGCTTGAACAACTGCAATTCCCATAGCTTCCAAAAGCTCTTTGCTCTCTTTTATTTTTTCAGCGTCAAGATGAACAATCTGTCTTGCGTATTTTCCCATTCCTTCTATGTCTTCTTCTTCTCTTGCTTTTTGGTATTTTTCAGCAGCAGCTTCTTTTGCCTCTCCCCTTAGCTCATGAGTTCTTCCCTTTAATTCTGGAGCTTTGCCGTCAAAAACGTAAATCAGTTTTATGCCTTCCATAATCATCGCGAGATTTCTATAGAATAATCCTGATAGGTGGCTTGTTATTCTTTTCTTTGAGTCCATCAAAGGAGTTCCGTCTGGCTGGCGGATTGTTGAGAGAAACTGATAAATTGTGTTGAAAGCGTCAACAGCGAGAGTTTTTCCTTTTAAATCTTCAAGTTCTATCTCTTTTTTTGGAATGATTTCTCTTATTTGAAGGCCCATAAAGTTAGTATGAAAATAGTATTAATAAATATAGTGTTGCTCCTGAGATAAATATATAAAACTATCCAAACTATAAGAAGCATGAAAAAGAGAAATTTAATAAGGCTTTCAATTTGTTTTTTGATTTTTTTCCTGGCAGTTCTCGCTTTTGTTTTATTAGATTTTACAAAAAATCTTGATAATTCAATAAACTTGTTTTTCAGCTCTCTGAACAGCTCTTTTTTAATAAGCTCTGCAAAAATAATAAGCACAATTACCAGCACTTCAATACTTGCGGCAGTTCTTATCTTGATTGGGTTTTATCACTGGCTTAGAAAAGAGAAGCATGACGCGCTTTTTATGATTTCAACCACAATCTTTGGCTCTGGATTAGTTTATGTTTTGAAAGAAATAATAGCAAGAGCAAGGCCTCTTAATGCGATTGTTGAGAAAGCGGATTTAAGTTTTCCAAGCGGACATGCTGCTGTTTCTGTATTATTTTTTGGAATATTATCCTATATTGTATTTAGAAAAATTAAATCAGAATCAATAAAGATTTCTGCAATTGCGGTTTCAATTGCGGCAATATTAATAATTAGTATTTCAAGGCTTATCTTGAATGTTCATTGGTTTACAGATGTTCTTGGAGGATTATTTCTTGGAATTTTTGTTTTTTCTTTAAGTGTTCTGCTTAGAAAGATGCTTTAGGATTAGTGATAGCCTTGCTGTGTCTCTTCATCAATTTTTGCTCTTAATTCATCGGGATTTAAATCATCTCTTTCAGATCCTAGTGGTTCTTTTTCAGGTTCGATTCTTTTTATGATAACTTCTGCTTTTTCAGCTCCACTATATTTTGATGCATCATACCCCACACAAAATTTAGGGCCTATGACGCGCCTTACATCATCCAAACAGTCATCTAAGGCAGTCTCTAAATCTATAGGCTTTTCATATTGACATTCTTTTATTTCAGTGGGATGGTTTCTAACCAGCCAGATTCCAAAAATAAGATTTTTAAGGTTATTTTTTCTGGTTACCATGCTTCCGCCTGTTTGAAGCGTGTCGGTTATTCTATAAGATACTTGTCCTCTTACAGTGCCGTATTTATCAATAGAATCATTCACAGCATTTTCAATATCCTGTTGAGTCATGCGCGCTCTTATTTTAGGGTCCAGCTGTTTTTGAACATATGCCATCTTATTCCTCCCAAGTTATTACCCAGTTTATCATGCTTAATAAAGCCAAAACCCCTATTTAAACCTTTCTATATGTTGTATCTGAATAGGAGTAACAATTAACTATACTCCAATTAACCCAACTTTTATATAACCTCTAAGAAGCATAATATTATGAAAACATCAATAAATTTCCTTCCTATAGATTATGACTATTTTGACTTTAACGGCAGGAATTATCTTAAGATATTCGGAAGAACATCTGACGGCAAAAGAGCATGCATGATTGATTCTTTTGAGCCTTATCTTTGGGCAGTTTTCAAAGAAGGGGTCTCAGAAAAAAAAATAACTGAGATAAAGAAAAAAATAGAAGGCATAGAAGTAAAGCTGGAATCAAGAACAACCAAAGTAGAGAGAACAGAGCTTCATGATAAAAATCTTCTTGGAAAGCCTGTAAAAGCCATTAAAATTTTTGTCACAAACTATAAGGATGCTCATCCTGTAGCTGATCAGATTGATTTTCCTGAGATAGAATTCAGAAGAGAATACGATATTCCTTTAATAACAAAATATATTTCTGAAAAAAATCTTGCGCCGCTTATCTGGAAAAAAATATCTGGCGAGCTTTTAAACAACAGCGAGGAATTTGGAGGGATTGATAGTATCTTGGAAGTGGATATTATCTTAAAGGCAGAGAAGATTGAAGAAATTAAAGAAAATATTCCTTTTAGCCCAAATATTCTGGCTTTTGACTTGGAATGCGATGAGCTTGAAATTGGAAAAGGCGAAATTTTGATGATATCTCTTGCAGGAAACAGCGAAAAAGGCGGAAAAATAAAAAAAGTTCTCACATGGAAAAATAAAGAATGTAAAAACAATCCGGATTTTGTTGAGTGCTTTAAAAATGAGGAAGATATGATTGAGGCTTTTGTTAATGAAATAAATAAAATCAAGCCAGACATGCTTGCGGGATATTTTTCTGACGGCTTTGACATGCCTTATCTTAAAGCAAGAGCTGAAAAGCTTGGAGTAAAGCTTTCGTTGGGGCTTGACGGCTCAAAGCCTTTTTTCTCAAGAGGAAAAATAACATCATGCAGCATTCCAGGAATTGTTCACGTAGATCTTTTCAGGTTTATTGACACTGTTTATTCCCAATATCTTCAGTCAGAGACTCTTGGGCTTCATGAAGTTGCTCTGGAGCTTATTGGCGAGGGCAAAAAAGATTTTGAGTTTAAGAAATCTGACAAAATCAAAGAGCATGAGTGGAAAAATTATTTTGAATATAATTTGCAGGATTCTATTCTTGCATTGAAGCTTGCGGAAAGGCTCTGGCCAGACATGCTCGAATTTTCCAGAATTATTCAGGAGCCTGTCTGGGATATCACCAGAAGCGGAATGTCTCAGTTAGTTGAAGATTATATTCTTCATCACTTAAATGATTTCAATGAGATAGCTGAAAAGCGGCCTCTTCATAATGAGATAGAAGAAAGGAGAAGCCTCGGAAAATATGAGGGCGCTTTTGTTTTCCAGCCAAATCCAGGATTATATGAAAATGCTGTGATGTTTGATTTTACTTCAATGTATTCCTCAGTTATTGTTAGCTATAATCTTTCAAAATCAACTTTTCTTGAAAGCAAGAGCCAGGAAAAAAATTCTCTTGAAGTGGATTTAGGGGAAGCGGGCAAAGTTTATTTTTCAAAGCAGGCAGGTTTTTTTCCAGAGATGCTTAAAGAGATGGTTGAGAAAAGAAAAAAATACAAGCAAGAATATAAAAAATCTCCGGATAATCTTGCAAAAGCAAGAAGTAATGCTTACAAGCTTCTTGCAAATGCGGCATATGGCTATCAGGGATTTTTTGGGGCAAGATATTACTGCAGAGAAGCCGCTGCTTCAACAGCAGCTCTTGCAAGAAAAGCAATACTTGACACTATTGAAAAAATAAAAAAATCAGGATTTGAAGTTATTTATTCTGACACAGACTCTGTCTGCCTTTTGCAGGGAAATCATGACAAGCAGGAAGTGTTAAAGCTTTTAGAGCAGTTAAACAAAAATCTTCCAGGCATTATGGAGCTTGAGCTTGAAGATTTTTATAAAAGAGGTATCTGGGTAACAAAAAGAACAGGAGAGGCTGGCGCGAAAAAGAAATACGCGCTCATAGATGAAAAGGGAAATCTTAAAATAAGGGGCTTTGAGACAGTAAGGCGAGACTGGTGTGATTTGGCAAGAGAGCTTCAAAGCAAAGTTCTTGAATTAATCTTAAAAGAGGGCAGTGAAAAATCCGCTTTCGAGCTCGTTAAAAAAACAATAAAAGATTTGAAAGAAAGAAAAATAAGCCGGGAAAAAATAATAATAAGAACTCAGCTGAAAAAGCCGCTTTCCGAGTATAAAGCAGTAACTCCTCACGTGGTTGCCGCGCAGAAAATAAAAGAAGGCGGCAAGCCTGTTGATATTGGCATGCTAATCACATTTTTTATTGCGGAAACACGCGAGAAAAAAGCTTTAGTCAGAGAAAAAGTAAAGCTTCCTGATGAGAAAGGCGAGTATAATATTGAGTATTATCTTAATAATCAGCTTTTGCCTGCTGTTGAAAATATCTTTCAGGTATTTGGCATTGATGTTAATGATGTTGCGAAAGGAAGCAAGCAAAAAACGCTGTTTTAAAAATTATTTTTATAAACTTTAACCTTATATTTTGGAAGTTGTTTTATAATAAATTCTCTTTCAGATTTTTCTAAAATTTCTGGAGGAAAGACTCCTGATTGCTTGATTATCGGAACTGCTCTTGCGAACAAACTTGCTGAAAGCGCAGTAGGGTAGGATATAAAATTCGCATTTAATCCCAGCTTGTTTATCTCGCTTTGAGTAGGAAACATTACATCATATCTTACTAATTTATTTTTCCTTTTTGATTTTCCAGTAAGCTCAACTACAAATCCAAACTGGGCTTTTGAATATTTTTTATCTGTTAAGTCCTCAACTACTGGGGGCAGAGATTTGCAGGTTAAATCAAATTGAGTTGTTTCTTTTCCATCAACAATTATTTTTTCTCTTGAAAGTTTTCCACTTTCGTATAATTTTTTATGATATTTTACTAGATTGTCATAGTCCTTGATATCAATTTTATCAGCTTTTATAAAAAAAGGTATAGTTCCTATTTCATCTTGGCAAATTAAAGAGGCTTCTTTTTTTCCATATGGCTCGGGATATTCAAATATTTCTTCTCCTGAAAAAGGTTTTTTTGTTATGAATTTTCCTTTTTCATAAATTAATGGGTTGCATCCTATTTCGTCTAAAAGCCCTTCTTTTGACCATGAAAAGTAAAGCTCATCAATTCCAGCATAATCTACGAGCCTGATTTTAATATGCTCTATTTTGTCAAATTGTTCTGCAGCCTGCCTTACAAATAGATTTGTTAAACCTGGGGAAACTCCTGCAACAATGAGGGCTTTTAATTTGCTTTTTTTGAAATCTTTTTCTAGATCAAATTCTTCAACTTTATACGGGCTTTTAGCTTTTGTTTTCATGCTTGGCGGGCTCCAAGGTTTTCCGTCTGGTGAAGGATCCCAGGTTGTTGCTAGGTCCATATAATCTGTTTTTGCTTTTAGGCAGGATTCCATTATGTTTAGGTTGAATTTGGGGGTGGCAGTATTAATTACTAAATCAAATTTATCCTTTTTTATTAGTTCTATTAAGGCGGGAGAATCTTTTACATTAAACTTTTGGAAAGCAACCTTTGGATTTTTCACGATATTTTTTTCTATGTAGTCTATGGATAATATTCTCTCTACAGATTTTTCTTTTGCAAGAATTTTAACAAGAATCTCTCCGACAGCTCCGTATCCGATGATGAGAATTTTCATTTTTGATAGTGATTTTTCAAGGATTATAAAGAATCGCGCTCTCTTTTCAGTTTGGCTACATATTTCTCTTTTCTTTTGACTTCTGCTCCAGCATGCGCATCTCCTGCAGCCGCAGCATTATTCAAGGTATCTATTTCTTCTTGCTCTTCAGCTATTCTAAGGGTCAGTTTTCTTTTTCTTGTTTCATCCCAATCTTTTTGGCCAAAATATTGTTTTATTTTTGGGTCTATGAATATCATTAAAACAATTGCTGCGAGTGTCCAACCATATATTTGATTTCCTATTGGGGATAGATCTGAATGTCTACTATTCCATAAAACCGCAAAGACAATTGTGTAAAATATCCAACATAATCTTCTTCCAGAAGTACCCATATTTGATTTTTCTATGAAAAAGAAGAATATAATGAATGGAAGAATTGTTAGTATTGCTATTCCAAGAACATTATAGGGTAGAAGTATTCCATTTATTATATCTGTCTCTGGAATATATCTTATTGCGAGTATAGATATTACTGCTGAGATAAGCACTGATATGCCTGGTTTGTCTTCTAAGTCCATAACTTTAGATTTTTCCAAAACGAATTTTATTATAACAAAGAGCAAGATAATCATCAAAACTTTTGTGAAAAAGAAAGGGTCATATTGGCTTGTGTTCAATATTACTTCAAAAAAAGGTGCAAAGAACTGTTTTATTATCTCGAGCAAATCTCTTGGGCCTTGTGATATATTAGAAAAGCTCCATGCTGCAGATATTGTTGGGAGAATCGCTGTAAGCATAGATAATGCTGCTAAACCCAAACCTGCTTTTTTTGCCATGTTTATTGTTGTATTCAGCAGTTTATAAAGATTTTTGTGGTTGTGTATTTTTAGTTAGCTTTTTTTGAGATAAGAAGAAAAGTAAAAGAAAAGCAAATAATTAAAAACTTTGGAACAAGTGAGTAATGATAGCAGAAGAAGAAAAAGAGGATAAAAAGATAAAGATTTTTCAGGGAAAAAAAGTCAGAACTCATTGGGATGAAGATAAGGAAAAATGGTTCATGCTAGGAATTATTGGAAGGTACTAAAACATAGATTAATTGAAGAAGGAAATCAAACGGTTACAAATTGTAACTAGTTGAAATTGATAGCAGAAGATAGCAAATTAAGAGAGACAGATGTCGCAGATACAGAACAAATTTTAAGACTCATTCAATCAATTCCTTCAAAAAAAGCTGAACCTTTCAAACTTTGGTTAGCAAAAGTTGGAAGCGAGAGAATACTAGAAATTAAAAATAATGAATTTACTCAAGAAAAATACTATGCTTTGTTAGAGTATAATTAAGGTATATAGTATGCTTTTATATAGCAAAGTTTAAAAAGGCCGAATTCTTATAACAAATATGGATGTTGAAGCAGAGTTATTTAAGCAGAACCCTTGGTGGATGAATAAATTTGAAGAAAAGAGTTATCCTAGAGAGAAATATATTAAACAAATAATTGATAATTTAAAATCAAAAGAGATTATCTTTCTAACAGGACTCAGAAGAATAGGAAAAACAACGATTATTCAGCAGGTAATTCAACATCTTTTATCTAATAATGTAAAACCTGAAAACATCTTTTTTGTAAGATTGGATTCATTTAATCTATTTGAACTTAATATTCATCAATTAATCGAAGAATATAGAAAAATCCATAAAAAATCTTCTTCAGATTTTTTTTATTTATTTCTTGATGAAGTATCTGCGAGAGAGGATTTTGAACAAGAACTAAAAAGCTTATATGATGATGGAGTAATAAAGATTATTTGCTCTTCTTCTATTGCAACTTTAATGCGTGATAAAAAAGCAAGTTTAACTGGAAGAATCAGAACAATAGAGGTGATGCCTTTAGATTTTCAAGAGTTTCTTATATTCAAGCAAGCAAATATTGGTAAAACAGACACAGCTAAACTAGAAAGCTATTTTAAAGATTATTTAAAAATTGGAGGAGTACCTTATTATGTTATTCATGAAGATAAAAATTATTTAAATGAACTTATAGAAAATATTATTTATAAAGATATAATCGCTTATCATAAATTAACTGCTGAAAGTACTATAAAAGAACTTTTCATACTTTTATGCCAAAGAGTAGGAAAGCCTATGAGTTATAATAAAATTGCTGAAATTTTGAAAATATCTGTAAATAGTGCAAAAAGATTTGTAGGTTATTTTGAAAAAGCATATTTATTTTACATAGTCGATAGATACGCAAACTCTATAAATGAAAAAATAACTTCTCCTAAAAAGATATATGCAGGCGATGTTGGCATAAAAAATCTTATAACGGGTTTTAAAGATCTTGGAGCAAGTTATGAAAATTTAGTTTTTTTAAAGATAAAAGAAGAAAAACCAGAGTATTATCTAAAAGAGGGCATAGAATTAGATTTTATTACTTCTAAAAAATTAATTGAAGCCAAATATAATCAAGAATTAAATGAAAAACAAAAGAAATTATTTGAGTCTATAAAGATTAAGAATAAGATTATTGCAAATGGCTATAAATTTTTCTTAGAATAAATAAATAAGCGAAAAAAAATGCTTGAACAGGTTGCAGTTTAGTTGATTTTTTTGAGATATTATTTTTATTTTAAGCGAGGGCGGCAATTTTGAGGGTTAGATTTTTGTACTTTTAGTTAGCTTTCGGAAATAAAAAATTAAATAAAAATAAAATAGAAGCTGAACAAGTTAAGGCGAGCTTGTGAGCGTTGTTTAAGAATTAGTGAATAGAAGGGTCGCAAACCGAGTGTGCGAGGTTTGCG
>Ga0172375_10011748_pt1 | contig 11076 bp, 10 predicted proteins | sample LakKiv1m_FD_114537 | JGI IMG/M metagenome (GOLD analysis project Ga0172375, IMG submission 114537) | Freshwater microbial communities from Kabuno Bay, South-Kivu, Congo - kab_092012_11.1m | ecosystem: Environmental > Aquatic > Freshwater > Lake | place: Democratic Republic of the Congo... | reverse complement strand
GAGTTGCTTTCCCAGGTCGAGTTTATCGAAACGAAAAAGTTAATAAAAGCAATCACTTTATTTTTCATCAATATCAAGCTGTTGTTGTCGATAAAAATATTACTCTAAAAGATCTCTTTGGCACTATGGATCTAATGTTTAAAAAACTTTATGGATCAAAAGTTGTCACCCGCTACCGGGTCAAATACTATCCCGAAGTCGAGCCCGGGGTCGGTCCGGATATGCAATGTTTCTCTTGTCATGGAGCCGGTTGCCCCATTTGTAAAGGTGCCGGCTGGATAGAAATGGGAGGAGCTGGCATAATTCACCCACTCGTCCTTCAAAAAGCCGGTATAGACCCTGTCAAGTGGTCTGGGTTTGCCTTTGGCATGGGTTTAGATCGCTGGACAATGGCTAAATTTAACATCAAGGACATCCGCACACTTACTGGTGGCAATATTGCCTATACACCCTACAAACTATGAAACTAATTTATTCCCATCTCCAAAAAATCCTACCAAATCTTAAAGATATTCCGGCCAAAGTTATTGCCCAAAGACTTACCTATTTAGGTCATTTTAATGATGGCTTAGAGACTATTGATGGTCAGTCAGTCATTAGTCTTGAAGTCCGCCAAAACCGAGGCGAAACACTAGGTTATTATGGTTTAGCCAAAGATTTAGAGGTTTTATACGGACCAACTGTTTTTGACCAAAAACCTACAATTTATCCAAAGTTGTTAAAAACAACTCCAATTTCTATTCAATCAGACTCTGTTTATCGTATTCAATCTCTTGTTATTTCCAATCTAAAAAACTCACTTTCTCCTTCTTGGCTCAAACAATTTCTTACTCTTCATCAAATCAATTCCATCAACACTTTGGTCGATCTTACCAATTATATAATGCTTCTATACGGTATTCCCTGCCATGCCTTTGACACTCAAAAAATTGGTACACCCTTAACTTGGCAAAATAATTCAGGCCGATACAAACAATTCACCACTTTAGACGGCACTAGTTTAAATCTAGACAAAAATATGATTGTTGTCACCAGTCAAAATCAAGTTGATAGTTTATCTTTTATAGGTGGTCAAAATTCGGCTATTGATCTTTCTACCACCGAGACTTTACTAGAAATGGCTGTTTACAACCGCTCTTGTGTCAAATCAGATAGCCGCCAGCTAAAGACCATCACCGAAGCAGGTATTAGACTAGACAAAGAATTAGATACCGAACTCATTCCACTTGCCTTCAATCATCTAGTATCTCTAGTTTTAAAACATTGTGGAGGCCAAATTTCTACAAGTTTGTTTGAACACTATCCCAAAAAGCCAATTATTTCAACCATTCCTTTTAGTCCCCATAAAGTTTCTCAAATCGCCGGAGTAGATATCTCTTCTGATTTTAGTCTCGACATTCTAAAAAAACTAGGTTGTTTGGTTTCTCCCCTGTCAAGGGGAGATAAAGAGGGGTTTCTTGTCAAACCACCCTCCTACCGGAAAGACCTAAATATCGAAGAAGACCTAATCGAAGAAATTATCCGCTTTTATGGCTACCAAAAAATCCCATCCAATCAACCTCTGAATTACAAAAAACTAGATGACATTACTCCCAAGATTGTCACTTTAATTGAAAATCTAAAAGACACTTTAGTCAATCTAGGCTATGACGAAATTCGGTCTTGGCCTTTAGTTTCTAAACCAACCGATTTAAATACAGCTATAACCACCCAAAATAACATTAATTCAAAATACCCGTATCTCAGGCAATCTGTTATTCAATCACTTAAATCCCAATTAAAATCTTACAATCGCTACAAAGTCCCCCATCCTCAATTTTTTGAAATTAGTAAAATCTTTTACAAATCCAATTCTAAACATGTTGAAAAATATGCTCTGGGTATTTATCACCACAACCTATCAGCTCTAAAAACCGACCTATCAATCATAGGTCTTAAACCCACAAGCCAAGATAACAATTTTGTTGAAGTTATTCTTGATACTCTTAATCCTGCTAATTTACATTTAGATACCCAAGTCAAGTCACAAACTCATCAATCTACTATCGAGCTCACCAGTCAAATTGTCACCCTCGATGCCAATCTAATTACAAAAGTCAAAACTGACCCACAAAAGTTAATAAATAAATATCAGCAAATGCTAAAAGACAATCTATGGCAAATCGAAATCACTGATATTTACCAAAATCCTCAAGACAAATCTTACAAATATACCTTCCGAGTTTCCTATTTTAATTTAACTTCCGCCAAAGCCAAACAACTCCATCTTAGCACCTTTGATTTGATTTAATCTATTGTCATCAAATCCTCAATCACCTACAATTACTTTATGGACATAAGTAGTAAGCTGACTAATTTGAGTAAAAAATCGTCTGACATGCAAAAGGATATCACTGTTCTTAAAAAAGACGTTTCAGGACAAAAAAAAGATATTTCAGTTCTTAAACAAGACGTCTCTTCCTTAAAAGTTTTATATTCAACATTAGTCGGAAAATTAGAAGAAAACAACAGGCTCATTGAATCAAAGTATTCCGATATTTTCAATTTAGTCGATGGTTTAGCTTCTGAGATTAAAGATCAAAGAGACTTTAGAATCATCACCACGCACAAAGTATCTTGTCATCACAAGCGTCTAAATAAATTAGAAAAGGTCGTATTTACAACTTAAGTTAATCCCACCCCTGTTGTTGGTATAATCGTTGGAACTGTTATTGGTGCCACAGTTACAGTTGGTGCTGATGTTGGACTAACTACTACTGTCGGTGTTGGAGTAGGGGATGGTTTCCAATCCCATGGTAAGTTAACTCCAATTTTTATCTCATTTTCTCCACTTTCGCCATCTTTGTCTGTCGCTTTGACCTTAAGTTTGTAGACACCATCTTCTAAATTTAATTTAACTTCAAACGGCCTTTCACTCCACACTTTTTCGCTTTTATCATTCACCCACAGTTCTACTTTAGTAATTTTCTTATTGGCTGTCGTATCGATTCTGACATCAAAGCTATTTCCTACAGTTGTTTCATGACCCGGAGATGAAAATCTGACCCCAACCCCACCATCATCTCGACAATAGTCACTTGGTGGATCGTATTTATCTTTGTCTGTTTGAGTTGATATCCACCAATCTATGCCTTCCTGCCACCTGTTTTTCCCGTCAGTTGATATTGGATCCTCTTCAGAAAGTCTTATATATTCTTTTTCATCATAATTACCCCCGGCTACATCCTGAGGTGGTGCCAAGCCCCTCTCGCCTTTACACACCTTAAGCTTCATATGAATCGGATCATCACCTCTATCCTCAGTTCCCTGTATAAAATACTCGGGTCTAGCTGGAAATCCGTCATGTGCCCTATATCCCGATATTTTATCAACCTCCACACTTATTATTCCCGAAGGAATTGAAAAATCCTGCTTTTCTCTTTTAGCTACCATTTCTGCCATTATTCTCTTCCATATTGGCGTTGCTCCGGATACACCCGATGCTACTCTACCCATTGGCGAATTATCATTATTTCCTACCCATACAGTTGTTAATAAATTTGGAGTCCAGCCTATTGCCCAGTTATCCCTTTTATCATTAGTCGTTCCTGTTTTTACTGCCACCTGATAATTTGGAATTATTAATCCCGACACAGCTCCAAAAGTTAAAGACCTAGCCTCATTGTCAGATAATATATGTGATATCAAAAATGCTTCCTGGGCAGATATGACTTGCTTTAGGCTAACCGGTTTATATTCTTCCAATACTCTTCCCGTTCTGTCTTCCACTTTTAAAATTGGCTGTAACGACACTTTTTTACCACCATTGGCAAAAGCACTATAAGCCGCTGTCAATTCTGTCATTTTTACTTCTGCTCCACCCAAAGTTACTGCCAAACCAAATCTACTTAAATTTTCAGTCGTTGGCTCCAAGGTCGAGATTCCCATTTCATAAGCCATAGACAGCATTTCGGCTACACCTACCCTAGCCAATGTTTTAACCGCCGTCGTGTTAATAGAATTCGCCAAAGCGGCTCTCAAGCTCATTGGTCCATTAAACTGACCATTATAATTTTTAGGTTCGTAGTTTTTTTGTCCTCCCACACCTGGAAACACAACCGGAGTATCCATTATCATAGACGAGGCTGTATATCCTTTTCGCAGAGCTGTTAAATATGTCACTGGTTTTATGGCCGACCCCGGTTGTCTTAATGCCTGTGAAGCCACATTAAACTGTCCATCAATTTCCTCAGAGAAATAATCTTTTGACCCGACCATAGCCAATACCTGTCCATCTCTTGGGTCTACAACTATGGCTGCACCGTTTGATATGCCCATTGTTTCGGCTTTATCAATCTCTTCTTTGACAATATTTTCAACTCTGGTTTGGATATCTAAATCCAGACTAGTAGTAATCTGCAATCCCGATCCTGATACTACTGATTCTCCATATCTTTCCACCAATTGCTCTCTTATCCAAAACACAAAGTGCGGTGCCTTTATATCGCTATTCTTTGTCTGAAATTGGTAATTATCAATTTCAGTTAAAGTCTCTTCAGCCACTTCAGAACTAATGATGCCATCTTCTTTCATTCTGGCTAGCACATCTCTAGATCTATCCACATAAGCTTTTGGTGTTGTTGAATATGGTGAATAAACGCTCGGTCTTTGCGGTAAACCTGCCAATATTACCGATTCAGCCAAATTTAACTCTGACACATTCTTACCAAAATATCTTTCCGAGGCCGGTCCCACTCCCCAAACCGGTCCACCATAAGGTGCTTCATTCAAGTACATCAGTAATATTTCATCCTTTGTATATCTCTGTTCAATCTGGACAGCCAAAATAAACTCTCTGATTTTTCTAATTACGTTTCTCTCCGATGTTAGTAATACATTTTTAACCAATTGCTGGGTTAAAGTTGATCCTCCTATTAGTCTTCGTTTAAACACCAAATTATATCCAATTCTAAAAGGCGTCAGTGGATCAAATCCTTTATGTTGATAAAAACTCTTATCCTCAATTGCTATGGTTGCCTGCTTCAAATAATCGGGTAAATCCTCCCACACTACCGGAAATCTTTTTGCGTCATCAAACAAATCATACAATACATTCCCATTTCTATCGTAAACTCTACTGGAAAAACCTTCTCTCCTAACTACGGTTGAAGGTGTTGGCAAATCCTTAGAAAACCAAGCAAAAACTCCAATTACGGTCACAAATCCAATCACTATGACTCCAATCAAACCAATTAAAAACATTCTGATTAGTTTTTGTTTATCAGTTTGACTAAATTTTCTTTTTATTTTCATTTTAAGACAAAACAAACATCTTTTAATTTTAAACCAAAATCGACTTATCTCTAAGCTGATATTTTTTATCATAATTTAAAACAAACTCAAAGCCGGCAACAATGAAGACACAATCATCAAAATCCCGATAAAAATCATTACTCCCTTAAAAATATTTTTCTTTTTTATCTTTAAAAATAATATTTTCACTCCCAATGATAACATAAAGTGTGGTCACATTAGAAAAACTCAAGGGTATTGGTCCTAAAACAGTTCCCAAATTAACCAAACTCAAAATCAATACTCCTTTCGATCTGATTTATCATTTCCCCAGAGATTATCTGGACTTCACCCATACCACCACGATTCAAAATGCTCCCATTGAAGAAAACATTTCCTTGACCCTAAAAATTTCTGACTTTAAAAATATCTTCACCCCAACTAAAAAGAATTTACAAATTGCCTCGGCCTTTGACTCTACCGGTCAAATCCGGCTGGTATGGTTAAATCAACCATTTTTAAGCAAAATTATAAAAGTTGGTAAACAAATTTCCGTTGCCGGTCAAATCACCTTTTATAAAAACAAAAAAACCATATTTTTTCCAAAAATTGGGGATACCAAACTGAAAAAAATATTCCCAATTTACCCACAAACCAAAGGTTTATCCTCAAATCAGCTCAATAATTTAATTACCAAAAATCTAGCCACCATCATTCCTCAAATTAAAGACCCCTTGCCCGTATCTATCCAACAAAAATACAAACTCATTTCTACTTCCACCTCCCTTCAAAAAATTCACCAACCCCAAAATACTACTGATATCGCTCTATCTCAACATAGGCTTTCAGTCGACGAACTTCTATCAATCCATCTCAATTCTTTAATCTTAAAAGACAAGTGGCTGACCCAGATTAGCAAACACTCATTAAAAACCGATAAAACTATCAATGACAAACTTAAAACACTTATTTCTTCACTTCCTTATAAACTTACCACTGATCAACAAAAAGTCTGGTGCCAAGTTAAATCAGACCTAACTTCAGGCAAAATTACCAATCGACTTATTCAAGGTGATGTAGGCTCTGGAAAAACAATTATCGCTCTTTTAGCTTGTTACCTTGCTCACCTCAATTCAAAATTATCAATTCTGATAGCTCCCACTCAAATACTTGCTCACCAACACTACCAAAACTTCAAAACACTTTTACCAAAAGTTCCAATCAAACTAATTACATCATCAACCAAACCGACTAAAATCTTAAAAACAAACCAAATTATTATTGCCACTCATGCTGTTTTTTATCGTCAACAAAAACTAAAACATAAAGTTAGTTTAGTTATCATTGACGAACAACACAAATTTGGTGTCGATCAAAGAAGCGCCCTCTTATCATCCCCAAATCCACCCCATAGTTTAACCATGACAGCCACTCCCATTCCTCGCTCCATTAAACTGACTCTTTTGGGTAATCTTGATGTCTCATCAATTCACACTATGCCTACGACCCGACTCAAGCCGACAACTTTTTTAGTTCCTCCTTCAAAACAAACAAGTTGTTATCAATGGCTTTATCAGGAGCTCAAAATCAATCACTCCCAAGCTTTCGTGGTTTGTCCTTTTATTGATGATTCTGATAAAAATGATCAGGTTGTTTCCGCCCAAACCGAATTTATCCGTCTTACAAATCTTTTCCCCGATCTGTCTATTGGTTTACTTCATGGCCAAACCAAAGACAAAGACAAAATCATTAACCAATTTATTGACCAAAAAATAAATATTCTAGTTTCCACTCCTATTATTGAAGTCGGTATCGATATTCCCAATGCCAATTATATGATTGTAAATTCAGCCGATAGATTCGGCCTATCTCAACTTCACCAATTGAGAGGTCGAATTGGTAGAGGAGACAAACCATCTTTTTGTTGTTTTTTTACTTCAACTCAAAATCCCAAAACTTTAAAAAGACTTGAATTTATAAAAAACAGCTATGACTGTTTTAAAATTGCCAAATTTGATTTGGAAAATAGGGGACCGGGTACCATTTTTTCCACCCTTCAGCACGGTTTCCCCCAGCTTAAATTGGCCAACTTAAGTAACACCCAACAAAATAAATTAGTCCGTCTGATTGCCAAGAACATAATTTCAGACTATCCCAAATTTATCAATCAAATCACTAAAACTTCCTCTAACTTCCTCCCCGCCCAAAACTAAAAGGAAAGATTTCTTCTTTTTCCCTCCCTTGCCTGTCCATCCGAAGCTTAGCGAAGGAGGATCAAGGGGAGGGTTAGAGAGGGGTTTTGTTTGGATTTCTTGGTATTTGGTTATTGGAATTTGTGTTATTTCAAGATAGTAATAGCACGAAGTACAAGGCGAAACATCAGAAAAAAATATGATTTTTTCTGATATAATACCTCCATGACTGCACTACCTAAACATTGGCCCTCAAGCCGTCGCCAAGGCAAAAGACGCGCTCAACAACAAAAAGATAAAAAATTGGTTACCCCGGTTGCCTGTAAAAAATGCGGCCAGCTCAAAAAACCGGGCTATTCCTGCTCAAACTGTGAAAAGTAACACTGATCCACGACACTTAAAACGAATCAAAATATTAAAATCTTTATTTGCTTGGCAGTTTACCAAAAATACTGATCCTCTTAATCAGGAAATAGTCGATCAGATAGATAAAATTGACGAGTTGATTAGTCTTAGTGCCAGTAAATGGCCTTTGGAAAAAATCAACAAGGTTGATTTAGCTATTTTAAGACTAGCTAGTTGGGAATTACTAAACAAATCTCAGACTCCTACCAAAGTTATCATCGACGAAGCAGTTGAACTTGCCAAAAGGTACGGTTCAATTTCTTCTCCCGGCTTCGTTAATGGCGCTCTAGGTAGCCTAATTATTCAAATTCCACAAAGACATGAATCAAACAAATCTTGATACCCTTCAAAAAACCATCAACTACAAATTCAAAGACATCTTACTTCTGACCGAATCACTTACTCACAAATCTTATCTAAACGAAAATAATACCAAAAAGTCATATGAAAGGCTGGAGTTTTTAGGAGATTCTATTTTGGAGTATTGGATTTCAGATTTTCTTTTTCGTGCCTTTCCCGACTTTCCCGAAGGCAAGCTTACCAATCTTCGGGCTTTGTCTGTTTGCACTCAAAACTTATCCCTTATCGCTAAAAAAATAAATTTAGGTCAATATCTTTTTTTAAGCCTAGGGGAAGATAGGGGAGGTGGGCGTCTTAATGATTCAATTCTAGAAGATGTCTTTGAGGCTTTAGTCGGAGCTATTTACCTAGATTCAGATCTAGCCACTACTTTTGAATTTCTCAATCTTCATTTACTACCGGAAGTTAAAAAACTGTCTCAAAAAAAGGTTTATAAAGATCCCAAAAGTATTTTTCAGGAAATTGCCCAAGCCAAATTCAATATTACCCCTCATTATCAAGTTATCTCCGAGTCCGGTCCTGACCACCAAAAAACGTTTAAAGTAGCCGTATTTGTAGACAAAAAACAAATCGCACAGGGTGAAGGTAAATCCAAACAAAAAGCCGAAGAAATGGCCTCCATCAAAGCCCTAAAAATTATTAATACCTAATACCAATCTTTCCATATTTTTGTAAATTGAAAATTGTAAATTGTCAGCCACAGGCTGATCCCGCTACGGCGGGAAAAATTTATGCTACAATACAGCCATGCTAAAAATCAAATTATCACCTCGAGGTAAAAAACACCAAATTACCTACCGAATTATTGTTGCCCCAGATAGAAGCAAATTTGATGGAAAATATACCGACAATATTGGTTATTACAATCCTCACACTAAAGAAATTAAAGTAGATAAAGAAAAGCTAGCTACTTGGATTAAAAATGGTGCTAAACTTACCGATGGTGTCGGTAGGCTTTTAGAGCCAAGTAAATTCCCACCAAAAAAGAAAAAAGATCGTTCTAAAAAAGAAGAAATTAAATCTGAACCAAAAACCGAAGTAAAAACAGAAGAAGTAACACAAGCCGAACCTGTTATTGAAACCCCCGAAAAATAAAAATTCCAATCTTCCCACCCTGTCAAGGGAGGGACTAGGGGAGGGTTTTAAAAAAATTAATAATTGATAATTTAAAATGACTCCACAAGACACTCTTCAAAAAATAATTCAAGCTATTACTCAAGTCGATCTAAAAGACCAAATAGTTGTCACCCAAGTTGAATCAGATTTGGCCGGTATCACCCAGCTAAATATAACTTCACCTCAGGAAATCATTGGTCAAATTATTGGTAAACAAGGAAAAATTATCAAATCACTCCGCATTCTCATGGCCATTGCCTTCCCCAACCAAAGATTTAATATTCAAATCGAAGAAAACCTCTAATTTCCAAAGGGATTCTTCAACTCGTATTCCTGATAACTTTTCCCTCCTCCAAGTCCGTCATCAACTGCAAACAGTCCCTCTATCTTTTTATAATTAGCCAAATCTTCCAACAAATCAGTTTCGATCTGGGTCATTATCAAATCAGTATATGCCAGTTTTGACACATCTACTTTCTCTGTGCCCGAAGCAAAATATGTAGTCATCTTCAAATCTATTGTCGATACCGCCTCTCCCACAATCTTTGAATCTATTTCGTCAAAAGATAAAATTGGTAGTGAATTTTCCAGACCCTCTATTAATTCAATATATCTCTCTCCCGGTCCCACTAAATTTAAATCAAAGCTAACCCTGGATATACCCTGTAGACTTGCTGTCTCTTCCTCACCGCCCTCTTTTAGTTCTCCCGGAGAAAAAGAAAATCCATCCACCATAAAACCATATTCAGATACCACTCCGGTCACCACGTTCAGAAGATAATAAATATCCTTGGATTCTGGCATTGCCATCAACAACACTTCTTCTTTGGCCTTAAGATCATCTTCATCAATCGATTGGATATAAGCTCTTTTTTTATTCAAATCATCAATTTTAGTCTTAAGATCACTGACTTGAGATCTATAATCTTTGATTTGACCCATCTTTGGCACTACCACCAAGCCCAAACTCATTATTACAAACAACACCACCACTAAAATCGGTACCATAGCCTGAATCTGCCATACCTCCATACCAAAAATCTTGTCTCCACTGACTGCAAATTTAGTTGTTTTCTTTTTTTGTTCTGTCATTTTAAATCTACATCCAAATCAAATTTCCATAAATCTGCCTCATTCTCAACCGAGCTTATCCGCGCTCCAAAAAAACCATCCACCCTGTCTTCGTTAATATCAATTATTTTTCTCTCCACCATATCCATCAACTCACCATTGACTACCTCACCGCTAAAAGAAAAACTTTTATCATCTTTCAGTTCCAAACTCGACAGTTTCACCTCCTCTCCAAACAAACTCTCCATCTGTCTAAAGGCTTTTCCATATTCAAACCTCTGACTCAACACCTGATTAACTAGTTTTAGTTTATATCTTAAATTCTGATTAACTATTATCCCCTCAGACATCGATAAATAGTCAGCCAAAAGCGCCTTTTGTTTACTTTCTGTTTTAGAAAAATTAATTCTATTTATCCAATAAAATACCATCACGACTGCCAATACCGCCACCCACACAGTTCCAATCGTTACCGTCACTCCTACCATCTTTCTGGAGAAATTTACCTTATCAGCTTGAAACTTAGCTACATTTGGCAGTAAATTTACATCCATTATGTCTCCCTCATGGCCAATCCTGTAGCCAAAGTAAACCTACAACCTTCCATTGTTAAATCAACCGGTACCGTTATCCCACTGCTATCAATCTTTAAAAACGGCTG
>Ga0172375_10011746_pt1 | contig 11079 bp, 10 predicted proteins | sample LakKiv1m_FD_114537 | JGI IMG/M metagenome (GOLD analysis project Ga0172375, IMG submission 114537) | Freshwater microbial communities from Kabuno Bay, South-Kivu, Congo - kab_092012_11.1m | ecosystem: Environmental > Aquatic > Freshwater > Lake | place: Democratic Republic of the Congo... | reverse complement strand
TTTGGTTCCCGATCTCGACATCCGCCAGGAAATGATCGCCTGCGTCGACACATTCGGTATTTCCCCGGAAAGCGCCCTGAAATTCGCTACCCTGAACGGCGCGTATGCGATTGGCTTTCACAAAGAGGTTGGCAGTCTGGAAGCCGGTAAAACCGCCCATTGTCTGGTTGCCGATTGCAGCGGTATAACCTCCGGGAATCCGTATGAAATGATCTTAAGTGCGAATCAGCCCCCACATTGGTTAATCTGACCGAAAAAAATATAGTCTGATCAAAAATCCTCAATTTCCTATTGCGAATGTCAAAAATATTCCTTATTAATAATCGTGAGATTAAGGATTTTGAGTCTCGCTGAAATTGTCACTGACGCCTACTCAACTGAAGATGATCTGCTAAACGCCAATAATGACGGAAGGGATACCGTCAGATAATGAATAGATCGACAAGCCTTATATATCATAAATCTTAAACCAAAGGAGCAGTTATGATTAGAGAACAGGTTCTTAAAGACTTAGTCCGTTTTCAGCCGAGCAACTTTCCGGTAACGAGTGCTTATTTCACTCTGGATAATGTTGCAGGAAACCGTAAAAGTCATGTCGTTGAAATCAAAAAACAAATCCGATATAAAAAAGAAAAAACCTATTATCAGCAGCTGACTCCGGAGGAACAAGATTCCGTCTTGGCGGATTTTGATCGTATTTTACATTGGTACAGCGAGGAGTTGAATCCGGCTGAAAGCCTCAGCTCGATCTGCTTCTCGGCCAATGGGTCCAATTTCTGGCGTACTATCAATTTTAAAAAGCCGCTGCCTCAAAACAACCTGGTGATTCAACCATATCCGTATATCCGCCCGTATTCGATGCTGTTCAGCCATTACCGCAGCTACGCCGTAATTTTAATTGACCGTACCAAGGCCCGCATCTTTGAATCGCGGCTGGGCGAGTTTAAAGAACACTTTTATATCGAAGATAATGCTCCCGAGCCTGTGAAAGTCGGTGGCTTTAAAGGGCGCCAGGAACGAAAAGTCGAACGCAATGTCCATGAGGGTGTTATTCAACATTACAAAGAGGTAGCGCAGGTGGCCTTCGATCTGTTCCAGAAGTATAAATTTCATTGGGTGATTCTGGGCGGCCGTAAAGAAGTGCTGGCGGAATTTTCCAAATATTTACATGCTTATCTCAGTTCCCGGATCGCCGGTCAGATCGAGGTGGAACCGTCCGCGCCGTTACCGGAAGTCCTGAAAAAAATCGAGGCGACCGAAGAAAATGCCCGCCGCGATTATGAGAACGTTCTGCTCCAAAATCAGCTCGATAAAAAATCGGCGCGGTTGGCCGTAGACGGCATTCAGGCGGTTCTGGATAAAACTCTCGACAATTGGGTGGATACCCTGATTGTCCAGGAAAAGTATTTAACGAAAGGAGTATTCTGTCGCAGTTGCGGCTATCTGGGTTTAAATCCGATCGGCAATTGTCCGGCGGGATGCGGCCGGCTCGAACGCACCAATGATCTGGTCGAACACCTGGTGCACCGGTCATTACAACAGGGAGTCGACCTGCAGTTTGTCAACAGCAACATGGAAAAACAGGGTGGAATTGCGGCAATTTTGCGCTTTCCGATCGGAGGCTGAGATACACTTGAAAATCGGTTTTCAGAGCTGAAAAAGATCATTGTGGGAGGTTTTTAGCCGGTCATTTCAACAAAAAATTTAAGTAGTTCGGGTTAACTCGCTTATTTTCATCAATTTTTTACTTGACATTATACCACCAAGAAATTTATATTCTCCTCGGATGCAACGCTATAGTGTCAAACTGGAAAAAATAGGCACTGTATATCTGAAGGTGTGGGACTATGAAAAACAAAGTTTTTTACGCATTTTTATTACTGGCAATCAGCCTTTTTAGCTGTAGTCTGTTCAAGGCTAAACCGGAGAAAACCACCGAAAAAACCACGGTTACTTCGGCGAAAAGCTCCTCGAAAGAAGCCAAAACAGCCGACGCTCAATCCGCTTTACCGGCTCCGCCGCGCGAAGTCGCTGCGGCTCCGGTACAAGCTACCAGCGCCGATCAAGACTACGTCATGAACGAGTTGACTTTCGAAGTGAAAAAGTTATCCGCGGAAGTCAAACACCTGCAATCAGCCCTGCAGGAATTGCAGGCTAAAAATCAGATGTGGGCTAATCCGCTTTCCATCTATGACAAGGAGATCATCATGGAAAACGGCGGTTCGATTTACGGGAAGATCATCTATCAGGATGAAAAAATCATCAAGGTCGAAACCCTGATCGGCTATCTGATTTTAGACAAAGCCCAGGTCGTGCGGGTCGTGACCAACGTGACCGAGAAACCGGCCGAACAATATGTTCCGGCTGAATTGACTGCCGATGCCAGGACATCTGCTCCGGCTGCTACTCAGGCGCCCTATATTTCCAAAACCGAGGAACCAGCCCAGCTCACCGAACCGGTCGGCCGCACCGCCAACTGCGTGTTGGTCGGTAATGTCAAGGAACGCAAAGACCGCACCGGCAACACCATCTTTTCCGGCGAAATTAAAAACATCGGCAGCCGGCGGGCGGATTTCGTCAAAATTAATTTCGTCTTCCGCAAAAACTGGAGTGGCGACACTGAAACCCGCACGGCTTTCGTGGAAGGCTCCTATTTCACCTTCGAGGGATCAGGGATCACCACCAATAATTCGCTCCTGCCGGGCGCCAGCGGCAATTTTGAAATGGTCATCCCCAAAGAGTTCGGCAACTTTATCGGATACTCTTACAATATCGATTGGGAGTTGTATCAATAATGCCAAAACGGGTTACGTTATCGTTCTGGTTGATTTTAACGATTTGCGGGTTGGCTGCGGGTCAAATGGAAAATCCCTCTGCCACAATCCAGACTGACGATACCAAGAAATTAATCGACCAGAAAGACATCGAAATTCACAATCTGAAAGAAGAACTCGAGTACATCAAAAAAGAATTACTGAATCTGCAACAGGCTAACGTCTCACTGCACGATTCCCCGAAAAACAAACGGGATACGCTGGATGTCAAGACCGTCAAAAATGAGGATGAAAACGGCAATCTGCGTATTTTTCACCAAACCATCGAAGACGATCACCGTTTGAGCCAGGATATAATCAACGAACTGCAGGGACTGCCGGAAAACGCCGCAACGCCCGAACAACCTGGCGACTTTGGCGACGATACCGAATTCCGCGCCAAATACAATGAGGCGCTGAACCAGTACTTCGATAGCAACATCAGCACCAGCCTGAAAAATTTCCGGAATTTACTGGAACAACGACAGGATCACCCGCTATCTGATAACTGTCAGTACTGGCTGGGCGAGTGTTATTATTCGCAGGAAAAATTCCTTGAAGCCATCGCTGCTTTCCGGAAAGTAAAAGACCTTGGCGACGGTAATAAAGCCGACGCCGCTCTGTTTAAAATCGGCTTAAGTTACCTGAAACTTAATAAAAGGACCGAAGCCCGTTCGGCTTTCGGCGACCTGGAAAAATTTTTCCCACAAAGCGATCTCGTCCCAAAAGCCCGTCAATATAATTTATCTCAGGAAAAATTTTAACGTCTTAATGTGAAAACAATTTTAATTATGCTGACCCTACCACTCATTCTCTCCGCCCAGGTAACCGATACGGCCCGGGCGTCCGGTAAGGCCAATTTCCTGTATGATCTCGGGATAACTATAGAGCCGGCGAGGGAGTCTGCCCCCCTTCAAAAAGGCGTTGCTAATCCAAATTTGGCTCCCATCCAGAGTCAAATAGACTCCCTCCTTTCGGCTTTTTCAACGATGAATCAAAAAATCACCGCTCTGGAACAAAAAAACGATTCCCTGGAAAAAAGAATCGCCGAACTTTCCAACCGGCTGTTCCTGTCACCTTATGCAGCCTCGATGATGCCAGCCCAGGTTTATGCCCGCAGTGAAGGCGAAAAATTTATGCGGAAAGGTCAGGATGCCCATCGCGCAAAAAATTACCTGGTCGCGATCGATTATTTCTTAAAAGCCGGCGCCAGCAATCTCCCGAACGCCACGATTGGCGATGCTTATTACTGGATTGGCGACTGCTATATCCAGTTGCGCGATGAATACTTAGCCATTGAATATCTTAAAAAGGTGGTAGAATTTCCATTGTCGGAAAAATTAGATGACGCCCTGTTCCTGACCGGCGTAACTTACCAAAAGATGGGCAATCCTCAGCTGGCCGAGATTTTTTTCACCCGCCTGTTAAAAAGATATCCCGATGGAAACCTGGCCAAATTAGCCAACCTTGAATTAAAACGGTTGAAGGGTACTGATGAACACTAAACGGAGCTTTGCCCAATGACCAAACCTTTAATAAAAGTCACCATCTGTCTCGCGCTGGCGGCCACTTTCCTGCAGAGTGAACCGGTTACGCGTCTGTCCTTTTCTCACCCCGGATTCATGATGAAGATTCCGGTCAGCAGTATTTATCGTACACCGTACGTTTTTCGCACCGGCTTCGCAACCGATTCTTACGGATTCTCCGATACTTTAATCGCTAAGGGGATATTCTTCGAATCGGACCTGACCAGTACCTTTAAAGTCGGTCTGACGACCATTCAGGGCGTTTCCGGAACCCGCCCGGTGGAATTCGGACTGCATTTTCAGAAACGGGTATTCAGCTATGGCGACATCAGTTTCTCGGCCGGGATTCACGACCTGGTCATTCGGCAAGGCGAAAAAAATCTGAACATTGATACTAAGACCGTCTCGATGTTTGCCGTCCTGAGCAACGAAAAGCAGTTCACGAACAACAGCCTTTACACCTATATGGGCTTTGGTACCGGAGGGCTGGCGGCAGCCTTCGGCAGTGACACGACTACCAGTGCGGGTGTGTTCGCCGGAGTTCTCATTCATACCAATATCATGAAAGATAACGGCGGCGTGGATTTCATCGGGGAATTTGACGGTGGCGGCCTGAATGTCGGCGCGCGGATTCCATTAACCAAAGACTACAACGTCAGCATAGGTATTAACAACGCAACTTATCTTTATAATTTCGGTACGAAAAATTACAGTAAGACGTCTGAAGATCAACGGCCGAGTATCAGTTTCGGCTTGGATTTTACGATTCCGCGCATTAAACCGGAAAGCGCCAAACGGCGCACCCTGGAAGGTATGGTCGATCTGGATTCCAAGGCCATTCTCGATGTCGAAGAGCAATTTGCCGCCAAATTAGACTCGACTCTGCGGGCTGCCGATTACGAAATTGCCAAATTACGCGACTCTCTGCGGGTCTATGAATCCGAAATTAAATATATGACCAGCCAGGTTGCCCAACTTAAGCAAAAAAATGCCGTCCTTGAAGATTCCGTCCGCTCGGTCAAATTAGCCAAATACGCCATGGAACGCAATATCAACCTGGCTTTAAAATGCCTCTCCAATTCGCTGCGTTATTTTTATGCCGGCGAATACCGGGAAGCTCTCAAAGAGGTCGAAGCTGCCATCGATCTGAATCCCAATCTGGCTCTGGCTTATGCCAGACGTGGTTCGATCTATTATAAATTAGGCGACGTCGATCGGGCTACCATTAACTGGAATCTCGCCCTGAAAATCGACCCCGAATATGACGATGTCCGCAACATTCTGCGCGCCATGAGCGAAAACCGACTGCGCAGTGCCGGCGGAGAACAAAAGGAGTAAAAGGAAACAGTATGGATATTGCCACCCTATTTGGATTAGTTGCGGGAACTGCCCTGATCGTAATGGGTATATTGGGGCTTACCCAGGATTTTAAAATGTTTCTAAGTATACCCAGCTTACTGATCGTCGTCGGCGGATCGTTTGCCTCGACCATGATCAGCTTTTCCCTTAAAGAAGTCTGGACCTTACTCGGTTCGATCATGGCCGTCTTCAAGAAAGAAAAAGTCAAAATGACCGACGAAGTCGAGATGATCGTGGAACTGGCTCCGGTTGCCCGTAAAAGCATCCAGGACCTTGAAAAATCTCTTAGTACCGTCAAAAGTCCGTTCCTAAGAGATGGTCTGCAAATGGTTGTCGACGGATATAATCCCCAGGAAATCCGCGATATTCTGGAAACCAGAATCGAAAACCGGGCTTTGCGGGAAAGAGGCGAGGCCAACGTTTTACGCACAATGGGTAAATATTCACCGGCCTTTGGTATGGTCGGAACATTAATCGGCCTGGTCGTTATGCTTTATGGAATGGCTACCATCAGTTCGGCCGGCAAAGACCCCATGGAAGTGCTCGGCAAAGGCATGGGCGCCGCCATTATCACAACCTTTTACGGTTCAATTTTAGCGAACTTAATCTTTAATCCGATGGCCGTCAAATTCGAAACCCGTATCGAAAGACAGAACATCCTCCAAACGATGCTGATCGAAGGAATCCTGCTCTTGCAGGCCCGTAAACACCCGCTAATCGTACGCGAAAAACTAAACTCCTTCCTGCGGCCGCGCGACTGGAAAAGACCCGAAGAGGCCAAATAAACAATGGCTGACGAAATAACTCCAAGAAGAAAAAATTTTAATAAGCCCGAAGCCGGCGGCGAAGACGAACCCTGGCTGGTCACCTATTCAGACATGATGACCTTGCTGATGACTTTCTTCGTATTGATGTTTTCCATCTCTTCCATCGATCCGGTCAAACTGGAACAACTGGGCGACTCGGTCGGAAAAGCCTTAGGCGGCGCCAAGAAAAAGACCACCCAGCAATTCTCCATGAAAGAAATCTATGATAAGGTTACCGATGTCATCGAACAGGAGCAATTAAAGGGTGTCATCGAAGTCGAAGCCAGCACCCGCGGTGTTTCCATCAAAATTCCAAGTGCGATTTCCTTCGCTTCCGGAAGCGCAAATTTAGACCCGCGCATTTTTCCGATTCTGAATAAATTTGCCCCGATGATCACTCAATCAAAGTTTCCAATCGCCATCGAAGGACATACCGACAGCGTTCCGATTAAATCGGACCTGTATCCTTCCAACTGGGAACTTTCCACCGCCCGTTCGGCCCAAGTCGTACGCTACTTTATTGACCTGGGCTTGCCGGCCGATCGTTTCCGGGCGATCGGTTACGCCGAAACACGTCCGCGCGCTCCAGGCGTAACCGTAGGGGATGCCAACCAGACCGAAGATCAGCGCGCTCAGAATCGTCGGGTAGAAATAATATTCCTAACCATTGGTTAAATAAGGGGATTGTATTATGACAAACCATCGCGTAAAACAATTGATAGCAGTCTTCTGCCTGGGTTTATTTACCCTGTCGATTGCGCAGGATAATCAATTATCTTATCTCTCTCAAAAATTAGAACTCGAGAACAGCGTAAAGGAGCGGGTTACGACCGCCCTCGAAAAACTGCTCGACGACGTTAAATTTGTCGTGGACGTCAAGACCGAGATTGAATTTTCTCCCATCGAGCAAACCCGCACGATAATCGGAACTCCGCCGGAAACTCAGAATCAATCTGCCCCGGCCGCATCTGACCAAACCTCGACTGCACCGACTACAACCCCAACTACCAGTAGCTCTGCCAAGCCGAATCGTCAGTCCTCCGAACTATCCCTGCCGTTACCCGGTTTTGAAGTCCCGCCTTCGGCAGTTCAATCGCAGGAAAAAACTCCGCCTCAAACCCAGCTGAGTGCCCCACCATCAAACAAACCGGCCGAAACCGCAGTGACACCGTCAGCACCCGCCGCTTCGCCAAACGTTTCGACTTCGATTCAAAAAACCACCATTCCGGTGCCGATTGTCAAACGCCAGGAAATTAATATCATCCTTGAAGACGGCGTTTCGCCGGAATTAATCGAAAACGTCCGGCAAATTGTGGCGGTCGCGTCGCATTACGACCGGGTACGCGGCGACATCATCAGCATCATGACCGCCAACTTTAAAAAAAGTCCCGGCAAAGATGCGACTGAAACCATTATCCTGAAAAACATCGCCGAAAAAATCGACGACATCGAAAAACGTCAATCACAAAGTGAATATAACACCCGGCTCGAGCAACAAAAACGTCAAGAACACCAGGCGATTGTCCGCGATTCGCTGAAAGTCGACGAACTGAAAAAACAGATCGCAGAATTGCAAGCTAAATTACAGGCTCCTCAAACCACCAGCGATCAACGCGAGGTCGTCGAACAACAGACCACCGCCCGCGAAACCGAACTGGCCAACCTGCGCGACCAGCTGAAAGAAAGCAACCGGCGCCTGCAGGAGCTGGAACTCAGTTCTCTGGAAACCACACCGCCGAGCATGTTCGGAGTTCGCAATCTGGGTATGTGGTACGTAATCATCCTGGCGGCAGTTCTTTTCCTGGCGTTGCTGCTTGTTCTGTTAATTAATCATCGCAAACAATTAAAGAGACAGGAATTGGAATGGGGTTACGGCTCGAAAATCCCGATGGGGCCGCGTCCTCCACAACAGATATTGAGTCGTAAACCGGAAGAAATTACGAAACCTCAGCCGGCAGTTCAACCGGTTACTCCGCCAGCTCCGGTTGCGACCCCGGCGCAAACAATTACACCGGTCCAGCCGGCAGCCCCGCCAGTCGACCTGGAAGCCCAAAGAGAAGAGATGAAAAGCATGAAACAATCCGTAATTTCAATGACGGTCGGACAACCCGACACCGCCTCGCGGATCATCAGTTCCTGGATGAGTCAGGAGATTCAACAAAGCGGATCGGAAACCGAGAGTTAAAGGAGTACAAGCATGACAGATATTAAAAATCTAAGCGGACTTGATAAAACCACGATTCTCTTCAAATCCCTCGGTAGCGACCTGGCCGCCCAGCTTTTCAAGGGAATCAGCCGGAACCAGCTGCAAAAAATCCGGGAGAACATGTCCAAAATTACCAACGTGCCTTTTGAGGTAAAGAAAGCCGTTCTCGAAGAATTCTACTTCAGCTTCGTTTCGGAGAAATTCACTCCGGCCCAGGAAGAAACCAAAAAACCGTTTGAATTCATGCGGAATCTGACCGACGAGCAGATCACTTACCTGGTTTCTTCCGAATCCCCGGTGATTATGGCTCTCACAATCGCTCAACTGGAAGTTGATCGCCAGGTCAATGTTCTGCAAAAACTCGATCCGATCGTCCAGCCCAAAGTCATGACCGAGATGGGTCATTTGACCGAAATCCCGCTCGAAGGCGTCGTCAATATTGCCAACACTCTTAAAGAAAAAGCCGCTTTTATACCGCGGGCTTCCGAATTTAGGCGCGGCGGCGGTGAGGACCTGGCCGGTATGCTGAGTAAAATGCGTCCCAAGGACGAAAAACGTTTCATGGAACATCTTTCAAAAGAAGCACCAGAACTGGTCGAACAGATCAAGCGCTACTACTTCACCTTCGAGGACATTCCCAAGTTGCCGCAGAATATTTTAGCCGAAGTGCTGAAATCGGTCGAAGCCTCGGAAGTGGCCTACTCTCTGAAAGGCCAGCCGGATGAAATCCGCGATCTGTTCATTAATTCGTTGCCACAACGTACCCAGATCATTCTGGAAGATGAAATCAAATTACTGGAAGGACCGCAACCCCGCCGCAAAGTCGAAACCGCTCAGAAAAAAATTATCGAAAAACTGCGCGAACTCGAGAAAGAAGGCCGCTTTAATCTCGAAGATTTTATGGATGCCGATTTCGTGGAATAATCAACACATTTTTGGATATAAAGAAGCCCCTCGCTGGGGCTTTTTTATTGACGACCTGATTAGCCGGTTTTAGGTATTATATAAAATGAAGAATTTTAAAAAACTCATCATAACTCTGTTCATCATTAGCAGCACGGTTTTAAATGCCAGTACTTTTGAACAACAGGAGCACAAAGTCCAGCAGGCTCTGAAAGCCATGTACAACATGGAATATGAACTGGCCAGCAACCTTTTTCATACGGTCCTGAATGATACGCCTTTTCATCCGATGGGTCCGCTCGGAGTTCTGGCTGTGCAATATTATGCGAGCGAAGAAGAAATCGGCTTTCATAAACGCAACCAGCAGTTCCTGGTGGATATCGACAACGCCTTGAAACTGTATACCGCCCAAATCCAGCAGCATCCGGATCGTCCGGAATATCTGTTTTTCTACGGAACTGTAATGGGATTGCGCGCCCGCATCCAGCTGGCCGAGAAAAATTACTTTGGTGTTCTGACCAGTGGTTATAATGCCGTCAGATTCATAAAAAAAGCCGAGAAACTCTGTCCGGATGAACCGGATTTTCATTTGCCGGTTGGCATTTTCAATTACTACGTCGGCATCTCAGCCCCCTATATGAAAATTGCCAGCCGGATCATGCGCGAATCCGGTTCACGCAGCGATGGCCTGCAAAGTATCAAAGCCGACGCGGATAATGGCAATTACGGTCGTTATGAAGCCCGCTCGCTGCTGGCCTATTTGTATCTTTATTTTGAAGAGAATTATGAAGGTGCTTATGAATACTTCCGTTCTCTGGCGGTTGAATTGCCCAAAAATCCCTACTATGCCGCCGAGACAGCCGAGGCCTTAATCATGAATGGCAATCTCGACCTGGCCCGGATTTATATCAAACAGGTAAAAACATTGTTTCCGACCTTAAAACCTAACACCCGGAAAGATTATCAGATCAAAACGCTTTACCTGAACGGTAGCCTGGCCTTAGCCGAAGGTAAACTGGCTGTCGCCGAAACCGATTTAAAGGAATTCATCCGACTTTACGATTATGAACTCGATTATGAAACGGGTAATGCCTATTTGCGGCTTGGCAAGGTTTACGACCTGCAGAAACGCCGCCCGGAAGCCATCGCCTGCTACCGCAAAGTGGTCCACTTTAACAATCGCTCCGCCGCTATCAGCCAGGCGCAACAATATCTCCAGCACCCCTATTCCGGACAAAAATCTATTCTGCCGGATTAATCATATACCAATTAGCAGTAATTCTTACCAGGATAGAATAAAATTCTCCGGTTGTCTGGAAATATTTTCCCGGTTGAGCATTTATTTAGTCGATCCTTAACAAGTATATAAATCATAAATAATCAATGTAATATATACATATATATCTTGGATATATTGCGTAGTTTATCTATCTTTCTGGTGAAAACCATGCAAAATGAATGGAGAA
>Ga0172375_10011744_pt1 | contig 11085 bp, 10 predicted proteins | sample LakKiv1m_FD_114537 | JGI IMG/M metagenome (GOLD analysis project Ga0172375, IMG submission 114537) | Freshwater microbial communities from Kabuno Bay, South-Kivu, Congo - kab_092012_11.1m | ecosystem: Environmental > Aquatic > Freshwater > Lake | place: Democratic Republic of the Congo... | reverse complement strand
TATTATCGAAGCCCACGAGAAGCTTCCATTCAACTTCAGCGTTTATGTAATGGAATTCTATGAGCAATGGTATGAGAAACAACCTGCTAAACTTATGTACCCATTTGGGGGTGGGTGGCAGGTAATGAAACATGTAAAAGATAATGTGTTCAAGCGCACGGAATCAGCAGCTAATTTTTGGTATACCCAAGGCGGAACATTTAAAACTAAGGCGGAATATGAGTCTAATGCTCTAATAAAATACTACTATTGGTCAGCGTACGCTGGTTTCCAATTGGCTGGTATTTCGCAATATTTATCTGCTTTACTAATTGTTGCTTTGTTCTTTGCGCTTCAATTTGTAATTCTCGTGTTTTGGATGCTTTTGGCTACAATAATAATGGGGATTTTAGCAGGTATTAATTTCTTGTATGGCTACTACTATAAAATTTTCTTCCGATGCCCTGATTGCCATGAGCAAATGAGTATTCCTGTCTATGTCTGCCCTAAATGTGCTAGTGAACATACCAGATTATGGCCGAGTGTTTATGGAATCTTTCAACATGTTTGCTCCAACTGTGGCACCGAATTACCGACTCTCGACATGATGGGGCGTAAAGAATTAGTACAAAAGTGTGCAATCTGCAAACACCCAATGAATAAGGAGATTGGTAGGTTAATTAATGTTCATATTCCAGTAATCGGGGGACCTAATTCTGGTAAGTCAAACTATATTTTTATGGCGACCAATCAATTCATCGAAAAATATGCTCGACCACGGGGGATTGAGGTTATGTTTCCTGATGAAAAACACAGTCAAACTTATGAGAGTAATTTGAGATTACTCTCATCGGGAAATCCGTTACTAAAAACCCCGGATATCATTCCTCAAGCCTACAATTTGTCTATAAAAAAGCCGCAGGACCACATCGGACGGATTGTATATATTTATGACGCTGCAGGAGAGGCGTACTCAAATGAAATTAATACTGCACAACAACAACCTTATTTCCATTATATTCATGGATTGGTTTTTATAATCGATCCATTCTCGATCGAATACTTTTATCGTGAACACGAAAATGAAATAGGTAAAATTAAGAGTGCAGTTCGACCAAGCACTTTGAATGTTATGGATGCGTACGAACGGATGACCACGGTATTGGAATCGAGTTTTGGGGTAAAGCGTGGTGAAAAATTTAAACATCCAGTAGCTGTTGTTGTTTCTAAAACAGATGCGCTTGGTTTAGAAGAGAGGGTTGGCCGTCTAGCTGCCCGCACGCTTATGGCCAAAGACTCATCTGTTAAAAATGAAACCGAGGCAATACACAAGTTAGTAGAACAATTCTTGATCGAGAATCAACTTGGGAATTTTGTACGCGATCTGCAATTGCAATTTGAAAATGTGAGGTTTTTCTCCTGTTCTGCCCTGGGTCGTTTACCGGATTCGTCGGATCATCGGGGTTACGAGCCTGTTGGGGTGCTGGATCCTTTCCTGTGGCTTCTTGGTGAAGTTGGGGCTATAAATATAGCTAAGGAAAGGAGTGCACTTGTGGATCAAGAAAATAGAACATTGGCCAATGGGAATATCTTTCAGAAAGCAAAATATTATCTTTGGGATAGCTTAATTCCACGCGAATGATAAAAGGATTTCAAGTGCTCCCTTAATATGAAAGCACGTCATTGTCCTCGTTGTGGAAAACTGGTTCCATCTTGGCAGCCAATTCATTTTGCGTGCCTTTTTGAAAGAGCAAAGTATTGGCTTCTCGCAGGGGCCTTCTTCATTGTAGGAGGTTGCATAATATTGGTACTCAACACTGTTATTACAGGTGAATCAACGACATTAGACCCAGTCGTGTTAAATAATCCAATTGCCACGACAGGGTTTTCTCCATCTGATGCGTTCAACGCGTACAGTACTACTACCACGCCGACATTGATGAACACGCTAGTAAAAAAAACATTGGCAACATCTACATTGTCAATAATAACTGCGGATTCTACCCCAACGGTCTCTGTGCTTATTAATTCCCAGCCCACAAATAAACCATCTTTAACCCCCATTGTAATACCTGCCACATCCACATCTGAACCTACTCAGCCCGTTTTGATTTATCCTCAAAAACCGGATGAATTCATCAGGTTTTATTATGAAGCTATAAATAACCGTCAGTATGAATTGACTTGGTCTTTATTATCGGAAGCATTCAAGGAAAACGTGAACGGTCCTCAACAAGGTGGTTACCAAGGATATGTAGATTGGTGGAACACGGTTGAGAAAGTGGAAGTTACCCAAATCACAATCATTAAGAGCGATCTAAACAGCGCAACGTTACAAGTGAAGGCAGATTATTATTACAAAAATGGGGCCACCACTCATAGTAATCGTAATTTCTATGTAATCTACGATAAAACCAGTCAATCATGGCTGTTTGACTGGTAGCTTACAATTATACGGGCATGTAAGCAAACTATTTATGAGATCACGTCGTTGTCCTCGTTGTGGTAAGCCTATTCCAGGTTGGCAACCTGTTCACTTTTCATGCCTAATTGCAAGAGGAAGATACATTTTTATTGGCTTATTGGTGGCAGTTCTGATCATTGTAATGGGCATCGGCGGTGTTGTAATAAGTTCTGGTATTCTTTTAAATGACGAACCACAGGCGAAGATGGGTGATGATGAAACAATTTCTAGCACTGAAGTATCTCCAACGTCCAGATTGAATTCCGTCTCACACACTCAAACGCCAATACCAAGCCGCACGATAGAACCCAAGGGCTCGCCGACGCGCACCCAATCGAAACCACCTAACACCCCAATGCCTGCGCGGACATCCACACGAGTTAATATCCCGACCCCTACATCGACCAAGGAGAAAACTAGTGCACCAACATTTACTTTAACACCTACTTTCGATTGGGGTGCTTGCCATGCTGTCTATGTTTCGCGATTAAAAGTTGGCGATAATGCCTATGTAAGTTACGAGCCTCCCCTCGCCAATAATGTTCGCCAAGAACCCTATAAAGGCTCGACTTTATTAGGAAAAATACGACCAGGTGATGAAGTAACAATCATCGAAGGCCCATCCTGTTCTAATGGGTGGGTTTGGTGGAAAATAACCGCCAAGAAAGATGGCTTAACAGGTTGGACAGTGGAAGGTGACGCGAACGAATACTGGTTAATACCAATAAAGTGATTAAAGTACTTTAACTTTACTACGAAATCGTTCCAGTTACATTTAGGATAAGAACATAAGCCTCCCAATGACGCTATTTTTTCAATAAGGTCGCCACACGATGCAGGTCGGTTCCTGCTAATGAACCTGGCCGCAACAAAACTGTGTCCAGAGGATTGTGTTCTGAATTTCTCTTGATTGCAAGAGTTCCGTTGTTAGTAGCATAACAATATGTACATCCAAACAAACAAGTATCGTAAGAACCGATATCTACTGAAGATACACACCCGCAATCTTTCCTTGTTGGCTCTGCTTTTAAATCTAATTTGATACTCGGTCTTAATTGGCGCAAAAGAGCAATATCTATACAGTGGTTTTTGAAAGTTCCTTGAACCACTAGATCATCATTACAACATGAATTGAGAGTCATTCCATAAGAATCCGCAATGGGCAATAGTTTTCTAATAAAATCTCTTTGCTCAGTTATAGAAGGGTGGAAGATTTCAATTCCCGTTTTAGAAGCTACAACTTGAAGATTTCGCGATGTCTTTCCATAAAAATCCACAAATGAAAAGGTACAATGATTGGTATAGTTGGAAAGTGCTCGCGCTATCTTCTCGAAGTTATCCAAGTGATATTCTGGCGGGGTAATAGAACTAAAAATTAAAGGATCGTACCGCCAACGCATTCTCGCAGGTGAAATCATATCAGAGAGTTTCTTAAAAGTACTTATTGCAGCGTCAATAGATGGATTGTGCGACTCTAGCTCTTTAGGATATCCAAGAATGCCATAATGGAAATAATAATAATAGCCCCTACTATTAAGCTCATCAAGGTGTTTCATCAAGGGTGCTGGGTTTCGTGTCCAAAATACGATCGCAAGACAATCGTCTGGCCTTAGGGAAACTTGGTAAACCTTACCGCCGAAGGGGTTAATGACATGGCAATAACCTGCTCTCAAACGATTTATCAGCCATTCTGAATAAAATGCAGGTATATCCGTTCTTCTACTGCAACTAATAACCCTTTTTTGCATAGTGCTGAACTCCCATCATAGATTCTTGACTTGGCTTGAATTTCGAGGAGGAAAGATTACCCCTGCACCCCTGGCTGCACGTTGAATGCACTCTATGGCAGTTGTTGCTTCAACCAACGAAGAAAAGTGTTCAATATATACAGACATATCTGGATCAAGCACCTTTAGCTGATGGAAAAAGGTGTGGTAGTCCAGCACTCCATCGCCTATAAATACTTCGTCCATCTTGAGAAACTTGTGTCTAGGATCCCATCGGATATCCTTGGCATGTACGCTCACTATAAATTCAGAAAGCAGTGAAAAAGTTTCATTTATAAGCTCTGTCGTATGAAAATAGTTCTCCTGGCTTACCATATTCATTTGATCAAGGTGTAAGCCGGACCTTGTATCATTGACAGAGCCGAGAAAATCAAAAATCTCTCTGGGCTTGTAAAAGAAAGTATTACACCAAGGCTCCGTCGCATGGCGAGTAGTTTTTAAATCTAGATTGTCGACTATTCTCAGGCAAATTTCTCTGTAGGCTCTTTGGGCAGCCTTACTGAAATTGTAAGGATGTGGACTTAATGGGCCTCCGGTAACATCCCTTGATCCAACAAGAGTAGCCACACACTTTACTTTCATGATATCCGCTTTACGTAACATTGAACGGACAACACAAATGTGCCGATCGATTACTCCAGGGTTTGGATCAAGTAAGTTTTCCCAAAAGCCAGTTTCACCGATAACTAAACCGAATTCATGCGCTTTCTGGCCGAAATTCCAACACTCATCATCAGACCATTCCCAAAACCTAGATGGGGCTTCTATTGCTGAAAGTCCATAACTATCTAAGAGCGGGCATAGACGTTCAAGATCAGATATTGAACTAGCCCTAAAACTATTATATCTGACGCCGAGTCTCATATATATCTGACGCCGAGTCTCATAGCTGTGAGTTTTGGGAGATAGTGGTATTGCTACACATCAGGTGCCTCCCTTCTGATAGCACCCTCTGACGTATACGCTGCAACACCGTATTTATTGGATATTCCGCTGCATTTTCGTTTTCTAGAGATGCATAATCAGCAAGAAGACAAGGTTTGACTTTGCCCGTTGAAGTAATGCCGATCACCTGAATACCCATTGGGCATTCTTCACAATCTGGGTGATTGAATATGTCAACGGTCCTTATTGTTAGATTCCCATTGTACTGTTTCCTCTTGACTTCTAAAATATCTCGAAGTTTTATCTTATCATCCTCAGTCAATGAAAATCTTTGGTCGCGTAGATTGGCGATTCCTCTACCTAACGATACTACAGCTAGTAAAGTGTAGCTTGACACACCAAGGTGCGCACAAAGGTCGATGATTTCATTTACATTGCTCAAATTATCAGGTGTACAAACACCATGAACATCAGTGTCATATCCAAAAGATAAAGCAAGACGTATCCCACTAATAACTTTAGCAAAGTCACCAGGTTTTCGACGAAACCAATCATGGTATATTAATGTTCCATCTATACTAGTGCTAATCTCTCGTAGACCCGCTTCCCAAAGCGATTCCGCTCGCTTGGGTGTAAACGCTGACATATTTGTATTTAGATCCATTCCGATACCAACTGAATTGGCGGTGCGAATTAATAATTCTATATCTCTTCGCAGCAAGGGTTCTCCGCCGGTCAAAATGATCTTTCGGGTATTGATTTCGGGTAGTTGCCGAATTATCGAAATTAAAGTTTCTGTTTCCAGCTCTTCTTGATCGGCACAAGCAAAACAATGTTGGCAACGCAAATTACATCGCCCTGTTACTTCTAGAGTGACTCTTATGCCTTGGCCTTCAATTTTACGAAAGCGACACCCTTGATCTTCGTTTTTCCGCACAGAATAAGTTGTTGCCGGTTTCATTGGCTCCTCTGGAAAATAAGGCGGGATGGGTTGCAAATTTATTCGGCTTTCGGTTTACCAATCCAGGTGCATAAATAGTTGCGATGTACCAATATCCGATCATTTGGCAACACAGGATGTTGTGGAAATGCCGGTAAGCCATTTTCAGCGGCTTCTTCATAATCTCTTAGGCAATAGGGGTCTTTTACAAATAAGGAATGATTTCCTGTTGTATGGAGGTTTATTAAGTAGCTACGAGCAGCGCAACCACCTCTGCATGTGCTAAGATACCCACAATCTTTACATCCTTTGACATACTGGGGGTTAGCCACTCTGCGCCGAAATGATCGGAATTGGTGGGAATGAATTATCTCAAAGATATCGTCAGCAAGTAGATCCCCAACCTTATAATCATGTAGATATACACAAGGCGATACTGGAACCTTGCCATCAGGGGTAATACTGTGAATACGGAAACTTGTTCTTCCACATGGGCACCCTTGTCCTGGATGGGAGCACGCGCTAGCAAGAATAGGTTCACCTAAATCAATTTGATCACATTTGGACATTAGATACGAAAGGCCATCATAAAATGATTCGGTAGTAAGCATAATTTCCATGTGTTTAGTCTGAACTGGCTTCAGAGGATTTACCCGAATATTAGCACTGTATACCCTTGCCAATTCCAATATTCCATCAATGTGCTTTTGTGAAAAATTCCAAGACATTGCTGCCATAATTATTGTACGATCAATATCATACTCTTGACAAATCCTTAGAGCCTTCAGCGCTGATTGGTAAAGGCTAGCACCTCGGTTTTTGTTGTGTTCATCCTCAAAAGGGCTATCAAAAGAAATATCAATATCGTTTAGTAGTGGAATCGTCCCTGGAAAATTTCGTTGGAGATGAATAAGAGAAATCCCACTTGTAGTGAGCCCAACATCAATATGGTTCTGGACTAAAGACTCAATAATATATGGCAACAAGGTTTTGTTCACATCTAATCCACTTGTGAAGATAGGCTCATTGCCGCCAAGATTGACTGTTTTTACGTTAAGGCGAAGAAGTTGATTTATGATTTTATCTATCATCCATGGTTCCAGATCCATCCCTTTACGCCTTGCACTCATGGAGTAGCAATGATTGCATCGATAAGGGCAGTCGTTACCAATTGTCCAACCAATATTTTCAATAGCGACAGGGTATTCATCTAGCTCTGGGTATTCAATCGGTACTACATCAAGCTTATAGTGGGCTTCATGATCGTACGGGTTTTGTGTTGTTAGATTGGTCATCATTTCTCCAATATTCCATCGTGGCTTGATATCACCTTTTGTAACACAATTAACGATCGTCTAATATCAATTAAGTGATAATGATTCCCCGCTAAATTCTCATCCACAAACGATTTTACTCCAGGATAATAATCTGCATAATCATGAAAGGCGATATACCCATCTGTAGATACCCAAGATGAAAATTGGTAGAAATCGCAAGCAACATTTTTATAGTCGTGCAAGGCATCTATGAATAGCATTCCTATTGGTTTATGCCAATTTACATTGTATGAGTATTGTTGAAGGATTTGTACAACATCGGTTAAGTTCTCTTGGGCAATGTTCTGCGTTAGCTTATTCAATGTAGGAGCAACTACGTAAAAATCAATTCCGGATGCACCTAATTCCCCCTCGTGAGGATCAATAGCGTAAACTCTTACGGTGGGTGCCATTCTTTGTACTACTTTTCCAATTGCAATCGTTGAACGCCCACAGTAGCTTCCAATTTCGACTATGGCTTGGCAAGTCGGCAGATCGTTTAAAGCCCTAGCGGTAGTTTCAATCAATAATTCGGCTTCTTCTGTTTTAAGCCATCCTTCAATTTTACTAATTGAGTCCAGGATAATCTCTAAGGTGAGAGGGGCTAGCCTTTCTATAAGTTGATCCTTGTCGATATTTGGCGTGCCCATATTCTAAATCCGAGTTGCGCGAATGATGAGAAACCGAGGAATGCGCTGCGATTTTAACCCCAAAAAGGTTGGGGCGTCAGCAATATCGTTTATTGTTGGTGTTGGTTCATCAAAATATGTGATTGAGAGCTTAGCATCTAAAAGTGCATTTATGTAATACGAAAGAGTTCGATGAAAATTTATCAAAGGAACTCTTAACTCTCTGTATTTAAACTCGGAAGCTGCTGAACTAAAATAGTTGTCTACTTTCCAATACAAAATATCCTCGCCTCTGTCACTATCAACAACGCGCTTTACAGGGCCAAAGCCGGGAGTAGAGAAACAAGGATGTATTAGTACCAATACCAAATGAGCACCGGGTTTCAATAAGCGCGCCATTTCTGTAATGGCCAGATTTTGATCGGGTATATTTACTAGTACCGTATTACAAACCACTCCATCAAAATCTCCGCTTGGTATAAATTGGAGATTGGTTATACTGGCACACATGTATTGGATGTTTCTCTGTTGACCTCTTTCTTGTTCTTGAGCAATGTGAATTAATCTTTTAGAAATATCAACTCCCATTACACTAGCACCTCGTTTCGACAGAAGCCGGCATAGATAACCATTACCACACCCAGCATCTAAAATATGTTTGTTGCTTACGCCATCTAGTAGTTGACATATTTTATCTATGCCCACCAGAGACCTTCTCCTAGGGTCACCCTCTTCAGTATACGTGGCGTTCCAATCGTCAGCGTTAATATTCCATCGTTCGGCAACATCATCCTCGGAAAATCCCAAAGTTGGATTTGGTCCACGCTGTGTTTGGAGATCTTGCAAGGCTGGCAGTTCACCAATTAATTCGGGTGGATACCATGCATTTACCCTATTACTTGATTGAAAAGGATGTTTCCCGATAAATTCAAGTCTATCCAAACAAGGGATGATTTCACCGTCAACCTCGATGGCATAATAGTAGTCAAACCCCCAAAAGCTTTCGAAAATCATCCTGGGTTTCTCAGAACAAAAAATACATATGAAGTCTTTTGTTTTCTCTCGCCAAGCAATACTGCTAAAATGATAATCTCTCTCACAAGATGAACACTTATGCCGCCAATGCCACTCACATCGGGGAAATTCCGTTTCTAAATCAAAAGCTGCTTTTCGGACAGGATAATTGGGTTCGTAGGCTCTAAATAACTCACAATATTTACAGAAACTCATATTTTATCTCCTCTAGATATTTTGCCTTGCTCCAATATGGAATTTAACTCTGCTGGATCTAACCACTCAACAAATTGGTCAAGCATTAAGAAGGAGCTACGGATGCCAATAATGTTTTGACCTAGTGATAACTTATGAAGCAATATTTTGACAAGCTCATCTTTCCAGTGCGCAAATAAAACCTCACAACTCTGCCAATTATGAAAATTTCTATCGAGGTTATTCTCTGTCACTGAACTATGTTTGAAGTGGTGTACATATGTTTTTGCCGTTCGAACAACTTTATAGCCGGCCTGTCCAAAGCGCCAACATATTTCAACATCATCGCCACCATATAAGCCATTTGCTAAGTGTAAAAAGCCCCCCAGTTGGTTTAGGATATTTTTGTCAACAAGAATGCATGACCCTCCAACAAACTCGGGCGGACATTCCAGGAAGGAAGATGAGCTTCTGTTTTTGAGTAGAAAATCTCTTACGAACTGATCATACTCAAAAGGGTAACAAAAAGCATCAAGCATAGCTTTTGGATCCCCTTTATAGTTTCCCGATCTTGTAAGTTGATCCCACACATCACGGATTGATAAATTCGGCAGGTACGGGTGAACAAGGGTTTTGCTGAGTTGAAGAGGAGCGACTATACCAATAGGAGGAGTCGAGTGGCATTGCATTTCCGCGACTAATGTATCTAACCAATTTTGCGAAACAACAATATCGTTATCTACTAAACATAAGTATCGCCCCTGTGATTGTTCGATCCCCTGAATATTTGCAAATATACACCCTCGATTTTGTGGATTGAGTATTAGTTTGGCATTTTTTAGTTCTTGCAATAATTCAATAGTGCCATCAGTAGACCCGTTATCAACAACGATTAACTCATGGGACACATTGGTGAACCTGTTGAGGCTTTCTAGAAATAGCTTGGTCCACACAATTCCATTCCATGTTTTCAAAATGATACTTACTAAAGGAGTTCCTTTCATAGGCTGATGACCAGCGCGCTTCTTGTTTTTTCTTGAAGCTCGCAGATATCTTCAATTTTCATTATCGTGGTTGAATGTGGCCGTTCGGGTAGTCGCAGTTTCAATACTGAACCCGCCTGAACTTTCGATCCCATTGGGCGCCACTCATCAAAAAAAAGGGGAGCCAAGCTTGAATATACTCCATAAGGTACGAAAACCAAGTTGCTGTTGGAAAACATCTCCAGAACTCTTGTCTCAAGCAAAGCTTTCCCTGAAAAGTATTTTTGATCCAGAGGGTTAGCATACTGTTTACACAAAGATTTAATATGGTCAATCTCTATATCTCCGCAAATACACACTGTGGATGAACAGTTAAATACCCGGCGATAAATGCAAGACCGAAGAGGATTGGCTATATTCCCATATACGCCCTGTGGGTGCGAAAATCTTATAGACCACAAAAACGATTTCTTTGAGACAGCGATGAAAGCTTGAAGCAGTTGAGAAATTCGCTCGTATAATTCCTCTGGGTATTCAGTTATAACTTCTATGTCAATGTCGCCGGCGTAAGGCTCACAACTAAAGATACTGCCTAAAAATTCATTGCCTAAAAGAATTTGCGTTTCGACAAGTCTTAGTTCTCCTTTAACTGTTCCGGTAGCAGTCGATCCATATATATATGCACACTTCATGAGAGAGATATCCGGTTGGGGTATCTGTGCGAAAAAATCAAAAACTGTTTCAATATAGGTTAATGCTAAAGATGTCGCACTTATAATTGGTGGCATTAGAGATGTTATTTTTGAAACGGTGACCAGTTCATCTCTTCCTCTAATTTGTTTTATGACAGTATCTAAAGTTATGATGGTCTCATTCATAATAATCCTTCAATC
>Ga0172375_10011743_pt1 | contig 11086 bp, 12 predicted proteins | sample LakKiv1m_FD_114537 | JGI IMG/M metagenome (GOLD analysis project Ga0172375, IMG submission 114537) | Freshwater microbial communities from Kabuno Bay, South-Kivu, Congo - kab_092012_11.1m | ecosystem: Environmental > Aquatic > Freshwater > Lake | place: Democratic Republic of the Congo... | reverse complement strand
TCTATTACCCTATGCAGTTTATCATAAGCTCAGCTATATTTTTTGTCCTAAAAGCTTTGTTTAAAGGCGATATGCATGCGGGGCTTGGTTTTATATTACTTACTTTCACGTCTATTTTTTATATGGGCATCTTAAGAACTTTAATTCTAAGCCTTGGATCGTGGCAGCCTTAATAAGCTGGGGGATTGCTTTTTTTGAATATATTATACAAGTGCCAGCAAACCGCATAGGCTATCAGTCTATGAATCTTGGGCAATTAAAAATTTTGCAGGAAGTTATAACTTTATCAGTATTTATTCCGTTTTCGGTTTTTTACATGAAAGAAGGTTTAAAGCAGGAATATATTTGGGCGGCTTTTTTTATTCTGGCGGCTGTAATTTGTATCTTTCGTGGAACAGTGGTAAAATGATTACAAAAAAATAATATGGAATTTAAATTAAAAAGCGATTTTATTGAATTGGATAATTTGTTAAAGACTCTGGATCTCGTATCGAGTGGGGCTGAAGCTAAAGTTAAAGTTTTGGAAGGTTTGGTTAAAGTTAACGGAGAAGTTGAATTACGTATCCGGCGTAAACTTAGAGCAGGGGATTCTGTTGAGTTTAATACAAGCCTAATCAAGGTTATTTTCTAATATGCCAAAAATTAAATTAAACAATATTTCACTTTACTATGAAATTTATGGTAAGGGTACGCCTTTATTATTGATCGGTGGAATTGGGTCTGACAGTTCAAGCTGGTCTGGCGTGGTTAAAGAATTTTCATCACATTTCCAGGTTATTCTTTTTGATAACCGAGGCTGTGGCCGCAGCGATATTGGTGACAATGAATATACCGTTAGCGTAATGGCGCAAGACGCGATAAAGCTGCTAGATTTTTTAAAAATAAAACAAACCCATATAATAGGCCATTCAATGGGCGGCTACATTGCCCAGGAACTCGCAATACATAATCCCGAATGTATCGGTAAAATTGTTTTAGAAAGTACGGCACCCGTTTCTTCTAAAAGGAACATTATCCTTTTTAGAGATATTTATGACCAGCTTGAAAGAGAAGGGTGTTCTCAAGCATGGATCAAGAGATGGGCATTCTGGTTATTTTCTCCCAGGCTTTTTACTGATAGCTCGTTTATCGATGCGTTTATCAAGAATTCTTTAGAATATCCTTACTTACAGAAAGCGGATGGATTTAAAAGGCAGATAGACGCAATCGCTTCATTTGATGCCCGCGATAAGATAAACACCCTCAAGGCCAAGGCTTTAATCCTTGAAGGCAAAGATGACATACTGATAACTCCGGAAGAATCTGTAATACTGGCTAAAAATATACCTGGAAGTATTTTTCAAGTCCTGGATGGGGTGGGGCATTCTATCCACATAGAAAATCCAGGGTTATTTACTGATACGGTGCTGGATTTCTTACAAGAAACCGGCAGAGGTAAAAAGGGATTTAAGCAATGATTATGCCGATTGAAACTATTTTATTTTGGGTTGCGGCACTTTTATTCATAAGTGTTGTTTCAAGTAAGCTTTCTGACAGGCTAGCCATACCCGTTTTGCTGCTTTTTTTAGCTGTTGGTGTTCTTGCGGGTTCAGAAGGTGTTGGAGGGCTTTACTTTGATAATGCTCAAATAGCTAAGTCTTTAGGTGTTGTTGCCCTCATTTTAATTATTTTCTCTGGAGGCCTGGACACTAATTGGAAAGAGACAAAGCCGGTTGTTTGGCCGGGGATTATCCTTTCAACATTCGGGGTCTTAATTACCGCGGTTATAGTGGGGATTTTTGCTGTCTATATTTTAAAGTTTTCTTTTTTACAAGGAATGTTGCTTGGTTCTATTGTTTCTTCAACTGATGCCGCGGCAGTTTTTAGCATACTTAGATCCAAGCGGATAAGTTTAAAACAGCCTTTAAAACCCTTGCTTGAGTTTGAGTCAGGTAGTAATGATCCGATGGCTGTTTTTTTGACTGTCGGTTTTATTGGGATTTTGACAGCGGAAAAGATGAGTATTGCCGCTTTAATCCCCAGATTTTTTCTGGATATGGGCCTGGGGGCCCTGATAGGATATTTAATGGCGAGATTTATCGTGTTTTTCATTAACCGCCTGAAGCTTGAGTATGAGGGGCTTTATCCGGTTATAATGATCTCGCTTGTTCTGTTAACGTATGTGAGCGCCGTTTTTTTAAAAGGAAATGGGATACTTGCTGTTTATATAGTTGGATTGATTTTGGGGCAGGCTGAATTTCCAAACAAAAAAATGATCCTCAGATTTCATGATGGTTTGGCCTGGCTTATGCAAATTGTCATGTTTGTGACTTTAGGGCTGCTTGTTTTTCCGTCACATATCGTTCCATTTTTAGGAGCAGGATTGCTTCTTACTATTATCCTTATGCTGGTTGCCCGCCCTGTCAGTGTATTATTGTGCCTTCTGCCATTTAAAATGAATTTCCGGAAAAAAGCTATGATTGCCTGGGTGGGCCTGAGAGGTTCAGTCCCGATTATTTTGGCGACTTTTCCTTTTATGGCAGGTATTCCTCAGGCGGGTACTATTTTTAATATTGTTTTCTTTATCGTTGTTTCTTCCGTTCTTATCCAAGGGACATCAATTCCAATTATTTCTAAAATATTAAAATTAGACGTTCCTTTGGTTAATAGGACGCATTATCCGATTGAATTTGAGAAAGCTCAAGGTATTGATGCGGAATTGACAGATATAATAGTCCCTTATAATTCAGAGGCAGTGGGTAAGATGATCCGCGATTTAAGTATTCCTGAGAAGTGTCTTATTGTGCTTATTTCCAGGAATGATAAGTTTATTATACCATCTGGGTCTACGGTTATAGATGGTGGAGATGTGCTCTTGGTCTTGGCCAATACGAATGATTTTTTAAGTATTCAGCGGATACTGAATATTTTAAAAGATCAACAGATACCATAGAATTATTATGGGAATAAATGGAGTTGTATGAAGCTAAAAAAAGTTTTTATCAGTATAGAGGCATTTGCCTTGATTTTGCTATTTGCCTGTAATGCGCAGGCTGCTGAAAAAGAAGCCGTCGTTGAAACCGTGCAAAATTGGGAATTTAAACTTGATTCTAAATATTTCTTTGCCAGTCAGACGACATATGAATTTGGTGCTCCGGAAAGTAATGATGGCAAGCCATTGAGCCGTTTGGAATTTCCCATCAATAATCTTTGGATGGGCGCAGAACTTAGGAGAAATTTTTCCCGGTATTCCGTAGGGGTTCGTGCAATATCTAGCGTAATGCGCAATACCCGCGGCCGGATGAAAGATTCAGACTGGGAGGATTCGGATAATCGTGAAATAAGGACGACTTTTTCTACTTCTTCAAATCGTATGGAATATGGTTTAATTGCCGGAGGCGATATCGATTTTAAGATCTCTGATCGGTTGAATTTACCACCAAGCTTAGATGTGAGGCCGCTTATCGGTTTTCAGTGGCAGCGGCTTGCGTTTATGACCCATGACGGGACTCAGTATAACTATTGGCCTCCTCCTGAAATTGATACACATTTACCTGGAAATACGCTACAGTTTCGCCAGGATTATTGGCAATATATCCTTGGTTTACGCGGCAGCTGGGATATGGGCCGTTCGCTAAAACTGCGGGGGCTTAAATTGCTAGCAGAGGTTAATGGTTCATATGTGACTGGTTTTAACAAGGATCATCATTTGCTCCGGGGAGACAGGTTTTCATTTGATACTACTTCCGGGTGGGGGGCGTATGTTTCTTTGGGTGCACAAGCACAATTGACCAAAAATACTGCCTTAGAGACCGGTATTGATTATCAGGCGATCAGGACAATCGGTAAGCATCACTTAGTTGATAAGTCTGCGGATATTGATGAGACGTGGAGCGATGCAGTTAAGGCCTGGTCGGATCAAATTGGGATTAAATTAAATTTTATATATAAATTCTAAGATAAATACGATTATGAAAATACAAAAAGAAATGCAAATTAAGCAATGTCAAGTATTGCCGTTAAAGGCAAAGTTGAATCAGCCTTTTCGTACGGCGTTGGGAGAGCATGATACTTTAGATAATTTGCTTTTTAAAGTTAAGCTTAATAATGGGGTTGTAGGTCTTGGAGAAGCAGCGGTGGCAACTCACATTACCGGAGAAACTCTGCAGCTTACGGAAAAAAACCTTAAAAAATGCGGGCAAAATCTTTTGAGGCAGAATGTGGCAGAGTATTTAAATATCTCTGCTCTACTGCATGAACAGTTGCCGGATAATAAAGCTGCCTTGGCTGCTATTGAGATGGCAATTTTTGACGCTTTGACACGCTCTCTAAAAATACCGCTCTGGCGGTTGTATGGAGCTCAGCCTAGAAAATTACATACCGATATTACAATTGTAATTGATAGCTTGGAGAATGCTAGAAAAAAGGCGCGCGCGTTTTATCTTAGCGGCTTTAAAGCATTCAAAATTAAAATCGGCAGGGATATGGATGAGGATTTGGCGCGGGTGATTGAAGTTGCAAAAATTGCCAAAAAAGCAAAATTGTATTTGGATGCCAATCAGGGGTATAGCGCTGATCAAACTTTAAAATTCCTTAAAAGACTTGAAGCTTATAAAATTATTCCTGACCTTATCGAGCAACCGGTTCCTAAAGAGGACAGAGAAGGGCTTAAAAAAGTGACCCGCCTTGCCAAATCAAAAATTTGCGCTGATGAAAGTGTTAAATGTATGGCGGATGCCGTCTGGGCAGTTAAGGAAAAAGCCTGTGATGTTATCAATATCAAGTTAATGAAATCCGGCCTCGTTGAGGCAAAAGAGATCGCTTTTTTGGCCAGAGCCAATGGTATTGGACTTATGATGGGTGGAATGATGGAGAGCAGCCTTGCCATGGCATGTTCAGCGCACATTGCCTCGGGCTTGGGATTTATTGATTATGTTGATCTGGATACACCTTTCTTTTTGAAAGACTTTCATAAACATAAATTTCTTTCAAAGAGTGGGGAGTATGATTTAAGCAAAGTAAAGAGTGGGATTGGAATAATCCCTTAAAAAATGATTAAAAATTCTTATCTTGTTATTGCTGCTTTAGTTATTATTGAGTTTTGCGTTTTGTATATTTCCAGTACGCAAAGATTTAAAAAATATTTCCATTTTATTCCGCCGGTTTTCTGGATCTATGCGATACCCATGCTTTTTTCTTCTCTTGGCGTTATTCCTGCAACAAATCCATTTTATAATATCATTGCCACGAATTTTCTTCCGGCAAGCCTTATTTTGCTTTTGCTCAGTACTGATTTAAAGGCGATATTAGGATTGGGTAGAAAAGCTTTGTTTATGATGATAGTCGGCAGCATCTCCATAATGGTTTCTATACCTTTGGTTTTTTATCTTTTTAAAAATGTTGTTGGCGATAAAATGTGGAGCGGTTTTGGGGCACTTTCTGGTTCATGGGTAGGAGGTAGTGCTAATATGATAGCAGTCAAGGAGGCACTGGGTACCACTGACAATGTGTTTGCGCCAATGTTGGTTGTGGATACTATTGTGCCTTATGTCTGGATGGCTTTTTTAATCGCAGCAGTGGGAATGCAGAAAGTTTTTGATCAAAAATTTAAAGCCGACGGCAAAGTTATGGAAGAGCTAAAGCGGCATTTAAAAAAAGAAGAAACAATTAAAAAAAGTTTTTCTTTTAAAGGTGCAGGGTTAATTATTCTTACCGCAGTAGTGGGGGTGATTATTTCAAAAGTGGCTGCAAATTACCTCCCGGCTGTTAAGAATGCTATTTCAGCGTATACCTGGTCAATTATAATTGCCTCAATTATCGGCGTTTTGCTTTCTTTAACCTCTGTAAAGAAGCTTGAAGCTGCAAATTCAACTGCAGTTGGGTACTGGCTTTTATATTTTGTACTTACTACTATTGGGGCAAAGGCCTGTATCCGCGATTTAAACGCAGCCTTGATACTTATCGGTGCAGGATTTTGTGTAATTATTTTACACGGCTTAATTCTTCTCGTGGCAGCAAAGATTGTGCGCGCACCTATGTTTTTGGTGGCTACTGCCAGCCAGGCGAATATAGGGGGGCCGGCATCAGCTCCGGTTGTGGCAGCGGTGTATCAGCCGAGCCTGGCATGTGTAGGGATTTTAATGGCGGTTCTGGGCAATATTCTTGGAACATACACAGGCATTATTACAGGGTATATCTGTAAATTCATTGCGAAAGTTTAAAATGCGTAAGTTACTGATTATTATAATTGGTTTATTTATTTTGGTTTCTCTTTTTAGAGGGCAACCCTTTCATTACTGTGCACCTACTGTTTTGCCATATGTGTCTACAGAAATGAAGATTCCGGGTTTTTGGGTAAGTCGGTTAAACGAGCCGGATAAAGTGATTATGGATTTAAGCCAAATCCAGCTCTTTAACCAGAGAATGGTTAAGGAAAATATGTGCACTGATATTGCGAGTTTTTCTAAAGAGTATAGCGGACAAGAATTGAGAGCTTCATTAAAGAATGAATTCAAAGAAATTTCTTCTGCCGGGTATTTTTTAGAGAATGGTAAGAGGCCAGCTAAAAAGTTTTTTAAAAGTATTTTAAAGAATATTAATCTTGAGAACATTCCGGATCAGATTCAGGTTAGGTTTGCTTTTGTCCTCAGGAATACTGATCAGCGGATATTGCCGGTTAAGGAAATACTCACCCAAAAGCCTCGGGATATAGATTTTGATGAACTGCAGAATAATGCTCTTGATATGAATACCCCGGTTGCTGTTTTGACAGAGAGTAAGGATCGTCTTTGGAGTTACATAGTGGGGCCTGCAAGCTCAGGATGGGTTTTAACCGAGAATCTTGCCATATGCAGCCAGGATGAAATGAAAGTGATGCCTGGCAATGATTTTGTTGTGGTGACTGAAGCCAAATCAGATGTTTATCTGGATAAAGAAAGAAGTATGTTTTATGGCTTTGCCAGGATGGGTGTGCGCTTTGAGGTCAAAGATTTTGCGCAAGATATTGCTGAAGTTGTTTTGCCAACACGGGATAGTGATGGTAAAATACGAATTGTTTCTGGTTACATAAGAGCTAAAGATTTGCATCTAGGGTATCTGCCTTACACGCAGCGTGTTATTATTGAACAGGCTTTTGAATTGCTCAATACTCCCTATGGCTGGGGCGGGGCAAACGGTGAGCAGGATTGTTCGCAATTCCTGCAGGAGATTTTCTCAACTACAGGCATTGATCTGCCGCGTAATTCCGGGAGCCAGGCTAAGGCAGGAGCATTGCTTTATGAATTTAAAAAAAGCGATAAAGCTTCTGAGCGTGAGGCAGAAGTCATTGCTTATGCAAAGCCGGGTGTTAGTCTTTTGTACATGAAGGGCCACATCATGCTCTACTTAGGCGAGGTTAATAAAAAGCCATTTGCCATCCACGATACTCGGGGATATTCCAAGAGGATCTGGTTTAAAGATGTTGGGATGCTAATCAATAAGATTACAGTTTCTGATCTAACTTTAGGAGACGGTTCGTTCAAAGGTTCTTGGCTAAGCCGGTTGCAATGTGTTAGATTGATTGGTGCAGAGAAATGATTTATTAAATAGAAATAATTAAAGCAGTATATAATATATAAGACGTGTTATGTAATTCATTCAGATATATAAGACGTGTTATGTAATTCATTCAGGCAATTGCAGATGCAAAACAATTCCCTAGATGATTATGTAAAAAATTGTTTTATAACTGATGTAGTAATACCGGGTTAGATAACATGTCTTGTGAGTTGTATGTGCGTGACGTAGTGCGTCGTGCATATTCAAACTTGTCGGAAGGAGTAAAATTATGAAAAAAGCTAGGGCGATATTTGTTACCGTAACTTGCATGATTTTATTTGTAAGCATCGTCTTATTGTATTCTTGTGCATGGGCGAAGCATCACAAGTCTAGTGATATATATGAGTCCGACGAAGCGATCTTTACCAATTCAGAAGATATTGATGCGACATACGCAGACTGGATGGCCAAGAATAATGATATTATAAAAGATTTACCAATTAATCGGATCCCATTGTTAGGCAGCCATGATGCGGGTTCTTACGGTGTGAACCGGCATAGTCACCCATGCCATGGATATTTGACTCATTCCGGACATCATATAAGCAGGATGCCGAAGTGGTCGGATGTCACAAGTGCCCGATGTCAGTCAGCTTCCATAGAAGATCAATTGCGTTATGGCGTGCGTTATCTTGATTTGCGGATTGCTTTTCAGAACAATAAATATTGGATAGAGCATATGTGGTTGTCTACACCGCTGCTTGGAGAAGATGGGGTTTTTGCAGAGATCAAAGATTTCTTGAGTAAGTATCCCCAGGAAATTGTTATTCTTAATATGAAAGAGTTATGGTCGGAAACCGGAGAGATGACAAGTCAAGAGGCAGAGGTTTATTTTCAGTTAGTTGAAAAAGAGTTTGGGGCATTGCTTGCACCAGCCGGTGACTTTGCTCAGGCAACGATTGGCAGTTTACTTGCTCAAGGAGCACAACTTATTATTATAGGAAATACCGAACGGACAGCAAGTTCATTTATTTGGCCGGTAAATAAGCTTGATGACAGGTGGATGGATACAGGGAATTCCGACAAGCTTTGCGATGAATTGAATTCTAGAGTGGTGTCAGCCTGGCGTAGCGGTGAATCCGCTGACAAATTGCGCATATTACAGGCAATGACAACCACTAAGCATAAGATACTTAAGGCCAGAGAAACAAATGTCAAGATAATGGAGAGATTAAAGACGGATTGGAAAGACGCTCCCTTGAATGTTATTCAGGTGGATGATTCCGTAAATTCAGGGCTTATGCAAGTGATAATCGAACGCTTAAAGAATTAATAGGGTATTAGATTCTTCAGCGCCCAAAAGCAGAGCGCTTCAGAATGACGAAAGGAAAACAGGGGGACGCTTCTAGGTTTTTTAGCAGGGTATTAGATTCTTCAGCGCCCAAAAGCAGGGCGCTTCAGAATGACGGAAGAAAAACAGGGAGTAATGTATATGGCTAGGTGCGCGCGTAATATTTTTTTTATATTTGCCGTTATTTTATGCGTTTGTGGTTGCAAGATATCTGCAAACATGCAACCGCTTGCCGAAGTTGTTTCTGCAGATAAGACACCTATTGCCTATGCAGTATATGGGCCGGTTACTGAACCTGCTGTAGTCTTTGTGCATGGCTGGTGCTGCGATAGCCGGTACTGGTATAACCAAATCCCGTATTTTTCAAAGAAATTCCGTGTGATTACTATTGATTTGGCTGGACATGGCAATTCTGGTTTTGGCAGAAAAATTTATACCACTGAAGCCTTTGGTCAAGATGTCGCCGCAGTATTGAATAAACTAAATGTAAAAAAGGCGATTTTAGTCGGGCATTCTATGGGTGGAGAAATTATCATGTATGCGGCCAAGATTGCACCTGAAAGGGTGATCGGGCTGGTGGGAGTAGATACTCTTGAAGATCTTGGAATGGTCTATTCGGATGAAGAAAAAAATAAGGTATATGCGCCTATTGCTGCGGATTTTGTTCCGGAAGTACAGAAGTTTGTCCGTAGCATGTTTCCTGTTAATGCTGACAAGGAATTGGTCGATACAGTTGCTTTAGATATGTCATCCGCTCCGCAGGAAGTGGCGTTGAGTTCAATGAGGGAATATTTCAAGGTATCGGACCCGGAGCTAATTAAGGGGCTGAACGTGCCGCTAAAAAGTGTCAACGCTGACCTCTGGCCGACCAATGTCGAAGGCAACAAAAAACTGTTACCGTCATATGAGATGGCGTTGATGAAAGGCCACGGGCATTTCATTATGCTGGAAGCGCCGGATGAGTTTAATGTGTTACTTGAACGAATGATTAATCGTATACTTACTGAGACGAAGTAAATGGTAAAACAGAAAACAGGGGACGCTTCTAGGTTTTTTAGGAGGGTATTAGATTCTTCAGCGCCCAAAAGCAGGGCGCTTCAGAATGACGGAAGAAAAATAGGGGGACGCTTCTAGGTTTTTTAGGAGCGGGAGTGGGGACGTCCCATGAGTTGTAAGGCGAGATCTGTAAGCAGAAAGGAGAATGTTCTATGAGCATAATTTCTTTTTTTAAAGAAATGCCTTCTTGGATAGCTTATGTGGGGACAACTGGGATTGTTCTGTTTTCGATTTATGTCGGTTTGTTGTTTGCACGTTCTCGTAGGAAACGTGAGGAAAAAGGCACAGAATTACCCATAAACACTATTGTTAGTGCGACCATGGCGCTGCTCGCGTTTATTTTGGCATTTACTTTCGGAATGACGGCCTCCCGTTTCGATACCAGGAGGGAATTAATGCTTAACGAAGTCAATGCCATTGAAACAGCTTTTTTGCGAGCAGGTTTGATTCCCGAGTCTCACCGTTCGATAGTTCGTTCGCTTCTTAGGCAGTATGTTAATATTCGGGTTGATGTTATGAAGGATCCGAAAAAGATCACGCAAGTAATCGATCAATCAGAAAAGCTGCAGAGTATGATTTGGTCTCATGCAGAAGCTCTTGCGCAAGCAGACCTTAAGAACCCGGACATTGTTTCGCTATTTATCGATTCAATAAACCAGATGATTGATTTGCACACTAAGCGCGTGACGGTGGCCTTTATCACTCGTCTGCCGGCGGTCATGTGGGCAACTCTTTTTATTTTGACGATCCTCTCAATGTTTGAAGTTGGGTATCTTTTTGGCATAGTCGGTAAGGCAAATTGGCCTCTTATCCTTGTACTGGCTATTTCTTTTTCATCAGTCATCATGATTATTGCAGATTTGGATGGCAGTACCGGAATGATTAAAGTTAATGTTAAACCAATGATTGATCTGCAGCATAGAATTAGCGCAGGATGAGTATAAAGACTCTACATTTAAGTTTCTAATGCAACAATTCTCTGAATCATTTGCTATCTTAGTTTACCTCGCATCCATTTTTATTTCTAGTCACCCATTTTTGTGTTAAAATACTAAATCAAGAAGAAGCATTATCAAGAGATTACTAATATTTGGCCAACCAAATGTCAGGGGAAATTTTACAATACTAGAATTTATAATGGGTCCCAAAAGGGACTAAATGGGG
>Ga0172375_10011742_pt1 | contig 11086 bp, 6 predicted proteins | sample LakKiv1m_FD_114537 | JGI IMG/M metagenome (GOLD analysis project Ga0172375, IMG submission 114537) | Freshwater microbial communities from Kabuno Bay, South-Kivu, Congo - kab_092012_11.1m | ecosystem: Environmental > Aquatic > Freshwater > Lake | place: Democratic Republic of the Congo... | reverse complement strand
GTCCGCCCAGAGGTACCATTTCTCCTTGGGCATTGCGGGCATACAGGCTTCTGATGTCCTCTGGCTGCAAACGGTAGTCAGCGTCTGCCTGGAGGTAAACCTGGAACACCTGGTTGAACTTATTGAAAAGATTTACAAAAGAGGAGCCGAGGTAGGATTGTAGGGTGTTAAAAACATTGAGAAGGGGGACATTCAGGGATTCCACCTTGGTACGGTCGATATCCAGGAAGAGTTGGGGACTGCGGGCGCTGAAGGTCGTGCTCAGGTGTGCCAGAGCGGGCTGACTACTGGCATTACTGATGATCTCCTCGGTGGTCTTTTGCAGTTCGGCCAGGCCCAGGTCGGCCCGGTCCTCGATCATGATCTGGAACCCGCCGGATTGCCCCAGGCCGCGGATGGGCGGCGGCACTGCCACAAAGACAATGGCCTCTTGGATGGCGGCCAGTTTGGGCCGGAGATCGGCGAGGATATTGTCCTGGCTCAGCTCCGCGCCGCGCTCATCCCAGGGCTTATAGACGATGAAAATGGTGTTGATGTTGGAGACATTGGCGGAGTCGAGGATGGAAAAACCGCCAATGGTCACCCAGGCCAGCAATCCCTTCTCCTGTTTGAGAATGTCGCTGATTTTGTTGGAGACGGCCGTGGCCCGTGTTTGGGAGGCCCCATCAGGCAACTTGGTGACGATCATGGCATAGCCCTGGTCGTCAGTGGGCAGAAAGCCGGTGGGGTGGTAGATAAACCTGAGGCCGCCCACGGTGATAATGGCCAGAAAGACGAGGAACATGAGGTTGGGGGCCAGTACCATGCGGCGCACCAGGCCGATATAGGCCTCCTCCATGAATTTGTACACCCGGTTGAAACCGCGATAGAACCAGTTGGGCTTCTTCTCTACGTGGGGGCGCAGCCACAAGGCACACTGCGCCGGTTTTAAGGTCAGGGCGTTGATGGCGCTGATGAGGGCGGTGGAGGCGATCACCAGGGCGAATTGCCGGAAGAGCTGGCCGGTGATGCCGGGGAGAAACGCGGCTGGCAGAAAGACTGCGGTGAGGACCGCGGTAATGCCCATGACCGGCCCGGTCATCTCCTCCATGGCTTTAATGGTCGCCTCTTTGGGCGGCTGGCCCTGCTCGATGTGGTAGGAGGCGTTTTCCACGATGACGATGGCGTCGTCCACCACGATGCCGATGGAGAGGATCAGGGCAAACAGGGTCATCAAGTTGATGCCGAAGCCCAGCATCATCATAGCCGCAAACGCGCCGATGATGGTCACCGGCACGGTGGTGGCGGGCACCAGGGTCGCCCGCCAATTCTGCAAAAACACCAAAATGACGATGAGCACCAAGACGCCGGCTTCGAACAGAGTTGTATAAACGTCCTTAATGGTCTGTTCCACGAATTTCGTGGTGTCGTAATGCGCTGAGTAGGTCAGGCCGGGAGGAAAATCCTTGTTCATCTCGGCCATGGCCTGGCGCACCTTGGTGGCGACATCCAGGGCATTGGCGCCGGGGAGGGTGAAGACTATGATCTGGGTGGCCCGGTGGCCGCTCATTCCGGCAAAATTGCTGTAGGTCTGCTGGCTCAACTCCACCCGGGCCACGTCCCGGATGCGGACGATTTGGGCGGACTCGGTCCTCTGGCTCTTAATAATGATGTCCTGGAACTGTTCCGCATCGGACAGACGGCCCAGGGCATTGACGGTAAATTGGAAGGCTTGGCCTTCAGGCACCGGGGGCCCGCCCAGTTGCCCTGCAACCACCTGTAAATTCTGGCCCTGGATGGCATTGGCCACGTCTTGCGTGGTGATGCTGTAATCATGCAGTTTGTTGGGATCCAGCCAGACCCGCATGCTGTATGGGCCCGCACCGCGGGCATAGACCTGGCCGACCCCGGGCAGCCGGGCCAAAGGGTTTACCAGATTGATGACCGCGTAGTTGGAGAGGAAGACTTCGTCGAACTTGTCTTCTTCCGAATAGAGGCTGACCACCATCAGGATATCGGTGGAGACTTTCTTGACCGTGACCCCCTGCTTCTGCACCGCATCGGGAAGCTGCGCATTGGCGCTGGCTGTCAGATTCTGCACCAGGGCCACCGAGGTATTGAGGTTGGTGCCCACGTCAAAGGTGACGGTTAAGGTGTAACTGCCGTCACTGCCACTGGTGGAAGACATATATATGGAGCCTTCCACCCCGTTGACTGCCTGTTCAATGGGAACGCCCACCGTCGCGGCCACCACCTCGGCGCTGGCGCCGGGATAGCGTGTGGTCACCTGGATGGTGGGCGGCACGATCTGGGGATATTGGGACACCGGCAACAGGTAGAAACAGACCAGGCCGATAATGATGGTGACAATGGCGATGACATTGGCAAAGATCGGCCGTTCGATAAAGAACTTGGAAATCATGAACGGGCCTTTCTTTTCCCGGCATTCTTGGAGGAAGTCTTCTCTTTGGCCGGCTGCGCTTTTGGGGCCTCTTTCTCCGGGGTGACCGGGCGTCCGGGAATGGCTTTGAGGAAGCCTTCCACCACCACCCATTCGCCTTCCCGGAGGCCTTCTTCAATAACCCGGGAGCCGTCCACCTCCGAGCCGGTGGTGACGCTGCGGCGTTCCACTAGGTTTTTCTCATTAACCACCAGGACATAAGAGCCTTGCTGGTCAAAGCCGATGGCCTGCACGGGCACCACCAGGGCCGCCTTCTTCTCTCCCACCGGCACCCGCACCCGGGCAAACAATCCGGGTATGACCTTACCTTCCTTATTGGGGGCAATCCCCCGGAGAAGCAGGGTGCCGGTGGTGGGGGTGACGCTGATGGCGGCAAAATCCAGGCGTCCTTCATGGGGATAACCTTTTTCCTCGGCCAGGCCGAAAGAGAGCGGCCATTTATGTTTGCTGGCTTCCTCCGGGGCAAGATGGGATCCGCCCATGAGGCGCAGGAGATCCCGTTCATTGATGGTGAAGTAGATATAGATGGGGGAGATCTGGTTGACTTCGGACAGAACCGTGCTTTCTCCCGAACCCACCAGATTGCCGGGGTCCCGCAAGCGCCGGTCGATGCGGCCGTCGAAGGGCGAGGTGACCCGGGTATAGTCCAAATTGAGCTGGGCCAGGTCCCGCTGCGCCTCTGCGGCCAAGAGCGCGGCCTTGGCGGCGTCCCGTTCATAATGCCATTGATCCACGTCCACTTGGGACGCGGCCTTTTCCTTGAGCAGCTTGGAATACCTGGTGAATTCCGTTTGCGCGTGAAACAGGCGGGCTTTTTGAGTCAGGATGTCCGCTCTGGCCTTTTGCAGGTTGGCCTGGTAGGTGTTTTGCTGGATCAGGAACAACAACTGGCCTTTTTTCACCCGGGCGCCATCCTGGAAAAGGACTTTTTCCAGGTAGCCCTCGACCCGGGCCCGAAGCTGCACGGTGTTGATGGCCTGGGTGTTGCCGGTTAATTCCAGGTACTCCGTGACCGGCCGTTTCAGGGGTTGGCGCACCGTCACCTTAGGGGGAGGCGGCGGCGTGTACGCGGCTTTTTCACCGCAGGCCGCCACGACCAGAAAAAACACGGGAATCAAGCCCCACGTCAGGCGCCGGTAACCGGAAAACAGCGAGAATTTCTCTTGGCTCATGAGTGAAAGCTCCAGTGAAGTCGCATTGGGAGACGGCGATGGCGGTAGAGGTCAGGGTGGTGGAGCAGGCGCTTACGCCCGCTCAGGAACAGCCGGGCGCGGCTGTTCCCATATTCCCTGCCTTCCCACATTTCTAACTCAGACCAAGTTGCCGTCAAAGATATTTTTTGCAGGGGCGGACCCGCGTATCCGCCCTCGGGTGGGCGCACACATGGGTGCGCCCCTACAACTCAATCTTGTTTGAGAGGGGGGGCCGGGGCCTCCGGACCCTTCTCCCTCTGACCGTCCCCCGCTTCGAAGAGGGCATAATGCACGGGAGCAAGCAGCCCCCCCCAATTCGTGCGTTTGGCCATCTCCGCCCGCACCGGCTCCGGGATAAAATCCTTGCCTTCCCGGAGTTGCCAGCCGCCGCCCAGGGCCCGGTAGACCCCCACCAGATTGCGGGAGATGTCCCCCAGGGTGACGGCCAGGCTGTCCTGTTCGTTCAACAGGGCCTGTTGCGCGGTGAGCACGGTGGTGAAGTCGGTGATGCCTTCCCGGTATTGGAGGACCGAGAGGTCCAAAGAACGCCGGGCCGCGGCCGTGCTCTCTCCCAAAGACCTGGCCCGCACCTGGGAGCGCAGGAAGGCCGTGAGGGAGTCCTCCACCTCCTGCTGGGCTTTGAGAACCGCATTCTGATAGCCGATGAGCAGTTCCTGGAAGCGGGCGTCCTGCACCCGCACCTGGTTGGTGAGCCGCCCATAGTTCAGGAGATTCCATTGGAACGACGGCCCGGCCTGGGCATTGCGGCTGTCCCACCGGAACATCTGCCCCAGTTTGAACCTCGCCACGTCGCTGGCCTGGAAACTGAAGGTGCCGCTCAGGCTGAAGGCCGGGAAGAAATCGGCTTTGGCCACGCCGATATTGGCGCACTGGGCCGCGGCCTGGGCTTCAGCACTGCGGATATCCGGGCGCCGGCGCAGCAGGTCCGCGGGGATGCCCACCGCCACCTGGGGCGGGGGCGCGGGAATACCCCCCGGGCCTTGCAGCAGATCGGCCAGCTGGTTCGGCGGCATCCCCAGCAGGACGCTCAGGGCGTTCTTGGCCTGGCGGAGTTGGATTTCCAGGGTGGGGATGGTCGCCTCCGTGTTGAACAACTGGGTCTTGGCCTGCTCCACGTCCCGCTGGGTGGTGGTGCCGCCCCGGAATTTCGCCTCCGCGATCTTCAGGCTCTCCCTTTGCGTTTCGACGTTTTGCCGGGCGATTTCCAGGCGTTTTTCCAGGGTGCGGATGAGGATATAGGAGGTGGCCACGTCGCCGGTGAGGCTCACCAGGGTGGCGTCGTAATCGGCCACCGCGGCCACCAGGCTGGCATCCGCGGATTCGATGGCCCGGCGGAACTTCCCCCAAAAATCCAGCTCCCAACTGGCTGCCAGGCCGACCTCGGATTGAAAATATCTTAAGTTTTGGCTGAACACCGCCTGGGGGGCATGTTCGCTGACACGGAATTTCTCCAGGGAACCGTAGGCCTGCTGGGTTTGGGGAAACCATTCGCCCACGGCGATGCCCAACTGGGCCCGGGCTTCCAGGACCCGGACCCCGGCGATGCGCAGGTTCAGATTTTCCCGGTAGGCGGTGTTGATAAGCCGGTCCAGGGCGGGATCATCGAAGGCCCGCCACCAGTCACGGTGCCCGGTGGATTCGTTTTTTACCTGCCGGTCGCCGGCGTCCTGCCAGTCCTTGGCCACCGGGACCGTGGGCCGGGCAAAGTCCGGCCCCACCTTGAAACACCCGGTGATTAAGAGAAATGAAATCAAAATGCACATGAGTTTAAGGTGGCTCATAAGGCCTCCGCTTTCCGTGCTCACCTTACTTCTCTTCCTGCTTTAATGCAACATGGATTCCATTGCTGACGGGCGCCAGGGAACAAACACCGGCTTAAATTTCGCTCGTCCGCGCCCTAAAAGCTGTGTCGATAGAATAATATCTATTTGGCCGCGATTTGGTATAATAAACACAAGAACACATTCAGGCAACACTTTGGGAAAAATCGAAGTGCTTAGAGATTCAACCTCCAAATCCGGATCAAAACTTTGTAAAGGCCAGCGCAAACAGCCGAGCCGGCCTGCGGCCCCCGCGGTTGAGCTCCCGCCCCAGAACACCATCATCCTGGATAGCATCGCGGACGGTGTGTTTACGGTGGACTCCGAGTGGCGCATCACCTTTTTTAACCGCGCGGCCCAGGAGATTACCGGCATCCCCGCGGCCGCGGCCCTGGGCCGTCCCTGCTGTGATATCTTTCGGGCCAGCCTCTGCGAGTCCACCTGCATTTTGGGGCACACCATGGAGACGGGGGAGTCGGTGGTCAACCGGCTGGTCAAAATCCGCCGGGCCGACGGCAAGGAACTGCCCATCAGCGTCAGCACCGCGCTGTTGAAAGATGACCAGGGGGAGATCATCGGCGGGGTGGAGACCTTCCGGGATTTGAGCCTGGTGGAGGAGTTGCGCCGGGAAATCCGGCGCCAGTACCGCCTGGGGGATATCATTTCCAAGTCGCCCCATATGCAAAAGATTTTCGATCTCCTGCCCCAAATCGCCCGCACCGACAGCACCGTGTTGATTCAGGGCGAAAGCGGCACCGGCAAGGAGTTGATCGCCCGGGCCTTGCATAATCTGAGCCTCCGCTGCCGGGGCCCTTTCGTGGCCGTGAACTGCGGCGCCCTGCCCGACACCTTGCTGGAATCCGAACTTTTCGGCCACACTGCGGGCGCGTTTACCGATGCCCGGCGGGACCGCCAGGGCCGCTTCGCGGCCGCGGAAGGGGGCACCTTATTTCTGGACGAATGCGGCGATATCTCCCCGGCGTTGCAAGCCCGGCTGCTCCGGGTCCTGGAGGAGCGGGCCTACACACCCCTGGGATCGTCCAAGAGCATCAAGGCCGACGTCCGCATCGTCACCGCCACTAATAAAGACCTGGTCCAATTGGTGGCCGACGGCGTTTTTCGCAAGGACCTCTTCTACCGGATCAACGTGGTGAAGCTCAAACTGCCCCTGCTGGCGGAACGCAAGGAAGACATCCCCCTTTTGGCCGAACACTATATCGACCGGTTCAACAAGTTGCAGAACAAGAGGATACACGGGTTGAGCCACGAGACCATGGCCATTTTCATGCGCCATGACTGGCCGGGCAACATCCGGGAACTGGAAAACGCCATCGAACACGCTTTCATCCTTTGCCCCCAGGGGGAAATCCTGCCCGAACATCTGCCGGACCACCTGCAGCGGGAGAACCACCTGGGGCCGGCCAGCAGCGGCCTGACCCTGAAGGAGCAGGAGAAACGGGTGCTTTGGGAGACCCTGGAACGCCACCAATGGCGCCGTCTGGCCACGGCCCGGGAACTGGGTATTGACAAGAACACGCTGCGCCGGAAAATCAAGCGTCTCGGTTTGGTACCCCCGGTCGCCGCTGACCCGGCGGAATGACCATTCGGGGCCTCTGCGAAAGTCCTTCATCTGTCATTCTGAACGGAGTGAAGCGGAGTGAAGAAGCTATCATTTTCTGGTACCTACGAGATCCTTCGGTCGCTCCGCTCCCTCAGAATGACAAGTAAGAGGATTTTCTTTGAGGTCCCTATTCTGGTAAGTTCTCCATTAATCACGGAACAATGTGATGTTAGATAGCCAAAATTTTGGGTCCATTATGTTCCCAAAACCCCTCCGACAAAATTTTCCCAATAAATTAATTCCTGTAAAAATAATAAGTTAAGGCAATTCATTTCCCTGGCACGATCATTGATGATCACAAAAAGAGGGACCGGTCCGCGCTGGGCGGCCGCGGTGACAGACTCCACGGAGGTATGCCAAGCAGTAAAGAGAGGCAGTGAGATGCTGGAAAAGAACCGCATAGACGCAGGGGACGATTGCTGCTGGAGGGCGGCTTCCATGAAAGGCGAATGCAAACATTGCGGCCATTGGCTGGTTGCCTCCTATTACGATCCCATGCCTTTTCCCCATCTGAAGCGGAGCTGTTACAAGTGCGGGGCGGTTTGGGAAGAAAATGCCAAAGACTTGCTGCACACCTTGCAGGTGGAGCCACCGGCCGGTATGCATCAAGGCCATTACCTGATAAAATAAATTAAAAGAAATCAGGTTCCGAAGCCGACATTGGCTGATACAGAAATGTCGCGACCGTAGTTTTCTGCATCCTTCCCCAAAATTCTTGAAGGCTGGAATGGGCCTGCCCCCGGGCGGTAACTTGCCTGGAGGCGGCAGCCTGCTTATCTTATCCCGTAGGCATGTAGGGGCGCACCCAGGTGTGCGCCCGGGCGTACGTTAGGACGGACGTGGGCGGAAACTGGGGTCCGCCCCTATGATAGTAATGAGGGAACAAATAATGGAGGCGAAGGTGTCGATGTCCTCTCCAACTCTCAATATTAATGGCCGGGAAATAGAGTTTGAATCCGGCCGGACGATCCTCGAAGTGGCCCGGGGCGCGGGGATCGAGGTGCCCACTCTTTGCCATTATAAAGACCTGACCCCCACCGGGGCCTGCCGGGTCTGCCTGGTGGAGGTGCAGGGCGCCCGGACCTTGCTGCCCGCGTGCGCCACGCCCGCGGCCCCGGGAATGGTGGTGCAGACGGACTCGGAGCGCGTGGCCGCGGCTCGCCACAGCGTCATTGAACTGCTCCTGGCCTCCGGCAGGCACAACTGCCTGATCTGCGAGGCCAACGGCGCGTGCGAACTCCAGGCCCTGGCCTACCGCTACCAGGTGGCGCCCCCGGCCTTCGCCAAACCCCCGGACACCACGTATTATTACGAAGACAACAACAGCATGATCGTCCGGGATAACTCCAAGTGCATTATGTGCGGCCGTTGCGTGCGGGCCTGTACTGAACGCCAGGTCAACCTGGCCATTGAGATCGGCTACCGGGGGGCCGAGAGCACCATCGTGGCCCAGGGCGATCTGCCCTACATCGACTCGGAGTGTGTCTTTTGCGGGGAGTGCGTCCAGGCCTGCCCCACCGCCGCCATCCTGGACAAACAGGCCATGCATCAGGGCCGGCCCTGGGAATTGCAGCAGGTCCGCTCCACCTGCCCTTACTGCGGGGTGGGCTGCCAGATCGACATCCATGTCAAGGACGGCCGCATTATCAAGGTCACCGGCGCCGACGCGGCGCCCAATGCAGGCCGGCTCTGCGTCAAGGGGCGCTTCGGCTGGCCCTTTGTCCACCATCCCGACCGCCTCCAGACCCCGTTGATTAAAGAAAACGGCGCCTTTCGGGAAGCCACCTGGAATGAGGCCCTGAACCTGGTGGCCACGCGTCTTGACGAGATTAAAGAAAAATACGGCCCGGAGAAGATCGGCGGTTTTTGTTCCGCCCGGGTTACCAATGAAGAAAATTACCTGATGCAGAAGTTCATGCGCGCGGTCATCGGCACCAATCATGTAGACCACTGCGCCCGCCTCTGACACAGCTCCACGGTGGCCGGTCTGGCCGCATCTTTCGGGTCCGGGGCGATGACCAATTCCATCGGCGAATTGGAGGAAGCCGACTGCATCCTGGTCACCGGCTCCAACACTTCGGAAACCCATCCGGTGATCGCCACCCGCATCAAACGGGCGGCGCGCCTCAAAGGCAAAAAATTGATCGTCATCGACCCCCGGCGCCTGCGGCTCACGCGTTACGCCGACGTCTGGCTGCGCCAGCGCCCGGGCTCGGACATCGCGGTGATCAACGGTTTGATGCACGTCATTATCCGGGAGAATCTCCACGACCAGCCGTATATCGCGGCGCGCACGGAGAACTTTGTGGCGCTGCAAGAGACGGTGGCCCGGTACACCCCCGAATATGTGGAAAAGATTAGCGGGGTGCCGGCTGCCGACCTGGAGCGGGCCGCCCGCGTCTATGCCGCGGCCCCCAGGGCGGCCATCGTTTACGCCATGGGGATCACCCAGCACATCACCGGCACGGACAACGTGAAATCCCTGGCGAACCTGGCCATGCTCTGCGGCAACGTGGGCCTCCGGGGCGGCGGCCTCAACCCTTTAAGGGGCCAGAACAATGTCCAGGGCGCCTGCGACATGGGCGGCCTGCCCAACGTCTATTCCGGTTACCGGCCGGTAACCGAACCGGCCAACCGCTGGCGCATGGAGACGGTTTGGGAGGTGCGGGACTTGCCGGATTGGAACGGCATGACCATGACGGAGATGCTGCCCGCCGTCTCCCAGGGGCAAATCAAGGCCCTGTATATTATCGGCGAGAACCCGGTAATTTCCGAGGCCGATGCCAGCCATGCCACCAGCCCCCTGGAGCAACTGGAATTTCTGGTGGTCCAGGACATTTTTCTCACCGAGACCGGCCGGCTGGCTGATGTGGTGCTGCCCGCGGCGTCTTTTGCGGAAAAGGACGGCACTTTCACCAACACGGAACGCCGGGTGGCCCGGGTGCGCCAGGCGATTCCGCCGGTGGGCGATTCCCGGCCCGACTGGTGGATCCTCTGCGAGCTCTCCCGGCGTCTGGGCTACGCCAAGTGTTTTGCGGGTCCGGAGGAAGTCTTCGAAGAAATCCGGGAGGTAACCCCGTCTTATACCGGCATCACCTACCAGCGCCTGGATACCGAGGGCGGCCTGCAATGGCCCTGCCCCCACCCGGACCATCCCGGCACCCTTTACCTGCATAAGGACCGGTTCGCCGGGGGCAAGGGCAAATTTTTCGCCATTGAGCACCGGGAGCCCTCGGAACTGCCGGACGCACAGTATCCCCTGATCCTGACCACCGGGCGGGTGCTCTACCAGTACCACACGGGCACCATGAGCCGCCGGGCCCCGGGGCTGGTGGAAAAGGCCCCGGAGTGCCGGGTGGAGATCGCGGTCAAAGACGCCCTGGATTACGGCATTCAGGAAAAGGACATGGTGCAGGTGCAGAGCCGGCGGGGACGCATCACCGCCCGGGCCCTGGTGTCCACCAAGGCCATTCCCGGGACCATCTTCATCCCCTTTCACTATTACGAAGCCGCGGTGAACAAACTGACCATCGCCGCCTTGGATCCGGTGGCCAAGATTCCAGAGTACAAGGTCTGCGCGGTGAAGATTGCAAAGGCGGAAGATTGATCTATCTTTGCGCCTTTGCGTCTTGGCGTGAGCTTTCTTTTTTGTGGAGAATGAGAAATGCCCCAAATAGGCCCGTGTGAAAGCGTTCCCAGCGCGCAAATGCGGCAGGAAATCTGTGACCAGATCCAGGCCATCACTGCCAGCCACCGGGGAAACCCCGGGGCGCTGCTGCCGGCCTTGCAGGAGGCCCAGAGAATCCTGGGCTACATCCCCAGGGAGATGCAGGCGGTCATCGCCGCGGACCTCAACGTCCCCGGCTGTCAGGTCTTCGGGGCCATGAGCTTCTATTCCCTGTTCGCCTGGCAGCCCAAAGGCAGGTACATGGTCCGGGTCTGCCAGTCTCCCCCCTGCCACATCCACCGCGGGGAGAATATTCTTCAGGCC
>Ga0172375_10011741_pt1 | contig 11087 bp, 11 predicted proteins | sample LakKiv1m_FD_114537 | JGI IMG/M metagenome (GOLD analysis project Ga0172375, IMG submission 114537) | Freshwater microbial communities from Kabuno Bay, South-Kivu, Congo - kab_092012_11.1m | ecosystem: Environmental > Aquatic > Freshwater > Lake | place: Democratic Republic of the Congo... | reverse complement strand
CTTCCTGCGGGAGTTGCCTTAATTTCATCAGCATCAGTTCCATAGCCGCCATCAAGGCTGCGGGGATCTATACGGTGATGCGGACTTTTGACGGCAGTGAGTATATCGACCCGAAGACGATGTCGGAATGGGAAGCCCGTTTGCCTGGTAACCATTTTATACGAATCAACCGCTCGGTGATCATCAATTTCGACGCCATTGAAAAAACGGAACAAAGGTCCGTGAATCTGGTACTGATCCATGTCAAGGGAATAGCCGAACCTTTCCGGATCAGCCGGATCTACTATAAAAAAATCAGGAATAAATTCAGCTGATCTTCCCCATGTCCTTCAGCCCGCAAACTCAGGGATCTGGATTCTTTTACCTAATTTCTTCTTCCACCCATCATGGCGATGAAGTAGAGAAGCGAGGCCAGGGACGAAAGGGCGGCGACCACATAGGTATAGGCAGCCCACTTGAGCGCATCCTGCGCCTTCTCATGAGTGTTCCCGGCCGTGATCCCGGTGCCCTCCAGCCAGGACAGCGCACGGCGGCTGGCATCGATCTCGACGGGAAGGGTGACGAACGCGATCAGGGTCATGACCCCGTAACAGGCGACGATGATCACCAATGCCGTGTCAAGCCCCAGCAATCCTTTCACCGCAAAAACCCCGAGGAACATGGCGATGAAAATGGCATTGAGTATCCTGGCGCTGAGGTTCTGGATAGGCACCAGCCGGGAACGCAGGTTCAGCCAGGCATAATTGCCGGCATGCTGGACGGCATGACCGCACTCATGCGCGGCCACCGCAGCGGCCGAGATGTTTCGGCCGTTGTAAACGTTGGGACTCAGGTTGACGGTACGGGTAAGGGGGTTATAATGATCAGACAGCTGTCCGGGCACCGAAACAACCTGAACATCCGATACTCCGTTTTCGCGCAGCATTTTTTCCGCAACCTCCCTCCCGCTCAGATTATTGCCAAGAGCGATCTTCGAATAGCGTGCAAACTTGCTTTTCAACACTCCGCCCACTATGAGGCTCAGCAACATGAAAGCGCCGAAAATGATCCAATATCCTGTCATGTGTTTATCTCCTCTGTAAATATGCTGCAAAGTTATTGATCCGGATGATTCCCGCAAAGAAGCTCACCCTCCGCTTAAATATCGTAACTTCACGGGTAGGAAACATAACCGGTTGAATGCAAACCGCATGCGGTAATAAAACACAAACAAACCAGCTAAGATGAAAACGAAAAACCTGTTAATCGGATTAGCGCTGATAGTGTGCCTGCCCGGCCTGAACGCCACGGCACAGGACACAATCGTCAAACAGACCATCAGCGATTACAACTGGCATTCCATCAATGATGTGCTGTATAAACAATCCGGCTTCTTCCCTTCACGGGATTACGAACGGTCAACTGTGGGTTCCCGGGGGATTCCCGAAGGATGGAACAACAATCACCTTCTCCTGCTGGTTGACGGTATACCTTTCAATACCGGCTTGTACGGCACAGCCATCACTGCTGAATTCACCCCGTTGGCATTTACTAAAAGCCTGGAAATCACAAAGGGTCCCGGAACAGCCCTGTACGGCAACTACGCGATCAACGGTTCCGTAAACCTGACCACTGTTTCGGCCGGCGATTATTCGAAAAACAAGGTTTTTGCAAGGATGAACGTCGGCGAGCGCAATACCATGTTCCACGACTTCCTGGTGACATACCGGACAAAACCCCTGGATATTACCACCTCACTCAGTTTTGCCACCAATAAAGGTGACCATTATCTCTCCTATGACGGATCGGGCGAGCTGGATCCGGTCACCGGGACTCTCATCAAGCTCTACCCTGATTTCAAGAGATCAGGCGGTTACTTTTTTCTCAAACTGGAAGGAAAGGAACAGATCGAAGGATTGTCGTTGCAGGTGCACTCCCAGGTTTCGACTACCGAAACCGGGCATGGCTGGCTTTGGAACATCCCGGATCAGAATGAAGAAATCAGGGACAATTACAACAGCCTGGTGCTGAAATACCAGAAGGATATCCTGCCCTTCCTGAACACCGAGCTGGCAGTCAAGTATACCCTGAGCTTTCTCGACTGGGATATGTGGTATTACCGCTCCGGCGCCCTCAATAATCTGTATCCCAACGGCGTGAATGAAGTCTTGAAAACCTCGTTCAACAACCTGTTCGGCCGGCTTAAGTTTACATTCAAATTACCCAGGAACAGTGTATTTGTGGTAGCAACTGAACCCGGCCTTTTCCTCTATTCCGGCGACAAGCAGCACTATTCCAACATCGACCTGGCGGATGCCGGGGGCAGCCAGCCCGGATCAACCGAAACCGTTCCGCTGGGATCGTACCTGCAGTTGATCGAAGACAGGCCCGTCCAGAATATCGGAAGCTACGCCCATTTCTCATCCGGCAGACTGCTAGGCAGGTTCATTCAAATTACGGCTGGATTAAGGTATGATAATCAGTTCTTTAACTATGTTGATCCCGGCAATGCCGATCAACCCGCGATATCAAAATACTATGGTGAATTTTCACCCCGGCTGGCCATCGCCATTAATCCTACTGAAAAACTTTCGTTCAGGCTTACAGGGGCCAAAGGCTACAGAGCACCCGTGCCGACCGAGTTATTTGGGTACAATACCTGGGCGATCGCGTCCAACATCGACCAGATCCAGCCCGAAAGGATAAAAAATGCAGAATTGACCGGTGATTACGCGGCCGGGAAATACTTCAGGATCCGGGCGAACCTGTTTTATACCCTGGCCGAAGGTCTCGTCGGTTACAGCCTCTCAAACAATAACCTGAGCACGAACCTGTATGATCTCACGAACGCGGGGATCGAGGGCGCAGTGCTATTCAGGAAAGGGAATACTTCCGCCTTTGCCAACGTGTCCTATGTCAAGCGGGTTGATGAAAAAATATATGAAAGCGAACTTCAGTACGTTTCATTGCATGCAGATCAACTGACCTGGGCGCCCGCATGGACGGCCAACCTGGGTTTCACGCAGTATTTTGAGGCATTTAAATTCTCCCTGCAAGGGCATTACCAGGACAAGGTCCTTCGTCGCGACAAGGATTTCTATTCAGCAGGTGAGCTGGCTGGATTCAATATGAGCGAGCAACCCCGTCCAACCGAAGTGAAGCCCTGGATTTCACTCGATGCTCAATTTACCTTCACCTATAAAAATCTGGAGTTTGGCATCTGCGGAACCAATATCCTGGATTCGGACAACTACCTGGTCAAAAACATGAAATATCCGTTTGACTACAAAATGGAAGGCAGGAGGATTTCGCTGGTGCTGAATATCGAACTTTAATTTGTCCGCTAGGTATAGATGTCTTTCCTTCTGTAAATCGCATAGGTCAATAAAACCAGAACGATTGATACTCCCAGCGGTATGAGCAGCCGCCATGCCTCGAGCGTGTAATTCAGTTGAGTCACATTCAGGTTGATGTATTTGAAAGGGGTCAGGTAAAGCAGAAAGTCCGCTTTACCATAGACTTTCAGGATCATGTCAAACAAATAGGATCCGGCGACGATGCCGATGCCAATCCCGATACTTGCGCGTCCTCTTTTGACCAGGACGCTCAGGAACAGTCCCAGGGCTCCGAAAAACAGGCAGACAGCCAGCCCGTACAGGTGAAGGAAAGTCAGGGTTGCCACGTTGAAGGTGTCTTCCGACACGAGGGAGCAGCAGATCAGGCCGGTCACGTATGCCAGGATATTAATACCGAAAATGAAAATCAATAACACGGTCAGTTTGGAGCTAAGTACCTGATTCCTGGAGACCGGGCGCGTAAGCAGGAATTCCGCCGTTTTATGATACTCTTCCTTCGAGAGGATTTTTAAACCCCAGGCTATGGAAAAACCTCCTGCGATCAGGGGGATGTAAAACACGAAATAGGTGGAGTAGAAGCCCAGCACGCTTTTCCATGCTTCAATGTCAAAATTCAACGCTTTCATGAAGCCTTTGCCCAACGAGTCGAACACGCCGATCATCTGATCCATTTCGGCTCCCATCGTGGACTTGATCGAGAGGGTCATGATTATATAAGCCATCACGATGGAAGTACCGATCAGAAGGCCGGTCCAGCCCCGTTTGAGTTCCTTTAAGAATAATACGGTTTTCACAGGGCAGCCTCCATTTTATTGATATCCCGGTAATAATGCATGAAAACCTCTTCCAGGTCGGGTTCGGTGATGGTCATCTTATCGAGCGGCAACCCGGCCAGTTCGGCAACGAGCTTCTGAATCTCTCCGTTGAAAAGGAAAGAGCAGCTTTTATCCTGGGAAGCCCATTCAATAATACCGGGAGTTGAGAGTTTCAATTCAGGAAGATCCCTTTTGAAACGGATCTCCACCCGGTTCAGCATCTTTTTCTTCAGATCGGCAACATCTGCTTCATCCACCAGTCTCCCCTCCTTGATGATCGCCACGCGGTGGCAGAATTTCTCAACCTCGCTGAGTACATGGGAGGAGAGGAAAATGGTGGTTCCTTCCTGGTTTGCCTGATGAAGTATATCAAAAAACCGGTACTGCATGAGGGGATCGAGGCCGCTCGTGGGCTCATCCAGGATCAGCAGCCGGGGCCGGTGGATCAGGCTCTGGACCACAGCAACTTTTTTCTTGTTGCCCATGGAGAGGTCGTCGATCTTACGGTTCAGGTCTATCTCCATGGTTTCCACCAGTTTCTGGTAATAATCGTCAAGCCCGATCCCGTAAAATCCAGCCGAATACCGGAACAGTTCCTTCGCCGTCATCCCGTGGTAATAACCCACTTCCGAGGGGACGAATCCTGTCAGCTTTTTAATGTCAGGGCCTTGCTTTACGATATCCAGGCCAAGGACCTGTCCTGAACCGCTGGTCGGAAATATCAGGCTGAAAAGCAGGCGGATGGTGGTTGATTTCCCGGCTCCGTTGGGGCCGATGAAACCAAAGATCTCCCCTTCCCTGACTGTCAAATCGAGGTTTTCAATGCCCCGGTCCTTTCCGTAGAATTTAGTCAGGCGGGTTGTTTGAATGGCATTCATGGTCTGTTGGTTGAGATAAAAATTATAAAGTTAAACCGATTTCGATATAGTGCACCAGGGCATGCAGGATGATCATGTGGATCTCCTGGATCCTGTCGGAATGACCGATGAACGGCACCGTGATCAGGACATCGCAATATGCTGATATCCCGTTGCCGGATTTACCGGTCAGCCCGATGGTTTTCATGCCTGCCGACCGGGCTGATTCGAGGGCCTGTATCACATTCGGGGATCTTCCGCTGGTTGTGATTGCCACCAGTACATCTCCGGGCTTACCCAGGGCTTTCACCGTGCGAGAGAAGACCTGTTCGAATCCCAGGTCGTTGCCCACGCAGGTAATGTGCGAAGGATCGCTGATAGCCAGGGCCGGCAAGGGTTTCCGGTCTTCATGATAGCGGCCTGTCAGTTCCTCGGCAAAATGCATGGCATCGCACATGGATCCGCCATTCCCGCAGGAGAGGATCTTTCCGCCGGCTTTCAGGCAGCCCACCAACAGATCGCCGGCCTGTTCCAGCCTGGTCCAGGTCTGTGGATCCGAGATATAGCTATCGAGTACCTGCCTGGCTTGTTCAAAATCAAGCCTGATCTGTTCAATTTTCATGAGTTTGCTATTGTTTGATAATGGTTGACCGCAACAGACAAGGAAGCCAGGTCCCCGAGCTGTTCCTCAAGCTCAGCCGGTACGATACGGCATACCTGCCTTGACAGAGGCAATGCTTCTTCCCTGAGGGTTTTTTCCATGGAGGGGATCAATAATGCCCCCGAACGGTAAAAAATGCTACCGATCACGATGCATTCCGGATTCAGGATATCGATCAATACCGATAGACCGCGCCCCAGGAACGAACCGCAGAGTTCATAGATCTCAACGGCCAGCGGATCGCCGGATTGGGCAGCTTCGGCCACCCGGAGGGCGGTTACAGCCGGCAGATCGGCGAGGCTCTCACAGAAAGCGGCTTTTTGTCCCATCTGGAGCTTTTCCATTGCCTTGGTCCGGGCCAGTTGGGCGATCCCTCCCCCGCTACAGAAACCCTCGAACGATCCCGATTTTCCATATCCCACGGGGCCAAACGGCTCAAGCCGGATATGCCCCACTTCACCGGCATTGTCGTTGGTGCCAGAATAAAGCCTGCCATCGAGGATCAACCCGGCACCCATGCCGGTACCGAAAGTCAGGAAGATCATGTTCCTCGTTCCCCGGCCGGCCCCGAATTTCCACTCAGCCAGCGCACAGGCGTTGGCATCGTTTTGCAGAGCTACCGGGAAGGGGAACCGGTTTTCAAAAAAACGAACGATTTCCACTTCATCCCATCCGGGGAGATTAGGGGGAGAAAGCACCACTCCTCTTTTGCCGTCCAGCGGACCCCCGCAACTGATCCCCAGGGCAGTGATTTCTTTTCCGGTCAATGCGTTAACCTTTAGCAACCGCTCGGTTTCCGATTGCAATACGGGCAGCATTTGTGCCGGCGCGGGATGTTCGGCCGTTGGAATCACTGCCTTGTCCAAAACCGTGATCTTCCCTTCATGACCGGCTTCCCCCAGGATCACGGCACATTTGGTGCCGCCAATGTCCAATCCAATTAATTTCACTTTCTCCTTCCTCCTTTCTCCTTCCTACTTCCTACTTCCCAAGTAATTGCCATTCCCCCCTCCGAAGTCTCCTTATAGATCGAGGGCAGGTCATGGCCCAGGTGGTGTTCGATGCCCATTTCGGCCGCATATTCGATTTGCCGAGGGGTTCCTCCGAGCAGTTGGGCGGCAGCCTTTTTCGGCCCCATGGTATGGCTGCTCGATGGCCCCTGCCCGATCCGGTATATCTCGCGTATAGATTCCATTCAAAAAGACTTAAATCGCGAATTTACCGCGAAATTGGGGAATGTAATATACTTTGGTTATTTTTAAAGCAAATAAGATAAAAAAAAGCTCCTGTTGGAGCTTTTATAATTTGCATTAATAACTAAGTAAAACTCCTACTCTGGAATCGCATCACAATTATTATCTGAGGCAGTTTGGCAATGAGTTACATAACCCAGATCTGATTGATTACAAGGAAATTCAGTCTGAACTTGGTTTTGGCAGGTATGTTTATGGCCTTGAGTTCCATCGGCACATAAACAATCAGTTCTTATCCACCACGGTCCCTCAGGAGCAGCAAAAAGAGGCAAGGTGAAAGAAAGTGCAAAAATAATTGCACATAATGAAAGGCAAATCTTAATTATACCTTTCTGAATTGCTTCATTTTTCATAATCATTTAAATTGTATATTATTAATATTTGGGTTATTAATGCTCAACATTGATTTCGAAAAAGTGAAAAAAACTTTCATCAAATTAATCGAGCCCGGATAAAGAACAATGGGACATAAAATATGAAGATCTGGATCTAATAAGAATATGATTGGTTCTTCGGAATTGTTAAAGGGGAACTCATTATTGATGACAGAAAATACAGGAATTCTAATTTTATTATAAGTTATAAACGACTTTAACTGACGCTGGTTACTAATATTGGTTACTATTAAGGTTTTTTCATATTGAGTATGACTTGAAAAATTTCTATATGCTTCTAATTCTTTAGTATAGCAGGAATGGCATAAGGATTCCGGAAGCCATAATCCAACCATAAATTGTCTTGATTCAGAAAATGTCTTATTATCCCATACATCTCGCCAATTTGAATCCCTCACTGAGTTCTGAGAGAGTTTAAGTCTATTGTATTTACGCTCGGAAGATAAAATACTAATTACCTGTTCTTCACTTAGGAAGCAATTCTGGTCATTGATAAGATTTACTCTTTTCGTTAAACAAACTATTCTGGCGAACTCAACTACAATGATGATTGTTAGGACAAAAATTACTAAAACAACTCTAGCTCTTTTCATAGCCTCATAGAATAAAATCATATAGAATAATCGCTGGATTATCATCAGCTTTAAATTCAATTTTCACAAATTCTGGCGAAAATGGTTTTTGAATATTGATTCTGCTCGGCTCAATGACACCAATAAAATGTTCTTGATAGGTATTTGAAATCTCACGGATATATACACCCCCGGAAAATAAATCATCTTCAATTTGTTTCAGGGCAATGGAAAACACCTCCTTTCTTGCCCTATTATATATCGTTAAATAACCTTTTGCAGAAAAATTGTAAAAGAAGAAGACATGAGAATTGTTAATGCCGATGGTATTTATTGCATGCATATATTTTTCATCAATTATTCTGTCCATACCGTCACTGGATATCGGAAGCGTCCGGTATTGTTCTCGCGTTAATTCAGATTTACCGAAGTTGATTTTAAAAAAGGGCTGAACCTTAGGTAAACCTACCTTATATAATTGCGGATCGAAATATTGCTGAAAGAAAACATCATTCCCATGTTTTATCAAAGGTTTTCCCAAATCCATTTGAAACTCCGGGATCAATTTAAAGTCCTTATATAGAGTTTTTCCACAAGTGTCTGTTACGTAGAGGAGATAAGATCCGCGTGCTGCAAATACAATTTTGCCATCAACCAGAAACTCGAAGTGAGTACCGAAGAAATCAATGGAGATTGAAGATTCAAATATCCCATTCTCATTATAGATATTGACTTTCCGCAATTGATAATCCAAAATCATAATTTTCTTAAAATCATGACTAAAATTAACATCTGCAGGTTCAAGCAGTTCAGTCGGCCCTTTACCTTCCCCGGCTATTTTGGTAATAAAGCGACCCGAACGATCGAAAATAAAAATACTCTTTGCCCTCCATCTATCCAGGACCAAAATTCTATTTTCTGAAATTATAACCTTGTCAATAGAACCTATAATGCATAAGTTTGATGTCTCAAGTGGTATTATCTCTCGAATAGCTATTATCTTAGAAAGATTGACATTTTGCTGTTCTATCTGTTCTTGAGATACTTTTATTTGTATTAACGAATCATCAGTATTATCCTTTGTCCTGCAGGCTGTTAAAAATACGAACGCAACCTCATAAGCTACTAGGTAAAACGGGGCTTTTATTTTCTTAAAGTAAGATAAAGCACGTTCTAGATTTTTCAACATTTCTTATGCTATTAAATCTTTGATGTAATGTATCACTAAACTGTTTTATAGGTAAGCACAATTAAATTTACAAGAATACGGAATACTGTCTGGGGGAAAGTAGGTTAATCTTTAAAACTGCTCAATTCTCTATTGTTCTGATTTTCTACCAATTTTTCCCCCCCCCACTCAATATTCAACGGGAGAAAGTAGGTTAAAAATTCGATTTCCGAAAGTCGATATACAACAGAATGCACAACCTTGTGGTGTCCCCAAAACCAACCAAATGAACAGTGAACACAGACCCAAAACACCTGAGAAGCTGTGAAAACCTCAAACGGCTGATGGTCACGCTTCCTGAGAAAAAGGGCCTATCCCTGAAAGAAGCGGGTCGTTTAAGCAAGGTCAATCTTTACAGGTACAAGTCAAACGGTTCCTTACCCATGACTCTCAGTTCATTGTCATACGGAGAGGCATTTTATGTTGATCCCGACTGGATGATCCGGATTGCCGGCATGGTTGAAAGCGGACAATTGACGAAGGATCAAGCCATTGAGATGTTCATGCGATGGTCCGAATTTAAGCCTGTAATCGACAATGCTTGGCAGATCGCACTGGATGGAATCATCGTGAAACTAAACAGTTAGCTTTTTGCAGTCCCGATAAATTACGATCTACGGTTTGATGCGAGTTGCAGGTTGCAGGTTGCGGGTTGCATGTTGAGGCCGTCGAACCACTATTCCTTAAACCGGTAATACACCAACACCGGATTATCTTCTATCCCGATATTCACGATCCGGTTGAATCCTTTGACTTTGTTCCGGAGAAGTTGTTTCTGGGTTTCTGTCAATGAACTGAGAACCTCGTGAACATCAATGGCTTGCATTACAATGAAGAAGTGGTCCTGATAGGAATCCCTCGGGAGACGAATGGGAAAACCGTAATAATCATCGGCAGTAAACAGGGAATCCGTGCCGAAGGCTGAGAGTTCGAGACTCTTTTTATTGATCACCACCAAGCTTGACTTCCCGTCCTTCCGGTTGTTAAGAACCAGGTGATCCGAAGTGTTTACCATTTCATCGATTGCAGATTGTTTACCTACTTTAACCAAAGACATCAGGTCCTCAATGGTGCTTCCGCTCAAATCATTTACTGACGCCATGTTGCTTCCATAATCCAACCTAAGGTATACTTCAGGCTCTCCATCGTTGTTAATCCTGTACAGATTGAAATCGAATTGCTTATTATAGTAAAAGGAGCCGTCGGCATCCGGACGGGTAAATGCGTTCCCAAAATCAAACATCAGGGGCTTTTCGTATGGGAAATACTTTTGAACGACATTCCCTTTCGGGTCGATAATAATTAATTCATTCGGAAAGAGATTTTCACCTCCGGGATTGAATAACCGGCCTGCATGGAGCGCTATGTTGCCGTTTTGAAGAATTGCGAAACGCGCGGTGCTTTGAGGCAGGCTGATCTCTTTCACCAATTCCCCGGTGAAGGTGTACTGAAAGATTTTTTGGAGTCGGGGATCAGACACCAGAATGGTTTCGGTACCCGGTAAAATTCTCAGGGTTCTAATCCTGAGATACTCCCCGGGTCCTTTCCCGTTATGTGAAAAGCTGTTCAGATAGTTTCCTTCACGCGAAAAATGGTAGATGGTTTCCTTTTCCCCGCTAACGCAAAATATTCCGGAATTATCCTGATCAATGACTCCCAAGCCGCCCAGTAAGATATCAGCCCGGGTTTCGAGTGGGATTATATAAACATCTTTCAAATATTCCGATAAAACCTTCTTTTTGGCAGGAAGTTGGCCAAGGTCGATAAAAACAGTGGCCGGCATCCCCCGGGATCGTTCGTCAGAACGGGACTTGCAGGAAGTTAGACACAGCAGGGGGATTATGAGGAAGAAGACAAGGTTTTTGGAAAAAACCTTAAGGATCATATTTTCATGGGTTTGAAGTAAAAATAAATCTTTTTTGTTACAAATACAGGGTTATTTGACACCATTTTTGTAACACATACAGGGTT
>Ga0172375_10011739_pt1 | contig 11089 bp, 10 predicted proteins | sample LakKiv1m_FD_114537 | JGI IMG/M metagenome (GOLD analysis project Ga0172375, IMG submission 114537) | Freshwater microbial communities from Kabuno Bay, South-Kivu, Congo - kab_092012_11.1m | ecosystem: Environmental > Aquatic > Freshwater > Lake | place: Democratic Republic of the Congo... | reverse complement strand
TTAATAAAAGAGGCGCTGGTTGAGCCAATAAAAATCACGCTCGCGGTCATTTTTGCGGGTTTCCTGTTTAGATTACTGCAGAAGTTTATAGCGCATCATGTGAACAAGTTTGCCGACGCTTTAGGGATAAAATTATTCGCCTTTCTTCTGATAACCGGGCTGGGTTTATTATCAAGCGTGATTACCGCTATCATCGCCGCCCTTGTCCTGGTGGAGGTTATAACCTGCCTTACGCTGGATAGGAGGAATGAGGTCCGTTTAGTAATACTCGCTTGTTTTTCCATAGGCCTGGGTGCGGCATTGACCCCGATAGGAGAGCCGCTCTCGACTATTGTGGCGGGTAAACTTAAAGGCCTGCCGTATCAAGCCGGTTTCCTTTTTCTGTTTACGCACTTATGGGCCCTGGTTATACCCGGAGTCATGCTTTTTGGAATTTTGGGGGCAATTTTGATGCCTGATAAGCGCCAGAGAGCTCACGGCTTGACCGGAGGAAGGAACGAAAACTTAAAAGACATAGCTATGCGTTCAATAAAAGTCTATTTCTTTGTTATGGCGTTGGTATTTTTGGGCCGCGGGTTTAAACCGGTAATCGATACCTATGTTTCCCAAATCCCTTCCGGAGGGCTTTACTGGCTGAATATAATTTCCGCGGTGCTTGATAATGCAACCCTTGCCGCGGCAGAGGTCGGCCCGAGCATGAGCCTTGCGCAGATAAAGTCGTCGCTTCTAGGACTCCTTATTGCCGGCGGGATGCTTATACCCGGAAATATCCCAAATATCGTCTGCGCGGGAAAACTTAAGATTAAGTCTTCGGAATGGGCTAAGTTCGGTTTACCTATAGGCCTGGCTGTAATGGCGGCTTATTTCGTCCTGCTATCAGCATAAATAAAATCCCCCGCATCCAAATATCGGTGCGGGGGATTTTATTGCCTTTTAATTAGGCTTTACTTACGTTGGTTGCCTGGTCGCCCTTAGGGCCTTGAGTGACTTCGAACTGTACTTCGTCACCTTCTGCTAGAGATTTATAACCGTCTCCGGTGATAGCGCTGAAATGTACGAAGACGTCCTTGCCGTCGTCAGAAGTGATAAAACCGTAACCCTTCTGATTTGAGAACCACTTTACTTTACCTTTTGCCATTTCTTACTTATTCACCTCCTTCAATGAACACTAAACTTACGAACATGCAATGTGAGTAAGTTTATGTGTGAATTGAACCCGCCACAATTCTTGGCGGGTTAAGTTCGGCCTTTCGGCCTCACTTAACAAAAAAACCGTAAAGCTTTTTATTCCCACGACTTATGCTTTACGGCTGTTTGAATCCTTCAACAATTTCTTTGTTTCTCCTTAACTTGTTCCTGCTAGTTGAATTATAGCGGGTATTTTTAAATTGTCAACTTTTATTTTTCTGCTATAATTAAGGCCTAGTTGCCGATGTAGCCCCGTCTTCGCGCATTAATTGAACTGTTATTAGATAGGGCGCGCTACGGCGGGTCCTCCGAAGCCCGCCAAAGCTTAGAATGGTATATTAAAGGGCGAAGGAGGATCAGATAACTTGATATTTATGCCGATGTAGCTCAGTTTCCGCCACAATTCGTGGCGGACTCGCCACGGTTTGTGGCGAGGGTAGAATGATAAGTTATAATTGTTAATTTATGCCGATGTAGCTCAGTTGGTAGAGCAGGACTTTCGTAAAGTCAAGGTCGGAGGTTCGATCCCTCTCATCGGCTCCAAAAAATGCCCAAATTCACCACTATTTTAAAAAATCGTAATTTTTTTCTCCTCTGGCTCGGGCAGATCATATCGCAAGTAGGGGATAGGCTGGGTTTTATGGCCCTGATCGGGTTTGCCTATTCCAAGAGGGAGTATGGTTCTCCGTCCGAGATATTTAAAATACTCCTTTTTACCATCATTCCGGTATTCCTGATCGGCCCCATCGCCGGCGTCTATGTCGACCGCTGGGACCGCAGGCGCACTATGTTTATATCCGATTTCCTGCGCATGATTCTGGTCTGCCTGATCCCGATATTCCTTTTTCATATCAGGAACCTGGCCGTAGCCTATGCCTTGATCTTTATGGTATTCTGTATCGCGCGTTTCTTTCTACCGGCAAAACTCGCTATTGTCCCGGATTTAGTCTCCCGGGAGCAATTATTGATCGCGAATTCCCTGATCAACATCACCGGGATGATCGCTTTTATCCTCGGTTCAGGTTTAAGCGGAGTGTTGGTGCAGAAGGTGGGCCCGGAAAATAGTTTTTACATCGATGGCTTGAGTTTTCTGATCTCCGGGACGCTTATTTATTTGATCGTGAAGAAGGCCTCCGGCCATGTTAACCTGCGCAAGGTGAGCGAGGATATCGTCGAGGTCTTCAGAAAATCCGCTATCCAGGAAATCAAAGACGGACTCTTGTATTTTGTGCGCAAGCGGGATATCTGGGTTACGGCGGGCATACTCTTTGTGGTCGCTAGCGCTTTGGGTGTTGTCTCGGTGGTCTCTATCGTCTTTGTCCAGAATACCCTGCATTCGGCGACCAAGGACCTGGGGCTTTTGATCATGTTTTTAGGAGCGGGCCTCTTTGCCGGTTCGCTGGTCTACGGCAAGTTCGGCGCGCACATCTCGCACTACAAAATGATCTTTTCGTCTCTCATCTTAAGCGGCCTGATGCTGATATGTTTTGCCCTGGGTATACATTATTATCCTTATTTTGCGCCTGCCGCAAGCCTGGCGTTCATGCTCGGTTTTATCGCCTCGCCTATTTTAATCGCTTCCAATACCATAATACACAAATCCAGCGATAATGAAATGCGGGGGAAGATTTTCAGCTCTCTGGAAGTGGTCATGCATCTGGGTTTTCTGCTTTTTATGTACATCAGCAGTATACTCGCCGAGAGATTCTCGCATACACTGATACTTGTGATCATCGGCTGCGTCTTCGGCATCGTCGGTATATTTAACCTGATCTATCATCGTAAGATCCCATGGCTGGAGAAAATATGAAAAATATAGCTGTTTTTGCTTCGGGTAGGGGGAGTAATTTTGCGGCTATTGCGCAGGCGGTAAAGAAGGGGAGCATTAAGGTAAAACTTAGCCTCTTGGTCTGCGATAATCCCAAGGCCCCGGTCTTAGTCAAGGCGAGGAAGGCGGGAGTAAAAAACATACTGGTAAATAGAGCGGATTTTCCAAGCAAGCAGGAGTTTGAGGAGGCGATAATCAGGCAACTCTCAGAAAATAATATCGATTTAATCGTCTTAGCCGGATACATGCGCCTTTTAAGCGAGGAGTTTGTAAAGAAATATTACGGCAAGATCATCAATATCCACCCTTCGCTTTTACCTGCGTTTAAAGGGGAGGCAGGGATTAAGGATGCCTTTGAGTACGGAGCGAAGATTACCGGAGTCACCGTGCATTTTGTGGACGCGCAGGTAGACCACGGCCCGATCATCCTGCAGCAGGAAGTCGCGATAAAAGAAAAAGATACGCTCGCAACACTAGAAGAAAAGATCCATAAGGTCGAACACAGGACCTATCCCGAGGCGATCAGATTATTTGGCCAAGGCAGGCTAAAAATCGAGGGGAGAAAAGTAAAAATACTTAGTCGGAGGGTGTAGCAAAAACCGCGGCCCTGTTCAAGAGCACTTTATTGTTCGTGCCTAAGTTGTACAAAACCACCTCTTCAAAATCCTTAAAATCGTAGGCCTTTACCGTATACACCGCCAGTTTTAGTATCTCTTTATCCATATCCGACCTTTTTTCCATTTCGGCTTTCTCAAACTTTAACTTTATGCGGTGCTCGATCTGTTGGGTTATGAATTCGGCTAAGGTGATATCTTTGTAAAGGATATGGTTTCCTGCCTCGTCGCCGATGATCTTCGGGTCCCCCTTGATCGCCTGCGGGGTGCGGTGCTGATATTCGGTTGAAGAGAGGAGCCCGTAGGTGAGCTTTTTTAAGTCCAGGTAATGCGAGGTCTCCTGTATTTCAAACCCGTCTTTTATGTCGGCAGTCACCATGCAGTAAAAACGCGGCTCTTCTTCTTTGGTGTGGTCCAGGCTGAATACTACCCGGCGCACCGCGGCGATGGTGTTGTACATTTTATCCAGCGCGGCCTTATCGTATTTATACCCCTGGGTCTCCTCTTTGGGCGTTACGGGTTTGATAAGGTAATATATTTCGAGTTTCCCCTGGTTGGTCCGGCAGATAAGCTGCTCTACCACGAACTTTACCGTGTATTTTTTCGGTTTCTCGTCTTTAACCAGCATCCCTTTGAGCGGCAGGTAGGTCCAGAAGGTCGAGCCGATGAGCTTGGTTTTGACGTCTATATTTGATTCTTTCAGGCAGATATCATGCACTGCCTGCTCGATGTCTTTTTTAGTAAATGAGGGTTGGGTGGATGAAGAACATCCGAAGATAAGGAGGGAGCCGATTAGGAGAAAAAGGCTACTGCGGGCGGCTCTTGCCAAATTCTTTGAAGATAGCCTCGATCTCGTCATAATTAAGCTCGTCTTTGGCAATCAGTTCCTGGGCAAGCCTGTCCAAAAGCGGTTCTTCTTTTTTCAATAATTCGGTGACTTCATTAAGGCAGGTATGCAGTATGTGCTGGACATCTCTATCCAGGGTATTTCTCATTTCTTCGGAGACATTGCCTTTTATCTCCCAGTTTCCCAAGAGTCCGCTTTTACCCATACCGCAGTTCCAAACCATCTGATGCGCGTAATACATCGCGGTTGAGAAGTCCTGGTAAACTCCGTTGGTAGTAGCGTTGTATTTTATCTTTTCGGCGGCATAGGAGCCGAGGCAGACCTTGATCTGGCTAAGCAGATTATTGGAGTCTTTGATAAAGGTATCCTCCCGCTCCGGTGTCCAGGTGACGCCTCCGGTAGGCCCGCGGGGGGTAATGGTGACTTTAAAGACATCTTGGGTGGGCGCAAAGAAGTAAGTTGCGATCGCGTGCCCCGCCTCATGATAAGCTGTCTGAAGCCTTTCTTTAGGGCTTAATTTTATCCTGCGTTTGATCCCTAAGGCGATCCTCTCCCGGGCTTCGTCGATCTCCCGCATAGAGATGGTCTCTTTGTTAGTGCGTACGGTGATCAATGCCGCCTCCCGGACGATATTGGATATATCCGCAGGGCTCTGGCCTACCGTTATGCGCGCCAAGCGGTCGATTTTTACATCCTGCGGGTCGTATTTAACCTTGCCTAAATAATATGAGAAGAGTTTACCGCGGTCCTCAAGGTTGGGTTTGTCGACGTATATTTTGCGGTCAAATCTTCCCGGCCGCAGCAGCGCTTCATCGAGGACCTTCTCCTGGACGTTAGTCGCCCCGATAAGTACTATGTTATATTCTTTTTCTTTTAATCCGTCCATTTCTACGAGGAGCTGGTTTAAGGTAGTGTTATGTTCCGTGGTCCCGCCAAAGCCCCTGTCCATAGCGCGCTGGGCGCCGATGGCATCCATTTCATCGATGAAGATAAGGCATCCGCCTTCCAATTCCGCTAACTGCCGGGCGCGTTTAAAGAGAGAGCGGACCCTTCCCGCCCCTACGCCTACGAACATCTCGACGAATTCAGACCCTGACATGGAAATAAAAGGAAGGCCGGCTTCGGTGGCAATGGCTTTGGCCAGATAAGTTTTTCCGCATCCCGGAGGCCCGAGCATGAGTATACCCCGCAGGATCTTACCGCCGATGCGCGTCAGCCCCGCGCGGTCTTTGATAAGCTTTACGACTTCCAAAGCTTCTTCTTTTGCTTCGTCCATCCCGATGACATCGTTCCAGGTGATCCCGATGCTTTCTCCGGCGATGGATTTTTTTTGAGACTGGGTGAAACCGCTCATCCCCTTTTTAAAGAACATCCAGTAATACATATAGGTGAAGACTACTGCCTGGACTAGCCCCATAATAAGGTATATGTACATCTGCAGAGGCATCGCCGCCATTTGAGACTGCCGCAGATAAGATTCCGATTCATTCCAGGCCCGTATGCCTTTTGTGATCAGAATCGCCAGGGAAACGGCTAAGGCTAATAAGCCTAAAGCTACTAAGATTTTTATCCAGTGCAACCTAAGGTGGAATTTGATTTTTTTCCAATTCATAGGATCTCCATGCCTGCTGTTAAGCAGGTTTAGCTGTTAGTTTAAGGTAAGATAACATAAGGCTTGAGGTTAGTCAATCTTTTTTAAAGTTCGCACTTATTTTTCTTGACGCGGAAACCCTACTATGTATAATAAGACTTCCCTACGCTAAACAAATAATCATCATAAGGAGAAAGTCAAATGGCAAAGATCAAGAAGGTTTTAGGAAGAGAGATACTTGATTCCCGCGGTAACCCTACGGTAGAAGTGGATGTTATTCTGGATAACGGCATCTTAGGCCGGGCAGCGGTCCCTTCGGGCGCTTCTACAGGAGACAATGAGGCGCTGGAATTAAGGGATGGGGATAAGAAGAGGTATTTAGGCAAGGGCGTTACCAAGGCGGTAAACAACGTTAATACCGTAATTGCCTCTAAAATAAAGGGTTTCAGCCCTGATTTTGAAAAGGTCGACCAGGTCTTAATTAAGCTGGACGGCACGGAGTTTAAATCCAATCTTGGCGCCAATGCTATTTTGGGCGTCTCCATGGCTGTGGCTAAAGCTGCGGCCTTGACAAAAAAACAGCCATTGTATAGATTCCTGGGGGGAGAGAAGGCGAATATCTTACCCGTACCCCATATGAATATTCTAAATGGCGGGATGCACGCGGATAATAATCTGGATATCCAGGAATTCATGATCATGCCCGTAGGAGCGCCTAATTTCCGGGAATGCCTAAGGAGCGCTGCGGAAGTATTCCATAATTTGAAATCGCTGCTTAAATCTAAAAAGCTCTCTACTTCCGTCGGAGATGAGGGCGGGTTCGCGCCTAACTTGACTTCTAATCAGGAAGCGCTGGATTTGATTATTCATGCGGTCGAAAAAGCCGGGTATAAGCCGGGTAAGGACGTTTATCTTGCTCTTGATTGCGCGGCGAGTTCTTTCTGTAAGGACGGCGTGTATACTTTTGAAAACACTCAAAAGAATTCCGATGACCTCATCTCGATTTACGAAAGCTGGTTAAGCAAATACCCGGTACTTTCCATCGAAGACGGCCTTTCGGAGCACGACTGGGAAGGGTGGAAGAAGATGACCGCGCAGCTTGGTTCCAGGCTGCAACTGGTCGGCGACGATATTTTTGTGACCAACCCCAAGATATTCAAGAAAGGGATTGCGGAAAAGATCGGTAATGCTATACTGATAAAAGTAAATCAGATCGGTTCTCTCTCAGAGACTCTTGAAGCGATAAATATCGCCAAAAAGAACAAATACAACGCTGTAATTTCGCACCGCTCCGGGGAAACGGAAGATACGACCATCGCGCATCTGGCGGTTGCAACCGGAGTAGGGCAAATCAAGACCGGTTCATTATCCCGCACGGACAGGATCTGCAAATACAACGAACTTTTAAGGATAGAAGAAGAGCTGGGTGAGAAGGCGGTCTACGCGGGAAACACCTGGCATAAATAAATGCTTTCAACGTTTAGAAAGGCATTTTGGCTCTTTGGAATTTCGACAGCATTGCTGATTATTTTTCTTCCCGGATACGCCAAGTTGCAGGTCTTAAGGGACAAGAATGCGGAGCTGGCGTCAAAGTTAAGAAAGCTTAATATCGAGAATGCCCTCTTGCAGCAGGAAGTGCAGCGCGTCCGGGACGATCCGGTCTATCAGGAGAGGATCGCGCGGGAAAAGATGGGCGTGGTGCGCAAAGGGGAGATACCCATTAAGATTATCCCGGAGAAGAAAAAGCAATAGATTGGCGCGGTTTCAGTGCTATAATAACATTGTTCTTTAACAAGAAAATATCGCGGGGTGGAGCAGCCTGGTAGCTCGCAAGGCTCAATGGATACAAAGCTCAAAGCAGATATTGCGGAATCGGCAGTAACAACCGAACTTCTGAAAAGAGGGTTTAGGGTGTTACAGCCAGTCGGAGATCGGCTCGCTTATGATTTAGGGGTAGATCTTGGCGGAAGGCTTTTGCGCATTCAGGTGAAGAGCGCTTGGTTTGACAATAAGGCAAAATGTTTCGTTGTTGATGCCAGAAGAACTAAGACTAATCGCCGGAGAATGTTAAGAAAACATTATAGCGCAAATGATTTTGATTTCGCGGTTATCTACCTTGCTGATATCGGTTCCTTTTATGTAATGCCTGTCTCTATTTTTTCTAAATATGGCAGCACGATAACCATAGTAGAGGCAGATAAAAGGCAGCGAAGACCAGTATCAGCAGAGTATAAAGAGCGTTGGGATTTGTTATCCGATGGGCTCCTCAGCCGGTAACGGCTGAAGGATAGCTTGCCAAACTCGGTGAAGCCTGAAGCAGGTAATACCGAGCCAAGCTTCGGAATTAATCCGGAGAAGGTGTAGAGACTAAACGGCAAGGGTCCGTCAATAATTGCGGCGGATCAAGATATAGTCCAGACTACAAATTCACCAAGATTTATGGTGAAGCAGCGCAAGCTGAAGTAGTATGCATAACCTTGAGGTCATGCGTTCAAATCGCATCCCCGCAATTAATTATGTTTGCGTCCGTTCTCCCGCCAGTATCCTTATTTTGTAGGCGGGATCCCGCTGGCATTTAGATTAGTACAGCGGGAAAATCGGGCCCCCGCAATTGAACACCGAAATGGGCCGGCGATATTTTGCCGGCCCATTTAGTGTACCTTGCCTTATAGGATTGGCAAGTACGCACTTGCTAGTGCGAAATCCCGTGAGCGAAGCGAAACGGGACCAACAGATAACCCGCTGGAAAGACTGGCGGGTTTTTTGTTAGTTTTGAGCTTTAATTGGTGGTATAATAAAAAAAGAGGTGAGACAGATGGGAAAGAGATCCGTGTTTTTGTTTTTAGCGACCATCGCCGTCTTATATATCGTTAATCCTGCCGTTTCTTGTGCTCAGGAAGATAGTCCCGCCGAAACGAAAACAATTGACATCGAGAAACACCCCAACAAAGGCCTGGTTCAGGCAGCCTGGGATTCCTATAATGTTAAGGATTATGATAGGGCGCTATCATATGCCGAAAGAAGTATCGCGACTTATGATTTTAAGGCTAAGCAGCTTCAGGCTTCGTTAAAAGGCCCCATACCCGTTGAGAAGACCCATCAATATTGGCCCCTCAATGATGTAGCTACGGCAAAATTCATTAAAGCCAGGATACTTTGGCTGCGTAAGGATGAATCCGGCTCCCGGCAAGTATTGAGCGATATCATCAATAATTACGGTTATGCCGTGGCTTATGATGTAAGGGGGTGGTTCTGGAGCGTCTCCAATGCCTCTAGGGATATGCTTAAGGCAATGGAATTGGGTATCGATTTCGGGGATTCCTCTTCGAGTTATCTTACTTTCAAGGCTTGGGAGGCATATACCGAGAAGGATTACAAATCTTGCCTGGGATATGCCAAGCAGTGCGTTGAAATGTATAAAGAAGCAGCGCTCTGGCAGCAAAAATCTCTTTCCCGTTACCCCGCCAAAGACGATATAAAGAAATACTGGGCACTTAATGACGTAGGGACTTGTTGTTTTCTTGCCGGTAAATCTTCCCAGAAATTAGGTATGGGCAATGAAGCCAGATGGTACTTTAATTTTGTAAAGAAAAACCTTTATTATGCCAGCTGCTGGGATTCCGATGGTTGGTATTGGAGGGTAGCTGAAGCCGTAAGATAAAGCTAACTTTTAAGAATATTTTTTTAAGGCGAGTTTCCTGATTATCTCGAAAGTCGCGATATAAATACCTACCTCGAGTATTAACGTCGAAAGCGCGGCCCCCGCGTAGGAAAAATAATAAATAAGAAGAAAGATCAAGGGTAATCCGATTATTGCGGCGATGACATGGATCTTAGAGTAGATGTCGGGTTTTCCGCAGACGAGCAAGAACTGCACCCGGAAGGCATTGGCGATGATGCAGAATACGGCCAGAAGCAAGAGCCGCAGAGTTACGATTACTTCGGGGTAAGCGACACCGCAGGCAATGCGGGTTATCCAGGGAGCGAAGTAATAGGCCAGAGGTATCACTACTAAATAGGAAAATATAAAAGAGGTCTGAACCGTATGCATGATTCTGGCGGCGCGTTTTCGTGAGCGCGTAAATATTTTACTGATACGCGGGTAGAGCGCCTGTGAGAAAGAATCCAGGGGGAAGGTCTGTATGGCATTGGCGATGCGTTCGGCTATAGCATAATACCCGGTAAAGATATTATTGGTCAAAAGCCCTATGGCAAAGACCCTAGTCGAGGTATAGGCGTTTATTGCGACGATCGAAATAAAAATATCCCATCCGGTGCGTAGCTCTTCCCGGATAACCGCATAACCCTGGCGGACAAAGGTAAGCTCGAACTTTTGAAAGGCCACAAACAGGCCCAGCACGCCGGTTATCAGAAAAAACAGGGAATTTAACAAAGGGACAAGCAGGAAGTCCGAGGGTTTTTTGACAAAGGCGAAGATGCAGATAGCATAAATTATCCCGCCGTTAATATTTATCATCGAGATGTACTTCATTTTTTCCTGTCCCTGGAAAAACCATACCGGAAACAGTGTAGTCCCGATTACCGCGCCGAAACTTAAAATATAAACCAGCCAGTCTTGGCGGAACTTCGGAACGAAGCGCACGAGCAGGATTAATATTATAAAGCTTAGCGCGGTAAGCAGCGATTTCACGGTCATGACCGTTGAGAATATGTTGCACATCTTCTCTTTGTGCCCGCGGCAGAGAGAAATATTGCGAGTAGCGGTCAGGCTGAACCCATAGTCGGTAATGATCATAAAATATTGAACAAGCGCCTGGGCAAAGGCAATGAGCCCGAATTTCCCCGGGCCGATAACGCGGATGAGATATGGCAGGACGATGAGCGGGAGGACGTAATTAATCCCCTGCAGGGTAGACAAAGAGAAAATATTGGATAAAACCGTTCTTTTCCCAGCGGAGAGGAGTTGTTTGTAGCGCATTTTAGTTTAATTTACACTCTTACGCGGCAAATGTCAATTTAAAAATCCTTGAAAATGAGCCGGCGGTATGTTAACCTAAATT
>Ga0172375_10011738_pt1 | contig 11091 bp, 10 predicted proteins | sample LakKiv1m_FD_114537 | JGI IMG/M metagenome (GOLD analysis project Ga0172375, IMG submission 114537) | Freshwater microbial communities from Kabuno Bay, South-Kivu, Congo - kab_092012_11.1m | ecosystem: Environmental > Aquatic > Freshwater > Lake | place: Democratic Republic of the Congo... | reverse complement strand
TTTTACTTATGTACTTTACTCAAGGAAATACGAGGAAATTTACATAGGTCAAACTAACAATCTCGCAATCCGTCTTGAAAAACATAATGCCGGATTAGTCCGTTCGACCAAGGCTTATGTCCCCTGGATACTTCTGTATTTCAAAGAACTGGCGACCCGTGGAGAGGCTATACGAAGAGAAAAAGAATTAAAGTCCCATCAGGGCCGGCTTTTTATCCGCAATCTGATCTTAAACGATTTCAGTAATCAATTGACTGAAGCGATAAAAACTTCAGCGCCGTTCTGCGATCGGAGATCATAAGTGTTGACGGCCGCCGGAATCATAACACTCTGCCCTTTCTGTAAAGCCAGCGCTTCCCCGTTATTCCAAACCAGATCGACCTGACCGATAAGTATCAGACAAATCTGCACCCGGTCATCGGTGTTGATTCGCTTCTCAGAATGTCGATCGATATGAATACTCCGGATATAAAATTCCTCAACCGGTGTCGGATAGATTTTAATGCCATTCCGTGATTCAGGATTCATGACCTGACAAGTCTGTTTCGAGTAATCCAATATTTCAAGCAGAGCCGGAACGTCTTTGAATTTATTGGTCAGGCCGACGCGGACGACGTTATCGGAATTCGCCATACATTCGATAATATTGCCGGAAACATAGGCATGCGGAATACCGGCCGCAATAAAAACCGCCTGCCCGGCCTTTAAATGGACCAGGTTCATAAAAAGCGCCATTATCAGACCGATATCCGTTACTGGATAGATTTTCCGCAAATCTAAAAACAAACGTTCCGATTCAGAAACCGATCCGATGCGGTTTTTAAAATCTGTCTCAAGGGCTGCGATCAGCCCGCCAAACCTTCGCGATTCAGCGCTGGATTTCCGGAGCAGGTTGGAAAAAAACTGCTCTATTATCGCCTCACCGCTTTCATTGGAATCTATATTTACATCGGTTAAAGTGATTTCCGCAAATCGCTGAACATCAGAATATAATGCGAGCCGCTTGGATAGTTCTTTAAGGTCCGGCAGCCCGATCAACACGGTTAATTCATCCAGGGCGACCGCGATCTCCGGTTTGTGGTTTGGGTCAGGATAATGCGCCGAATCTTTCGCATGCAGCTGCACCGCCTGAACCTTATTCGGATGCGCCTGAATGGAAAGCGCCTGCCCGGCTGACAGAACTTTGAATAAAAACGGCAGATTGGCACCAAAGCGTTCGTAAACGGTCTGACCGAGTATTTCCACCGGGAATTTTTCAATCATCTCTTTCAGGCCGGTCAGTTTGCCATCAACGGCGACCATCGAAGGAGCGGCCGGATGAGTTCCCATCCAGAGTTCGGCGTACGGTTTATCTTCCTCTGCGGCAATTCCGAGCAGGTTCGGAATAAAGGCCTGCTTCCCTCTTGCGCCCCATTCATAAGGCTGAATCCGGTTGGTTAAAATATATGGTCTGACTGTCGCGGCGTTCTTCATTGCGATTTAAAATAAGATTTAAGGCACCATTCCGACAAGGATTATTTCAAAAAAAAAGGTCTGCGGAGAGCAGACCTATGAGTGAGGAGGAGGAAGATATTTTGGGTATTAACTTGTCAAATCACGTTTGCTAAGACTCTTATTCGATTTAGAAAGTTGCCCCTATTGTACGGTTAAAATAAAATTTGGTTCTATCGCAGTAAAAATAATTTTAAATTGCCTTGTGTTTTTGAAGAAATCTTATGGAAATCCCGATGCGAAATATTAGTGCTATTACCGGAAAGACGGCCCCATCAATACTGGCCGCAATATTTATCCTTGTTTCAGCTGAAATCTGCCCGGCCGGTTCCGGGTTCCAATATTCTCATGGCGGAATCATCCGCGCCGATTGTTCGCAGCCCAAAATTGCGCTTATTTTCACCGGCGGCGATTTCGGCGACGGCGGAAAAACGATCCGAAAGATACTGAAACAGAAAAAAGTCCCGGCGACCTTCTTCTTTACCGGAGATTTTTACCGCAACCCGGAATTCAAGGCAGTCATTCGCGGCCTGCACAAAGACGGACACTATTTAGGACCGCATTCCGACAAACACCTGCTCTACTGTGACTGGGAAAAACGTGATTCGCTCTTGGTTACCAAACCGCAGTTCCGCGCCGACCTGCTGGCGAATTATACCGAAATGCAAAAGTTTGGCATCCCAAAAGACGAGGCTCGTTTCTTCATGCCGCCCTATGAATGGTACAACGACTCCATCGCCGTCTGGTCGCATGAACTCGGCCTTACCCTGCTCAATTTCACGCCAGGCACACTCTCCAACACCGATTATACCATTCCGTCCATGCACAATTATCGCTCGACGGAGACCATCTATAACAGCATTATCAGTTATGAGCAGAAAGACCCGCAGGGGCTGAACGGTTTCCTGTTTTTAATTCACATCGGCACCCATCCGGAACGAACCGATAAATTCTATTTCCGGCTGGCAGAATTGATCGATTATCTCCGCCAAAAGGGTTATACTTTTGAAAGAATTGACGATTTATTGACAAACTAATCAATCTCAGGGATCATTCCGGAATGTCAGAATTATTACTTAAAAATTGCCGGTTATTGACTCAGACGGCCACCGAAAAGCCGCTAAACATTCTAATCGATGATACCAAAATAGTTAAAATTGACCGGGATGCGGAAGTCACCGCTTTGAATACGATCGATGCGAAAGGGCGGTACATTACCCCGGGATTTATCGATGTGCATATTCAGGGTGCCGGGGGCGCCGACGTCATGGATTCGGGCGAAGCCCTGAAAACCATCTCGCGAACTCTGGCGCAATCCGGCGTGACCGGCTTTCTGGCGACAACGGTGGCCAAACCGGAAATCACCAATAAGCATCTCGAAATTATTGCCGAAAATGTTGGAAAAGACCTCGGCGGCGCCCGGATTCTGGGAATTCACCTGGAAGGGCCCTTCATCAATCCGCACAAACGCGGCGGCATTGCCGCGGCGGCGCTCTGCCCGCCTTCGGCCGTCGAACTCGATAAAATCATCGCAATCTGCGGCGGAACCCTGCGGATGATGACCATCGCCCCGGAATTGCCCGGCAGTCCCGAACTGATCGATATATTGGTCAGGAATGACATAATCGCTTCGTTCGGTCATTCGGCGGCGAGCTACCAGGAAACCCTGGCAGGCTTTGCGGCCGGTATTTCCCACGTCACCCATATTTTCAATGCCATGCCCCCGATTCATCATCGCGAACCGGGTCCGATCACAGCGATTTTCGAATCCGGACACGTCACCGCTCAAATCATTGCGGACGGAGTGCATTTGCATCCGGCCATTATTAATTTGATATTCCAAAACCTGGGCATCGGGCGCTGCGTCTGTATCACGGACGGAGTGCAGGCGATCGGCTTACCCGAAGGCCGGTACATTTATAACGGACGCGAATATGAATCCCGCGGCGGGGCGGCGCGCTACGATGACGGCACGCTGATCGGCACGGCGATTGGCGTCAACGAAATCGCCCGCCGCTTCCGGCAGTATACCGGCTGTACTGCTGCCGAATCGATCGATACGGTTACGAAAAACCCGGCGAAAGTATTGAACCGCAGCGGCCTTAGCGAGGAAATTGCGGCCGGTTCCGCGGCCGACCTGGTATTACTCGATAATGACGATGCGGTGTACATGACGATCGTCCAAGGCCAAATCGTCTACCAAAAAGGAGCCGTTAATGGCTGAGATCGTCGTCACCGCCACCTATATCGCCGCTCAGATGCTTTCCGATATAACCAGCCTTAAAATCGTGACGTTCCTGGGTTTTTCGATGGATGCCGGAACCCTCATCTACCCGATCACCTTCACCCTGCGCGATCTCGTTCACAAGCGGGTCGGTCTGAAAGGCGCCCGGTTAGTCATCATCTGCGCGGCCGCGATCAATCTTTTCATGGCTTTCCTGTTCTGGATCGTAGCCCGGATGCCTGGCGATCCGGCCGTCGGTCCGCAAGCGGAATTCGCGCTGGTCCTCTCCCCGGTCTGGCGCATCGTGATCGCCAGCATTGTTGCTGAAGTCGTGGCGGAGTTGCTCGATACGGAAATCTATCACCTCTGGGTCACTCGGATCACCAGACGCTTTCAGTGGATGCGGGTGCTCGCCAGTAACCTCTTCAGCGTGCCTTTAGACAGCCTGATATTCGTCTGGGGCGCGTTTGGCGGAGTTTACGATGATTCGGTCGTCTGGTCGATTTTCGTTGCAAATTTGCTTCTTAAAGGGGTTGTCACCCTTCTGGGCTTGCCGCTGATCTATTTAGTTAAAGAAAAACCGGCCGCCTAAATCATTTGCGCCGCAATATCTGATTCAGGGTCGTTCTGAACATATCCGGAGAACCGAACTGATTTTTATGATAGGGACAAAACCAGGACAATGGGATTCTCTCCTTTTCTGGCATCCATCGTTTTTCTATTATTCTGAGTAAGGCAACAGCCGGGCGTAGGATCGCTATAGTCCGTTTCTACTCTGTATCTTAATAATAAATCTCTTGTTATTATATATTCCAGCAGCACAATATGACTATTATGCCAAATATTTCAATGAAATCATGGCAAATTAGCCACCACTTTTTTTCCTATATGCCTAGAATTACTTGTCAGGATTATTTATTCTGTAAATCCTGCGATCCTGTCATAAAAAGGAAAACACCCGGCTGGTTAGTTATACAGTGCGATGCGCCGGTCGCGGTATGACAGGTACAGGTTGCCGTCCTTATGGCAGAGGCCGACCACGGTGCTGTCGGAAATCGTACTGGTTGAGGTGACATTCAGATCGGCATCAGTCACGATCAAAACATCGGTTCCGGTCGAATCCACTCCGAGCAGGTAAAAGGCTGCGTTGTAATAGTCCGCGGCGTACAGCCCGATCGATTCACTCAGGAATCCGAAGGCGACTGTCAGATCGCGGCTGGCGTCGCTGGGCTCGTCAGTCGATACGGTACGCATGCGATACTGTCGCGGCTGATCGGCATTGCGGTAAAAGAGCACCAGCGAGTCCAGATCGGCGCGGTAGCAGATGCCGCCGGCCAGCCAGTTGGGTGGCAGACTGTCAGACCGGACATAGACTAATTCACCGACCGGCGAGCATTTGATGACCCAGACAAAATCGCGCGACTGCATGTAAATATCCCGGCCGTCGTCGGTCATCGCCAGGTAGCCCTGCCCGTTCATGCCCAGGTCAAAGGCATCGTCTACGGTACTGCCATCAGCGGTAAACTTGAATAGGTCGATCTGCGAGCCGGAATGGCCGGACAGATCATAATTGGTCGTGTAAAAGGCATTGCCCAGCCAGGTAATGTCGGAGATGTCATCGTTATAGGTATCTTTGTAGGTGCTGACCGCTTCATCATTTTCACAGGCGGAAAGGATCAGACCCAGTCCGATAATACCGAAAACTTGTCGCATATCTTGCCTCATTTTAATGTTTTTGTCAAACATTGTCATCACTTTTCAAACGCTCAAACTTCGTGCGCACATAATCGGTAATCCGGTCGATGATATGAGATTGCTGAGTGGCGTCCGGGACTTCAGTCGAAGTTCTTTTGGAAATCCCGGCCTGCTCGCCTTCGGTCACCTTTTCGGCCGGAGTGTTTTTTAATAAACCAATAGTATAAACCAACTCGCTCTTCGAATTCAGGATCGGGTAAAATGACCAGACCGAACCAATCATGAGACGTTGGCGCCCCATCATGATCTGGCTCCTGACCGTGACCTCTTTAGTACGGCGCAGGTTGTTGATCAGTTTGGACGGGTCGGCATCGGGTAAAAATTCATCAATAAAAATGCCCCGCAGAATCTTCTCATTTACCTCGAGATATTCCAGCAAGCCACGGCTGAAATTCAATATCCGGCCTTCGGCGTCAGTCAACAGCAAACGCGATGAGGATTCTTCAAGAAGAAATTCGCTCAACGCGGCCTGCGCGCTGATTTTCAGCGACTTGAGTTCATTCAGTTCATTCAGGTTGGCATTGATTTCGCTGATCTTTTTACCGAGTAAACCGAGCTTATTCACCTGGATTTGCAGAACGCTTGGTGACTGGCGGGATAGCTCGACAATCTTATCTAATTCACCAAGTACGTCTTTATGCCGCGCCGCTGTATTCCAGAGCAGGATCGCCAGAATCAGCAGAGCGATCACCGCATACAAAACGATATTTTCGGCGAAATATTTGGATAATAAAGGCTGTTCCGGACTGAGATCGACGAATACGTAATAGCTGTTGATGGTCAACAGTACGATCAGCACGGTAATTCCGGTAAAAAGCAGATACAGGCGCGTTTTCGAAATCAGGTACATCGTTTAAACCTTCAGGTCCTGAATATCGTTTTCACTGCCGACTACAATCAGGACATCCCTGTCCTGAATTATCATATCGGGATTCGGAAAGTTCATGACCTCCTCCTCGGAAGGATTACCGCTGTCGTCGATTTCGGTGCGAACCCGCTTGATGGAAATGATATTAATGTTGAAGCGCTTGCGCAGGTCGAGTTGTACGATCGATTTCCCGATAAAATTTGCCGGCGCGCCCACTTCTGCAATTACCTGATTCTTCCCGATATAAATTTTATCCAGGACTTCCGGAGAAACCAAACGATTGGCAACGCGCTTACCTTCTTCAATTTCGATATTAAAGACCTCATTAGCGCCTACCTGGGACAGAACCTGACCGTGAATATCGGTCAAGGCCCGGGCTATGATATGGTTTACGCCGTATTTTTTCAGCAAGGCGGTTGTCAAAATGCTGGCCTCGATATTTTCGCCAACGGCCACGATCGCGACATCGATGTCATCAATCGGGGCATCGCGCAGGGCATCTTCGTCGGTACTATCGATCAAAATCGCCTGGGAAACCAAGTTCTTGATCTTTTCGACAGCGGCCGGATTCTTGTCGATTGCGATTACCTTGCAACCTTTATCGGCCAGCGTCCGGCAGACTTCCATCCCGAAGGTTCCCAGTCCGAAGACTCCAATAATTGATGCTCTTGTCATAATTTCACCTTATAAAATCGGAATTTTTTACATCATAGTCAATCTTCATTTTATTGCGATCGATCATTTTTTAATTAAAGAAAAATCGTACCCTCCGGGTAGCGAACCGCCGATAAACGCCCACCTCGCCGGAATATGGCGAACATCAATGTTAACGGGCCGATACGTCCGATAAACATCGTGGCAATCAGGACCCATTGGCTTCCAATACTTAGTTCGGGAGTAATGCCGATTGACAATCCGACGGTGCCAAAGGCCGATACTTCCTCGAATAACAATTTACTGAGTGGAAAGGGCTCCAGTATAGTCAGTACTATCGTGCCGGTAAAGACAAACAATAATGACAGCACAACAATCAGAAAAGCCCGGCTAATCATATCCCAGGGTAAGGTATGTCTTAAGATAACGATATCCGCTTCACCCTTTATCAAGGATCGGAGATAGGCATAAATGATGAATATGGTGTTTACTTTGACTCCTCCGGCTGTCGAGCCGCTAGCCCCGCCAATGAACATAAACAATACCATCAGCAGCAGAGTAGCATCCCGGAATTTGGTGATGTCGAGCGTATTGAAACCGGCTGTCCGCAGCGTTACGGACTGGAAAAAGGCGCTTAGATATTGCGTCTTCAAATCGAGAGCCAGCATTTGCCGGCCATGTTCCAGGCCATAAATCAACAGCATCCCGCTGACTATCAGGATCGAAGTCATTATCAGGACGGCTTTGGTGTTCATGGTAAGGTCCAACCGTCGCGTTTTCTTGATCGAAACGACATTCCGGAGTCGCGAGAACATATTCTCGAACAGATTCGATAGCACGCTGAAACTCAGGCCACCGGTAATGATCAGGGCACAGATGACGATATTCAGGTAGATGCTGGATTGAAAACCCATGAAATTATCGGAAAACAAAGCAAATCCGGCGTTACAAAAGGCCGATATGGAATGAAACACTGCAAAGATAAAAGCCTTCATATTGGTGCCGAATAAATCTTTAAAATACCTGAAAAGCAACATCGCGCCGACCGTCTCGATCGTAAAGGTCAGGAACATGATTTTCACGATAGCCGCCGTTATCCGGGCAATATCCTGTTCGTTCAGCATATAGGAAATCGCCATCCGTTCTTCCAGACTGATTCGTTTTCCAACCACAAAGGCGGCAAAATAGGTCATGATCATCAGGCCCAGCCCACCGATCTGGATCAGCGCCATTATTACAAGCTGTCCGTACAATGAAAAATGAGCCGCTGTATCCAGGACGGTCAGACCGGTTACACAAACGGCCGAAGTCGCCGTAAATAAAGCCTCGGTAAACGATACCCGGACTCCGGCGCTGGCGGCAAAGGGCACCATCAGGAAAAAAGTACCCGCAATAATTACGATCAGAAAGCTCAAAACAACTGTCACAGCCGGGCGAACGGTCATATTATTGTAAAATTCAATCAGCCGTTTATTCCGGACATAGAGTTTGAGAAAGTAAAAAATATAAAAAAAGTAGCGGATCACGATCAGATTGACCAACAGAATCCGGATTTTCACAGAGCCCGGAAAATCGGCCGCGAACTTCTGTAAAATGAATATCGTCGTGATAAAAATCAGTAACAGCAGATCAAGCAGATGACGGCGGAAAAATTTCAAACGAAAACCAGCCTGAATGATTCTAAGTAAAAATTCCAATATAAACAGGGCGACAATCGTGAATTCGATAATTTCTAGCAATAAATAAATCCAGTTGAATGAGGTAATTATGTACTGGAGCATAAAACCGATTGTACCGAGAATAATAATCGCCAGAATTAATTTGTCGTTAAAATTTCGGCTCATCGACGCCAGCAAATGATAATTAGGACGGGCGCCAGGCTTATCTGAGTTTATAACTTCTCAGCCCCCAACTGACTTCCTTCAGCGTAACCTTGATAATCCCCCAAACCGGCACCGCGAACAACATCCCGATCATGCCCCCGATATTACCCCCGATCACGACTGCAATCACGACGGTTATCGGATGCATATTGACACTCTTTGAGACAACTAAAGGCGAAATAACATTATTATCGATAATCTGAACCAGTATAAAAACCACTGCGATCCAGACAATAACGGTTCCGACATTACCGGGATTATTAAGTACGGTCAGCGCAATAGCCGGTACGGCTCCGACGATTGGGCCGAGATATGGAATCAGATTGGCGATACCCGCCAGCATCCCGATAAAGAAAGAGAACGGAACCGGGTGATCGAATACCAGATTGATAATGAATAAACCAATCACCGATAACAATCCGACAATCAGGGCGTCAATCGCCTGCCCCTGGATGTATTTAGAAACCTGATTGCCGACTTTCTGCAGCACATTCAGGAACAGTTCAAAATAGCGGTTCGGAACCTGCGAGATCAGCATGCGCTTGAATAGGCGTTTGTCTTTGATCATGAAAAAGGTTAAAAATGGTACGATTCCGATGAAAGCCACGTATGCGCCGGCATTTTTCAGAAATTGCCCAATACCGACCAGCATTTCGCCCCCGAGCTGCTCGCCTTTTGAAATCAGATCGCGTGCTAAAGCAGCGTTATTGAAATTTTTCTCGAAGGTTTGCTCTAACTGAACGGTCAGATCCTTGATTAGATTGGTCTGTAATTTGGTAGTCAGTGAGTCGATGGCGCTCATCACAGCCGGAACGACCAACGCCATCAACCCGACGATACAACCCAGAATAATAAATATGACAATAACAATCGCCAGGGCTCTATTCAAGCCCTTGCTCTCCAGATAATCCACGAGTGGATTAACGATCATAGCTAATAACCACGAAATAATAATCATGAAGAAAACGGTCTTGATATACGGATAAACCACGAATAAAAAGCCCATAGCCAGCAGGATAAAAAATATCCGCCAGATGGTCTTACTGACCTGCGATGAAGGCGATGTTTCCTTATCCATTTTTACGCACCTTGACTTCGCGTTGCAGATTGGTCAACTGTTCATTTGTCCGACGCAATCGTTCGCCAATTATCCGGGCTAAAGCCCACAGAATCTTGATACCTTGTTGTGGTTTACGATACAAGAGGTCCACCAAATCCGGCCGGAAAAAACCGATAATATCACAATCGACCTTGGCAATCGCTGAGGCCGAACGCGGAGATTCGTCCAATAATGCCAAATCGCCAAAAAACGATCCGTTTCCCAGGTCTGCCAGATGTTTCCGCTCTTCATTATCCAATTCTTCGACAATCTCGACCGAACCTTCGACAATGATGTACATTCCGAGCCCCGGATCGCCCATTCTGAAAATCGGTTCACCTTTTTTGTATTTGCGGCGATGGACGATTTTCTCGATCTCGACGATTTCTTTTTCATCCAAGTCCGCGAAGATCGGCACTTTTGCCAACACCTGCATCGTATCGCTCAGTTCGGATTTCTTTCGGTAAACAATATTTTCCCAGATCGGATTTTTCATATTTTATACCTTCATTTTTTCAAACTCTGGTGATAATATACAAACAATTATCTAAAACAAACAATTTCTATCTGTCCACCGCGAAGGTCTTGCTATTCCGGCTGACAATCCTTATTTTGAGCCGGTTTTTATGCGAAATATACCGTTCCAAAATAAAATCATCCTTACGCTGTCATTCCTGGTCCTGGGCTCCCCCACGGCTTATTCCCAACAGAAAGACTTAGATAAGAAAATCGAATATCAGTCGGAGCAATTGGAAAAAATCCGCAAGGAAATCCGCAATTATAAAAGCGATCTCAAACAAGCCGAATCCAAAGAAAAGTCGATCCTGACCCGCCTGGACGAGACCGAACGCAGTATCAGCCTGACCGAAAAGCTCATTACCCAGCTAAACCGCGAACAATCCCAGAAAGAACGCGATATCGTCCAAACCGAACGCTCCGTGCTACGCCTCGAATCCAATCTTACAACCCTGAAACAGGACTTCGCTAAACGTTTAGTCTACCTGTACAAAAACGGTCAGTATAACGATCTGGAACTGATCCTGACTTCCAAATCCATCAATCAGGCTTTTTATCGCTATAAATACCTGCGGATTCTCTCGGATATCGACCGTAATAC
>Ga0172375_10011735_pt1 | contig 11093 bp, 11 predicted proteins | sample LakKiv1m_FD_114537 | JGI IMG/M metagenome (GOLD analysis project Ga0172375, IMG submission 114537) | Freshwater microbial communities from Kabuno Bay, South-Kivu, Congo - kab_092012_11.1m | ecosystem: Environmental > Aquatic > Freshwater > Lake | place: Democratic Republic of the Congo... | reverse complement strand
GGACCCCCGCCTTTACGGCATCTATATCACCAACTTCGGCTGCGGCCCGGACTCCTTCATCCAGCACTTCTTCCGGGAAAAGATGCGGGGTAAGCCGTACCTGGAGATCGAAATCGACGAGCACTCCGCGGACGTGGGGGCCATCACCCGGCTGGAGGCCTTTCTGGACAGCCTGAAGAACGTCACCCCCCAGCCCCAGGAAGAGAGACTTTCGCCCTTTAAACACCGGGTGGTCTCTGCCCAGCGGCGTAAAGTTTTTCTGCCCCACATGACCGACCACGCCCTGGCCCTGGTGGCCGCGTTCGAGGCCTGCGGCGGTGAAGCCGAGCTGCTGCCGGAATCGGACGAAGAGACCCTGGAGTTGGGCCGCCGCCTCACTTCCGGCAAGGAATGCTATCCCCTGATCCTCACCACCGGGGACCTGGCCAAGCTAACGCAACGGTCGGATTTCGACCCGGAGAAGAGCGCGTTCTTCATGCCCTCCGGCGACGGGCCCTGCCGTTTCGGCCAGTACCACCGCTTCCACCGCCTGGTCCTGGACGAGTTGGGTTATCCGCAGATGCCGGTCTATGCCCCGGACCAGAGCGAGACCATGTACCAGGAGCTGGGCATGGTGGGGGACGATTACACCCGCATCGCCTGGCGGGGGGTGTTGGCCATCGATCTGCTGGAGAAAAAGCTCCGGGAGACCCGGCCTTATGAGCGTCAGGCCGGGGATACGGACGAAGTCTACCGGCATTATCTAGCAAAGGTCCACCACACCCTCAGGGACCGGCAGGACCTGCCGGCGACCCTCCAGGAGGCCCGGCGGGCCCTGGATGACGTGGCCCTGAACGGCGGCGGGGACAAACCCAGGGTGGGCATCATTGGCGAGATTTATACCCGGGCCAACCGCTTTGCCAACGAAAACGCGGTACGGGAGATCGAAGCCCTGGGAGGGGAAGTGTGGATGCCGCCCATCGCCGAGTGGCTGCTGTATGTTAATTACACTTCCAAGCGCCGGGCCTGGGTTTACAAGCGCTACCGCCACCTCTTGCAAATTCTTTTCAAAGAATACTTCCAGAGAAAAGATGAACATATGCTGGAGGAGATTTTTAAAGGCAGCGTGAAAAACCTGGCGGAGCCGGCCATCCCCGAGACCCTGGAGCTGGCCCGGGGCTACCTGGACCCCTCCTTTGAAGGCGAGGCCATTCTGAGCATCGGCAAATCCCGGGACTTCATCCGCAAGGGTGTCTCCGGGCTGGTGAATATCATGCCCTTCACCTGCATGCCGGGAACGGTGGTCAACTCCCTGTTCCGGCGCTTCCAGGAAGAGCACGACCACATCCCGTTTTTGAACCTGGCCTACGACGGCCAGGAACAGACCCACACCCGCACCCGCCTGGAGGCCTTCATGTACCAGGTGCGGCAGTTCAAGGAGAGGCGGAAGTAGTTCTCTCTTGGCAGCTTCGTGTCTTTGCGAGAAAAAAAGATATTTCTCGCAAAGGCAGAGGAGCCGAACCCTATGAAAGACGCAGATACCACGACGAAAACGCCACCTGAGCACGATTGGCAGCGCTTCGAGGGAATGACCGAAACAGAGCGTCATACCGCCGCCTTGAGCGACCCGGACGCGCAACCCATCACGCGCGATAATGTAAAGCGGATGAAACGCACACCGCAGGTGAAAGTCATTCGCCGGGCGCTGGGCCTCAGCCAGGAAGAGTTTGCAGCGCGTTTTCACATTCCGCTGGGCACGTTGCGGGATTGGGAGCAGAGCCGCAAGGAACCTGATGCGGCGGCGCGCGCCTATCTTACAGTGATCGCCCGTAACCCCAAGGCCGTGAGCGATGCCTTGCAACCAGCATAAAGGCTTGCACCCCCAAAAAGACCATCGCCTCACCGCTTAACCAAAAACAGAACACCAGAGCGCCCGGGCTAACCTCCCGGACGTTATTCCCCCTTAAAATCCGGCTTTCTTTTCTCCAAAAAAGCCTTTTGACCTTCCAGGTAATCGTGGCTATCATAAACTTGGCGGCGCAAGCCCTGGATGCGTTCGAAGGTCTCCGGGCTTAAGGGGAGGGCGTTTCCCAGGATACGCAGCTGCTCTTTGATGACGGCGATGCTGGTGGGGGAATTGGCGGCAATCTGCCGGGCCTTCTCCAGGGTAAAGGCCCCCAGCTCGGCCGCGGGCACCAGATGGTTGAGGACGCCCAGGCTGAGGCAGCGCTCTGCGCTTAAAGGCTGGGCGGTGAAGAACAACTCCTTGGCCACGGCCATGCCCAGGACGTTCAGGACATGCAGGATGCCCGAAGGGTTATAGGGGATGCCGATCTTGGCCGGGGTGATGGCGAAAGCGGCGGTGGGCGTGCCGATGAGGAGGTCACAGACCAGGGCCAGTTCGCAGGCGCCCCCCCAGACGCTGCCTTCGATCATGGCCAGGACCGGCGCAGGGCAGCGTTGAACGGCCCGGATGGCCTGCTCCAGGGGGTCGAAATAGGACAGGGGGTCCCGGCCGGGCTGGGGCAGTTCGCCAATGTCAAAGCCCGCGGACCAGACTTTGGCCCCGGGGTTGGCCCGGAGGATCACCACCCGGACCTTTTGATGGATCAGCCCATTCAAAGCCTGGATCAGCTCCTTGATGAGGGTTTTGCCCAGGGCATTGCGTTTCCGGTCGTTATTCAGGGTAATGATGCCGATATGATCCTGCTGCTCTGTTAAAATGAACTCCACTGGTTTTCCTCCCGGCCCTATAGGCGATATGGCGGCTTTGAACTATTTACATCAGAAAACTGAAAACTAAAAACTGAATTTTAGGAGGCGTCCATGGCTCGATGTCCCCACTGCGGCGAGGAAGTGGCGGGAAATCCGGAGATTTGCCCCAGTTGCGCTAAGGAGTGGTCCACCCCGGAGCCGGCCATTCCTCAGTTCTTAGTGCGGCCCGGCAAATATCTTCAAGACGGCTGGGAGTTGTTCAAACAAAATCCCGGGGGCTATGTCGGCTTTGCTCTGATATTCTTTATCATCCAGGGGATATTAAGCCGTCTTCCTGCGGTCGGCGGGTTGATCAGCCTGGCCGTCACCGCGCCCTTGGGCGCGGGCTTTTACGTGGTCAGCGCCAAGCTGATGCAGCGCCGGACTCCGGAATTTCAGGACTTCTTCACCGGGTTCCAGTTTTTTGTGCCTCTTTTGCTCTTATCTGTAGTCAGCGCCATCTTGATCATTCTGGGGTTTATTTTGTTGATCATTCCCGGCATCTTTCTCATGGTCTGCTACCTCTTTCCCTCCATGCTCATCATTGACCGGCGTCTGGATTTCTGGCCGGCCATGGAATTGAGCCGCCGCACGGTGCAGAGCCAATGGTTCGGGTTTTTTGTCTTTGTCTTGCTCATAATTCTCATCAATCTGGGGGGCGCGCTGCTCCTGGGCATCGGCCTGCTCGTCTCCCTGCCGGTGAGCGCCTGTGCGGTGGCGGCCGCGTACGCCGACGTCTTCGGGTTGCAGTCGGATTACTCCGGGAGTATTCCCCAACCGAAGACGTAAATTTTATAATGGTGACGCGTTTGCAGCCCCCCTCACCCCATCCCTCTCCCCCCTCAAGGGGGAGAGGGGGTTACTATCTATTTACCTCATTTTTGGGAAAATGAGGGCAAAGAGTATTATCTCGATTTTTTCATGCTTATTTAACCTTGAGCCTGGAACTTTGAACTTTGAACTTTTCGGCCCAGATAACGGTATAAATGACCAAATCCACAGCCGCTAAGCCTTCCTCGAAAGACTCCGACGACCTCTGGGAAGTGGCAGTGGCCCTGCCTATTTTCCACACCCTCACTTATCGCCTGCCTGAAGCTTTGAAGGAGAAGGCCCGGGTGGGGTGCCTGGTGCGGGTCCCGGCCAAAAGGAGGGTAGTCACGGGCTACCTTCTGGGTCCGGCCCGGGAGGTCCCAAACGCGACGTTGCGCCCCATCCAGGCAGTACCAGACCCCCTGCCCCGTTTCGGGCCGGAGATGGTGCCGCTGTTCCGCTGGCTGGCGGATTATTACCAGTACCCCCTGGGGGAGGCCCTGGATCACCTGATCCCCGGCGGCGCAGGCTCTGCCGGGCCCCGGACAGAGCGCTGGGCCGCCTGGCAGCCGCAGCCGGAAGGGGCGGAGCCGCACCGGCGGTTGAGCCACAAGGCCCAAAGCCTCATCGAGTTTCTCCAGGAAAACGGTCCCACCTCTTTGAAGGCGCTGAACAGTGTTTTTGCTAACTGCTCCCCGATGTTAAGGCGCCTGGAGGCCAGGGGCCTGATTACCATGGAAGACCGGGCCGCGTGGCGGGACCCCCTGGAGGGCCAACCTTTAGCCCCGGAAGATGTCCCGCTCCGGCTCACCCCGGACCAGGAGGAGGCCCGGGCCGCGATGGTGGAGGGCATCCAAAGCCGCTCTTTTTCCCCTTTTCTCCTGCACGGCGTCACCGCCAGCGGCAAGACCGAGGTCTATCTCAGCGCGGCGCAGGCCACCCTGGACCAGGGGCGTCAGGTCCTGGTCCTGCTCCCGGAGATCGCCCTCACCCATCCCGTGGCGGTGGCCTTCCGGCGGCGTTTCGGCAACCGGGTGGCTTTGCTCCACAGCGGCATCTCCCCGGCCACCCGCCTGGAGCAGTGGCGGCGGCTCGCCCTGGGCCAGGTGGACATCGCCGTGGGGGCCCGTTCCGCGGTCTTCGCGCCCCTCCCCCGCCTGGGGCTGCTGGTGGTGGACGAAGAGCACGACCCCGCGTATAAGCAGGAGGGGGGCCTCCTCTATCAGGCCCGGGACGTGGCCCTCTACCGGGGGAAGCTGGCGGCTGCGGCCGTGGTCCTGGTCTCCGCCACCCCGGCCCTGACCACCTATTACCGGGCCCGGGAAGGAAAATACCGCTACCTTAATCTCAGCCGCCGGGTCACCCCCCAGGCCCTGCCGGACATCCATCTTATTTCCCTCAAGGAACACCGCTCTGGCCGGGGTTTACCGGTGATTTCCACACCTTTGGCCGCGGCCCTGGAGCAAACCCTGGCCCAGGAGGAGCAGGCCCTGCTCTTTTTAAACCGCCGGGGTTACGCCACCGCGCTTTTTTGTCTGTTTTGCGGCCAGGTGATCCAATGCCATCAATGCAGTGTGGCCCTGACTTTGCACCAATCCCGGGATTCCCTCATCTGCCACTACTGCGGCTATGAAGAACCCGTGCCCCAGCGCTGTCCCCAGTGTCAGTCCACCGCGCTCAAACGCTACGGCCTGGGGACCGAAAGACTGGAAGCGGAATTGCAAAAAATCTTCCCTCAGGCCCGGGTGACCCGCCTGGACCGGGACACCGCGCCCCACAGCGGCCGGGCCCTCAAGGTCCTGGAGGATTTTGCCCGGGGGGACTACGACATCCTGGTGGGCACCCAGATGATCACCAAAGGCCACCATTTCCCCCGGGTCACCCTGGTGGGGGTGATCGCCGCGGACCAACACCTCTTTTTCCCGGAATACCACGCAGGGGAGCGCACCTTCCAGCTTCTCTCCCAGGTGGCGGGCCGGGCCGGCCGGGGAGAGGCTCCCGGCCGGGTGCTCATCCAGACATTCCAGCCGGAGCATTTTATCTTCCAGGCGGTTAAGTCCCAGGATTACCAGGGTTTTGTGCAGCAGGAACTGCAAGGACGCCAACTGGCGGGCTATCCCCCCTTCACCCGCCTGGCCCTGGCCCGCCTGAGCGGCGTCCCGGAGGAGGCGGTGGCCCAGGCCGCCACCCGCCTGACCGCGGCTTTGAAAAAGGCCATCGCCCGGGAGGAAAACCTGGCCTCCCGGCTTCGCGTCCTGGGCCCCGCGCCTCCAGGGTTGGCGAAGCTGCAAGGCCGCTTCCGCTGGCAATTGCTTCTGAAAAGCTACGGCCGCCCTCCCCTGCTCCAGGCCTTGAGAATGCTGCGCCAGCTCTGGACTCCGCCCCCGAAGAGCAAGATTGATCTCACTATGGATATCGATCCGATGAGTCTGTTTTAGAATTTTGCGGAGGGCGGGAGAAGATAGTGATCAGTAGCCGAAAAAATACTGATTACCGATTACCGCCCCTCTCCCTAATGGGAAAACGCGAATTCGGGATAGACTTCCTCAGGATCAAAGGCCCGGGGATCGGCGGTCTGCCAGCCGTCCTCTTCCAGGCGGCGGAAGAAGCAGGAGTCATAGCCCCATTCGCAGGCGCCCCCCCGGGGTTTGACCCGCAGCAGCAGTTGATCGCCCTGGCAGTTCAAGCGGATCTCCACTATTTCCTGGAAATGGCCTGAGCTTTCCCCTTTGAGGACCACCTTGCGTTTCCGGGGGTGATAATAGTGGACGCGGCCGGTGGCGGCGATGCGCTGCAGCGCTTCCTGATTCAGGGTTACTAACATCAGCACCGCCCGGGAATCCGCATCTTGAATGATTGCCGGGATCAGGCTCGCCGGCGCCAGGGGCAGCCATTCAGGGAGGTTGGCCCATGTGCTCGTCAAAATTTTTCCCCCTTCGTATCTCTCGATTATCATCCCCCAATCCCGAGACGATTTTTTATTCTCCATCATCACGGCCAGATTGTCCATCTTCACGTATTTTTCATTTCCTGGCGCCTAATCCAGAAAAATTCTTGACATCAGGAAACCAGGAGTGGTAATTAGGGGAAACGTGAAAGAGTGCACAATTAATCTTAATCTGCCTGAACAGGGAGGAGGCTAAAGATGGCGCGGCTTAATTATGTAGAATTCTATTACAGCACCAAGCACAAAACCGACGATAAATATAAATGTGACAATGCCAACGTGCTGAATCTTTTGAAAAGCCTGGAGGCCAAGGGCGTGGAAACCGCGGCTGTTGACTTAGGGGATGTGGCTGATCCCTTCAAGGTTTACCACAAAGCCTCCAGCGGGCCTGCCTCCGAATATCGTCCCATCTTCGGCGAAGTCCGGGGATCGGATTATAAAGATTACTTTGGCAAGACCATCCCTGCTCTTTGCTGCTATGCAAAAAAGGGCGACCGGGCCCCCTTGGAGGTCTTCCCCCGCAGTGACAAGAAGCTGGGGCGGGTCTATCTCATCGAGGAGTGGCTGGAAAACTACATCGGCGAGCTGGAAGGCCGGGTAGAGTCCCCCGAAGCCCGTTAAGGTATTCTTTAAGGCCCCACCTGCCAGGGTGGGGCCTTTTTTTGTCCTTAATCCTCTTCAGTGGCTGCGATTTGTTGCCTCAGTTGCCACCGGCGCGCCCTGCCGGCAAGCTTTTACTGCCCCATCTGCGGGCAGCGCGTTTGGCCCGCCACCGGCACGCCGGCCGGCCAGCCCGGGGCGACCGCCCGCTTCCGGCCCCTGGGGGCGGAGATAGTGCAGGACCAGAAGACCGGCCTGTGCTGGCAGCGCTCCGGTTCCGGCAAACCCCTCAGCCAGAGGGCGGCTCCGGCATATGTGGAGGAGTTGAACCGCCAGGCCTGGGGCGGCCGCCGGGATTGGCGCCTTCCCGCTCTGTCCGAATTGATCAGTCTCTTCACCCCGGAGAAAAGCTTCCAGGGTCTGTATATCGACCCCGTTTTCGATCCCCGCCAACCTTTTTGTTGGAGCGCCACCGCCAGTCCGGCCGGAGGAGCTTATGGCGTGCTGTTTTTCCCCGGTTCCGTCCAGGTCCAGGACCTGGACCAGCGCGCCTTTATCCGGGCCGTGGCCGGCGAGCGTCAAAGTCTGCCTGACTTTTCCTCCTCCCCGGAATTAATGGAGAAAGGCCGGAGGATTTTTTTTAGCCGCGGCCGGCGGCGGGTGCCCAGCCGGGGGGAAGTGGAGGATTTTCTCCAAGAAGGCGGGGTTATCTCGGAAGTGGCGTTGATGGAGAGGACGCAGCTTTATTTTCTGCCCACCGAAGAGTTTCTCCAGGCTTTTATCAGGCTCTGCCGACTCTTGGGGGTCAAACGGGTGCTGGAGGTGGGCGCGGGTGAGGGATTTATGGCCGGGGCTTTGGCAGCCCGGGGCTTGCAAGTAATGGCCACCGACCTGGAGGCCATCCCGGCTGCGCCTTACGGGGCGCCGGTCTATCGAGCCGGCCACCTGGAGGCGGTGGCCGCCTGGCAACCGGAGCTGGCCTTCTGGTGCTGGCCGCCATTGGGTTCCCAGGCCCCCCGGGAACTCCTCCTGGCCCCCGGCTTGCAATACTACCTGGACGTGGGGGACGGCGGCTGCGCCGCGGGCACTCCCAACCTGGCGCCCCAATTCCAGGGCCGCTACCTGCACGTCCTGTCCCGGCTGGGCTATACCCGCCTGGACTGGGGCCCCTTCCGCCATAACCGCTGTTTTTTGTTTCGGGGAGCCAGGGGAAGGGTTTAATACCGCTCTGCGAAAGTCCTCTCACTTGAACTATTTCTAAACCCAATCTTAGGCTTCAGCTATTTTTTAATCGATGAGATGTTGGGGGAAGTGTTTTTAAGTCCCCCCTTTCTAAAGTGACGATTTATACCAAGTCGCCGTCAAACGAGTAATACCAAGTCGCACTCAAACGACAATTTTCTTGTAGGGGCGGACCCATGTGTCCGCCCCGGCGGCCGCAAATACCCCTGCGTTAATTCTATGATCGTCTTGATTTTTAGGGACCGGGGAATGGTGTTTTTGCGAACGTCCAGGGGGCACACATGGGTGCCCCCCTACAATACACGCCATTTGATTGCAACTCGGTATAAAGGCATATTATGAGCACAGCGAAGAGAGATTCTTCACTCCGCTGCGCTCCGTTCAGAATGACAGAATTATTGCGCTTACGCCCCCTATACCCTATAACCCTTTCATTGCGGCCTCGTAGGCCGTGTACGCGGCCTTCCCGAAGAGCACAAAGCGCACCCGCTCGATCTCCGGATGCTCTGCCAGGTAGGCCTGCACGGTCTTGAGCGCGATGTGCGCCGCGTCGTTCAGGGGATAACCATAGACCCCGGTGGAGATGGAAGGAAAGGCCACGGTTTTGATGCCTTTGGCGGAGGCCAGTTTCAGGCTCTCCCGGTAGCAGGAGGCCAGCAGCTCCGGCTCCCGGTGCAGGCCGTCCCGATAGACCGGGCCCACGGTATGGATGACGTACCTGGCCTGGAGATTGCCACCCGTGGTGAGGCGGGCCTCGCCGGTGGGGCAGCCGCCGATGCGGCGGCATTCCTCCAGGATTTGCGGCCCCCCGGCCCGGTGGATTGCGCCGTCCACCCCGCCTCCGCCCAGCAGGGAGGTGTTGGCGGCATTGACAATGGCCTCCGTATCCTGCCGGGTGATATCCCCTTCCACCAACTCCAATACCGACCGCCCCACCCGGATTTCCATGCCCTGACCTCCGGCAAAGTTTCGGGGCCTGGAGATTTCCTTCCCGCCCCCTTTCCCTCATCTTATCACAGACTGATCTGGACGAAAGGTTCCGCGCGCCTGACCCATTCGCTGTCGGGATACTTGGCCTTTAATTCCTCATAGGCCGCCCTCAGGGGTTTGGGGTCGTGATCCATCTTGTATTTGGCCACCCCCAGGAAATAGATGGCCTCCGCGGCGGCCCGGGGATGGGGGCACCGGCTCATCATTTCTTCCAGGATGGCCCGGGCCTCGGCATAGTTTTCGGTATCCAGGGCCCACCGGGCTTTGCCCACCATGAACAGGGGAATGAACTCCTCCGGGGGGACGTACCCGACGATCCGGTAATGCTCCTTGCCGTCGGCGTCCAACACCAGGATGGTGGGAGTCCAGGACACCCCATATTTTTCCATCAGGGCCTTGTTGGAAATCTCCACCTGCACCGGGATAAAATTCAAGTCGATGAAACTGCCCATGCCTTCCGTAGGGTACGTAACCGCACCCATCTTTTGGCAGCCCAGTCACTGGGGGTTGAAGAAATCCAGGAGCACGGGCTTGTTGGTTTTTCTGGCGGTTGCTTGGGCTAAAGCCAAATCCTTTCCCCAACAAACTTGCAGCTTAGCCATAGGGTTACTCCTTCCTGAGTTAAGCATTTCCCAGGCTTATTTTTCTTAAATTAATCATCAAGTTTGTGGAAGCAAGACGAAAATTTATGGCCACCCCTGGATTGCCCAGGCCTGCGGTAGTGATTATTTTATACCCAAAATCGAAAGGAGGGCGGCGTTATGGCGGCAAAATGCCTGGTGGAGAAGATGGAAGGTCGTGATCTTGACTCATATGATCTGATTACCGTCCTCGGGCTCTTGAAGGAATACGATTGGAAGGAGATCTGCCGGCGCTACGGTCCCGGCGACCACGGTCCCGGTAAAATCAACCTGCTTCTCAGCACAGAAAACTATTACGTGGAAATGACCGTGGAATCCCTGGCCTCCCTGGCTCTGTCCCCCAAGTACCAGGCCAGCCCCAACTTGATGCAGGCCCTGATCCGCCGCCTGCTTTGCGGCCATCGCCACGGCCTCATCCTGGAAAAAATGCGGACCTACGGGGTGCCCATCGAGGACCCGAACCAGCTTAACCTCTCCTGTTCCGTAGGCATCATGGGCGCGGACCTGGTAATCAACCGCCCCGCCAACGCCCCGGAGTACCTCTTCCGGAAATTCGGCACCTCCCGGCTGGAACAGGAGGAGCAACGCCCCTTAGATCACTACGACGCGGTCTCCATTCTTTATCTGGCCCAGCAGAACCAGACCGAGCGCATCTTAAACCGTTATGTGCCCCAGGAAATCCTCAATGAGGGCGCGGAAGGGGAAAAGGTGGTGCGGTTTTCCAGCCTGGCGGGAGACTACCAGGTGGACTTCTTTTTCCAGCGTATTCACAACGACGTGCCCCGGGGGGTGCCGGAGAAGGGCAACGTCTCCTCGGCCACCATGCATCAGGTGCTGCGCCGTCTTTTTGCCGGCCACACCCCGGACTTGGCCGCCAAGGAACTGACGGATAAGGGCATCCTCATTTCCCCGCAGGAGGTGGGCCGGGAATTCAGCCTGGCGCGCATTCTCAACGACAACTACATCGAGATGACCTTCAGGCGGTAGAAGAAGGTGAGCGGGTGCAGAAAGATTTCACCACAGTTGCTCATGAGCCTTTGGCTCACCTGTAAAGCATGAAATGTCTGGTGGGGCGGGCCTCCGTGCCCGCCATACGCTCGGCGGCCAGGGACGGCCGCCCCACCAATTTT
>Ga0172375_10011734_pt1 | contig 11094 bp, 9 predicted proteins | sample LakKiv1m_FD_114537 | JGI IMG/M metagenome (GOLD analysis project Ga0172375, IMG submission 114537) | Freshwater microbial communities from Kabuno Bay, South-Kivu, Congo - kab_092012_11.1m | ecosystem: Environmental > Aquatic > Freshwater > Lake | place: Democratic Republic of the Congo... | reverse complement strand
GTTTAAACTTGTCAGCAATTTCAAAGAGTTGAGGTAAGCGAGCCATAGTGCCGTCTTCATTCATAATCTCTACAAGTGCTGCGGCAGGTTTTAAACCGGCCATTCGAGCAAGATCGACGCAAGCTTCAGTGTGACCGGTGCGTTGCAAAACTCCACCTTTGCGAGCTTTGAGCGGAAAAATATGACCGGGTTTACCAAGTTCGCTTGCAGTAGTTTTGGGGTCTGCTAAAGAACGGATTGTTTTAGCTCTGTCTGTAACCGAAATACCTGTTGTACATCCATGTCCGAGCAAATCTACTGAAACGGTAAATGGTGTTTCATGCAATGATGTGTTTTTAGTTACCATTAATTCTAAACCAAGAGCATTGCTTAGTTCCTCTGCTATAGGTGCACAAATTAACCCTCGTCCATGGGTAGCCATAAAATTTACAATCTGTGGAGTAATGGTTTCAGCTGCAGCAATAAAATCGCCTTCGTTTTCTCTGTCTTCATCATCCACAACAATCAATACTTTCCCATTACGGAAATCTTCAATTGCTTCTTCAATCGTATTTAAACTCTTTTTCATTTATATTTATTTTTTATTTTCTATAAGTTCTAAAAGCCCACTGGTTTGTGTTGTCCAGGAAAAGTTATTTTTTACTAATGCAAAACCATTCATTGCAATTTCGTTTGCTTTTACTTCATCAACAAGTATCAAAATAATTGCTTTGGCTAATTCTTCTGCACTATTTCCAATCAAGATTTCTTTATCGGGTTCTGCATTTATTGCATTGTTTGCAAGCGAAGTAGTGATGCACGGTAATTGCATCGACATTGCTTCGAGTAACTTGTTTTGCATGCCAGTTCCAATTTGCATGGGAGCTATAAATATTTTTGATTTAGCATAACAATCACGCATATCCTTTACCCATCCACTTACCTCTACTTTATCTGTTTGTAATATTTTTACTGAAGGAGCAGGATTAGCACCTGCAATCAATAAATTAGCAGAAGGATAAGTTTTCCATACTTCAGGAAGAATTTTAGTTACTAAAAATTCTACGCCATTAACATTGGGTGGGTAGCCCATATTACCAGAAAAAATTAAATCGTATTCCTTTTCCTTTGTAATCGGTTTGTAGTATTCAGTGTCAACACCATTTGGTATAATAACAATTTTATTATTCTCGGAATGTGGTATATAATCACGATCGCTTTTGGAAATAATTATTTTAGATTCGAACCACGAGAATACCTTGTTTTCGTATTTCAACATTCGCTTATATTCGGCTTTCAGAATAAATTTTAAAAAGAAAGATGCTTTTGGTATTCTTCGCTCCAGGCCTTTTGAAAAAACATCCTGATAATCCAGCGTCTTTGGTATATCAGTGTCTTTTACATATTCTGCAACACGCACTAGCTGACAAAAAATATGATCTGGATTGTGAGTAGCTATTAATTGTTTTATTTTTTGTTTTGTATTGCATTGGTAAAAGTAGGCAACCTGAAATGGAATGCCCGAGAATAGTGCTTTAAATAGATTCCAAAGGAGACGTATTTTCGAAAGTTGGATAAAATATATAGTGGAGCAAAATTTTGAAAGTTCTTTTTGAGCATCAGGATGAAGCTTGATGTCGTTGAGTGCACAAAGGATTACTTCATGTTTTTTTGATAATTCACGAATATGATGGTATGCACGAAGTTTGTCGCCTTTTTCGAGCGGATAAGGAACTCGCGATAACAGAACAAATACTTTCATTCCTTTCTATCCTTTATAATTTAAAACAGTGTTGTAAAACAAAGTAAGTTTAGTTGTAATTGCTTTGTTTTCGTACTTCTCGATAACCATTTCCTGTGCATGACTTCCTATACTATCTGCAAAAGCAGTATTTTGCAAACAGTTAGAAATCTGCATCAGAAATTCTTCTGGTGTGTTAGCAATCAGTATATGCAACCCATCCTTCGCTTCAATACCCTCAGCACCAATGGTAGTAGAAATAACAGTTTTGCCCAAAGCCATGCCCTCGATTATTTTTATTCGTAGTCCACTACCTGATAATAGAGGAACAACCATTATTTGTTTGCTGTTCATGAAATCTATAGCATCATCTACTTCACCTACAACGATTGTGTTTGGATAGGTTTTGTTTAAAACCCAAGCTGGCATTTGATGCCCAGCCAAATATAGGTTGAGATTTGGAAATTTTTGAACTATAGGATCCCAGATATCATTTAAAAACCATTTGATTGCTTCTTCGTTTGGCATCCAATTCATGCTTCCAATAAAAAATAATGAAGGAATTTCTGTGGCTGGTTTTTCATTTCTTGCATAATTACCTAAATCTATTCCAATAGGAAGGTCTATGATAGGTACCTTACAACCTAAATTTTTCATGTATTCAGCATCGTTTGCTGTAATCGCAGCAATACCATCACATTTATTTAAGATATTAATTTCATAATTTCTCAATGTTTTAGTAAGGTGATTCAAATAAAATTTTTTAAAAATATTTTTCGAAACTGCCTTAATACGTTGCCAAATCAAATGTTCGACATTATGTGATCGCAAGATTATTTTTGCATCGGAATATTGTCGGATGGTTTCAATATAAGGTGTTACATACAGTGTTTCCAACTGAATAATGTCAAACTTTTCATTTTGTAGTATGCTGATAATCTTATTTTCAAATTCCTTTGAAAGGAATCGTTGAATATGATAGGAATTTTTCGTAAATAAATTAAAAAAAGCATCTGTAAATTTAACTGAATTATCAATAAATACAGTTTCTATCGAGGTATTATTTTTATATTTTTCAGGAAATGACTGCTCATCCACATAATTTTTTGGTGTGCTAAAAGCAAGAATTTTAACTGTATGACCTTGCATCAACAGCCCTTGAGTGAGATTATTCATTGCAATGGAACCGCCTTCATTTGCAGGAAAAGGTGATTTGTTACAGATCTGAAATATTCTCATGCCTTCTTTTGTTTCCTTATTCTTTTGTATATAAACTCGAATAGTTTAGCGTAAACATCCGAATCAAATAGCTTGGAATCGCTGGTAGCTTTAATAGTTAAATATATTCCAACAGGTAAAAAAATAATGGAAGCAATCCACATCCCTTCCCAAGCGGGGATAACACCTTCGCGTACAAATTTCTCGGAAGTGATAGAGACTATATGGAATAAGATAAAAAATAATACAGAAACAACAATAGGCAAACCAAAACCGCCCTTGCGAATAATAGCACCTAATGATGCTCCCACCAGAAACAGTACAAGACAAGCAATTGAAAGGGTAAATTTTCGATGCCATTCAATATCGTAGCGGATTAAAAATCGTTCGCGAGTTTGAAAATTTTCTGTAGAAAAATCAATGCTTTGTTTAATGTTCCTTGCTTGTGCAAGTGCTGTTTCAATCGCCATCATTCTATCAACTTTTGAAAGACCTGTTAGCAAATCTCCTTCAAGAGCTGGAATAGTATCAGATTTCTGTAATTTTGTTGAATCAATAGTTGAATAAAAGAAGTAGTTTTTTGTAAATTTTTGGGAGAATTCAGATCTCATTTTATGCAAATCTGTTTTTTGAGAATCTGCTGAGGCCTCCAACTGTTTGAGGTTCATCATTTGATAATTATCCTTAAAAAATTCTTCATTTGTTTTAGAAAACTGAAAAGCTGACAAATCGAACCTTCTATATTCTTCTTTGAAGTTGGTTCTTACCATCGGTCTGGTATTCTTTTTGGCTCTATCATCTACAAGTTCCTCATAATTACATCCATCGGATAGCGTGAAGATCATGTATCGTTTATCCTTTGTCATTAGCATTTTTCCTGTTCTTGCGATGGTAAGATTATTATTCCCATTATGCTTGCGATGGTCATAAATCATAACATCATGAATGGTTTGACCATCCTTGTCTTTTGAGCCCACTTTTATCACAAAATCATCTATTCCATTGTAAAAAATTCCTTCTTTAATATTAAGAGCCGGCTTTTGTTCTTTCACATCAAAAAGCAAAGAGCCCATTTTTAGGTTGGCTAATGGAAGAACATTGTTTGAGAAGAAAAATGCGAAAATGCTTATTATAATTGCAGTTATAGCTAATGGTCGCATGACTTTTTGTAAGGATATTCCGGCAGATTTCATTGCTACGAGCTCAAAATGCTCTCCTAAATTTCCAAAAGTCATAAGCGAGGAAAGCAGCACTGCTAAAGGAAGAGCCAAAGGAACCATGGTAGCGGAAACATAAAAAAGAAGTTGTGCAATAATGGTCCATTCTAAACCCTTCCCAACCAAATCATCAATATACTTCCACACAAACTGCATTAAAAGAATAAACAATGCAATGAAAAAGGTCATTATAAACGGACCCAGGTAGGATTTTAAAAGGAAAATATTCAGCTTATTCAAAACTTCTTATACATTCGTGATTTGTGCAAAGATAAGTATAAGATTAAAATATCAAACAAGCATCTGATTTTAAATTGTTGCTAAATGGCAGATTTAAAAATATAAATTAAAAAACTTATATTTGCAGCTTAATAAGTATTCCATTTATGAGGATAGTTGAAGTCAACGATAATAATACAAAAAAGCAGTTTTTAGATGTTGCTCGAAAAATATACAGGAACGATCCTTATTGGGTATGTCCACTTGATAAAGAAGTAGATGCGATTTTTACACCGGGACAAAATACGTTTTATACACATGGTGAGGCAATACGTTGGCTACTTTTAGATGACCATGGCGAAACCATTGGAAGAACAGCTGCTTTTATCAATACGTTGAAGGCATATAACTTTGACCAACCCACAGGTGGTATGGGCTTTTTTGAATGTATTGAAAACAAAGAAGCTGCATTTATGCTTTTCGAAAAATGCCGTGAATGGCTTACTGAACGTGGAATGGAAGCCATGGATGGCCCGATTAATTTTGGCGAAAATGACAATTTCTGGGGATTACTTGTTGAAGGATTTATGCATCCTGCATATGGGATGAATTATAACATGCCTTATTATAAAGAGTTCTTTGAAGAATATGGGTTCAAATTTTATTTTGAACAAGTAAGTAACCACTTGAACCTTAAAGTGCCTTTCCCTGAACGTTTCTGGAAGATTGCAGATTGGATACGTCAAAAACCTGAGTATCGATTTGAGCATTTTTCGTATACAAAAACAGAACAGTTTTTAAAAGATTTTAAATCGATATACGACACAGCGTGGGCGTTTCACGAGAACTTTACTCCCATCGAAATTGATAACCTTCGTAATACATTAAAAAAGGCAAAGCCGATACTTGAAGAAGAATTTATTTGGTTTGTTTATGCGAATAATGAGCCCATTGCTTTTTTGATATTATTTCCTGATGTGAATCAGATTTTAAAGCATCTCAATGGTAAATTGCATTTATGGAATAAACTCAAATTCGTTTATCTGAAAAAGAAAAAAACGATTACTCGTGGAAGAATTACTATCATGGGGGTTGTGCCAAAATACCAGCGATCGGGTGTAGAATCAGCCATTTTCTGGCACCTTCAACAATTAATGGATGTAAGGCCTCATTATACTGAACTTGAATTATCATGGGTTGGAGATTTTAACCCAAAAATGAGAGCACTACATGAATCAGTGGGGGCAAAGTTTGCAAAACGACATATTACGTATCGTAAACTTTTTAATGATAATTCGAAATACCATCGCTCTACAATTATTCCGGTCGACACCAAAGAAAAGGCATTAAAACAAATTGCGCCAAAAGACGATAAAAAATAATATTTCATGTTAAGGTTGTTTTTTATAGGACTATTCATTTTACCATTTCAAATTGTATATGGGCAAATTGATACTGTCGAAAAAGTAAAATATACAGCTGGTTTTGTTTTGAAAGATGGTATTTATCTTACTGTAAATGAATTTAAAAACAACAGACCTTCTATTACACGGTTTGATGTTATAAAACGCAACCAATTTTCAAATCCAAACAATATTTTTTTGGAGTATCATTGTAAAGATTCTGCTACAGTAGGGAAAAAGTGCGAAGTAAATGAATGTTGGGGCTATTGTAAAAATAATACAGTTTATATTTCGCATGGATATTATGGGTTTTTCTTTAAGATAATGGTCATCGGATCTCTGTCTCATTTTGTTGCATTATCAGGATTTGATAAGCCTTTTGGATATGGCGAACCCATGTCATCAATCAATAGCACCAATGATTTGATTCAATATTTTTTAGATACAAATACCGGAGATGTGTGGCCATTTACCTATAAAAACTTTAGCGAATTTCTGAAAAAGAATGATGTTGAACTATATCATAATCTGAGTTCTGAAAAGCAAAAACGCAAGTTGACTTTTTTTTATTTGCTTAAATACAACGAGAGGTACCCATTGAGCTTTCCAGAAGAAAAATAATCAGGATTACTTACCTCTTCCTTGAATGACAATGATAACAGTGTAGATGAGAATTTTAAAATCTACAGCAAGTGACATGTTTTCAATATAAAGTATATCATATTTTAATCGCTGAACCATTTGTTCAACATTTTCGGCGTAGCCATATTTTACTTGTCCCCATGATGTAATGCCTGGTTTTACCTTTAGGAGTAAACGATAATGAGGAGCAATAGTAATAATTTGTTCTGCAAAAAATTGCCTTTCGGGCCTTGGTCCAACAAGGGACATGTCTCCAATCAATACATTATAAAATTGTGGAATTTCGTCCAATCGAACTTTGCGCATAAATCGTCCAAAAGGCGTGATTCTGCTGTCTGTTTTGCTCGACAACTGAGGTCCGTTTTTTTCTGCATCCTTAGTCATGGATCGAAACTTGTGAATCATAAAAGGTTTACCATGAATACCTATCCGTTCGTGAGAATAAAACACAGGCCCTTTTGAGCTGACCTTTACAGCTATCATGGTAATTAGATATAGGGGAGACGCAACTATTAATGTAAATAATGAAACCACAATATCGAATATTCGCTTTAATGATCGTTGCCATACAGGCATCAGTTCTTTGGAAATTTGAATAAGAGGTGCACCAAAAATAGCCGACATTTTAACGCTTCCAAGAAGGATATCATGAATATCAGGAATTACTTTTACAACAATATCCGTTGCGTCTAATTCGGTGATAATTCTCCCAATGTGTTTATGTTCATTTTGTTCAATAGCAATAATTACCTCTTCAATTTTATTTGCTTTAAGAATTTCCTGTATCTGATCAATGCTTCCTAAATAAACCAGATGATCTTGCATGGGAGAAGTAGCGGAGGGTTTAATACTTACAAATCCTATAAATTTATTTCCCGATGAATGTGTTTGTGCCTCGATTTCTTTAAAAATATTAACAGCATTAATATCACTACCAACAATTAGCGTGGAAAATCCAATTACCCGATGATGTATGCGATAGGCAGTAATTGAAGTGATAACAAACCTGAAAATAAAAGTAATGGAAAAATGCAACGAAAAGAGCACAATAAAAGATTGATAATATAATTGATAGGCCTTTACTTCATCATCAAGTAAAATAGCAAAGAATAGAATAGTTACCCCTATGATTGTAATTAATAATGTTTGTCCCAGCTCACCTATTCTTGATTTTCTATATATTTTGGAATAAGCTCCTGTAAGTGCGTACATCACTGTCCAAAACAATGGAATAATGAGTAATCCAAGGTATAAATTATTATCAATTAACACTTGTTCGTTGAGGTTGGATGTAACAAGGTCGATAGTATGCTTACGATATGTGAAGAATATCGTCCACGCAATCATAGCCGAAATCAAATCGGCAAATACATATTTTATTACATGTAAAATTTTATTCATTCTATTTAAATTACCAATGTAATAACTTGATGTTATCTAATAAAATGACTCCATTAGAAACATTATTCCCTGTGTTTGCAGAAAAATATATTTTAGAGTCACTTGCTGTTGATTCTCGGCTTATCAAACTCGTAAGATTAATGTATATTTTATTCCAACTGCTGCTAGCATTTACAGTTAAATAATCTGTTTTTACGCTATAGCTACTGTAATTTGAATACACTCCAATGGTAAAAGGGTTATTTGATTTATAATTCAATTCAACAAATACAGGCGAATTAGACTTGGGCAGCACGTATGCCGAAATCGTTTTACATTCGAATGTGTCAATTACATTATCAAGCGTGATAATACCTGAATAGGTACCTTCAAAGACTTCGCTTGGAACATTCGTTTGTATAATCATTGTGTCACTGTAAAGAGCTTTTTCAAATAACAATCCACCATCTTCAAACTCTTCAATAAAAGCAAACTTGGTCGAGCTGTAGTATGTTGTTGATGGGATCAAAACAGTAGTGCTGTCTGGCTTGAGATTGACATTTGTTATCCATGGTTCAACGAAAGGATAAACACCGCGGGTACCACTGATACCATTAACTTTTATTCCGGGATAGATTGCAATCTTATGATTTCCTTCTTGTAAAACCGGAAACTTCGCGGGCAGTTCGTAGCACCCTATGGGTTGATCATCAACGTAAACCCAAGCATCTGTGAATTTGGATGAGCTGCTTCCCTGACCTGTTATCACTGAAAAATCTATATGATCAATTTGGATAAATGCCGGAACTTTTTCAGGTGGGTTAATAAGATTGCATGAGCAGAATGCAATTAAAACACAAGTGTAAAAATATAGTTGGAATGACCTTGTTTTATACATAGAATGCTAAACTCATCAAAGAAATAAAAAACAAAAGTAACAAAAAACGCTCGTTTAACTAACAATTAGCATTCAAGTTGATTTTTTCAATAATGCCAAATGCCACTTCGAGAGATTTATATCCGTCGATGATTGTTACCATAGGAGTGGAGTTTTCGGCTATTGACAGATGGAATTTTTCTAATTCGGTTTTGATGGCGTTTATGGGGTCAACCGTTGGCTTTTCGAAATAGAGTTGCTTTTTCCCTTTGTCTGTACCTAAATCAATAACCATTGCAAATGGATCATTCTCATCAACTGTATTTTTGATTTGAATAATTTCAGTTTCTTTGGTAAGAAAGTCAATGGATACGTAAGCATCTTTTTGGAAGAATCTTGATTTACGCATGTTCTTTAAAGATATACGACTGGCTGTTAGATTAGCAACACAGCCGTTATCAAATTCTAACCTTGCATTAGCAATATCGGGAGTTTCGCTCACCACAGCCACACCACTTGCACTAATTTTTCGGATGTTTGATTTAACTACACTCAGCACAATATCAATATCGTGTATCATCAAATCAAGTATGACGGGAACATCTGTTCCTCTTGGGTTGAATTGGGCAAGGCGATGAGTTTCAATAAACATGGGTTGATTGAAGTAGGGTTGAGCTGCAATAAATGCAGGATTGAATCGTTCAACATGCCCTACCTGAACTTTTACATTCGCTTCACTGGCAATTTTCATGAGTCCTTTAGCTTCTTCAAGCGTAGTAGTTAAGGGCTTTTCGATAAATACATGTTTTGATTTTTTTAATGCTTTTGAAGCACAATCGAAATGTGAAACAGTGGGCGTAACTATATCAACAACCTCTGACACTTCGATAAGTTCATCAATAGTATTATATCTTTTAATATTGAACTCGGATTCGACCTGCGTAGCAACAGAATCATTTACATCGTAGAATCCTACTAATTCAAATTCCTTAATCTCTTTTACGCACTTAAGGTGTATTTTTCCTAAATGTCCGGTACCTAAAACTCCTATTTTCATGAAATTGTTTTTTTGCAAAAATAGAAGAAATCTACTCGCTAATTTAGTATTTTCGCAAAGTTTTTGAACGAGATTTGTTAATAAAAAAAATGACTGATAATTATAAGCATAAGGGATTACGAAAGAAGTTAGTTGAGGTTGTAAAAACAAAAGGTATAGTTGACGAGCGAATTTTAACTGCCATTGATAAAATTCCCAGACATCTTTTCATGGACTCATCTTTTTTGGAATTTGCTTATCAGGATAAAGCATTCCCGATAGGAGAAGGTCAAACCATTTCGCAGCCATACACCGTTGCCTATCAGACAGATTTACTGCAATTAAAAAAAGGGGATAAGGTGCTGGAAGTGGGCACGGGCTCAGGATATCAGGCATGTGTATTATTGGAGATGGGAGCAAAGGTATTCACCATTGAGCGCCAGCGATTGCTTTTTCAGAGGACAAAAGTTTTTCTTCCCACGATAGGTTATCACCCACGCATGTTTTATGGTGACGGATATGAGGGCTTGCCCAATTATGCCCCGTTTGATAAGATAATTGTAACTGCCGGTGCTCCATTTGTTCCCGAAGCATTGAAGCTTCAGTTGAAGTTTCATGGCATCATGGTAATACCGGTGGGAAAGGATGGCATACAAACAATGACGACACTGGTGCGAACATCGGAAAGTACCTGGGAAACAAAAGAGCATGATACTTTTCGATTTGTACCTTTGCTGAATGATAAAACGTAAAACCTGTTTTGTCTATTTATGAGAAAATAGTTTTCTTTTTACAGTCGTTTACTATTTATATCATTTTATTTTTTGTATAGCTATGGTTTTTATAAAATTTGTATATCTTTGCACAAAATTTAAAAAAACTTTTTAATCTAAATTTATTAACAAAAAACAAAAACAATGAAAAATTTTAAAAAATTATTAATTATTTTGGTAGCAGTTACATTTGTAATGCCAGCTTGTAAAAAAGGAGCAAATGATCCTGGTATATCTTTAAAATCAAGAAAAGCTCGACTAGTTGGTACTTGGGAATTATCAGAAGGTACACAAAGTTATGTAAGTGGTGGATCAACCTATACCTACACATACAGTGGTACTACATGTACTCAAACTTTTTCAGGTACAAGTGTGACTTACCCTTATACCGAAAAGATTGATATAATGAAAGATGGTACCTTCGAAATTACTATAAATGATGATGGAGATCTTTCGACAGTTAAAGGTTCTTGGTTCTTTGGCGGTAAAGCTAAAGATCTTGATCTTAAAAACAAAGAATCTGTTATCTTCCGCGTTACATCAGAAGTTAGTACAAGTGGTGGAACAACCAATACAGAAACATACACCGGAACTCAGTGCCCAACATAC
>Ga0172375_10011730_pt1 | contig 11098 bp, 11 predicted proteins | sample LakKiv1m_FD_114537 | JGI IMG/M metagenome (GOLD analysis project Ga0172375, IMG submission 114537) | Freshwater microbial communities from Kabuno Bay, South-Kivu, Congo - kab_092012_11.1m | ecosystem: Environmental > Aquatic > Freshwater > Lake | place: Democratic Republic of the Congo... | reverse complement strand
GCTTGAGTAGTTTCCAAAGAAATATTCTGTGTTTGACCAGCCCGATAAATTAACAACCAAAATATGATCAAGATCATAAGTAGAGAAAAATAAGTTTGGGTTTTATGGCTTACTCTTATAATCTTAAGCAAACATAAAAAACTAAAACTCACAATTAAAAAATAACCAAGCAGCCAAAAACCACTGCCTATCTGTAATAAAACGCTCGGCATCGGCTGGTGATTTAATATTGCCCAAAAATTCAGGTACAATAAAACAGTTAAAACAGCGCTAATCAAGAAAATAAATATAAACTTGGTAAAAAAAATCGTCTTATTAAACATTTGAACAAACGCTGATTATACAAAACTTCAGATCATGAAAATAGACATAAACCACAAACTACTGAAGCCCAAGTTGCTTTGCTTACTTTTAATACTAGCTGGCATATTTTGGCGTTTTAATGGCTTGAATTGGGACAGCAATCACCACCTTCATCCTGATGAAAGATTTTTAACTATGGTCGCCAACGACATACACTTGCCCACCAGTTTGAATGAGTACTTTGATCAAAGTACATCCAGATTAAACCCAACAAATTACAAATACAACTTCTTTGTTTATGGCATATTGCCAATCACCTTGAATAAGGTGTTGGCAACTTTTTTTAATCTCAATAACTATGACAAAATTGCTTTACTCGGCCGATTTTTATCTGCTTTTATTGATAGTTTAAACATCCTTATTATTTTTCTTTTAGTTAAAAAACTTAAACGTATATCACCGGTTTTAAATATCGCTCGTTTAGAGTATTGGAGCGCTGCAGTTTACGCCAGCTTAGTTCTTCCCATTCAACTGGCCCATTTTTTTACAGTAGATACATTCGTTAACACCTTTGTCTTGATCAGTCTATTTTTTTCCTTGTCAATAAAAAAAAGTGTATTGACTAAACAAGTATTAAAATTAGTATTATCTGCCGGGTTTTTTGGTTTGGCCATTTCAAGCAAAATCAGCGCTTTTTACTCACTGCCATTAATTTTGCTTTTTCTGTTTTTTGATCAACTGAAGCTGTTTTTTAATCAAAAAATTTATTTCAAAAAAATAATCCTTTCACTTGGGAAAATAATGTTCGCTACACTGCTTTTTATCACTACTACATATTTTGTAGTAAGACTTACCAATCCTTATTATTTTGCCCACCCTTCGCTACTCAATAGAGCTATTAGCATATCTTTTACAGAAAATATCACTCAACTCAAAAGTTCCACTAAAAAAGAATCCACTTTCCCTCCCGCTATTCAGTGGAAATCAAAAACTCCCATTATCTTTTCTTTACAAAACATTATTTTTTTTGGTCTGGGTCTACCAGCCGGAATAATACTTGTCGTAGGTACCACGAGTATGATTTCGCAAGTTTTTAAAAAACGGGACTGGATACTTTTTTTTATCCTACTGTGGACAATGGGCTTTTTAATTTATCACGGACTGCAGTTTGCTCAAACCATGAGATATTTTCTAGTGCTTTATCCTTGGTTTGCACTCATCATTGCGTTTGGTTTGAGCAAAATACCCTCACCCATTGCTATTGTTTCACTCATTTTTTGGCCAATGATTTTTACTAGTATTTATCAAACTCCACACAGTAGAGTAGAGGCTTCCAAATGGATCTATCAAAATATTACTCCTGGCTCAAAAATTTTATCTGAACATTGGGACGATGGCTTACCTTTGAGTGGCGATTTTGGCTACCATGGAATTTACCAAGCTGAACAACTAGAAGTTTTCATTCCAGATAGTGAAGAAAAAATAGCCAAAATCGCCAACCAGTTGCAAAACGCTGATTACTATATCTTGTCTTCCAATAGAGCCTGGCAAAGTATAATGGACTACCCAAAAGAATACCCACTGATGAGTCAATTTTACAAAAAGCTTTTTGCCAACCAAATTCCCAATTATCAGTACGTAAAAACTTTTTCTTCCTTTCCAAAACTTTGTTTACCATTGACTAAAATCTGTTGGCGATGGAACGACCAATGGGCAGAAGAATCTTTTACTGTTTATGATCACCCACAAGTATTAATTTTTAAAAACTTAGGCAAAAAGCAATGAAAAACCCTAGCGCTCAAACTCAACAAACTGCTTATTTTGATATTAAAAGTCACCAATATAACATTGGCCAGTTTTCAAATTTACCCAGTCACACCAGTTTTGAACAAGATCAACTTATAGAAGAAGCAAAAAAAGATCGTGGTAATAAAATCGCTCTAGATTTTGGAGCAGGCACCGGCAGAATTACTTTTGCTTTGATAAGTGCTGGTTTTAAAGTAATTGCTCTTGATCCAAGTAAAGAATCTCTCAAAAACCTCTGTTTGGAAGCAAAAAAAAGAAAAATACCTAGAAATAGGTATACTGTCACTGAAAAATTTCCAAAAAACAAAACTTATAGATTAATTGTTGGAGCAGACGTACTACATCACGTAGATTTAAAAAAATATACTCATATTTTATTCAAAAAACTTGCCAAAAACGGCAAACTTGTGTTTTCCGAACCAGGAGCATGGAATCCTGCTTGGTACATTTACTTAAAGTTGTTCCACAACTGGGAGATAGAAAAAGGTATAAAACAAATGAGCTATCACAATATTTCGCAATTACTCAAAGCGGCTAATTTTACTGAAGTTAAGATCAAAGGCTTAGGACTACTACCAATGCCGATTATAAATCTCTGTCCCGCTCTGCACAAAATCAATCAACTCCTTGCTAACGCGCCACTACTTAAATATTTCGCTTATAGATACTTAATAATCGCCAAAAAATAACTTTTTTAGAAAAGCAAGTTGTAGAATTTTGCCACCTGCTTTGGATCAAAAAGTAACTGAAACCTGTTCATAGACACGCTTCTTTTTTGATTGCTATTGATCAATTGAGCAATAGCTTTTGCCAAAGCGTCTATATTTTTCGGCTTAACTATTTGTCCCAACTTGCTTAAACTTGCTGGCACCCTCACTCCTGGTAAATCACTTACCACCACCGGCGTTCCAAGCATCATTGCTTCCACCTGTACCATGCCAAACGCCTCGGTTTGATTGACAGACGGCAGTACTAAAACATCAATTGCCTTATAAAAAGCTCCCAAGTTAGCACCCTGCAATGATCCAAGAAATGAATATTTGATTTTGGCTTCGTTCAACAAAGTCTTGATTTTGTGATAATAATTTTTTTCTCCAGCTACGTCTTTTCCGTATGGTCCAACCAACATTAGTCTTACTGATCTTTTTTTACTTATTTGTTCACAAGCTTTAACTAAATACTCCAACCCTTTTTCGCTTGACACTCTGCCAGCAAAACCTATCCATTTTTCCTGATTTTTCTTCTTTAAAAAGCCGCTCAAAATTTTTTGATCAACATTTGGTTTTGACACTGGAGGCAAACAAAAGACAGCTTTATTGTCAATTTTTTGACCCAAACTTTGATAGTAATCCTTGGTATAAAAAACCACTTTGTCCATAATTAGAGTCATCAAGAAAATTAACTGATTAGCAATCCATCCAATGCATTTTGCTAAATAATTATTTTCTAAGAATAGTTTGCAGTGATAAATACCAATAATTTTTTTACCAAACACTTTAGCCAAAATTGCAAGTGGCCAACCTTCAACACTAGGCAAATTAAAAATTACCACATCACATGACTGAATAAATTTTATGAAATAAAGAACAGATTGAGGAGAAACAAAACCCTTTGATATTCTAAAAAGAAACGGCATGCGTAGAACTCTAGTTTGATTAATAATTTCCTCTACAGGTAAATTTCTTTGATGCTGAAAAGTTAAAACTGTAATTCCAAAATCCCGCTTCAAATACTTGAATAGGTTGGCCGGATAGGTGGTCATACCACTAATGTATGGTAAGTAGTAAGGAGAAAAAAACAAAATTTTTTTCATCACAAATTATTTTTCTGCCAATTGATCATTTTTAGTAAACCGTTACTAAAATTAGTGGTTGGCAACCAACCCAACAATTTCTGAAGTTTGGCATTGTCCGAAACAAAGTATTTTTGATCAGCAGTTCTTTTTTGAGAGTAACTAACTGGTACTTGATAATCGTAAATTTTGCTAAGTTGGTAAATAACCCGTATCAACGAATAAGCATTACCTTGACCCCCTCCTATATTAAAGACTTCGCCAGCAACTTGGTCGATTTTATCAATAGCCAATGCATAAGCCTCAATTAAATCTTGAACGTATAATAAATCTCTGACCTGATAACCATCGCCAAAAATTGTAATGGGCTTTTTTTTCATAAATTGGTATGAAAAAAAAGCCAACCAGCCCTGATCCTCCACGCCAATTTGATGCTCCCCATAAATACAAGATTGACGAAAAACCACGGTTTTTAATCCAAAAGAATGATAAGCATCCAAAGTATACTGATCAGCCGAGCCCTTTGAGCATCCATAAGGAGATAAAAATTGTAAACGTTCAGACTCATCTATACCATTTGGACTATTTAAATCTAAGTACTGTTTTTGATTTTTATCCAGTGTTAAATCATGATGAGCTAAGTCACCATAGACTTTGTTGGTGGAAGCATAAAGAAAAATTGCCTGTAAGTTGTACTGTCGTAAAGCATCTAACAATAAAAAAGTGCCATATGCATTGACTTGAAAATCTGCCTCTGGGTATTTAAGCGAAGTAGTCACAGCAGTTTGTCCTGCCAAATGAATTACTACTTCACATTTTTTTAAATTATCCAAATAATCTTCTAGCTGACGAACATCGCTTTTAATAATAGTAATACTAGGGAATGTTTGCTTTAAATACTTGGCGTTGGCATCCACTCCCACTCTAGAAAAGTCATCCACAATTACTACTTCATGACCATGAGTAGCAAAATGCTTGGCTGTGTTGGTACCAATAAAGCCCACGCCTCCAGTGATTAATATTTTCATTTTTTGTGTTTACCAATAATTATGTTAATCGCTTCAGACAAAGAACTTGCCTTGTATTGATACCTGATGTCCTTGTCAAAAATATTAGTTACCCAGTAAACCTTACAGTGAGTAGCTCGGTCTTCAAGGCAGGCTTGATTTAAGTACTGAACAATATCCCAGTTGTCTTCAATAAAATAGTCTAGTTTTAACTGTTTGATCTTTAAAAACTTAGCTTGATGAGGCTGAAGTTTTTCGTCTGTAGAATGAATAGAGTTAAAACACTGATGTAAGCCAAAAAGTTTGAGTTTAAAAACTAAATCATTAATTAAAAATTTGGTTCTACCTGTAATAACAAACGCCTCAATCAACCCAAGATTTACCAAACGAGGAATTTTAAAAACTCCTACACTTGGCAGGCTGGATGTTTGATGAATAAACAACCAAAAAATTTTCTGCATTAAACTTTTTGGCTTGTAAAAGCTCATCTTTCCACGATGAATAATTTTTTTTTCTTTCAAAAAAACAATCAAAGGTCTTAATAACCCCAGTGGGTTATAAGTAATCACACCATCAAAATCAAAGCCTACTCTAACTTTTTTATTCTTCACTGCTTTAAACATAATTTTAACCATCTTGACAGATCATACTTATATCCCAAACTCGCCATCCATCGGGAGACGAATAAATTGGGTGAAATTTCTTTACTATCACAGATTCATCTACTGCAATTTTATCATTAATCAATTTTTCCAACGGCCCCACAATCACATAATTCAGGTTCTGGGATAGTACTGTCTGACACCACTCATTGGGCTCAACGCTTGATGACCAAAGAAAATCCAATAATTGGCGTTTATTATGATCATCGTAACCCATGCTCCAAGCGTGATAACCATAATCCAAAAAAATTGGCCTGCCAACCAAAGAGGCTGGGTGGTAAAGATACGAAGCAGTCAAAAATTGAGCGCGTGGGGGAGTGTTGCTCTTGATCCACGTTTGGATAGGAGACTGGCGCCAGTCATCAATACCACCGTTGTAATCATTGATAATCGGAAAGAGATCAAGTACGCCAGAAAAAATCAGACTGGGGAGTAGCAGTATTGTTAATAAACAAGTCAATATAGCGCGCTTGAGCCAACCAGCCAAAAGCCCAGCTGTAAAGATCGCCACTATGATCATAAAAAAATTGATTAATTTATGATTATTGATTATATCTGGGCTCAAGCGCGCGATATTACTCAACCCAAACAAACCAAAAGCTAAAAACAGTAAAAAGTTTTTCTGTCTCAAACCCACCCACAGCAGAATAGGTAGTAGTAACAAATAAACACCCATGTTGTACCACCAATAATTTAGTAAGCCAAAAACACTTTTGTCATTAGCCAAATAACCAAAAACCCAGGCGATAGGCTGATTACTACCAGTGGTAAAAGACAGAAAAACATACAAAGAAAAGGTTATCGCCACAAGGTAAACTAGCTTTAAAGCTCTGGGAATAGCTTTGAGATAAAACATTAGAAAACAAAAACTTAAATAAATTAAAATTAAATAACCTGCTTGATGAAGTAAAGGCAACATAATAAACAGTGGTATTAATAAAGGATAGAGCCAGAAAAAATGAGTTTTTGCTTCTGCAGCATGTCCTTTTCTACTTATTAATGTTTCCAATAACACCTTTAGCTTCGAGCTCTTTTTGGTGGTTTTTTGCAAATTAGCAGTGTTTTTTAATAACGGGTAAAGTCCCACCAAAACCAAAGCAAAACTTAAGGCTAGATGGCGCTGGTTGGTGTAGATATTTAGGCTGTTAAAAGCAGAAACCAACCGTCCGCTCCATGGACCAAAACTGGCAAAATGTAATTGCTTGGGTATTTCCAGTAATGCTTGAATAGTCCAACCTTGTTGATCAAAGTATTCAACAAAAGACAAAGAGCCGTTAAATAAAAATAATAAAATTGCCAAAACAGAAGCCAAACGGTTTTTAAAAAAGAGTAAAGTTACTCTGTAAATCATGATCAAAAGTAACCAAAAACCAATGATGCTGGGAACATTAAGCGCCCAGTCAATTCTTAAGCCTATTCTTTCCAATAAACCTACAATTGAGTAAAAAAAGTAATGGTACCTAATAGGCTCACCTGCAAAAAACGGATACTCTGGTGGAAAGTTATGACCAAAACTAAACGATCTAGTCAACGGCAGGTGAGCCCCAAAATCACTATAGAGCTTGCTGTCTATCATGATTTGACCATCACGATAACCAAAAGTACTCATCATCAGCCAGCAAGAAAAACCAAGCATCAACAACACAACCAAACCATCAAAATATATCTGGCGATAAAACTTTTTAACTCTTGATTTTATTTTTGACCACGCTGAATTCACTGGTTTATTCTACTCTGTTGACCCAACTTGACAAAGAAGAAGAAGAAGGAGACAATGCAAAAAGTATCAAACTAATACTAAGGATATATGCCTATAATAAAAGAGATGATGGACAGAGCAACTTTAGAATTAGACACTCATCAAAATGCTGTCTGGCAAAAAATAGTAAACATTGTAAATAAATTTAATCAAATACCAACACAAACTACTAAAGACCAATCTATAATGGTTAAAAAAGAAGACCTTTTAACACTATTGTTAGAATTGAAAGCCAAAATTAAACAATTGTCTGGATTACTATACGGCGGTCAAAAACCAACGATTTCCAAGTCTGGTAGGTTTATTACAGATGATTTATCAGAAGCCTTAGAAATTATTGATAGAATTGTAGAAGGCCAAGACACCCAACACTACGACAGAAGTTTATTAGCTATTAAATTCGTGCTAAATATTAGTTAATTTCGTCTCTTAATACCACAAAACTGCTAACAATGCCTCTTTTTCAACAGCACAATCAATGATTGTTCTCAATTAGATTGGCTACTTGTCTACCAATTTTCACTGCAAAATTCGTCCCTCTATCCCACGGATAAACGTGCTGTATGCTCGCCCAGTAGAGACCGGGCAGGGGAGTGGTGAGTGCGGGCACGTAACGGGAGTGGTCCAGCTTGGCGATCGGCTGAGCAAACCTAGATTTATAATCCCAAACATTGACAATGTTTTCCTCAAACCCGGGGCTCAGCCGAGAGAGAAAAGGTGTATACAATTTCAATAATTCAGCTTGGCTCATTTGATAAAGCCGATCAGTGGTTTCTAAGTATTTGCCGACATAAACAAAAGTTTTTCCGCCATAATTCTGCCTGCCGGCCAATTTGGTGTGTTCAACAACTGCCAAGAATGGCCAATCAGCTTGACTAATGCTAAGCCAGTAAGTCTGATCTTTAAAAAATGGTTTATCAAGCTCTAAGATCAAAGTCCGCACGGCTAAGCTTTCGAGTTGACCAATTTTTTGCTTGTAATCGGCAGGCAAGCTAGGCACTAATTTAGTCAAAAGCTGCGCGTCACCGGTGAAGATCACTCTGTCAAATACCTTTGTCAACTGACTGTCGCTTGATTTATTGGCTGATTTGGCAAACCAGTTTTTTGCTTCAGCTAAAGTTTTAACCGAAGAATGAAACTTGACCTGCCAGTGTTGATCTACATGAGTAATTTGAGTAACTGGCGAGGCAAAATGAAATGTAACTCCTAATGTTTCTAGTTTACCGACTGCGGCTTTGGCGAGCCGGCCAAAGCCACCTTTAAAATATCCAAGCTTTGGCGTCCTTGCCTTGATTCTCGCCCAAAACCAAGACGCATTAACCTTGCTAGCAAACTTGCCAAATTTGCTGATAAATAGTGGTTCCCATAGAACCCGCCAAGCTTCTTGACCCATAGTTTTAATCAAAAATTCTTTGGCTGTTTGACCTTCCAATGCTTGCCACCATGGCCACAGTTTTAAAAACACCAGTGTTATCGCCGTCCTCATTTTTGCTGGTAACAAAAGCACCGGGCACTTCAACAAAGATAGTGGTGAGTCAAGCTGAAAAATTTTGTCCTGATAATAAGTGGCAGTTTTTACTCGTGAGAAAAAAAGTAAGTCAATCAACCCCAGCTCTTGAAACCAAGTAATAATATCCTTATCTGACGAAAAAATATGGTGATAATGTTGTTCAAGTGACCAATCCCAGCCAGTATTTTCAAACCCTGCGGCCAAGCCTCCGGGATTCTCGTTAGCCTCAAAAACAGTCACTTGATGACCGGCTCGCGCCAAGTCGCTCGCCGCCGCCAGCCCCGTAAACCCCGCGCCAATAACCACTACCTTCATGAGACGCGGGCGGGATTCGAACCCGCGAACGAAGGTTTTGCAGACCTTGCCATTAGGCCACTCTGGTACCGCGCCATAAATTATTGTTATTCTACCAAAATTTAACATAAATCAGTGGGGTAGAATAAGTTATGACATTAAATCAAACTATTATTTACTTACTAACACAAATAACAAAATTTGCCACACCCAAGCTTAATTCCTGTCTCAAGATTGATCAAATTATTCAGCTTGAAGCCCATACTCAAATATTAGCAGAAATCACTTCCAACCAAATTCTGCTCAACAACGTTAATATCTCCGACAAATTGAATATCAAGCAAAAATCAGCTACAAAACCCCTTGCCAAAAATGTTGATTTATTGCTTGAAAAAATTGGTCCAAATATTACTGCTCTAAATCACTTGGGCGTTAGTTACCAAGTCAACGATATTAATCAGGAGATAGACCAAATTAGGCAGTTAATTTCTGGTACTAGCTGGCATCTGTATGAAGAAAAGTCCTCTGTTAAATCGGCTAGATGGTTTTTTGTGGGCGACAGACAAAACTGGCGCGAGCCTTTGTTTAAAATAGTTTTAAATCAACCAGACAAAAAAGAAGAATCTTGGTACCCCCACTTTCAAATAGATATAGATACCAATTTGAGTTTTAAAGAACTTGACCAAATTACCTCCAATTTTTTTGATCAAAAGGTTGTCAACTACAAATGCCGGTGGTTTTTGATGTTTGTTATAGGTGAAGTCCAAGGAGTAAAAATTGCTCTGGGTATTGGCACTAGCGCCAGAAGACCAGAAAAACAAAGGCAAAATCTTTTTGTTTGGAGTTAATTATCATCAAAAATCTTGTCACCCAAAAAGATCCCATAGTTATTGACAAAAAGCAGAGAGAGAGAGAGATACTACAAAAAGTATCAAATACTATCATTGAAAGCAAATATGGTTGAAAGATTAGAAGAAACTCAAGAAAATAAAAAACTAGCAGAGATGACTCATGAACAACTAATAGCAGAAGTGCTAAAGCTAAGAGGAGAAAATAAACATTTACGAAAGCAAAATTGTGATTTACAAGAACTTTATGTTGATCTTAGAACTCAATTTGAAAACACAACGGCAACTCTTGCAAGGGTAAGTCAATTAATCTATAGACTATAAGCTATCAACTTATTTTTTTGTTAATTTATCAACCAAAGTCAAAAACTCCTCAACGTCCAAGCTGGCTGTCCCCACTCCCACACCATCAGCTACCAGTAGATACTCGCTGATATTTTGTACATTGACACTACCACCATATATCACTGGAACTTGGCTAAAGGATTGCTTTACCAAAGCTACTGCCTTCTGCACAATACCTACATCCTCTCCCATACCAGTACCAATAGCTTTCAACGGTTCGTAGAGCACAATACAGCTTGTCCTTGAAGCTTCGTTCAGTAACTGCGCTTGTTCCTCTATTTGATCATCATCAACACACACAATAGGCACAAGATTATTTGCTAAAGCTTGATCCACTTTTTGAGCAATAATTTGTGGAGTCTCGGCAAAATATCGCCGCCGCTCGCTGTGTCCAATAAGCGCGTAATTACAACCCACGCTTCTCAACTGGGCGGCGGCGGTGGCACCAGTGTACTTACCCAAAGGGTAGGGACTATTATCTTGAGAAGCCAATTTGATTCCATCAAGATTGGATTTTTTTAAGTACTCGTTGACCAAATCTAAATAGGGTAGAGACGGAGTAAGAACCAATTCAAAATTGGCCAGAATTTGTCTGGGAAAATGAGTCACAAAATGCTCCAACCAAACCAAAACCTCTGTTTTGGTTTTATGTGATTTCCAGTTGGCAATGATTAATTTCTTGTTCATGCTTCTATTTAATCACACTTTGTGTGCTAATATGCACCAATGAGCGATTTGCTTGACACTCTCAACGATCAACAAAAACAAGCTG
>Ga0172375_10011729_pt1 | contig 11098 bp, 9 predicted proteins | sample LakKiv1m_FD_114537 | JGI IMG/M metagenome (GOLD analysis project Ga0172375, IMG submission 114537) | Freshwater microbial communities from Kabuno Bay, South-Kivu, Congo - kab_092012_11.1m | ecosystem: Environmental > Aquatic > Freshwater > Lake | place: Democratic Republic of the Congo... | reverse complement strand
AGAGGAAAAAGATCAGGAAAAGAACAAATACATAAGGGGTCCCACCGGTCATCATACCTAATTTTGAAAATATATTGATCAGGATAAGACCGATAAAGGCGCCAAGCATAAACACATCACCATGGGAAAAGTTGATGATGTCGAGAACACCAAAGAAAAGTGTAAAACCCACGGCTATAAGGGCGTATTGGACACCGAGCATCAAGCCGTTTAGTATGATCTGGACGATTACCGCTTCAGTCCCCATGTCACTTCCTCTAATCTATGTTTTGTGATATTCTATTATAGGAATGTTGAGCCATTAAAAGCAATCAACCCGAGCCCCCATGACTCAAAGCCATCATTTTATTCAGCAAGATCAGCGCATTCCAGAGAACAACAGTCCAGACCCACAATTTGCTGTCCAAATGTTCATGTATGAAACATAAGGACAGCAAATTGCGGTAGACACAGACACAGTTATGGCTTTGACTTATAGGGATTTTTCCAGGTCAAACCTTTTTTAAAGTCAAACCCTGGGAGCGTCCGTTTTTTTGAGGCATATTCGGAGTCGCCCCAGGAGACCCACTTGCCGTCTTGGCTGATATAGGCGGTTACAAGCGCCGAATCATTTTGCCCATACTCGTTAAAGTGAACGCGGCCGATGATATCTTCGGTATCGGTCTTATCGATCGCTTCAACCAGTTTGGCCCGGTCGGGGCCCACTTTTTCTATCGCCTTCATGATGACGTTTGCGGCACTGTATGCAAATGGGGCGTACGCTTCTATAGGAGTGTCAAATGATTTCGAATACGCAGCCGCGAATTCCGGCCCGCCTTTCAAAGTGTTTACCGGAGCGCCGTCCAGCATACATATGACACCTTCGGCACGCTCTGCGAGGGTCGTGTTAAAATCATCCGCCTTGATGCCGGATGTGCCCAGGAACTGCGCTTTTATACCCAGTTTGTCCATCTGCGTTTTGATCAGAACTCCAGACGGGGTAAGGCCCCCAAAGTAGACAACCTCTGGATTTAACGACTTGATTTGCGAAAGGATTGTGCTGAAATCCTTCTGGTCGATTGTGACACCATAAGTACCGACAATATCCGCTTTACGGGCTTTTAATTCGGCCTCAAAGTACTTCAGATGCCCTCTGCCGTAGTCGGTTGTGTCATGGATAATGGCGAATTTCTTAAAGCCGAGTTTATCCACAACCAGGCTGGCGTTAAACTTATTCTGCTCGACCTGAGTACCGTTTACCCTGCAGATTTCCTTGTAACTATTTCCATAAGTAATATCCGGCAGAACAGCTCCCCACACGACGTTGGAAAGTCCGAATTTGTGGAACACGTCTGTCGTAGTGATGGCAACCATACTGCAGTAGTGGGCGGCACACGCTACAATATCCGGATCCGAGGCGACCTTAGTTGCAGCCTGAACACCTTTTGCAGGCACGCATTCATCATCAACGGTAACAACATCGTATATGTATTTGTTTTTCCCGGAGGCATTCCACTGATTTACAGCAAGCAGGAAAGCGTTTTTACAGCTCGTCCCCATTTTTTCATGTATTCCCGTAAGGGGACCGATAAAAGCGATCTTTACTTTATCCTTGGCCAGTACTGATGAAAAAAAGCCCATACTGCCGACAAATGCGGCGACGATAATACCTACGACCAATGTTTTTATTGATTTTGGCATAATCCCCCTCCTTCTGTGTTAAAGTTTGCAAAAAATCACCCGCTGACATACAAATTCAAATCGATGTATGCGACTACCCTTACCCTCAAGAAATAACACTCACGCTGCACGTTTGTGCTTATTCTCAGAATTTCGGTTTAGCAGTTTTCTTTTTTGTAAAAATGTCACAGTATGAAGAACAATGCCGTGGAAACGGAAAGATCCTTTTATGCCGTTATATGTTTGTAACTTATATATTTACCCCCTGTCAAGAAGAAAAATGTAATAAGAATGATACGCCCGTACGGCTGGGTATCTTAAAAAACCGATGGCTCGGACGCTTCAAGCCAAGCCTTCGGCGCTGCTGATTGCCATCCGCTTTATCCTGGCGCTTCACGCCATACCATCAAGCATCTACAGCAAATAATCGTCCCCGCGTGCAAGCTCGCATGCACGTTAACCACTGATCCGCAGCGCCGATATGTGGGAGATTGCATCCCCTCGCTCCGCATTTATACCCATCCATATGATAGGGTATTCTGCAGGAAGATTTCATAAACATCCCCTCTCCCTCCAGGGGAAAGGGGATGTGACGAGTGAACCAAATAAGGTTAGTAAAACACAATTCCGTAACGTTCGTTAAATCCTTCGTTACGAACCACCTCGATTTTCCCATGAACCGCCTTCCCGATTTTCGGGTTCACGGTCTTGAGTTGCCCTGTTACTTTCATACCGTTATCGAGTTCGACGATGGCCAGTCCCAATTTCTGTACTGCAAAGTCTCCAGGCAGATTGTATGCATATGTAAAAGTAACGATTTTCCCATTTTGGGGCAGCGGAACGGTATCAAATTGGAACTGACTGAGATTTCCGCATTTCTTGCACCTCATGCGAAACGGATAATGAAGCTGCCCGCACTTTTTGCATTTGTAGGCTAGTAAGTGTTTTTCTTCAACCATGAATCAGCCCTCCCTTACCAGAGTTAAGCAAACGACGTTATTTCCGAATCCGCCGAAGTTACAAGTAAAACCGACACGAGCATTTTTCACCTGGCGCTCTTCTGCATCACCTCTAAGCTGAAGGACGATTTCATGAACTTGACCAATACCGGTTGCTCCTACGGGATGTCCTTTGGCTTTCAAGCCGCCCGACGTATTAATCGGAAGCTTTCCCTTCAGGCTGGTTACACCATTTTCAAGCGCAATATGACCCTCACCTTTTTTGAAAAATCCGACTTCCTCGCTTTCCGCAATCTCAAGAATTGTAAATGCATCATGGAGTTCTGCAACATTCACGTCTTTCGGTTTGAGGTCAGCCATCTTGAAAGCCTGGGCAGCGGCCTTCCTGACTGCAAGAAGATCGGTCGGATTATCGCGTTCATGAACAGTATGCACATCTGTTGCCTGCCCTACGCCTGCAATGCGGATCAGTGGTTTTTTTATTTTCTTGGCGACCTCTTTATTTGCCAGGATCACGCAGGCGCCGCCGTCCGATACAGGACAGCAGTCAAAAAACCTCAGGGGTTCAGCGACATACGGATTGTTTGTGGAAGCCTCTGGTGAATCGACGATCCCTTCCATCGTAATCTCCTGGTGAAGATGGGCGAACTTGTTGAACATGGCATTATGATGATTTTTTATGGCCACCATGGCAAGATGCCTCTCCGTTACGCCGTACTTTTCCATGTAGAGTCTTGCAAACATACCGGCCAGCGCCGGAAGTGTCACCCCGTAGATCTGCTCGGCCAGCGGATGGGTCATGGTTGCCACAAATTCAGTGGCATCTAACGCATTTGCCTCCCGCATACGCTCAGCACCGGTAACCATTACCACATTGTGCATTCCGGAAGCGATCGCCATAAAACCAGTCTTGATCGCGGAAGCGCCCGATGCAGGACCATTTTCGATAGACTCCGCACCGGCGGGCGTCAGGCTGAGCGTATCGACTACGGCACTGGCAAGGCCGGTTGACCGGTTTATGCGCCCGCCTCCCAGGTTGGCAACGAAGAGATGGTCTATCTCTGTAACGCCGCAATCTTTCATGGCCTCCATTGCAGGAAAAGAGGCGATTTCATAAAGCGGAAAATCAAGCCTTGTGAAACTCGTTATCCCTATTCCAATAATGTATACTTCTTGCATTATTTCACCCTCCCTTCCTGCTTTGAACGCAGACCCCTGAGTGCACTGCCGGTTGAATCATAAACGGAACGTGAAGCTGCGAGAAGGTCCTGTGCCATTACGGGTGGATCGGATGGGGGAAGTATCTCAGCTTTCGCTTTATCGAGCAAATCTTTGGGTACAGGACGCCTTCCGACTACAAGTGTTCCTCTGGCTTTTTCAAACGTCTCTTTCGTCAAAGCATAGGATGGGACCCCGCCGAGTTCATGGATAACTTGGGGCCTTTTCTCAAGATTATATTCAACCAGGAATCTTCTGAACCCGATTGGTGATTCAGCGACGATCATAACCTCTTTGTGATTCAGGTAATCCATGTGGTATTCCATCTTTGCAGCAAAGGCATGAGCGCCGATGCGAAGCCCGCGTCTTAAAGCTATGGTATGCAGGGATACGCCAATGCCCGGCGACAGAGTTCTTCCGTTTACAATGGTAGCAAGTTCGCCGTTGATCTGGCCAATCAAAACGTATTGATCTTGAATTCGATGTACATACTGGCCCAGAAGCTCCGCAAACACGCGAGCGGCCACAATATCGTAAAAGTCTCTTTCGACCTTTATCAGGGGTTGAACATACTCAAGCAAGAGGGGGATCTCATCCCTCTCAACTGATCGAACCACCATCGTTTCTCCGTTTGCAAGCTGCATGAATTTTGCAGGGTATGGCGGAGCATCTGACACTTTCGGACGCAAAAGCCCTTCTAATTCCGTAGCCATATAACCTCCATTCATCAATAGGCATTGTTTGTCTGTCGTACCTTGGTAGATAGTTCAAAACATTCCATCGCACACACCTGGTTAATTTTCTGCCCCCCTTTCTTCGAAATAATATATCGATAAATTTTATTGTTGGAAATAAGATTCTCTGTTGTTAACAGCAAATAATATGCCAAATGAAGTTAAGCTACGACCATCTCGATTTTTATTCCGGTTATTGAATGCGGCGGATTCACTTGCCTGTTTAATATCATTGATATTAAAATAAATGCACTTTGGGTTTGATCTTCGCCGCTTATTCTAAAAATGCCATCAAGAGCTCCGGGTAAGATTTTATTTGCAAAATAATTAGAACTGGCTTATAGGGCATCGGGATCATTATTAGCGCTAATTAGGAATAAATGACCTAAATATATTCCTAATTCTCTTAATTGAACCCGAGATCATCTGAAATCAGGCGGTCTTCGCGAAGAAGCCGTATAATTCGATAGGAACTGGTTTTTTCAATATCCTGGAGTAGAATTAGCTGGAGGGTTAAATATGATTAGACTTAGACCTAAAAAGAGCCTGTTGATCTTTTCACTGGACAAGAACATCACCCAGTTCCTGTACGACACGATACATGAAGTCATCGGCCATGAAGTAAAAATGTTCGCCCTCTCTTCCGGGCAAAAACCGAAATCGAAAATAGTCCCCGATTTGATCATGTTATCCAATGAGTCAGTAAGACAGGAGGCGTTGAGTCTATTCCCCGATACCCCCATTCTTCTACCAAAAAGAATAATAACCTGCTTTAATCTCGAAAAGCTGCTCAGACTCCCTAAGAACCATAAGGTGTTACTCGTGAACCATCCTCGTGCTGCAACTGAGGACACCATCGAGTCACTTATCAATTTCGGTATTGATCATCTTTACTATATCCCCTATTGGATAGACAAAGAAATAGATATTAACGGCATTAATACAGCCGTTTCGCCGGGAATGACTCACTTGGTGCCCAAGGGCATTAAAAATGTAATCGATATCGGACCCAGAACAATCAGCATCCATTCATTTCTGCGGCTGTTAATTGCCCTGGAACTGGATCTCGAATACCTGGAAATATTTGCAAATTCCTACCACAATCTCTTGATAGAGTCTAGCCGCAAACTGACAACTGCTCTGGATCGATCAGAAATATTGCGTAAACATATGGAGATCATCTTTGACGAATTTGACGATGGGATAGTATCGGTAAATGAATATGAACAGATAGATCGCGTCAACACCTCGGTTATAAAGCTTCTCAATATCGACAGGGGAAATTTGGTCACAAGAAGTATTGAAGAAGTGATAGGCGGTTTCGATAAGCTGGCGGATCTGGTCGAAGATTCGCATAGTGGGGGCAGGTCAGCCGGCATCTATTCCCATAATAAAAGAAAGATTCTTATCAATAAAATCCCTGTTATCGGCAGCAAGAACAATAGCCATATCTACACGTTCCGGGAAATCGAAAGGATCCAGAAAATAGAAGAACATGTGAGAATAAAGTTAGCAGAAAAGGGTTACGTCACCAAATATGACTATTCCGACATATGGAGTAAAAGCGAAAAATTTCAAGCTCTATTGGATAAGGCGCGCAATTTCGCCAAAACCGAAATGAACATCCTGATTACGGGTGAAAGCGGTACCGGTAAAGAGCTGTTTGCCCACTCGATGCACAGGAATTCCCCCCGCAGGGATGGACCCTTTGTGCCCATAAATTTTGCGGGGTTGTCGGAGAGTCTGATCGAAAGCGAGCTGTTCGGTTATGAGGATGGCGCCTTCACCGGGGCGAAACGGGGAGGGAAAATAGGGCTTTTCGAGCAGGCCCACGGAGGTACGATATTTCTGGATGAAATAGGCGACACTCCCCTAAACGTTCAGTCAAGACTGCTGCGGGTCCTTCAGGAAAAAGAAGTAATGCGTGTTAGCGGGTCCAAAATCGTACCTGTTAATGTGCGGGTCATCGCAGCCACAAACAAAAATCTCAACGAGGCCATAGCCAATAATAAGTTCAGAGAAGACCTCTATTACAGAATCAACACCCTGGCCATAAAAATTCCGCCACTAAGAGACCGCAAGGAGGATCTGATCTATATTATTAACAAGTATCTTAAAAGCAAATATAAAATAGAGAAACGGATGTCTCAGGATGTTATCGACTGTATACTGGCTTATGACTGGCCCGGCAACATAAGAGAATTAATCAATACTGCTGAGTATGTCTGTTTTTCGTCCGAAGCCAAAATGGAGATTGAATTAGGTCACCTGCCGGATAATATGAAGGCCCACTATGAGAATTCTTTAAAAGAACGACAGCAGGGTGACGACCGTGCGTTCGATCGGATTTCAAGGGACCTGTCGACCGGCAAATATACCAATGAAATGATTTGTCAATTTCTTGCAATTTTAACGCAAAGGAAAAACGCGGTATGCGGTCGGAACACTATTCAGAAGGAAATGCTCAAGAACAACTTTTTTTTTACCGAGGGTAATATGAAAAAAATTCTCAATACGTTGCGCCTGGCGGGACTGATTACGGTGGGCAAAACCAAACAGGGCACGGTGATTACCCCGGAAGGCGAAAAATTCTTAACCTATCGGCAGTTGTAGTTATAATCTGTCAACCAAGGAGGTTTTTATGGGCGCATCAATGTTTACCAAAGTGATTCAGATTGCATTTGTTGTAAGAGACCTTGATGAGGCTATTAAGATTTACGCCAATATGTATGGAATTGGTCCGTGGAAAATTTCGGAAATAAGCTCAAAAACCGTTGACGATCTTTACAAATATGATGATGTGACTGATTTTGCCTACAAAGTGGCGATGTGTGACATTGGCGATTTGGAATGGGAGCTTGTCCAGCCCCTTGATGACAAGAGCATTTACTCTGACTTTCTGAAGGAAAAAGGCCCGGGATTGCACCACATTGCCTTCGGGGTAAAAGATTATGACGACGCCGTGGCGGATCTGAAAACAAAAGGGCAAAAAGTCCTGTCGAGCGGCAACTGGAAGGGCATAAGGTTTTCTCATTTTGCAACAGCGGATGATCTCGATTTTGTAATTGAACTGTTTAAATTCCCGGAGAAATAGCGGAAGCAAGCCAATCCCGTTTTGCCTGCTATGCCACCACACAGGAAATGGGGTCGATTCACAAGATTTCTCAGTGGACGAGGCCGATCGAGTTTAGAATTGGCATGAGTCAATAACGATTTCTAAGGAGTACAGCGCATGGCCAAACTGTTATGGAAACCTTCACAGGAAAGAATTAACAACGCCAATCTTAAGCGATTCATGGATTTTATTAATAAAAAGCATGAAAAGAATTTTACTAAATATGACACCCTTTACCGCTGGTCAATAGATAACATTTCGGATTTCTGGTCCTCAATGTGGGAATTCGCGGATATCAAGGCATCAGCCCCTTATACGGAAGTGATAGACGATCCGCAGAAGATGCCTGGAGCTAAATGGTTTACCGGCGCCCGCCTTAATTTTGCGGAAAACCTCCTTCGCTACAGAGACGACCATGTGGCCCTGATCTTTAAGGGAGAGGCCCAGGCGTCTGTCAAGATGACTTATGCTGAGTTGTATAAAGAAGTCGCTCAGGTGGCCAGATCACTAAAAGATGCCGGTGTTCGGGAAGGTGACCGTATGGTCGGGTTCATGCCTAACATGCCGCAGACGATTATCGCCATGCTGGCGGCAACCAGCGTTGGGGCAACCTGGTCTTCATGCTCTCCTGATTTCGGAATTAAGGGTGTGTTGGATCGATTCGGGCAGATACAGCCCAGAATCTTATTTACAGCCGACGGGTACTACTTCAAGGGGAAAAAGATCGATTCATTGGAAAAGATTTCAGATATTTTAAAACAACTCCCTTCCGTAGAAAAGGTCGTGGTGGTGCCGTACACAGAGGTGAATCCTGATATCAGCAACGTACCCAACACAGTCTATTACGAGGATTTCAAGTCTTCATCCCCGGATCTTGATTTAGACTTCGCCCAGCTTCCCTTTGACCATCCTCTTTTTATCATGTACTCTTCCGGTACAACCGGTCTTCCCAAGTGTATGGTTCAAAGCGCAGGGGGGGTTCTCATTCAACAATTGAAAGACCTTATCCTTGCCACCGATTTAAAGCGCGAGGATACTATTTTCTATTTTACAACCTGTGGCTGGATGATGTGGAACTGGTTGACCACTTCCCTGTTTGTCGGGGCCACGCTTGTTTTGTATGATGGCAGTCCGTTTTATCCTGATCCAGAAGTTCTCTGGAAAATGTCCCAAGATGAAAAAATTACAATTTTCGGAACGAGCGCAGGATACATCGCCGCTCTTCAGAACGCCAATGTGATGCCCGGTAAAAAATATGATCTTACGCCACTGAAGGCCATACTTTCCACAGGATCTCCGCTAAGTGAGGAAAATTTCGAGTATATTTACAGGGAAGTTAAGGCCGACTTGCTTCTTGCCTCCATTACCGGAGGATCGGATCTCAACGCAACTTTTGCCGCCGGAAATCCTATGGGTCCGGTTTATGCCGGAGAAATACAGTGCAGGGGGCTGGGCATGAAGGTGGAAGCCTGGGACGAGGGAGGCAGACCTGTGGTGGGGCAACAGGGTGAACTGGTATGCACAAGACCGTTCCCGTCCATGCCTATTTATTTCTGGGATGATCCTAAAGGAAAGAAATACCATGGGGCATATTTTGATGTTTATCCGAATGTATGGAGACATGGGGATTTTATTGAAATTAATGATCGAGGTGGTGTTATCGTATATGGTAGGTCGGACGCCACTCTCAATCCGGGTGGAGTGAGAATTGGGACCTCTGAAATATACCGTCAGATGGAGCAGCTCGATGAGATTGAGGACAGCGTCGTGGTGGGCCAGGATTGGAAAAATGATGTGCGTGTTGTTTTGTTTGTTAAAATGGCAAAAGGTTACGAGTTAACTGAGGATGTTAAAAAGAAGATAAGGAACATTATACGGATCAATGCCACTCCAAGGCATGTGCCTGCCAAGATATTGTGCGTACCTGATATACCGTATACTCTCAACATGAAAAAGGTCGAGCTTGCAGTAAAAAAAGTTATCCAGCACCAGCCCGTTTTGAACAAGGATGCATTGAGAAATCCTGAGGTTCTCGATTATTATGTTGGACTTGCTGAGCTTAATGAGGAATGAATGGCCCTACAGCAAGCTGTAGGGTATCAAAACCTAAAGGATATTCCCCTGCAGCTTGCTGCGGGGGGAATATCAGGTTATCAAACAATCATAAAGCAAGCGCGGTTCTCCTGATCACCGCCGTTGTTTTTTTATTTCCAGGGCGCGTTTCAGTTGATCGCCAAGGCTCATCAACCCTTTACTGCCCTCAACACTCTCATCCCGATAGACGACGGTCGGCTCGCGCGACGCCGTTGTCCCTTCCAGATAATCCCCGAGGAGTCCCCGGCTGTGAACATCCTCATGGCAGTAAGCGCAGAGATTTTCCCAGTTGCTTCCGTCCGGCGGGTTGTTGCGGTGATTGCCGTCCTTGTGATGCACCGTCAGGAGGTGGCGGTGCACGGCGTCAAAATCCCGGCCGCAACGGCCGCAGACCAGGCCGTGAATGGCCAGCGACCTCTCCCGGTACTCTTCACCGCCCGACGGTTGCGCCGCTTTGATCTCCCGGACAACCTCTTCGACCGGCCTGGAGGTTCTGGCTCTGTCCCGGATCGTCTGGACCCGCACCCGTCCCTCTCTGTTCCCATACGTTACACTGGCCATATCACATCTTCCATACACCGAACGCCTGAGAGGAGAGCCCTCTTACAGGATTAACGCGGCGGTTGAGCCTTGCCGCTTTCCTCCGGACATCTGCCCGCCAGACAATCGATAAACACCCGGACCCCCCGGGCTACCGCCAGCGAGGTCCGGAATGTCCGTGAAAAGGGAAAACTCACACGGCGCCGGAGAACCTCCTCCAATCCGAGGAAAACGCCCACGATCCCCTGAATCCGCCGCAGTGTCAGTGAAAGTTCAGCGACCTGGCGGTGGACGGTGGTCGTCGTCCAGTTGATGTTGGTCGTGATCTCCTCCAGATTCTTCATAATCACCGGGAGACCCTGATTGAGGAGTTGAAGGGTCTCGGCCAGGCCCTTTGCCGTTTGCCGGATCTGAAGCAGAACAGGAATTGAAAATCCGGCAAACAACAGAAAAACCACACTCAATATGATCAGGATGATATCCATCTTCGTCATGGGTTATCTCCATCAATATCCGCGTTCAGACGGCCTTGTCCTGTTCCTCCCGGAACGCCTCCACACCCGCCTCGACGGCCTTCTTGAGACGGCTCTTCCCCTCATGAAGCGTTTCCTTCCCGCGGCCGGCCAGCTCGTCAACCTTCTCTCCCGCCTTTTCCACCTTCTCCTTCGCCGCCTCCTCCATCGCCTTCAGCCGCTCTACAGCCGCTTCGTACGCCTTCCGGCTTTTTTCGACGGCATGGTCGAAATCCTCTTTCGCCTTGGAAAGGTCTTCGTCGGTCT
>Ga0172375_10011727_pt1 | contig 11100 bp, 12 predicted proteins | sample LakKiv1m_FD_114537 | JGI IMG/M metagenome (GOLD analysis project Ga0172375, IMG submission 114537) | Freshwater microbial communities from Kabuno Bay, South-Kivu, Congo - kab_092012_11.1m | ecosystem: Environmental > Aquatic > Freshwater > Lake | place: Democratic Republic of the Congo... | reverse complement strand
CCAGGAAGGCATTTTAAAAGCACAGAGCGAAAGACCGGACTTGATCGTGCTCGATATCATGCTGCCCGGGATCAACGGTTTCGAAGTCGCCAAGCATCTCAAGGACGACCCCAACACCCAGGATATCCCCGTCATCATCCTGTCTGTATTAGCCCAGGATTCTCAATACCGCCAGGGCATCCTGGATTATATCTCCAAACCTTTCCGCCAGGAGGAGCTCGTGGCTACCGTCAGACGCATTTTCTCAAAAGTGAACGGCAAGGGCCCGAAAAAAACCATCCTTGTCGTCGACGACGATCCGGACATTGTCGATATCATCGCCATCTGCCTTAAGGACAACAGCCTTAATCCAGAGAAAGCATACAATGGACAAGAGGCCCTGCAAAAAGTCAAGAGCGGCAAAATCGATCTCATCCTGCTGGATATCAACATGCCCGGCATGAACGGTTTCGAAGTCATCAAGCACCTCAAAAGCGATCCTGCAACCTGCGATATCCCTGTCGTCGTCCTGACGGGCACCTACATCTCCGATGACGATAAGCGGCACGGCCTGACGCTGGGAGTCGCAAAATACCTCACCAAACCCTTCTCCGCCGACGATCTCGTCAAAGAAATCAAGGGTTCGCTCCATGCCTAAAACGCGCATCATCGTCATCGATGACGACCCCGACATCCGGGATGTCCTGAGCCTGACGTTGACTGAAGAGGGCTATGATGTCCTGGAGGCGGAAAACGGCCTGGAAGGCGTAGAGATCATCAAGAACAAGGCGCCGAATCTCGTCATCGTCGACTACAATATGCCGAAGATGACGGGGCCGGAGCTTTGCGCGATCATCAAAAAAGACATCCTTTTGAGCCACATGCCCATCATCATGCTGACGGGCAAGAGCGACGTCTCCGACAAGGTCTCAGGGATAAACGCCGGAGCCGATGATTATCTCGTCAAGCCTTTCGAGCCCCAGGAACTCCTGGCGCGCATCAAAATGATCCTGCGGCGCTCCGAACGCGACCTCGACGCCAATCCCCTGACAAGGCTCCCCGGCAACGTCTCCATCCTGAACGAACTCCAGGATCGGATCGACAAAAAAGGCCCCATTGCCGTCATCTATGCGGACCTGGACAAATTCAAGGTCTATAACGACAAGTACGGATTCACCCGCGGCGACGAGGTCATCCGGGAAACGGCAAGGCTCCTCATCCGCGCGACCCAGGAGTGCGGCAATCCCGACGATTTCATCGGTCACATCGGCGGAGACGACTTTGTCGTCATGACCGGACCGGACAAGTGCGAAAAAATCGCGACCAGGGTCATCGAAGGGTTTGAAAAGATCTCACCGTCCTTCTATACAGAAGAAGACCGCCAGGCCGGCTACATCATGGGCAAGGACCGCAAAGGGGTCGAACAAAAATTCGGGCTCCTCTCCATCTCCATGGGGATCGTCACCAATGAAAACCGGCAGCTGACGCACGTCGCCCAGATCGCCGAGATCGGCGCGGAACTCAAGGAAGCCGCCAAACGCATCGAGCGTTCCAGCTTTATCAAAGACAGGCGGACGGACAACCGCAGCGAATCCTGATCCGTCATTGATAGACGACAAAAAAACAGCCCGGAAAACCGGGCTGTTTTTTTATAACGTTGTGGACCAATCTTCCCTCTGTTATCGGACTTATTCGTACAGCTGGCACCCTCGCTTATCCTTATAAAAATTCAAGGAAACGCTCGGGACCGGCCCGGCTCACATCTCGCCGGGCGCGCTATACGGTCGCCCTTATCCGGGCGACCAGCGCCCTTGCCGTCCCCGGCCGCCAGCCGGTTAGCCTACAAAAAAATTGGGCTGCCCCGGTCATTGGGACAGCCCAAACTTTGATATGGTTCTGCTTCGCCAAAGAATTTTCATCTTTGGCTTCGCAGCAACTCCCTCGCGCTAATTGCTTCGGTGCCGTAGGCAAAAGCACCACGGCGAAGAAGAATGGTGCCTGACACCGATGGATTCTTTGGTTATTTCGTCTTCCTTAAACTACGCGGCAAACCAGGTGCCGGGTAAAAAAATGCGATCGGGTTTCTTTTCCCTTTTCGCGGATTCGCACCTGTCACCCCTCCCTTGATGCAATCCAACACCCCAAGGGGAAAACGATCTTTTCCCCTTGATAATCCCCTTTTTGGGTTCTTATCTCACCAATAAAAACGGCTAACCCCCGCCAAAAACAGTTAGCCGTTATAAAGTTGGTGCCGGGAAAGGGGGTCGAACCCTTACGCCTTACGGCATACGCCCCTCAAACGTATGTGTCTGCCAATTCCACCATCCCGGCAAATCTCTAAACACTGTAAAATCCAAGGCCGGCGGCCTGAAATTACGTATTCTCAAAAATCTTCTTATCGTGGATCCACGGCAGCGCCGATTCCTGGGTGATCTTGCCCGTGTCCACCAGATTCTTCAGGGACCTCTCCATCGACTGCATCCCAAACTGGACGCCTGTCTCGATCTCTGTGGCGATCAGGTGTGTCTTTTTATTGCGGATCAACTGGCGGATCGCCGTCGTCACAACCATGACCTCGCAAGCCAGTTGGCGCCGGCCGCCTTCCATGGACGGCAAAAGGACCTGCGAGACGACCATCTCAAGGCTCTCGGCCACCTGGGTACGGATTTGTTCCTGCTGATGAGGGGGGAAAATATCGATGATCCTGTCAATGGTCTGGGCCGCGCCGCGCGTATGGAGCGTCCCCAGGACCAGATGGCCTGTTTCCGCCGCCGTCATGGCCATAGAGATCGTATCCAGATCGCGCATCTCTCCGACGAGGATAACATCCGGGTCCTCGCGCAAGGCGCCTCTCAGGGCCTCTGAAAAAGAACGGGTGTGCGTGCCGACCTCCCGCTGATTGACAATGCATTTCTTGTGATGATGGACAAACTCAATAGGGTCTTCAATGGTAATGATATGGTCGCGCCTCTTGGCATTGATCATATCGATGATGGCCGCCAGCGTCGTAGACTTTCCGCTGCCCGTGACACCCGTCACCAGGACCAGGCCGCGCTTCATCTCGCCGACCTTTCCGACGATCTCAGGAACGCCCAGCTCGCCCAGAGACCTGATGAGGGCCGGGATGAGACGAAAGGCCGCGCACAACCCGTTACGGTCATAATAGACGTTGATCCGAAAACGGGCCATACCCCTGATCTCAATGCCGAGATCGATCTCTTCTCCCGGCACAAACCTCTTGTCTTCGGGCAGGATCTTTGCGACCATCTCCTGGATCCGGGCGCTCTCAAGGATTTCGTCCTCGAGTTTTTCCAAGATGCCGTTCATACGCATCATCGGCGGCAATCCCGGCGTCAAATGCAGGTCGGAAGCCCCTTTGGCCACGATATGCTTCAATAAGTCTCTGATATCCATAAAAACAACTCCAATAGACAGTCTGAATGAATGATATTATAATGCTTTGAGAAGAGAAGACAAGGGAAAAATGAGACCCGGGGAGCTAAAGTCCGCGTCGCGGCTCGGAATACACGGCCCGGCAAAGGGAGGAAGTCATGAAAGGTAAAAAATATCTTTCGGTTTGTATCTGCATGGCGGCCATGGCCTTGGCCCTGGTCTCTTCGGCCTACGCCCAAATACCCACCCTGCCCCTCAAAAAGTCCATCGAGCTGGCGGAGACAGCCTTAAGCAAGACAAGCGTCGATCCGATGAAATACTACCTCTACAGCGTCACACTCTCCAATTCATCTGCGGGCCAGTTTTGGTATCTCACATTCCGCCCTGTCAACCCTTCGGAATACAACCAGATCTTTGCCAAAGTCTATATGGACGGATCTGTCGGCCTTTCCGGCGGGCCATTTTCAAGCCAGAGATAACCTCGGCTTCATCCCCGTTTTTTCAACAGGCTCGCCAGCCCATAGCCGGCGGCGAAAACAACAACAACACCCAACGCACCTGCCAGGGATGTCGCCACCGGTCCATTTTTCACGCCCGCAACAACATAATCCGGCACAGGGGCGCTTACGATCGGCTTGCCTTCCCCTCTTTCAATGAACCCCTGATCTTCTGCGACACGCTCCAGGCCGTCCGGCGACTGTGAAGCAAATGGACTGATAAAAATAGCCAGAAGGAGCGCGGCGACTATACCCAACCACATATCTCTCGATCTCATGGCTCTCTCCTTGATTTTGCCTATAAAGGGTGATTTCCTCACAAAATCAACCCACACTTCTCGCTCGTAAACCGTATACCAGATCCGGTCTGGCTTTGACGACAAACTCGACGACGAGCATCGTGATCAACGCCTCGCCGAGACCGATCAGGGCATGCACGCCGACCATGGCCGTAAACACAGACCCAAACAGGGCCGTTCCCGACAAGGCCAGCTCAATGGCGCAGGATGCCGACGCCAGAACAACGGAAAACCAGGCAGCTACGGCAACAGCCGCCGCAAATCCTCTGGACGAAGGCGCCAGACGAAAAATGATCCTGAAAATGCCGTAACCTCCCAACGTCCCTATCACGGCCATATTGAAAATATTGGCGCCGAGGGCGAACAAGCCACCATCCTGAAATACCAGGCATTGGATCACCAAAACGCAGGCCAGGACAAGAGACGCAGCCCAGGGCCCCAACAGTACGGCGGCCAGGACCCCTCCCAACAGATGACCGGACGTACCGCCCATGATGGGAAAATTCAACATCTGCGCCGCAAAGATAAACGCGCACATGACGCCCATCAGAGGCACCATCTTCTCCTGCAGAAGTTGCCTGGTTTTATTGACGCTCCAACTCAAAAACGCCGCTGCTGCCGCCCATCCGGACGCCCAGACAGGAGGAGACAAAAACCCGTCGGGAATATGCATGGTTTCTCCTTTCTTTATGCCTCGGTGGTTAACAATCTACATTGTTTATATCAAAAGTCAATCTGGCTGCGCAAACCCCAGACGCACACAGGGTCTGTATTCCCCGGGGCATCCTGACCGAACGGATTCCAGATATACTGGAAATCCGGGCTGATGGACAAATGGTCGTTCAAATGAATATTATAATACGCTTCCAGGTGGCCTTCGGACTTGGCAGCCAGGGCGCTGTTGGATTTCTTGTAGTCGCCGGAGGCAACGGCCTGCCCGACGGCAAAACCCAGGACGTCTTTTTCGCGCCCCCAAAGCCCGCCTTCAACCTGAACGCCCGCGCTCCAGGATTGCTCCAGAGAAAATATCCTGTCGCCTGTCGCGGTTAAAGACGGGTTATAAACGCGCGGATCCTGCCAGCCGTAACGGCAAAAAAGCATCACCTCTTCAGTCACCATCTGGTCAAAACTCAAGGCAAAACCGAAAGCTGGCTCCTTGTCATTCGTTGGCGTCAACCAAGAAGTATGCGGCAGATCATTATACCAGCCCAGGATACGATAGTTGCCCTGCCGGCCGAAAACCTCGGGCTTAAAGGTCGCCTGACCGACGCAAAACGCATCGTCGCCGACCTTTTCCCAATCGGCATTGGCGTCAAAAAGACCAACGTTGAATTCCACCCACTTTTTCGGCATATAGGCAAAACGAATACCTAAGGTATTATCCGGGAATTCAACCGTGGGGTTATTGCGGAAGATCCTGCCCAAGAACTGAGTCGTCTCGTCATTGGCGGCTTCATTTGTATCAAAAAAGACGGTCGGGTCGAGCTTACCGAACGTCAAAGCAAGGCGGTCATGACAAGCGCCCTGTTCATACCACACTTCGGTCAAATGGACCTCATTGTCATTGTCTGCGTCCCGGTTGACATTGGAATAAAGCGCCAGACTGTCTTCTAATCCGTCTCCTGTGCCTGCCTCCAGATGCACAAAGGCCCGGCCGTCGATAGACTCAAACTCCTTGGCGAGCGTGATGTCTGCCGAATACGAGGCATCTGCCCGGTCTTCTTTGGTCCCGTCGGCGTTGGCATTGTTGGTACCCTGCACGATCACCGTCGCCCCGGCGCCGATCTCAAGGCCCCGGCCGATCTCAATGGCTGAAGGCTCCTGGCGGTGCAACCTCTGGTCCAGCGCCTCAACAGCGACCTTATACTCCTGGATCTTTTTGTCCTGAGTTTCTATCGTCTTCTCTTGTTCCAAAAAACACTTTTTCTGGTCCTGGATGCAAGCCTCCTGTGCCGCCACCTTCTTCTCCAAAACCTCCATCCTTGCCTGAAGGTCCGCAATGACGGCGCGCAGCGATTCTTCATCCGCCCGGGCCGTCCCGGCAAAAACAGTGAAAGCCCCCAAAAACACAAAAACAATATAGCGTTTCACAACGCCCCCCAAGATTGTGTTACGATTTATATTTTCGTGTTACTATAACAGAGGGCGCAAAAGATGTCAAGGATTATCAAGGGACTTTTGCGAAAGACGCGGGGGCGGGGCCTATCTTTTAAAAATAAAGAGGATGGCGGCCACGATCAAAAGAAAACCAACGGCGTGGTTCCAGCGCAGGGCCTCTTTCAGATAGACAACAGAGAATGCCGAAAAGACAACGAGAGTAATAACCTCCTGGATCGTCTTAAGCTGGGCGGCTGAGAATTCGCCGTGGCCGATACGGTTGGCCGGAACCTGGAAGCAGTATTCAAAAAAAGCGATCAGCCAACTGGCCAAGATGACCAAGAACAAAGGTGCCTGCTTGTATTTCAAGTGGCCGTACCAGGCGATGGTCATAAAGATGTTCGAGACTAACAAAAGCAGTATTGTTCTCATAATTTTCCCCGAAGATAAACCGCGCGGCCTGACGGAGCCCGGAAAAATCCGGCCGCGAAGACGCCTCCTAATATTCTTTTCACTGCAACTATTGCTGAGATGATGCGGAAATGCTCGCCGCGATGTTCTGGCCGTTGTCGTCCACTTTATAACTGACCTTCACATCGTCCCCCGTCGAGATATCCACCAGGGTGGCTGCTTGGCCGTCTTTTTCGATCATGCTGGAATCGCCCACAACTAAAACTGTTTCATTCTGTTCTTCCTCGGAAGCGGACGCAACGATCAGCTTTTGAGCCTGAGGGTCGACAAAAGTGACAGTCCCGTAAACCTCATAGGCGACAACCGTCCCGTTGTCCTGGGCCAGGGCGGCCCGGGGCGCGCCGCAAACCCCTGACACCAGAGAAAACATCATCAAAATAACCACAAATCCTTTCATTCCAAACCACCCCCTTCATTCCTAGAGAAGAGGCCGCGGCACACCGGCCGCGGCCACACAAAAAAAGAGAATGATCGCTCATTCTCCAGTCAGGCATGATTTTGCCATACCTTTCGGTCGAGATCTATTTTACCCCCACAGGGCTGTTTGTCAATCAAACCTTCGATTTCGCAGAATGCATCAAAACCCGTTGTCAGGCCGACGGCCGTTTTTGGCCAGACGGAAAAGCGTCTCCCATTCTGAACCGCAAAACACATCCTGCGGCTCTCCCGACCTGACGATCCGGCCGGCCTCCAGCATAAACACGCGGCCGGAAAGCTTCATCACTTCAAAGGGATCGTGGCTGACTAAGATCATCGTGATGCCGGTCTTCTCATAAAGCCTTAAAACCTCATCTTGCAGGCGCCATCGTGTCTGGACATCAAGGGCCGACAACGGCTCATCGAGCAAAAGGATCTTGGGATGGCGCAGGAGCGCCCGCGCCAATGCCACCCTCTGTTTCTGGCCGCCGGACAGCTTCGACGGATAACGCTGCTCCAGGCCTTTGAGCCCCACAAGGCCGAGATACTCCCCGACACAGGCGGTTTCCTCGCCGCGGCACAAGGCAAACCTCAAATTCTCCTCCACCGTCATGTTGGGAAAAAGACTGTATTCCTGAAAGACAAAACCGGTCGCTCTTTTCTGGGGCGGCAAGTCGATTTTGCGCGCACTGTCAAACCAGACCTTCCCTCCCACTCTCACCAGGCCCTCTTGCGGCTCCTGGAGCCCTGCGATCATCCTCAAGATCGAGGTCTTCCCGCAACCGGAGCGGCCGAACAGAGAGATACATTCCCCATCCTCGATCTCAAGGTCAACGTGCAGGTCAAAAGGTCCCTCGGGCGCCATCAATGTTTTTTTGAGAAAGATCTTCATATGACCTCCCCGTGCCGTTGATACAAGGCATAGAACAAGGCGAGCGCGGCCAGCGAAAAAATAACCAAAATGACCGAATAAAAATTTGCCGCGCTGTAATTCATGGCCTCCACCTCATTGTAAATGGCGATGGATGCCACGCGCGTCTGATGAGGAATGCCGCCGCCGATCATGAGCACAACGCCGAACTCCCCCATCGTATGCGCGAAACTCATCACGATCCCCGTCAATAAAGAAGCTTTGGTGTTGGGGATGATGACCGACATGAGTGTTTGACGGCGGGATTTGCCCAGCGTATACGCCGCTTCGATGAGGGCGCAGGGAAAATTCTGAAAACCTGCTTTAACGGGATTGACCATGAAAGGAAGGCTGAAGATCACCGAACCGATGACGAGGCCGGGGAATGAAAATACGACACGCACATCGAAGACGCGTTCCAGAAACGCGCCGATGGCATGTCCTGGACTCAACAATACCAGGATATAAAACCCTAATACCGTCGGGGGCAAGACCAAGGGCATGCTCACAAGGGCCTCCCAGAACGGCTTGGTGCGGGCGCGGCTGAAGGCCAGCCTATAGGCCAACGGGATGCCGATAAGAAGCAACGCGATCGTTGTCACCGTTGCCAGTTTCAAAGAGAGCCAGAGCGGCGTAAGATCGTAGGGCATTTTTCTTTTTGCTTTCTGCCTTTATGCCGGGATACGGTACCCGTATTTTTTAAATATGCCGGCCGCGCTCTCGGAGAAGAGGAACCGGTAGAACGCCTCTGCGACTTGAGGATTATGTTTGCCGGCGTGCGCCAAAACAACGACGCCTTGCGCGATCGGCTCATACAAAGAAGCATCGACCTCTACCCAACGCCCCTTATCTTTGACCGAATCGTCCGCCACCGAAGATTTCGAGGTGAACCCTCCGTCCGCAGCCCCCGACAGGATAAACTGATTGGCCTGCGTGATGTTCTCGCCGTAAACCAGCTTAGGCCTGACGTGAAGATAAATATTCAGCGATTTCAATGCATTGACGGTCTGCCGCCCGTAAGGCGCTGTCTTAGGATTGGCAAGCGCAATTTTCTTCAGCGAAGGATCCTCCAGAACGTCGCCGAGCGGACGAGACAGATCCAGGGTCTTTGATGTCCAGAAGACCAGGAGCCCATACACATAAACCTTCGGCTCTTCTGCGGCCAGGCCTTTTTTAAAAAGTGCCTGCGGATATGACATGTCCGCCGACATAAAGACGTCGAACGGCGCGCCGTTCTCGATCTGCGCCGTCAGGCTCCCGGAAGAACCTATCACGACATCCACGCTGGAACCAGACTCCTTTTCAAACGTCGTCACCAAATCATCCATCAACACCTGCAGGTTCGCCGCCGCCGCGACTGTCAGGTCTTTGGCGAATGATGAAACGGGAAAAATTAAAATCAATAAAATTGCCGCGATCCATTTCTTCATAACTCTCCTCCAGGTTCCATGAAATTATATGTGCTTTTTCCCTTTGACGGCGCCGGCTTCCCACTTGCCGACTCCGGCCATGACATCCTTAAAACATAATTTCGCCAGCTCGTCGAAATTGCTGCCGAAGATCCTCTGCATGCGGCCCGGCTGCGCATAAAATTCCCTCATCCCCCATGCGCCCAGGCGGCCCAGGTCTTCTATGGATAAATGTTCCGTCGGAATAACCGGATGCAGGAAATCCCATTTGAGCATATCAATCTTCTCAGGGTCGACCCAGCCGCGCCGGACAGCGTCCCTCCAGATCGGAGAGCCCGGCGGAGGCGTCAGATACCCCACCCACATCACATCCGGGTCCACCTTTTCGGCGAAGGCGAAGCGCTCTTTGATGATATTTTCGGTATCGTAGTCGAACCCGATCATGATGTCCCCGACGATCGCGATATCGTTCTTGCGCAAAATATCGATGGTCTTATAAATCTGGCCGACCGTAATACCTTTGTCCAGCCTGCGCAGTTCGTCGTCGTTGGCCACTTCGATGCCAAAAACCCCCATAAACATGCCGGCCTTTTTCATCAGAGGGACATCTTGCTCGAGCCTGACCCAATCGCTCGCGCAACCGAGGCTCACCCATTTCATACGGAGCCCCCTTTTGATCTTTTCCTCGCAGAATTCCCGCACGCGCCTGCCGTTGATGTTAAAATTATCCTCCTGGATCACCATTACCTTTGTTCCGAACTTCTTTTCCAATAGTTCAACTTCATCAACCACGCGCTTAGCGGATTTGGCGCGCCAGCGGTTAAAATTCTTAATGCCGCGGGGGTCGTGCTCGCTCCATTCATAGCAGAACGTGCAACCGTGCGTGCATCCGCGGGATGTGACGATCTCGACGAAGGGCTTCCAATAGGTATGGCCCACGTATCTGTCCATCGGAAACAGATCATAGGCGGGCAGCGGCAGGGCATCCAGGTCTTCTATAAGTTCGCGCACCGGCCCCCAGACGATTTTTCCGTCTTTCCTTGATGCCAATCCCGGGATAGCCTCAAAATGCGTCCGGCCTTTCCTGAAAGCCTCTATCAGCTCGCAAAAAGTGACTTCGCCCTCGCCCATCACCACAAAATCTATCGCCGGGTTCTGTTCAAGCGTTTCCGTGCTTAAAGAAGAGTACCAAAGCCCACCCACGACGATCTTGGCCGACGGGACCTCTTTCTTTATTCCTGCCGCCGCTTCATTAAAATATTTCTGGACGGCAAATCCGCCGTAAGAATGCAGGATATCGCCCAAGACAACGACATCCGGATGCTTGTCCTTGACGATCTCAAGCATATGTTCAAAACGGATGCCCAAGACCTTACAATCCAGGACTTCCACGTCCGCGGCCCCATGCTCGCGCACATAGGCCGCCCACTGGGCATGCATCTGATTAGGAGCCACATGATGTCCGTGTGTCGCCCATGACCCCAGCTGCGGCGTTACAAACAAAATCTTCACGACCTGCCTCGCCTATTTTCGGTATCTTGTTATATCTTCAACGTTATTTGGGAATAAACCCAATCGACATCGTCATGTGCGCCGGTGGCCTTGACATAACCGCCGCAAAAAAAGTG
>Ga0172375_10011723_pt1 | contig 11103 bp, 9 predicted proteins | sample LakKiv1m_FD_114537 | JGI IMG/M metagenome (GOLD analysis project Ga0172375, IMG submission 114537) | Freshwater microbial communities from Kabuno Bay, South-Kivu, Congo - kab_092012_11.1m | ecosystem: Environmental > Aquatic > Freshwater > Lake | place: Democratic Republic of the Congo... | reverse complement strand
GGATTTTTTGCCGTTCCTCTCCGAGAAAGAGCTTTTGGCCGAAATTAACGCGAGATTGGGGTGCGTGCCGCTCAACCAGTTGCTCGCGGGTCTTTTGCCGCCCAAATTCATGGCTCTCATTTCGCGCGAGATGAAACATCCCGACGCTCAAGCTCTCGTGAGGCTTTTGAAACGCAAATCCTTTGCGATCCGCTCGACGCGCGGATGGAATGAGGCCGAGTTTACGGCGGGAGGAATTTCGCTGGCGGAGGTCGAGCCGACTCTGGAGTCCAAGAAGCGCGCGGGTTTGTTTTTTGCGGGTGAGATCCTGGATGTGCAGGGCCGGCGCGGGGGTTATAATTTGGCCTGGGCTTGGGCTTCCGGGTGGGTCGCCGGCGCAGAGGCGGGGAAACGATGAAGGGCGCCTGCGACAAAATGGCTCTGGCCGTCGCTTCGGGTTTTCGCGGTATGCGGAGAGGGGAGGGCGGGCCCTTCGGAGCTTGCATCGTCAGAAAAGGCCGTATTCTCGCCATGGCTCACAATACGGTTCTTCGGAGCCAAGATCCGACGTGCCATGCCGAGATCAACGCGATCCGGCAAGCTTCGCGTCGATTGAAACGCTTCGATCTTTCGGACTGCGAAATCTATTCGACGACCGAACCGTGTCCGATGTGTTTTTCCGCAATCCATTGGGCGAGGATCCGTACCCTTTATTTCGGGACGAGCATCGCCGATGTTCGTCGCAGAGGTTTTAACGAGTTGAGTCTTTCCAATCGCCGAATGAAGCGTCTCGGCGGAAGCCGAATCCAAATCGTTTCCCGGTATGCGCGAGCCGATTGCCTGAGACTCCTCGAGGCCTGGGATCGTCTCACGACCAAGAAAGTTTATTAGGATCACGACCTTACCGGGCCCATGCTATAATATTAAAATATTCCACAGAGGCTTACCGCATGACCCGTGAATTTCACGCTTTCTGGATTTCCTGGCCGGTTCGTTATATCTGCGCCGCTTTGGTTTTGGCGGTTACGACGCTTCTGGGCCATACGCTTATTTCCATTTGGGGCGCAGAACATATTTTCCTTTTTTTCATTCCGGCCATACTGGTTTTGGCCTATTTTTTGGGTAAAGGCCCCGCCTTTTTTTATACTTTTTCCTCGATCCCTTTGATCAATTACTATCTCATGAAACCTTTTTTCGAAATAACTCTACATCCCCGCCAAGTTTCTTCGTTGGTCGCCTATGCCGCGATCGGATGTATCATCTCGATTATTGTCGATCTACACCGTCAGAATGAACACGAGATCGTCGTTCATAAGGAGCGGCTCGAACTGGCCCAGAAGTCCGCGCACATCGGGATGTTTGACTGGAATATACAAACCGACGAGATCATTCTGTCGTCAGAGGCGCTTGCTTTTTATGATTTAAAACCCGGAGATCATATCGGAAAAAAAACTATTTTTTCGCGGATTCGTGCCGAAGACCGTCCGCACCTCCAGGCGAGTATCACGACCGCGCTTCGGACGGGTCGCCTCGAGGTCTCCTTTAGGGCTACGGAGCCCGACGGCGAACGCTGGCTCGAAGCCAGCGGGCGGGTTTTTCATGATTTTTCGGGGAATCCGGAGCGCATGACCGGGATCATTTGCGACGTGACCGAAGAGCGGCAGTCGCGCCATCGACTTGAAACGGCTCTGCGGCGGCTTGAATTGCACATTGAAAATACGCCCATCGGTTTGGTGGAATGGGATCCGGATTTGACGATTCTGCGCTGGTCGGGTCCCGCCGAGAGACTTTTCGGGTGGAAAGCCGAAGAGGTCGTCGGTCGAAGATATACGGACTTTCCTTTTATTCATCCGGACGACCTTGACGGAGTCGGCGGAGCTCTCGATCCGCTTTTCAAAGGGAAGCAAAACGTGGTGATTGTCCGGAACCGGAATCTGACCAAGGACGGACGGATTTTGAATTGCGAATGGTACAATTCCGTTCTTCGGGACGAGAACGGAGGCATTGTTTCATGCTTCTCTCAAGCCCTCGATGTGACGGACCGCGCGCGTTATGAGCGAGAACTCGAAAAAAGCGCTCAGGAGCTTCGCAGCTCGAACGAGGAGCTCGAGCAATTTGCCTATGTTGCGTCCCACGATTTGCAGGAACCGCTACGAAAGATCATTTCTTTTTCCGAACGACTCGAGCGCCTTTCGGGCAGCTTGCAGACGGAGCAAAAAGCGGATCTCGAACGCGTCCGGACCGCGGCGGTACGGATGAGGACGCTGATCGAGGATTTGCTGCAATATTCGAGGATCTCTTCGGCGGAATGCCGTTTTGAAAAGGTTGAATTGTCCCAGGTTTTTGCCGAAGTGATCGCCGACCTGGATCTGTTGATTCGATCCAGCGGCGCGGTCATCGAGGCCGACGGATTGCCTTGCGTGAAGGCCAATCCTTCTCAAATGAGGCACGTTTTCTTGAATCTTCTCACCAACGCGATCAAATTCCGAAAAAAGGAAGTGCCTCCGCACATTCGAATCAAAACACGAGTCAGCTCAGGGGGCGTCGAAATTCACTTTATCGATAACGGGATCGGGTTTGACCCCAAATACACCGAACGCATTTTTCAACCCTTCCAGCGGCTTCATCCTCGCAGCGAATACGAGGGGAGCGGAATCGGTCTGAGCATCGCCCAAAAAATCATTCACTCCCATCGGGGTACGATTACCGCCGAGAGCGTTCCTTCGCAAGGCGCTTGTTTTAAAATGTTCCTGCCCGATTTTTAAATTTCAAAAAAATCAGAAACAGGGTTGTTTTCCCCGGATCTTTTTTATATAGTAAATTCATGAGAATGAAAGCCGCCTTGTCGACGTTCCTCGTGATGGTCTGCTCATCGGCATGGGCCTCCGACTATCGATGCGAAGTCATGATGATCAAAGGTTCCGCCTATATCCGTTCGAGCGATTCGGGGGAGCGGCGTCCTTTATCGGAGGGCGACCTTCTCAAAGAAGGGGATACGCTCGAAATCTCCGGCCAAAGTTACGTGGATTTGGCTTTTGACGCGGAATGGAACAATGTCGGCCGTGTTTGGGGTAAGGCCGAAATCCAAATACGATCGCTTTTCCCTACGGATTTGTCGATGGAAAACGGCGATCTTTTGGCGCGTTTGAAGAAACTTCCTGAAAAATCTACGTTTGAAGTCCAGACTCCCACGGCCATTGCCGCCGTCCGCGGATCCGCTTTCAGGGTCGTCCACCATGAAGGCGTTACCGACGTCTTTAATCTCGCATCGTCACCCGTCGAGGTTTTTAAATTGGATGAGATGGGCCGTATGATGCGTAGCCGGAGCGTTTTGAGCGAGCATCAACGAACGCGCGTCTCGGAAGGGGAAGCTCTCGGGCCGGCGCAGAAAATGAGCGTTTCCGAGATCAGGGATTGCATGGATCGAAGCGGCGAAATGGAAACGTTGCGCGAAAAGGCCATTTCCGGAGGCCGCTTGGCGAGCATTCAGAGCGTCGAGCGCGTGAATCGGGATTTTAGAGATAATCTCAGTCTCCTTGATCAACCTCTCGATCGAGAAGGACCCGATTCGGAAAATAGCGCAATCAAGCGACCTGCCGATTTGGATCAGACTGCCGTCCGAAGCCCGGCGGACCGCATCGGGGATATGCGCGATTTCGTCGATCGGAGCAAAGAGAATCTGGATCGGAATCGCGATCGGATGCAGCGGGAAAAAGACCGTCTTCAGCGCACACAAGATCGGGATCAAGATCGGACCATCAACTCCGGAGGCACGCCTTTTTCGGATCCCAACCGAAGGTGATGAGGCTGCGCCGATTTTTTCTCGTAGCCGCCGTTTTTTTCATTTTTATCGGAACCGTACGAGCCGGATTTGCCGAGGATTGGATCGGTGAACGTCTGGATAAAGAGTCCGATATCCGCAGGGCCGAAAAAAAACTTCAATTCAGCCAGTTCGTCGAAGAAGAAACGGCCCGGGCCCAGAAAAAGAGTGCCAAGAAATTTTGGCAGTTGAATTTTTCTCCCAGTTACGGATTTGACAGCAACGCGACTCTCGAACCCAAGGCCGTCAGCGACCATTTTTTTCAGCAAGTCACCGAAGGGCACGTTACGCAGCCTCATGACGGCTGGGGCATCTTCGGCCCGGGGCAGCTGACGCTTTCCGGGCTTTTTGAATCCCTGGATTACCATCACGAAAAGCAATACTCCACTCGATTTTTTTCCATCGCACCCACGGTCAAAAGTCGCTTGTCGCCACGCTGGAATTTCAAGATGACTTATGAGGCCTCATTCACGGATTACGAACGAAATAAAACCTACAACATTTTTTCCCAGCGTTTTCAGCCCATGGTCGAGTATGAATGGACTGGCGCTTTTTCTCAGGCTCTTTATGTCATGATCGAGGGCAAACACTATACGAAAAGACGGGCGCTTGCGGCAGATTATTGGGATTCCGAAGACAAACGCTTCGACCGCCTGTGGGAGGCGGGGACGCTACTCACTTATGAACTCAATCCGAACGCCCTTTTCGGTATGACGCTGGGTCACAAATGGAATAATTCAAACGATCTCTATCAAGATTACAACGACTACGGCGGGATTAAGTTGAACGGGTATCTTTATCTCCAGCCCGTTTCGAAGTTTTCGATCACGGCGTTCAGCGGCTATGAGCGCCGCCAATACGATCACCGTTTATTGACGGCAGAGCCCGACCGGGAACAGTTGGATCATTTTTTCTATGCCGGGAGCACTTTTGCCTATGATCTGAGCCAGATTTGGCAGCTTGAGGTCTCGTTTCTTTACAAGAAGAATGTTTCCAATGACCCCGATCAAGATTATTCGGGGTGGACGCTAAGCAGCGGAACGAATTTCTTTTTTTAATCCCGCCTAAATCCAGCGTTTAAACCAAAAGTGGTTCGTTAGGACGGATTCTTTTATTGGGACCGAGGTCCATATGGGAAGCCAGTATACGTAGGAAATGACCACGATCGCTATGAAGACGATCGCCCAGGGCCGCCATTTTGGTTTTGAAACCATTTCCGAAATCAACAAAGCCAACGCAATACATCCAAACGCGGCGGCGCAGTAGTAGTAATGGAAAAAGCAAACCCTTTTGACGGGTGCCCAGATGAGCCATTGCGAAAGGTAACCCACCAAGACGAATTTTCCCTCCCGATACCAGCGGCCGGCCGGCAGCGCCATGTAAACCATCGCGGGGAGGATGGCCCAGAGGATCGGCGGATTGGCGATCTGAAAAATCGCTTCGACGACGTCTCCGGCGCGCGTGTAGTAGAAACAGATCGGACGAAGCATCAGCGGCCAAGACCACCAGGACGAGCCATACGGATGTCCCGCTTTGAGGAAAAGATGATGTTTGGCGTTATAAACTTGAAACGACCAGATGCTTTTCAATGTGAGCGGATGGTTGTGACTGTCTTTAAAAAAGAGAATGGGCAAATGAAATATAACATAAAAGAACATAGGGACCGCTACGGTGTAGAGAGCGGCGATCTTGATTCGATTCTTCCAGCCGGGCACCCGGCAATAAACCACCCACCAAAGGAGAGGGACGATATAAAAAGCGGCCCATCGCGTCGCAAAACCGGCTCCGGTCAGAGCGGCCGATAGCCACAGAAGATCCAGCCTCGTTCGTTTTGGACCGGTTGCCTTGATCAGTAGACACAGCCCGGCGAGCATGAAAAAAAACATCTGGCTGTTCAGAAGAAGCTGACGTGACTGTACCAGCGGAAAGCCCGAGGCAAAAAAGAAAAAAGCAGCCAAATACGAGACCTCTTTTTTTTGGGTCAGCATTTGGGTGAGGATATAAAGAAGAATGACACATCCGATCCCACAGGTTGCCGGAACGAAGCGCCACACCCACGGCTCATCTCCCAGTACACGCACAAAGATCGCGGGGATGAGGATGCCTAGAGGTTCGTGCAGGCTGAAATAAACGTCTTTGTAAACGAGTTCGCGAATTCCTTTGACGTGATGAACTTCGTCAAAGTATGTCCGGGGAGGGGAGTTGAGGCCATGAAAGAAGCTGAAAACAAGAACGGCCAGACTCAGCCATAGAAGAATACGAAAATTCCTTGAATCGTGTGTGCGGTCGGTCAATGGACGGGGGAATCAGCTCAATTTAAGGCGTCGGAGTCTCTTCGATCGTCGGCTCTTCGCTCGGACTGACCTCGGGCGACGGAGTCTCTTCGATTGTCGGCTCTTCGCTCGGGCTGACCTCGGGCGACGGAGTCTCTTCGATTGTCGGTGACGAAGTCGGTGTCGATGTCGGTGTTGACGTTGGTGTCGATGTCGGTGTTGACGTTGGTGTCGATGTCGGTGTTGACGTTGGTGTCGATGTCGGTGTTGAGGTCGGAGTCGGCGTTGGCGTCGGTGTCGGGATCCGGGTATCTAGCTCATGTTTCTTGGAGACTTGAAGAGAGCAAAGAACGGCCTGATCGATCGTGCCTAAATCATATGCGACGTGATTTTCGGGGCACTTGAAGGTATCTTCGCTCGAGCCTTTGATGTAAGGCATGAGATCGGCCGACGTGATGACCGTGCCGGCCGAGATATTTTTAGTACGGTTCAATACGCTTTTTGCACCTTCAATTTTCATCATATTGGCAATACAGGATTGTCTAAAAGCTTCTTGACGGGGACGCAGGAAACTAGGGACCGCGATTGTTGTAATCAAAATGATCAGCGCAGCCACAATCATGAGCTCGATGAGCGTGTAGCCATTCTTTCGGTCTCGAATCATTTTGTGCCTTTCTTGTAAGGGTTAGCCACGAGTATGCTATAGAATCCATAACAATTCAACGAATTATTACGCTCTTTTAACAACCGCTTTCATTGACAGACCTTTTGGACTGGGGTAACGTAAAGCCGATAAAAACTATCGTTCTATTTTTATGCGAGTTTCGAAGAACAGAAACAAAAAAGTCTTGCCGCCGGAGCGGATCGTTTTCTCGGAAAACCCGGAGAACCCGACGTCATCGTATCGGCTTTGCGCGAGATCGGCTGGGCGGATTGAGCCTATTTTTAGGAAATGCGCTATAATGAAACGGTTTGAAAGGAAACGATGAACGAAAAGATTCGCGTTGCCATCGATAAAGACCTGATCGCTTCTCTCCCTGAGGGGCGGTTCGAGATTTTAGAGGGGGCTTCGCCGGCATTCAAGGCGGATACGATCGCCAAACTCGAGAAGCAGGTTTTCGATTTCTTCACGCTTTCTCAGATGGGGAAGTCGCTTCTGGCCATCCAAAGGATCGACGAGCTCAGTCACGTTTTTCTTTCGAGCGTTTTTGAAACGAGCGAGGCGGCCAATTGCGCCCTTTTTCTTCTCGACGACAAAGACCTGTCTTTCAAATGCGTCAAAGCCATCGGACTCGATCCCAAAGAGACCGGCCAAGTCCAGTTCAAAAAAGAAGAAGGACTTTTTTGGCAGATCTTAAATAGCGGCGAACCTTTTCCCATCGTCGATTCCTTCGGGCATTACCGGTTCGAACCCGTCATCAAAAAATGGGGCCTTGAACGCATCGTCTCCCAGATCTGGGTTCCGCTCATGGTCAAAAACAAGCTGATCGGCGTCGTCACGCTCGGACGCAAACAGGACGGCAGTCTTTATCAGGAGACCGAGCTGAGTTTCATTCTTCAGATGGGCAACCAGGCGGCTGTGGCGCTCGAAAGCGCCATGCTCGACGACGAAAAAGAACGTGCCTCTCGGGAATTGGCGAAAAAGATGGCGAATTTGTCCATACTTTACAGCGTCAGCAAGGCCCTCAATTTCGCGAATGATTTGAAGAAAATCCTGCTTTTCATTCTGGACAAGGCGCGTGACGCCGTGGACGCGCAGAAGGCGTCGCTGATGCTGCTCGACTCAAAAACAAACGAATTGGTCGTGCACGTGGTGCGGGGCATCCCACCGGAGGTCGAGGCCAAGATTAACAGCGGCGAAATGGAATGCACGCGTATCCGGTTCGGCGAGGGCGTGGCCGGAAAGGTCGCCGCGCAAAGACAACACCTGCTGCTCAACGAAGTCAGGGAAGACAACCGTTTCAAACAGTCCGGAACGTCTTATGTCGATTCGATCCTCTGCATGCCGCTCATCGCCAATGACGAGGTGATCGGAGTCATTAATCTCACGAACAAAAAGCAGGGAGGCAAATTTTCCGAAGAAGACGTCGAACTCCTGTCGACGCTGGCCAATCAAGCCGCGATCACGATTTATAACGCGAAGCTTTATCATTTGGCGATCACCGATGGACTCACGCAGCTGAAGATCCACCGGTATTTCCAGCAGCGCCTCGACGAAGAGATCGTGCGCTCGGAGCGTTTCGGGCATCCGGTGTCGCTCATCATGTCGGATATCGATCACTTTAAGAAATTCAACGACACCTACGGCCATCAGGAAGGGGACATCGTCCTCATCGAGACGGCCAAAATTTTCCGGCTGACGGTGCGCGAAGTCGACATCGCGGCCCGCTACGGCGGAGAGGAATTCGCCATCATTCTCCCCGAAACGAACGCGGACGAAGCGAAGGCGATGGCCGAGACGATTCGCAAGCGCGTCGAGGCCCACGACTATCCGAGCAAACAGGGAAAACTCAAGGTGACCGTGAGTTTCGGCGTCGCTTCTTACCCCAAAGACGCCAAAACCAAGGATGATCTCATCGGAGCCGCCGATAAGGCTCTCTACAAATCCAAAGAAGGCGGCCGAAACCGCGTCGAAACCGCTTAGACGTACCGCATTTTTTTGAGGGATCCATGGAAGCGCTTCGCATGTACTTGTTGACGGTACTCGCCGGTTGGACGTCGGGGATCAGCCTGTACTTGACCGTCGCGATCTTAGGCATTTTTTCCCGGGCGGGATGGATCGACCTACCCGGTAACCTCAACACTTTATCCAATCCGTTTGTGATCGGCCTGGCGTTGATTCTTTATTTCATCGAATTCATTGCCGACAAAATCCCGTTTGTCGATTCGGCCTGGGATTCGGTACATACGCTCATCCGGCCGGCGGGTGCGGCGGCAGCCGGTTATCTGGCGGGATCGGGCGACGGCGCGGCCATTCAAACCGCTTTGGCGCTCGCGGCGGGAACGTTCGCGCTGGATGCGCATGCCCTGAAGGCTTCGACGCGGTTGGCGATCAACACGTCTCCGGAACCTTTTTCGAATATCGCCGCAAGCTTGGCCGAGCACTCCTTCGTGATTTTTATTTTCTGGTTTTTTATCAAACATCCGGTGTGGGCCTGCGTCATCATTCTGACGCTGGCGGTGCTGTCGATCTGGCTTCTGAGGATCTTATGGCGTTTTGTGCGCGCGGTGTTCAAAAAAATATTCGGAGGCGCGGCGAAGCCTACGTCTGATCCGGAAGCCACTGGCGGGAATTGACGAAAAACCAGGAAAAGCCCGGGTGCCGGTCGGCGCCGAGCCGTCGTGTTTCCTCCGTCCAGCCCTTGATCCGCGTGAAGGTAAAAGAACTCCATCCCAGAAATACGATGAGACCCAAAACCATTGCCGTTTTCCGGGTCCAGCCTTTCAGACTTTCCAATAGTCCATAGATTAAAAAAAGCGCCGCCAGAAGAAAGGGCATGAGGATCATCATCAAATACCGGATGTCCATCGGGATTCCTTGGCCCGAAAGGTGGAGATAAGCGATGAGGAAAAAAAGATTTCCGAAAGCGTAGAGGGCCAGAAGCAGGCACGCCGAGGCCCATCGCGGCCTCGCATTCCATTGAGGTTTTCTCCATAGGAGAAAAACGATCCCGATGACCACAAGGCCTCCCGCAACGAGGATCCAAAGGGGTTCGACGGGGAGGGTTAGTCCGGTCCAGCGTTTGAGCCACTTGATCAAAAGATCCGCGCTCTGGAAAAGATAGCTCAGGGGAGTCGAGGCATATTCTTTGCGCGGGACTCCGAGATCGCCGAAGGCCATCTCGCCCAGCGTCGCGCCGGGCCGGTACGAGCGAATGATATTTCTTATGAGCCAACCCAACAGAGGCAGGAACGAGGCGACCCAGTAGATCGAGGCGCGCGCCAGGCGACGGAACCAGCGGTCTTGCGCAAAGAGACACAGCGCGACCGCGCCGACGGCGGGATACGCGATGCCCGTGTAGCGCGTCACTCCCGCCAGGGCCGCAAAAAAAGCCGAAATCGAAAGATCCGAGAGACGGTTTTTGTCGAGATAGATCGCCAGGAAGAGGATCGATAGATTCGTCGTGAAGATGAACAGAGGCTCGGTGAGGATCCAACTGTGGTAATCCAGCCAGAGCGGTTCGGTCGCGAACACGACGGCCGCCAGGGACGCCCAAAAAAGATTTCGGGTGAAGCGCAGGACGAGAGCGCCGATCACGGCGACGTTCGCGGAGAGAAAAAGAACGTTAAACCACAGGACGCTGTCGCGGATGCTGAGTCCCGTTTTGAAGAAACCGGCCAGGACGACCGAAAAAAACGGGGAATAGCGCGTGATCGGGACCGAATCAGGCGAGGCGTCCTTCATGAAGGCGTAGACGCCTTTGCCGGCGGCGACATGCTTGGCCATGGCGATGTAAAACATCGAGTCGTGCGAGACGCCCATGCCCTGAACGTGATTGGCGTAAAAAAGAAGCGCCCCCGCGGCCACAGAGAGCGCCGCCAGAACCACCATGTGGAGTGATTTTTTCAACGTCATGAACGTATTATAAATTCAAATTTTCTTCTGTAAATACTCTTTTAGCGATTATAATCGGAGTCGTTGCGGAGATTCTTGGTATGCGTTTTCAGTTTATGATGCGTGTGGACCGGGTTTTGGGCGGGGTTCTCAGCCTGTTTTTGAGCGCCGTGGTCAGGGGTTTGAGTTTTATTTTTCGGCGAAAACACGGGCTTGAGCCGGCGCCCCGGCACCTCGTTTTCATCAAATTCGTCGGCATCGGGTCCGTGATCCGCGCGTCCTTTCTCATCGGAGAGGCGCGGCGTCGTTACCCTTCGGCCCGGATCACGTTTTGCTCGTTTTCGCCGTGTGCGTCGCTTGTGCGGCTTTATCCCGAAGTCGACCGGGTTTTGTGCATCGACGAGCGTCATTTTTTCACGTTCGCGTGGGATACGATCCGTTCTCTTTGCTGGTTGTGGTTCCATCCGGCCGATTGG
>Ga0172375_10011722_pt1 | contig 11104 bp, 9 predicted proteins | sample LakKiv1m_FD_114537 | JGI IMG/M metagenome (GOLD analysis project Ga0172375, IMG submission 114537) | Freshwater microbial communities from Kabuno Bay, South-Kivu, Congo - kab_092012_11.1m | ecosystem: Environmental > Aquatic > Freshwater > Lake | place: Democratic Republic of the Congo... | reverse complement strand
TTTTTGTGTTAGAATGATTCTATGTCAGATATAACTATCTTTTTTGTAATAGCCCTATTTTTTGTTTTAAACGTGGGTTTTGTGTGGTTTCTCTTTTTTCAAATTAAAAAAAATCAGGAAAATAAAGGACAAAATACAGAAGAAAAAGGGTTTCTTTTATTGCAAAATCAATTGAATGAATTAAATAAAACTTTAGATTTTAAGATAGGGGAGTCGTCTAAATTAATGAGTGAATCAGTTAAGACCCAATTTAGTGAATCGCAACGATTGATGAGCAATATTGCCGATAACTCGCAAAAAATAATCAGGGATGTAACAGAAAAGATTACAGAAATCAGCGATACCAATAAGCAGGTTTTTGGGATGACGGAACAATTGCAAAATTTGGAAAAGGTTTTAAAAAATCAGAAACAAAGAGGCAGTTTAGGGGAAGCTGGTTTAGATTTAATTTTAAGCAACATTCTTCCTCCTACCGCTTATCAAATGCAATATCCTTTTAAGGATGGCGATATTGTAGACGCTGTTATTTTTACTAAAGATGGAATGATTCCAGTAGACGCTAAATTTTCTTTAGATAATTATAATCGGGTGGTTAATGAGGAAGAAGAAAACAGAAAATTAGTTTTAGAAAAGGAATTTAAAAATGATTTGAAAAAAAGAATTGATGAGACCTCAAAATATATAAAAATTAAAGAGGGGACCCTGCCTTTTGCCTTGATGTATATTCCAGCGGAAGCAATTTATTATGATTTGTTAGTTAATGAAGTTGGTTCTCTTAAGGTCAATACCAAAAGTTTAATTGAATATGCTTATAGAGACAAAAAAGTTATCATTGTTTCTCCCACAACTTTCGTGGCTTATTTGAGCACTATTTTACAAGGATTTAAGGCCTTTAAAATAGAAGAAAATGCTAAAGAGATTTATAAAAATGTGGAGAAACTAAAGGGTCATATTGAGGCCTATGATGCCTATCATACTAAATTGGGTAATTCTTTAGCTACCACAGTTAATCACTTTAATGCTTCGCGAAAAGAATTCAAAAAGATAGATAAAGATGTTTACAAAATCACAGGTGGTTCTTTAGACATAGAACCGATTTTGATAGATAAACCAGAAGTGGGGGAATAAATTTGACAGGGAATATTTGCATAAATATAATAAGACAGTTTTTATTAGTTAATTTTTTATAAAGATATGGTTAAGAAAAAAGCGTCTATTAAGACAAAAAAAGTAATTTCTGCAAAAAATTTTGATAATAATAAAAATAGATTAATTATACCTTTGCAAGATAGAGTTTTGGTGAGACCCTTGACGGATAAAGAATTGGAAAAAAAATCAATTTTTGGAATTATTATTCCCGAAACAGTTGATGAGGAAAAGGTTCGAGACCAAGGAATAGTAGTAGCGGTTGGGACGGGTAAGTATGATGACGGGAAATTAAATCCGATGACAGTTAAGGTGGGAGATAAAGTAATGTTTTCAAAATATGGATTTGATGAAATAAAATTAGGAGAAAAAGAATATTTTATTTTGAAAGAAGAAAATATATTAGCCATTATTAAATAGGAGGGAGGTTTGGAAAAATCAAATTGGAAGAAAAAATTAACTTTACAAATTTTTTCTCCCAATCTCAAAATCTAAAACTCTAACAACTTAATCAACTAAACTTATGACAAAGCAAATTATTTTCAATCAAAAAGCGAGAGAGTCATTAAAAAGAGGAGTAGATAAAGTAGCCAATGCGGTTAAAATAACAATTGGTCCAAGGGGAAAAAATGTTATTTTAGAAAAAAGTTATGGCGGGCCTACCATTACTAATGATGGGGTAACTATTGCTAAAGATATCTCTCTTTCAGATAAATTTGAAAATATGGGGGCAGAAATTATGAAAGAAGTGGCCTCTAAAACTAATGATGTTGCGGGGGATGGAACAACTACTTCTATTGTAATTGCGCAAACCCTCATTGAAGAAGGAATGAAAAAAATTGTTTTGGGCGTGAATGCTATGGGGATTAAAGCGGGAATTGATAAAGCGACAGAGGAGGTAATTAAAGAGTTAAAATTGATTGCTAAACCAATTAGTGGTAAAGAAGAAATAAAGCAAGTAGCGACGATTTCAGCTGAATCAGAAAAAATTGGAGAAATTATTGCTGAGACAGTTGAGAAGGTCGGGAAAGATGGAGTTATTACAGTAGAAGAATCTCAGTCCTTGGGAATTGAATCAGAAGTTGTGGAAGGAATGGAATTTGATAGAGGGTATATTTCTCCTTATATGATTACTGATACTGAAAGAATGGAAGCAAATTTTAAAGATTCTTCTATTTTAATTACAGATAAAAAAATATCAACCATTAAGGAGATTCTTCCGTTTTTAGAAAAATTGGCAGAATCGGGGAAAAAAGATTTAGTTATTATTGCTGATGATGTTGACGGGGAGGCCTTAACCACTTTTGTTTTAAATAAATTAAGAGGCACTTTTAGTGTATTGGCTATTAAAGCACCTGAATATGGCGAAAGAAAGAAAGAGATGTTACAAGATATTGCTGTGACGGTAGGAGCTAAAGTTGTTTCTGAAGAAGTTGGTCTGAAATTGGAAAAAATTGGTTTAGATGTTTTAGGCCGAGCTAATAAAATTATTTCAACCAAAGATAAAACAATTCTTGTGGGAGGAAAAGGTAAAAAGATAGAAATTGAAAATAGAATAACTCAATTAAAGAAGCAATTAAAATTATCTAAATCAAAATTTGACTTAGAAAAGATAGAAGAAAGAATCGCCAAGCTTTCAGGAGGAGTGGCAGTAATAAAAGTAGGGGCTTCCACAGAAACAGAGATGAAATATTTAAAATTAAAAATAGAAGATGCGGTCAATGCTACTAAAGCGGCGATTGAGGAAGGAATTATTCCTGGGGGTGGCTCTGCCTTAGTAAAAATTGCGGAAAAGATTAGCGGTAAAAGTTTTAAATCAACCCTTAAAAACTTTGAAGAAGAGTTCCAGGTTGGTTTTAATCTACTTTTAAGAGCTTTAGAATCACCTTTAAAGCAAATTGCTATTAATGCTGGCAAAGAAGATGGTTCGGTGATTGTTCATCAAATCAAGAAATCAAAAATAGGTTCTGGTTATGACGCGAATAAGGATGCCATTATTGATGATATGATTACTGCTGGGATTATTGATCCCGTTAAGGTGGCTAGAAGTGGAATTCAGAATGCGGCCTCTTCAGCTGGAATTTTATTAACTACTGAAGTCGCGATTGCTGATGAACCTAAAAAAGAAACAGGGTTATCCAATCTGGGTGAAACTGGAGGTGAAATGTCAGGAATGATGTAAATTTGGTCTTAAATTAAACATAAAGAAAAACATCGTTTTAAGACGATGTTTTTTATATTGGCAAGTTTTATTCATATTTGAAATAAATATTTAAACGAAGTATAATCATACTAATTCAAATGTTAGACAGGAGGAGTTATGAAGTGCAAACGGAAGTTTTTCAAGGGCCCCTTGATTTGCTTTTGTATTTAATCGAAAAAAGAAAATTGCATATTTGCGATATTTCTTTATCAAAAATTACAGATGATTATATTGAATATTTAAAAAAAATAGAAGGGTCATCTATCAAAAATTCAATTGATTTTGTCTTAACAGCTTCTATTTTGATGCTTATCAAATCAAAATCGCTTTTGCCGACTTTAGATTTAACATTAGAAGAAGAACAAAGTATTGATGACCTTGAGAAACGTTTAAAGGAGTATCAAGAAATAAAAAGGTTGAGTTGTTATATCAAAGAAAGTTTTGGTAAAAAAAATATTTTTTTTCGTCAAGCTAATGTCAATATAAAACCAATTTTTTCTCCTGACAAAAAAACAGAAATTTCTTTTTTATTTTCTTTAATCAAAAATATTTTAAACAATTTACCTAAAAAAGTTCTAACACCTAAAGTTTCTGTTGAAAAGGTTATTTCTTTAGAAAAAATGATTGAAGATTTAACCGGAAGAATAAAGACCTCTCTTAATATGAGTTTTAAAAAATTTTCAGGTCTACAAGATAATTCGGGTTTTACAAAAAAAGAGAAGTTAGCTGTGGTAGTTAGTTTTTTAGCGATGTTAGAATTAGTCAAACAAGGAATAATTATTGTTCGCCAAGCTTGTCAATTTGGAGATATTGATATGCAAACCCAGGATATTGGAATTCCCAATTATAGATAATTTACAAGATTTATATAAAAATAAAGCAATTATGTTAACTTTAGATTCACAAATTGAGGCAGTTCTTTTCCTTAAATCAGAACCGGTTTCTAAAAAAACTCTGGCTAACTTGTTAGGGGAAAATATAGAAGAAATTGAAAACGCTTTATTTGTTTTAGAGGAAAGGTTAGAAACAAGAGGAATTACTCTTTTGTCAAAGGATGACAAAGTGATGTTAGGAACATCTTCCCAAATGTCGGAAGTTATTGAAAAGATAAAAAAAGAAGAATTATCTAAAGATTTAGGCAAGGCAGGATTAGAAACATTATCTATTATTTTATATAAAGCTCCGATAACCAGGTCGGAAATTGATCAGTTACGAGGAGTTAATTCTAATTTTATTTTAAGGAATTTACTTATTCGGGGTCTTGTGGAAAAAGTTTCTAATCCAGAAGACCAAAGAAGTTATCTTTATAAACCGACCTTTGAACTACTGGCTTATTTGGGTGTCAACAAAGTGGAAGATTTGCCAGAATATGGTAAAATTGAGAAGAGTATTAAAGATTTTATTTTGGCATCTCCTTTTTCTGATGAGGAAAATATTCTTAATAAAAACGAAAATCCTGATAAAACTTTTGAGGAAAATTAACTTAATTATAAAAAATTAAATGGATTTAAAATTAGAAATTACCAATAAAGAAATTAAAGCGACGATTACTCTCTTGTTTTTTTCTTTGTTAGTTTTTCTGGGTTTCAAAAGTGTTACTTATTTTGAGATGCAATATGAAAAATCACTTTTAGAAAGAGAAGGTCTTCTTAGTTTTTCTATTCCATTGAATGATCCCTTTAACCATCTTTCATTATCAGCTAAATCTTTTTTTGTTTGGGATACTGAAAAGAAAAGAAAATTAGGCGGTTTAAATGAAGAAATGCAATTTCCTTTAGCCTCTCTAACTAAATTAATGACAATTTTAGTGGCTTCGGAATTATCCACCCCCGAAACAATTATAGAAATTAAGCCAAATAATTTAAGCGCTGATGGGGATAGCGGTTTAATTATTGGAGAAAGGTGGAAATTACAAGAAATTGTTGATTTTGTCTTGTTGACTTCGTCTAATGATGGGGCTCAAGCACTGGCTTCTATTGCGGAAAGTTTTAATTCTGAATCAGAAGGCCCAATGGAGAAAAAAACTTTTGTGGATTTAATGAATGAAAAGGTTAAACAATTAGGCATGGCCCAAACTTATTTTTTAAATGAAACTGGTTTAGATGTTAACCAATCAATTAGTGGCGCCTATGGTTCGTCTAAAGATATGACAATTTTAGTAGAAAACATTTTACAAGAATACCCGGAACTTTTGGAAATAAGTTCTCACAAAGATATTATCTTAAATTCAAATATCTCAGCGCATCAAGTTGGCAATACTAATCAATTAGTAGAGACCTTGCCTAATATTGTAGCTTCCAAAACAGGTTTTACTGATTTAGCTGGAGGAAATCTGACAGTTGTTTTTGATGCTGGGATTGGCCACGAAATAATTATTTCAGTTTTGGGTTCTACCAAAGAGGAGCGTTTTAGTGATGTAGAAAAATTAATTTGGGCTAGTTTAGAAAAAATCTTTGAAGAAAATCAAATGTTATGATATTTAATATTGTCAAAATTTTTTTTCCTTGGTTAATTTCTTTTTTTGTCGGTTTAGCTTTTAGCCCAATTTTAACTCACTTTCTTTATAAGTATAAAATGTGGAAAAAACAATCAGGGAAAACTGCTGGTTTAGGCGGGGGAGGCACTCCATTGTTTAATCAACTTCACAAAGATAAAGATACTGGCACTCCTCGAATGGGGGGAGTGGTTATTTGGTTTAGTGTTTTATTCACAGTTTTTCTTTTTTGGTTTATTTCTCAATTTTTTCCTTCAGAATTTTCTGAAAAATTAAATTTTATGAGCAGGGGGCAAACTTGGTTACCTTTGTTTACTTTAATGGGAGGGGCCTTGGTTGGTTTGTTTGATGATTTTTTAGTTATTTCTGGTAAAGGAAAATATGCAGCAGGAGGTCTCTCTCTTAAATCAAGAATCTTAATTGTTTTATGGATTGGCTTGATTGGAGCTGTTTGGTTTTTCTTTAAATTGGATGTTTCCAGTATTTTTGTTCCTTTTGTTGGAGAATGGGAATTAGGATTATTTTTCATTCCTTTTTTTATGTTAGCAATGTTATTTGTTTTTTCTAGCGGAGTAATTGATGGAATTGACGGACTTTCCGGAGGAGTTTTAACTACAATTTTTGCTGCCTATACTTGTATTGCTTTTTTTCAAAACCAAATTGACTTGGCGGCTTTTTGCTCTGTGATTGTGGGGGGAATTTTAGCTTTTCTTTGGTTTAATATCCCCCCAGCTCGATTTTACATGTCGGAAACAGGTATCTTAGGTTTAACTATCTGTTTAACAGTGATTGCTTTTTTAACTGAGCAGGTAATTGTTTTGCCTATCATTGCTTTCCCTCTTTTTGCCACAGTTATTTCAAATATTATTCAGGTGATTTCTAAAAAGATGAGAAACGGGAAAAAAGTTTTTTTGATTGCTCCCCTTCATCATCACTTTGAGGCGTTAGGTTGGCCTAGTTATAAAGTGACAATGAGATATTGGATTATAAGTATTATCTTTGCTATCATGGGTATGATAATCGCTTTAATTGGTTGAGAAGTGTTGATAACTTAATTGAAAAAATAAAAAAAAATGTTTAAAATAAATCTTATTCTTAACTTTATTAAAATTATTCAATAATAAAATGAATGAACAAATTGTTTTAACAAAAACATCTAAAGAGGACTTTTTAGGAAAGAAGAAGTTCCCTTTAATTTTAATAGTAATTTTATTTTTTCTTTTGCCTATTTTTTTTATACCGTTACAGACGACTTCATTTTTAATGGGGAAAAGTATTTTGTTATTTGCTTTTGCCTTTTTACTTTTTATTTTTTGGTTGTTTGAAATATTGAAAAATAAAAGTTTTTCTTTAACTAAAAATTTAGTATTAATTTCTTCAATGTTGGTGCCTTTTTCTTATTTATTATCGGCTCTTTTTTCGGGTTCTCTAAAGGCCAATCTTTGGGGTTATGATTTTGGGGTAAATTCTTTTAGTGTTGTTTTATCTCTTTTCTTGTTGATGTTTTTAGTTGCCCATTTTTTTTCTGATAAAAAGAAAATTATTTACTTATATGCTGGTCTTTTGTTCTCTTCTATTGTTATGTTATTTTTTCATATTCCGCGACTTTTCTTGGGACCAAATTTTTTGTCATTGGGGTTATTAAATGGGACGACTAATAATTTATTGGGGGCTTGGAGTGAATTAGGTATATTTTTTGGGTTGATAGCTCTTCTTTCTTTATTAGCCGCTTCTCTAATAAAAGAAAATATTGTTATTAAAGTAATTAGTTGTGTTCTTTTATTTATTGCTCTTTTTTTTGTAGCTTTGGTTAATTTTACTCCAGTTTGGTGGGCGTTGTTTTTCTTATCTTTATTGCTGGTTGTTTATAATTTCTTTATCAGACAAATAAAACAAATTTTTTCTAGCAGAAATCTTTCTATATTACCTATAATCGTTTTTGTTCTTGCCTTATTATTTATTTTTGCTAAAGGACCGGTGGGAAGTTTTTTGCCGAACTTATTTGGTATTTCAAATTTAGAGGTAAGACCTTCTATAAATAGCACGATTGATATTATTCAATCTTCCTCTTTGGAAAACCCTATTTTAGGGGTTGGACCAAATGAATTTACTAAACAGTGGTCTTTAAGCAAATCAATCGCTATAAATAATACACAGTTTTGGAATACAGATTTTGGTTCAGGAGCAAGTTTTATTTTGACAGCCCTTGTTAATGTTGGTTTTTTGGGTTTCTTTGCTTGGTTGTTGTTTTTGGTCTCAATTCTTTTTCTTGGTTTCAGATTATCTCAAGTGCCTTATCAAAACAAATTTGACCAGTATATTTCCTGGTCTGTCTTTTTAGCTACTATTTACTTATGGTTTTTTTCCTTTGTTTATGTGCCTAATCTTGTTATTTTGGGTTTAAGTTTTCTATTTTCTGGTTTGTTGCTTTCTTTATCTTTTCAAGAAAAATTAATTAAATTAAAAACGATTTCATTTTCAAAAGGTGGAAAGAAAGCGTTTATTTTGGTTGTTGTTTGTCTTTTCTTTTTATCCTCAATTTTTGGAATATATTTGTTTGTTAAAAAAAGTATCGCTTCTTTTCAAGCGCAAGAAAGTTTATTGGTTTTAAACTCAGAAAGGAATTTAGAGAAATCTGTTGAGTTAATGCAAAAAGCTGTAAAAAATTCTGATTATGATTTATATTATCGTATCTTATCAGAAATGAATGTTTTTCAATTACAAGCAGTTCTTAATCAAAAAGATGTTGCAGAAGAAACCATGATGACGCAATTTCAAAATGTTCTTGACAACGCTTTGGCTAATGCAAGTATTGCGGTGGATAAAGACCCGAGAAATTACCAAAATTGGTTATCATTAGGAAATGTCTATCGTTCAGTTGTTCCTTTCAAAATTAAAGGGTCCTACGATAAGGCGTTGGAGTTTTATGGAAACGCTGCCACCCTTAACCCTTATAATCCTTTTATTGCTTTATCTTTGTCTAATCTTGAAATTGCTAATAGCAATCTTGAAAAAGCTAAAGAATATTTAACAACGGCTATTCAAATGAAGAATAATTATTCAGACGCTTATTATTTATTATCCCAGATAGAATTAAATGCAGGTAATCAAGCAGAAGCTATTAATGTTATTGAAGTTTTGACCCAAATAACGCCGAATGACCCACAGGCCTTTTTACAATTAGGGGTTTTGAAATACGAAGCAGGAAAATACAAAGAAGCTGTTTCTTCTTTGGAGAAATCTTTAGGGCTTGATTCTTCTTCTGTTGATACCGTTTATTTATTGGGGTTAAGTTACAACCAAATTGGTAAAAGAGAAGAAGCCATTAAAATTTTTGATTCTTTGCAAAAGGCCTTTCCCAACGACACCTCTTTCTCTACTATTTTAGAAAATCTTAAGGCCGGAAGAGATCCGCTTTTTGGTTTGTCTCAACAGCCAATTGAACCGCCGATTGAAGATGGAACCGCTGAACCGTTGGTTGAAGATGAGATGGTTGAATCAACCGTTGAAACTGAAGAAGACATTTCGGAAGAATAAAAAATAGTGGAAATTTTATTGAGATGATTAGAAGGGCATTTAGCTTATTAAATAGTGTAAGCGGTCTTCATCAGACCGCTTATCTTTTAGCATTATTTGCTTTCCTCTCCCAACTTTTGGCTCTTTTCAGAGATCGCCTATTAGCTCATTCTTTTGGGGCAGGTGAAATATTGGATATTTATTATGCTTCTTTCCGTATCCCTGATTTCATCTTTGTTATGGTGGCTTCTATTGTTTCTTTGTCTGTTTTAGTTCCGTTTTTGGCAGAAGAGATGAATAAAAAAAATGAAAAAAGATTTATGAGCGAAATTTTTTCCGTTTTCTTTTTGTTAGTTATTCTTGTTTGCGCCATTACTTTTTTCTTGATACCCAAGATAGTTCCTCTTATTTTAATTGGTTTTTCTCAGGAAGTTACCAATCAAGTTATTGATTTGTCACGGATTCTTTTGTTGTCTCCGATTCTTTTAGGTTTATCTAATTTTTTTGCCAGTATTATTCAAATTAACCAGAGATTTTTTATTTATGCTCTTAGCCCTCTTCTCTATAATATTGGTATAATTGTTGGTGTTCTTTTGTTTTATCCAATTTGGGGATTAGCAGGTTTGGTGTGGGGAGTAATTTTAGGAGCTTGTCTACATTTGATTATTCAATTTCCATCTATTTATCATTTAAGAGCTTTCCCTCGGTTTGTTTTAATTTTTAATCTTAAGAGAATTAAAGAAATAGTTGTTTTATCTCTGCCGAGAACTTTGGCTTTATCTACCGGCAATTTAGCTTTAATTTTCTTGGTGGGTTTTGCTTCAACTCTTGGAGAAGGAGCTGTTTCAATTTTTACTTTTTCTTTTAGTTTACAATCAATTCCTTTGACTATTATTGGGGTTAGTTATTCAGTAGCCGCTTTTCCTGTTTTGGCTAAACTTTTTTCTAATAATCAAATTGATATTTTTTTCCAACAAATTACCATGGCTGCTCGACATATTGTTTTTTGGACAACAGTTGCTTTAGTTTTATTTGTTGTTTTAAGAGCTCAAATCGTCAGGACTATTTTAGGGTCTGGAAAATTTGATTGGGTAGATACTCGTTTAACAGCTGCTTGTTTAGCCGCTTTCGCTTTATCAGTGACAGCTCAAAGTTTAGTGTCTTTATTTCTTCGTGGTTATTATGCTGCTGGTAAAACCCAGAAACCTGTTTTAATCAGTATTATTTCGGCTTTAGTCATTGTTATTTCAGTTTTCTTTTTTAAATGGGCGTTTACTAATATAGAGTTTGTTGAAAGGTTAATAGGAATAATTTTTCGAATAGATGACCTGGAAAATATTAATGTTCTTATTTTACCCTTAAGTTATTCTTTGGGAACTTTTGTTAATGCTATTTTACTGTGGTCTTCTTTTCAAAAAGATTTTAATCGTTCTTCTCCTTCTCTTGAAAAATCATTTTTGCAAACATTGGTAGCTTCTCTTATTATGGGTGTGTTTGCTTATTTTTCTTTAAATTTATGGGATAAAGTGTTTGATATTAATACTTTTTGGGGTATTTTTTTACAGGGTTTCTTTTCTGGGGTTATTGGTCTAATTGTTTTAATTTTAGTGTTGAAATCATTAGGTAATGAAGAAATTAATGAAATTTTAAGAACTTTAAAACAAAAATTTTGGTCAATCAGACCTCAATTTTTTGACTAATTATTTTTAATGTGTTATGTATTAGAATAGGATTGTTCTTATTTT
>Ga0172375_10011720_pt1 | contig 11108 bp, 5 predicted proteins | sample LakKiv1m_FD_114537 | JGI IMG/M metagenome (GOLD analysis project Ga0172375, IMG submission 114537) | Freshwater microbial communities from Kabuno Bay, South-Kivu, Congo - kab_092012_11.1m | ecosystem: Environmental > Aquatic > Freshwater > Lake | place: Democratic Republic of the Congo... | reverse complement strand
CTTCTCGACGGGCGCCACTGCCGATGCGCCCCCAATGTGCCCCAGCGCGCCCAGAACGGCAATGTCCGTTGCTTCCGGTCCCCGCCCAAGCGCCCTGCAGAGCATGGTCACCGCGCGCGGCTCGATCCTGCCATACCACGCAGCGTCGAGGGCGTCCAGCACCTTCGGCAACGCAGCCCAGGCGGCGCGCCGGACGGTGGGCGCCAGGTCGAAGAGCGCTCCGGCAACGGGCGCCGTCGCCTCGGCGCTCCCCAACTCACCGAGCGCGTCCGCGGCGGCCGCCCGGACGCGCAGGTTGACCACCCGTGCCCTGAGCGTGAGTGCCGGCGCGATGAGGGCCAGCGACACGACGCCGGTGAGAAGCTCGAGCGCGCCCACGGTGACGAACACGCCGACCGCGTAGCTGACGGCCGTGTCGGCGAAGAACCAGCCCTGATCGAGGATCCGATCTACGAAGAGGCCGATCGCCACGGGCAGCGCGAGGAGCGCAGACAGCCAGAGCGAACGGCGCACGGTGGGTCCTCGGCGCGCCCGCAACTGCCCGGACAGACATTGGCCGAGGGCCTCGACCGCGACGCTGCGGCTTCCGGGGTCAAGCGGGATGGCGCCGAGCGTCCTCGCGGCGGCGGCCCTCTCTCGCCACGAGCGCCCGCTCGGATCGAGAACAGCGGTCAGGAGCGCTTCGAGGCCATCGTCGGAGGGATTGCCGGTCCGCGTCATCTCGGTGATCGCCGACGCGACGCGACTCCGCCTCGACAGTCCGCGTCGAAGCGTCCTCGCCAGGGCAGGCGTCAGCGCCGGCGGTCCGTCGAGAACCTCAACGCGGGCTTGGTGGCCGTGTGCGCCGTTCATCGAGTGGATCAGCCGACCCTACTCGGGCAGAGCCGGCCAGCCGGCGCGCCGAATGGGCGGCAGCATGAACGGAACGCGCCGGTAGTCCTGGTTGTCGGCAATGCTACGCAGGCTGGGCATCGCGAACGGCCGCACGCCAATGTCACCGGGGCACCCTGTTTCGTTCTCGGCGGCCGGCCGGCCCGCGTCGTCCCGGAGGTCAGGCCCTATGCTGTATACCGTGAAGCCCTGAGGAGATGCGTCGGTCTTCCGGTAGATGAGGTAGACGTTTGTGAGAGGGTCCACGGCACTCGTCTGGTCGTCACCGGGAAGGTCCCTGAGGGACGCAGGCAGCCGTCCGTGGTCCAGCCTGAACCGCCGGACCGCCAGCGCGAGCTCGATGCAGCGGTTGCGAGCCTCATTGATGTCGCAGTACCCGAAGAAGGTGCTCGGCCATCCGCGGTCTACCCACGGCAGGACGCCGCGCGGCAACTCCGGCATTCTGCGGAAAGCAGCCGTATCAGACGCCGCGCTGATGAGCCCCATGATGTACCGGTCCTTCTGCAGTGCCCGTGCCTGGTCCGGGCGGACCCATAGCCCCAGAGGCCAGCCGAACTCCGGGCTTCTCTCCAACGGCATCGTGGCCCCTTCTGCTACCACCACGTCGCCGAGCGTGGGGCGCGCCCGACGCAGGTCGCGGACCCTCGTAAGCGTGCGTTCCGCCGCCGGCCGGTCCAGCCTCAAGATGTTGTCGCCGAGCAGCCTGTGGCCGACCCGCTGAGCGCCGAGACCCCACCAGGCGTTTGCGAACCCGCCGCCACGCGTGATATCCTGGGCAATCCTCACTATGTCGAGCCCGGAGCGGCAGGCCTCCTCGGCGTCGCCGCGCCGTTGCGCCTCCCGACCGTGCGCTCCGAGCAGCGCTACACAGCGATCGAGCACGTTGTCGCCGCGCCAGTAGTCCAGTTGGCGCATGGCGCGCCCCTTTGCTGCGAACGCGTTCCTGAGAATCGCGAGCGCTTCGCGTCCGCCGCGGTCCAGTGCGGCGTCGGCGGCGGGCGGAGTAGAGTGCCGCAGCCACGGCGCGAGCGCTTCGCGTCCGCCGAGGGCACGGGCGTCTTCCGCAGGCCCGATGGCGTGCAACTGCCAGGAGAAGTAGGCAGAGCGCGGGATCGACGGAGCAACGCGGTAGTAGAGGTCCACAGCATTGGGCTCCGGAGCCTTCGTGTTTCGGAATGACGCGTAGAGCGACGCAAGCCATGGGTCCTGTCGCGGGGCCATGTGGGGCCGCGCCCACTGAGCGCACATGCGCATTGATCCGACGGCGAGCAGCGCCGCCGGTACGACTATCGCGGCAACGCGCCCGGCCCGTAGCATGTGCCGAGCGGCGACCTGCGCGCGACTCGCCGTCGGCGTCGCCCGGACGGCCTCCATGATGCGATCAAGTGCGCCCTGCGGCGGTTCCATCGTTGCCAGGCCGGACGCCGTGCGCGCGATGGTCCTGACATCTTCCCGCACGGTGCCGCATGTGCCGCACGCCTCAGCGTGGCGCGTCAGCGTCGTCCGGCGCCTCCCCGACACGTCTCCGGTCTCAAGCCCCAGATACTGCTCGATGGGCTGTCGCGGGCATCGGGGCCCGATCCATGACAGGTTCATCTCGCAACTCCTCCCGCAGCCTTCGCACGGCCGTCGAGGTGCACCACTTCACCGTTCCCACAGGCCTCCCGAGCACGTCCGCCGCCTCGCGGTGCGTCAGCCCCTGCACCATGACGAGGTGGAACGCCTCCCACAGCATGGGCGGCAGCCGATCTATGGCCGCCTCCAGCATCACGGCGTCCAGGGCACGGGCCTCAACGCCGCCGGACACGGGGTTACCGCGGGGTTCAGCATCGCTCTCACGCAGCGCGAAGGAGGCGGGCCGACGCGAGCGAGCTGCATCACGCTGCCGGCGCCACGTGATGCCGAGGAGCCAAGGCAATACCTCGGACCTGCCTCGGAAGCCTTCGCGACCCCGGTAGGCGGCGATGAACGTCTCCTGAACCAGATCGTCGGCTTCAGTCCGGTCGCCGCAGAGCCGGTATGCAAACGACATCACCCGCGCCGCATATCTGCGGTAGACGGCCTCGAACGCCGCGTGGTCGCCTCTGCGGAATGCCCGCAATACCCGTAGGTCGTCTTCCGGCACCGTTATCTCCAAGACGATAGTAGCGCGAAAGGAGCGAATGGTTGGAGGGATGTCGGGGTCGTCTCAATACGCTGTGCCGTGATGGCCTTGGTCCGGGCTTCCGAGCGTTTGCTCCACGCGCGGCGAGAGGCCGCGCCCGAACGGCTTCGGGCCGTCACGACGAAGACGCGGGACAATGTGGGCCACGCCCCTATCTGTAGGGGACGCGCGCGCCCGCGCTCCTCGTCATTCCCGCGAAGGCGGGAAGCCGGGACATGGGTCCCCGCCAGAGGCGTGCGGGGATGACGCGAGACACTGCCGTGCATCGTCAGCGAGAGGCGTCCCCGCCAGAGGCGTGCGGGGATGACCGATGGGGGTCGCGGGGGGCAGCGCTCAGCCAACGCTCGCTACGGCGCAGGCACAGGCTGGAAGCCTATGCTACGTCCTCCGCGTCGAGTGGCAAGAGGCCGCCCCCCTTCTCTGCTCAGCGTGATCTCTCCCTTGAGGAACCGGTGGATCCCTTCGGCGGCCTGGCGGCCCTCGGCGATGGCCCAGACGATGAGCGATTGGCCGCGGCGCATGTCGCCCGCGGCGAAGACGGCCCGAACGGAGGTCATCCGGTTCCCGTCTGTCCACACGTTGCCGCGCGCGTCGTAGCGCACTCCCAGGTCGTCGAGCAGCCCGACGTGCTGGGGCGACACAAAGCCCATGGCCAGGAGCACCAGGTCCGCCTCGATTACGAACTCGGACACGGGCACCTCACTCATGGGCCGGCGTCCCGATACGTCGGGAGGTCCAAACTCTACGCGCACGCAATGGAGCCGCTTCACGCGACCACCCTCGCCGGAGAACGCCTTCGTGTTGACCGACCAGTCGCGAATGCCGCCTTCCTCGTGAGCCGAGGAAGTACGCAGGATCATGGGGTAGGTCGGCCAGGGCATCGTGGCGTCGCGCTCGGCAGGCGGCTTTGGCAGAAGCTCGATCTGCACGATCTCGGCCGCGCCCTGTCGTATGGCGGTTCCGAGGCAGTCCGCTCCAGTGTCGCCGCCTCCGATGATCACGACTCGCTTGCCGTGCGCCGTGATGCGCCGATGGGCCGGGATGTCGTCGCCGGCGTTGATCCGGTTCTGCTGCTCAAGGTACTCCACGGCGAAGTGGATGCCCCGCAGGTCTCTGCCGGGGATCGGCAAGTCTCGGGGAACGGTCGAGCCGCCCGCCAGGCATGCCGCATCGAACTGCGCCCGAAGATCGGCGGCCGACATGTCCTTCCCGACATCCACGCCTGTGCGAAAGACCACGCCTTCCTCGGCCATCAGCCGAAGCCGGCGGTCCAGCACGCGCTTGTCGAGCTTGAAGTCCGGTATGCCGTAGCGCAACAGACCGCCGATGCGGTCGGCGCGCTCCAGCACGGTCACGAGATGACCGTGCCGGTTGAGCTGGTGGGCCGCGGCCAGGCCGCAGGGGCCCGATCCCACGACCGCGACCGTCCGGCCCGTCCTGACCTCCGGCGCCTCGGGGACGACCCAGCCTTCATCGAAGCCCTGGTCAACGATATGCTGCTCGATCTGCTTGATGGTGACCGCAGGCTGGTTGTAGCCGAGAACGCAGGACGATTCGCATGGGGCGGGGCAGAGCCTCCCCGTGAACTCGGGGAAGTTGTTGGTGGCGTGAAGCCTGTCGAGCGCCTCGCGCATGCGCCCCCGATAGGCCAGGTCGTTGAAGTCGGGGATGACGTTGCCTAGCGGGCATCCGCTATGGCAGAAGGGCACTCCGCAGTCCATGCAGCGCGCAGCCTGCTCCCTCAGGATCGGCGGCGACTGCGGCAGGTACACCTCCCGCCAGTCCCGAATGCGCTCGCCAACGGGCCGCGCCGGCGCGGCCTTTCGTTCGTACTTCAGAAAGCCACGCGGATCAGCCATCGGCGCGCCCCGCCCCATCCTCGTCGTCGAGGGCCCCGGCGGCAATCTCGGCGACCATATCGCGGTACTCGACGGACCACACCTTGCGGAACTTCCCGAGCACTTCGGGCCACTGGTCGAGCGCCTCGCGGGCCCTGCGGCTACCGGTCAGCGTGTAGTGGTCCTCGACAAGCCGGAAGAGCAGGTCGCGGTCCTCCTCCGTTTCCACGTTTTCCAGGAGAATGGACCCGTGGCCTCGGTTCAGGCGCGTCTCGAAGAGGCCGTCAATGTCATAGACGAAGGCGATGCCGCCGCTCATGCCCGCCGCGAAGTTGCGCCCCGTCGTGCCGAGGACCACCACGACCCCGCCGGTCATGTACTCGCAGCAGTGGTCGCCGGCTCCCTCCACCACTGCCTGCGCCCCGCTATTGCGCACGGCGAAGCGCTCGCCGACGACTCCTCGCAGGTACGCCTCGCCGCCCGTCGCGCCGTACAGAAGCGTGTTGCCGGCGATGATGTTCTCCTCGGCCTTGAACGTGGCGTCCAGTGGCGGGTAGGCGATGATCTTCCCGCCCGAGAGACCCTTGCCGAGGTAGTCGTTGGCGTCGCCCTCAAGGATGACCGTGATGCCGCGGGCCAGGAAGGCCCCCAGCGACTGTCCTGCCGAACCCTTGAACCGGATCGTGATGGTGTCGTCGGGCAGGCCATCGGAGCCGTAACGCTTCGCAACCTCGCCGCTGAGCATGGCGCCGACGGTCCTGTTGGAGTTTCGGATGGGACCCTCAATCTCAACGGCGCTGCCCTCTTCGAGCGCGGCCCGGCATGCGTCAATCAGATGGTAGTCAATGGCCTCGTCCAGCCCGTGGTCCTGCGACATGACGCAGCGGACCGGCCCGTTGGAGGCGCGGTCGGGCGTCGCCAGCACCAACGACAGATCCACTCCGCGCGCCTTCCAGTGATTGACGGCGGCGACGGTGTCCAGCATGTCCACGCGTCCTACGATCTCATCGAAGCGTCGGAACCCGAGCATGGCCATGATCTCCCGCACCTCCTCGGCGACAAACCGAAAGAAGCGCTCCACATGCTCGGGCTTGCCCTCGAACCTCTTGCGCAGCGCCGGGTCCTGCGTGGCGATCCCGACGGGACAGGTGTTCAGGTGGCACACCCGCATCATGAGGCAGCCCATGGCGATCAGCGGCGCCGTTGCGAACCCGAACTCCTCGGCCCCCAGAAGGGCCGCTATGACAATGTCGCGGCCTGTCTTGAGCTGCCCGTCCGTCTGGATAACCACGCGGCTACGCAGGTCGTTCCGCACGAGCACCTGCTGTGTCTCGGCAAGGCCGATCTCCCACGGGATGCCGGCGTGCTTGATCGAAGAGAGGGGAGATGCGCCGGTACCGCCTTCGTAGCCGCTGATCAGGATATGGTCGGCGTGCGCCTTGGCAACCCCTGCGGCGACCGTGCCCACCCCGACCTCGGAGACGAGCTTCACTGAGATCCTCGCCTCCGGATTGACGTTCTTCAGGTCGAAGATGAGCTGGGCAAGGTCCTCGATAGAGTAGATGTCGTGGTGCGGCGGCGGCGAGATGAGCATGACCCCGGGCGTCGTATGTCGGACCTTGGCGATGTAGGCGGCCACCTTGCGCCCCGGAAGCTCGCCTCCCTCGCCCGGCTTGGCGCCCTGAGCCATCTTGATCTGCAGCTCGTCGGCGTTCACCAGGTATTCGGTGGTCACGCCGAAGCGCCCCGAGGCGACCTGCTTGATGGCGCTACGCCGGTTGTCGCCGTTGGTCTCACGGCGGTAGCGCGCCGGGTCCTCTCCTCCTTCTCCGGTATTGCTCTTGCCGCCGAGGCGGTTCATGGCGATGGCCAGTGTCTCGTGGGCCTCGCGGCTGATTGAGCCCAGCGACATGGCGCCGGTCGCGAAGCGCCGGACGATCGTCTCGACCGGCTCAACCTCATCCAGAGGGACCGGTTGGGCGGAGCGGAAGCGAAACATGCCGCGAAGGGTGGCCAGCTCCTCAGACTGCCTGTTGACGGTGGAGCTGAACTCCTTGAAGCGCTGGAAGTCGTCCTCACGGACTGCGCGCTGGAGAGCCGCAATGGTATCGGGATTGATCTGGTGGAACTCCCCGCCCTGCCTCCACTTGTAGTGTCCGCCCTGATCCAGATCCGGTACGGCCGGGACGTGCTGCTCCGGAAACGCGAACGCATGGCGAGCCAACGCCTCCTGCGCAATGACGGACAGGTCAGCGCCGCCGATGCGCGAAGGCGTGTGCGTGAAGTACTGCTCTACGAATGCGGAATCGAGCCCCACCGCTTCGAATATCTGCGCGCCGCGATACGACTGGAGCGTCGAGATGCCCATCTTGGACATCGTCTTGAGCAGACCCTTGTTCACGGCCTTGATGTAGTTGTGCTCGGCCTGGTCGTAGGTCATGGTTTCGAGCATATGCCCGCCTGCTCTTGCCATGTCGGCGAGGGTCTCGAGGGCCAGATACGGGTTCACTGCGCTCGCGCCGTAGCCCACGAGGAGGGCGAAGTGGTGCACTTCCCGCGGTTCGCCCGACTCGACCACAAGGGCCACGTGGGTACGGTTGCCTTCGCGGATCAGGTGGTGATGAACCGCCGATACGGCGAGCAGAGCCGGCAGGGGCGCGTTGTCTCGATCCACTCCGCGGTCCGAGAGGATGATGACGCTCACGCCGTGGTCGAGGGCCTGCGACGCCGCGCGACAGAGCCGGTTCAGAGCCGATGCCGTGCCGGCGGCGCCCGCCGTCGGGTCGAATAGCATGGACAGGGTCCGTGTCTGAAGTCCCCGCTCCTCCAGGTGACGGATCTTCTCGAGCTCCACGTTGGTGAGAACTGCCGACTCCAGCCGCACCTGCCGGCAGTTCTGGGGCGTCTCGTCGAGAAGGCTTCCGTTCGATCCTATGTAATGGATCAGCGACATGACCAGTTCTTCGCGGATCGGATCAATGGGCGGGTTGGTCACCTGAGCGAAGAGCTGCTTGAAGTAGCAGTAGAGGAGCTGGGGACGCTCCGAGAGCACCGCGAGCGGCGTGTCGTTTCCCATGGAGCCGAGAGGCTGCTCGGCGTTGACGGCCATGGGAGCGATCAGGATCTTCAGGTCCTCCAGCGTATAGCCGAAGGCGCGTTGCCGATCGAGGATCGTGTCGTGGTCGGGTGTGTGCACATGCGGCGGGTCGGGGAGGTCGCGCAAGTCCACCTTGTTGGCCGCGAGCCACGGTCCGTAGGGCCTTCGGCGGACGATGCGCGTCTTCAGCTCCTCGTCCGCGACGATCCGGCCCTCTTCCGTGTCCACCATGAAGATGCGGCCCGGCTGCAGTCTCCACTTCTCGCGAATCCGCGGAGGCTCGATCTCCAGCACGCCGGTCTCCGAGGACATGACCACCAGGTCGTCATGGGTCACGAGGTACCGTGCCGGCCTGAGGCCGTTCCGATCGAGGATCGCGCCGATCCGGACCCCGTCGGTGAATGCGATGGCGGCGGGACCGTCCCACGGCTCCATGATGCAGGCGTGGTACTCGTAGAAGGCCCGACGTTCGGGGTCCATCCGTTCGTCACTGCCCCATGCCTCCGGCACGAGCATCATCAGCGCATGCGCGAGGTGCCGGCCGCCCATAACGAGGAGCTCGAGCGCGTTGTCGAGCGTGGCGGAGTCGCTTCCGGTCTCATTGACCAGCGGGATCAGCTTCCGGACGTCGCTGCCGAAGACCTTGGAGGTCAGGCGCGCCTGGCGCGCGCGCATCCAGTTCCGATTGCCGCGCAGCGTGTTGATCTCGCCATTGTGGGCGATCATCCGGTAGGGGTGCGCCAGCGGCCACGTCGGGAAGGTATTGGTGCTGAAGCGCTGGTGCACCAGCGCCAGCGCGGTCAGCATGTCCGGCTCAGCCAGGTCCTTATAGAACCCTGATATCTGCCGGGCAAGAAGCAGGCCCTTGTAGACTATCGTGCGGCTGGACAGGCTGCATACGTAGAAGTCCGACCAGAGGCGCAGCCCCTTGCTCTCCAGCGTCCGAAAGATCGTCTTGCGGATGACGTAGAGCTTCCGCTCGAAAGCGGCCGTGTCGCCGATGTCGGGACCGCGGCCCACGAAGAACTGACGGATAACCGGCTCGCACTCGCGGGCCTTTGAGCCGATGGCGCCGTTGTCCGCCGGCACGTCGCGCCAACCAAGGAACATCTGGCCTTCCTGGGTCACAACGTGCCGTATGACGGCTTCGCAGATCAGCCTCTCCGTGCGATCCTGGGGCAGGAAGACCATCCCGACCCCGTAGCGCCCGGGCTCAGGTAACGAGCCTCCCATCGCCCGCCCGAAAAGCTCGTGCGGTATCTGCACGATGATGCCGGCCCCGTCGCCGGTCTCCGGGTCACAGCCGCACGCGCCCCGGTGCTCGAGGTTCACCAGGATCTCCAGCGCCTGCTCGACGATGCGATGCGAACGACGGCCCTTCATGTCGGCCACGAAGCCGACGCCGCATGCGTCGTGCTCGAACTCCGGATCGTAGAGACCGGCTCTCTGTGCCCTGTCGCTGGAGGTCATGTCCGTCTGCGCGCCGCCTTGAATCGCGATCGCCCGGGCACGGAACGACAGGACTGGCATCCTCTCCGTTCCGGCCACGGGCGTCATCGTTACCGTGACTAATGGTGAGGCTGCAGTATACCCGCTTCAGGCCTGGGTCACGAGTGCGGTCGGGGCGTCGAGACTGCTGGCCGCGAGAACCCGGCCCGCTTGAACGCACGTTGCGTGGATGGGTGACTTCCCAGCGTGCGCCAGATCAGCCCGCTCCGGTGATTCTCGATGGCGAGGAGCGCCATGCCGAGGTCAATGCCGATCACGTCCCGGTCGAACCAGTCGCGGTCCACGTTGAAGGCGTTGACGAAGCCGTACCGCCCCCATATGCGGTCCGAGTAGCGGCGGCGCATCTCCAGTGCGGTGTCGAGCGCCCCGCTCGGATCGAACATGACGGATGCCAGAACTCCCGTCGGCGACAAGGTCCCGTCCTCGGGCGCCGGCACGCCGTAGGCCCGGTAGCCGTCGGGACCGTCGCAGGCGTTCAGGCCCCAGCCATGCTTGCCGTAGCCGAGCCTGTGGGTCGGGTTGTCGAGGCAGAACCGGCGGTGGATCTTCACGGCGCTGCGCGACGCGGCGTCGTAGTCGAACCCAAGGCGGTCCCTACTGGCTCGGAAGTCGTAGTAGGCGTGGGACATCTGGTGCCAGAAGATGGGTCCTGCCGCGATGGTCGTCAAGCCGGCATACGTGTAGCTGCCGCGACGCCACGCGGCCCAGGACGCAGCCGGCAGCGGACGAGATTGCGCGCCGAGACCCAGCAAGTACAGGAGCATGTGCTCGCAGTAGGAGTCCCAGTCGTTCGATACGAAGCCGCTCTCGGGCTTCCATCCATGTGAGACGAGGAGCTTCTCGGGCTTCGATCCGCCGTTGGTGCGTGCCCATTCCCAGTCCAGGCGATCGTAGAGGGCGTCCGCCAGGCTCTCGACCGCTGTTCCGCGGAAGCGCCGCCCGCACGTCAGCGCCCCGGCGACCAGAAGGGCCGTGTCTATGGTCGAGATCTCGCACTGCCAGCGCCGCAGCCCGTCGGCATGGCCGACAAAGTGGTGGAGCCACCCATGCTGGTGGGGCATCCGCAGGACGAAGCGAAGCGTCCGTTCAGCCTGTTCGAGCGCTTTCTCGCGATCGACCCATCGGCGGCTCACGCCGACGGCCAGAGCCGCCAGCCCATAGCCCGTGGACGCAACGGAGGCGACGTCGTATGTGTCGGTCCCACGGTTGGCCGCCCGATCGAGAACAAGCCCCGTTCGAGCATGCGCCCGCTCGGTGAAGAACAGCACGGCACGCCGCTGGACCTCGTCCATCAGGCGCACGGCGCTCTCGGTTTGCGAAGGGGCCGGAGGACCTGCCCATATTGGTCCCCCGGCCCATGCCGTCAGGCCGACGCCGAGACGACAGGCGTCCCGGCGCGAGCAGGTCATCGGGTGGTCGCCCTCAGCGTGGTGCAGAAGGTGTCTATCCACGAAAGGTCCATGCCGCCGAACACCATGTTGCTCGGATTGTACATCCACATGTTGGTGCCGTCCGGATTGCTGGCGACGCAGCTCGCCTCGAAGCTCGTCCACTTCGCATGACCGTCCATGAACGTCAGGTTCGCGGAACGGTCGGTTCCGCGGTGCTT
>Ga0172375_10011719_pt1 | contig 11108 bp, 10 predicted proteins | sample LakKiv1m_FD_114537 | JGI IMG/M metagenome (GOLD analysis project Ga0172375, IMG submission 114537) | Freshwater microbial communities from Kabuno Bay, South-Kivu, Congo - kab_092012_11.1m | ecosystem: Environmental > Aquatic > Freshwater > Lake | place: Democratic Republic of the Congo... | reverse complement strand
TATAAATGCTGAATGTTGGAAATGGAATATGACCTGCAACCGACGAAATATTAATGATGGTTCCGCTATTGTTTTTTCTAAAATAAGGCAAAATGGCTTTGGTAACATTCATCAAACCAAAAACATTAACATCGAATTGCTTTTTTATTTGTTCCTCTGATGCACATTCAAAAGCTCCAACGGCTGCATAACCGGCATTATTTATCAAAACATCAATTTTTCCAAATTTATGAAAGGCAAATTCCAAAGCCGAATTAATGCTGACGACATCATTTACGTCGAGTTGAACCTTAGTAATATTGCTTAAGTTAGCAAAATCTGCAGAATTTATGTTTCTCATAGTAGCTACAACATTCCAACCTTTGTTGGCAAAATATATAGCAGTTGCCTTGCCTATTCCAGACGAGCAACCGGTGATTAATATTGTCTTCATTTTAAAAATAATTAAGCACAAAAATATTAAATATGATAATATTCATCAGTATTTCTGCTCAAAAACAGCATGTAATTTTAAACATAGTTAATTATTATGATGTATTTTTGTGTTATTATGCGAATAGACGATAATATTATATTATGTGCTGATAAATGCTCGAAGGGGAAAAAGTGTTTACTTAATAAAGATTTTGTTTATTGTAAAGTGGAAAGATGTTTAAATAATAATGTACTTTTTATTTCGTGTAAAGAAGAAACAGAATGTAATTATCAAATACAGTATGGTCATTGCATTGTTTGTCGTTGCCCAATTAGAATAGAGATTTACAATAAGTATAATAAGTGATTGGTTAAATAATTTTTTCCAAATTTGTTGAGAAAAAAGGAATCAAACCTATTCCTTTTTTTTAGCAATTTAAATAATTTACTATAACTGAATTAATCTATTTAGATCTTTTTGCCATTTAATCGTTTTTCATCGACTATAGTCGACAAAATCATAAATTATAGTGAATATTTCGACTATGGTCGAATTTTATTTATTTTTTTTGCTTTATTTAACAACATTATATAGCTGATTGCTGTTTAAATAATTGTTGAAGTAAAATTATTAAATTATTTTATTGAACATTTTGTCATAAAAAAAGGGCTAATTGACAAAAAAATGATGTGTGAACATGCTATTTTTTAAGATTTTTTGCATGTTTCAAAACTTTTGCTTCCATAAAAAAAATCACTTCTTCTGCAATGTTTTGAATATGGTCGCCTACTCTTTCCAATTTTCTAATTATTGAAAGTGTGTTCATTGCCATTTTAACCTCGCTTGGAGTATTAATAATATATTCTGCAATTTTTTGAGTAGCATCTTTATTTATTTTATTAAGTTTTTTATCTTTTCCAAAAACGGTTTTTGTAAGTTCCTTATTTTCAAATTCAAATGATGCTAGAGTATCTATTAATAATTCCATACATGTATCGTACATTTCAATTACATTACAATTTTTTAGCAAGTCATTTGAGAACTGCGAATCCAAATCGCTAATTAATTTTGAAATTCCATTTGCATAATCGCCAATTCTTTCTAGATTATAATTAATTTTTAAAACCGATAGTACAAATCTCAAATCAACAGCAACCGGGTTAAAAAGTGCAATTATATTTTCGCAGTCCTTATCTATTTTCAACTCGTATGTATCAACCATTTTTTCGTTCACTCTAATTTCGTGAAGTAAATTATTATCAGAACCCTGAATTGCTAACTGCGACTTATTTATTTGACTAATTACCAAATGCCACATTTCTATAATGCTAGCTTTTAATTGATTAATTTCAATTTCTAAATGATTCATATTGTTTTATAAATATTAATTTATTGTCCAAAATTAAAATTATCCGAATCTACCGGTAATATAATTCTGGGTTTTAAGGTTTTTTGGATTTATAAATAATTCTTTGGTTTCTCCTTTTTCGATAAGTTCACCTAAGTAAAAAAAAGCTGTATAATCGCTTACTCTGCCAGCTTGTTGAAGGTTATGAGTTACAATAACAATAGTATATTTTGTTTTAAGCTCAAAAATTAATTGTTCTATTTTTGCTGTTGAAATTGGGTCAAGTGCCGATGCGGGTTCATCCATTAAAATAATTGCCGGTTCAATTGCCAAAGTTCTGGCCATACAAAGGCGTTGTTGTTGTCCGCCCGATAATTCAAAAGCCGATTTTTTTAATTTATCTTTTACCTCGTCCCACAAAGCAACTTGTTGTAAAGAAATTTCTACTTTTTCTTTTAAAGTCGACAATTTATTTATTCCATTTACTCTTAATCCGTATGCAACATTTTCAAAAATCGACTTTGGAAATGGATTTGGTTTCTGAAATACCATTCCCACTTTCCTTCTTAACTCAACAATATTAACATCTTTTTGATAGATATCTTCAGAGTCAACAGTTACCTTCCCTGTTATACGTACGTTATCTATCAAATCGTTCATGCGGTTAAATAATCTAAGATATGTTGATTTTCCGCAACCCGAAGGACCAATTAGTGCAGTAACTGTATTTGGTAATACATCTATTGAAATATTTTTTAAAGCCTGAAATTCGCTATAAAATAAACTTACCGATTCTGTAGAAATTATATTGTTCATATCAATTCATTTTTATCTTTTTCCCAAAATATTTTCTTAAAGTATTAGCCAATAAATTAACAATTAGAACTAATCCTATAAGTACTAAAGCAGTTCCATAAGCAATAGGGCGCGATTCTTCAATATTAGTTCCACTTGTTGATATTACATAAAGATGATAGGGCAATGCCATTACTTGGTCGAAAATACCCGAAGGCAATTTGGGTAAAAAATAAGCTGCTACTGTAAATAAAATAGGGGCGGTTTCGCCTGAAACTCTTCCGACAGAAAGAATTACTCCGGTAATAATATTTGGAAATGCCATTGGTAAAATAACCTTACGAATGGTTTGTAATTTAGTTGCACCTAATGCTAAACTCGCATGTCTGAAAGAATTATCAATAGCTTTTAACGCTTCTTCGGTGGTTCTTATAACAACCGGCAAAACCATTAACCCAAGTGTTAAAGAACCGGCAATAATAGAATCACCAAAACCCAATGTGTTTACAAATAACGACATCCCAAATAATCCAAATACAATAGATGGGATTCCGGCAAGATTATTTGTCATTAATTTTATAAAGCGTTTATAATAGCTATCCTTTGTATATTCATTAATATAAATTCCCGATAAAACTCCAACAGGAATGGCAAAAATCATACTTCCTGCAACTAAGCACAATGTACCAATAATAGCAGGATAAATTCCCCCTTTGGTCATTCCATCATCGGGCATAGATGTAATAAAGTTCCAGTTAATAGCACCAAATCCATTATAAACAATAAATGATAAAATGGCGATTAAACTCAATACAACTATTGCACTAAAAACACGAAAAAGATTAAAAGCAATATTTTGTTTAATATTTTTTATTCGTATAACTTTTTTACTAATTATCATTTTGTTGTAAATTTTTTCTTTGATGAAATATACCCTACAAATAAATTTATTGCCATTGTAATTATAAATAAAATACAACCAAGTGCAAATAAAGCTTTATAGTGTAATCCATCTTGAGGAGCTTCACCTAATTCAGCAGCAATAGTTGCAGGAATAGTTCTAACTGGTTCCAAAAAAGAATGCGGTATAACTGCAGCGTTTCCGGTTACCATTAACACGGCCATTGTTTCGCCAATAGCCCTGCCAATGCCTAGAATAGCTGCCGCTGTAATTCCAGAACTTGAATATGGAATTATTACCTTATAAATTGTTTGCCATTTATTTGCACCTAAAGCGAGGCTTGCTTCCTTCATGGCTTTTGGTGTGGTTCTTAAAGCATCTTCTGAAATTGTAATAATAGTTGGTAATGCCATTATACCCAATACTATACTTCCAGCTAATGCAGTTTCGCCAACTGGCAAATCAAATATTTTTTGAATACCGGGAACAATAATTACTAAGCCAAAAAATCCATATACAACCGAAGGGATGCCTGCGAGCAGTTCGACAAGTGGCTTGAGAATGTTGCGAATTTTAGGACTTGCAATTTCTGCCATGTATATTGCAGTAGAAAACCCTAAAGGAAGTGCAATTAAAATAGCTCCCAAACTAACCCACAATGTCCCCAATATTAAAGGTAATACGCCCAGTTGTGCAGCCGGTTGTGCAGTTGGAAACCATTCCTTTTGCGACAGAAACTCCGAGATTGTTATTTTAGGAGTTTTTAAAATTTTACCTGTAAAATCTTTATTAACAAATCTTGTTGCAACAAATAATACTGCTCCGGGATTTTTTTCAGTGTAATCGCTCAAGCATTGTGGCATATATTCAAAATTTTGGCCAATTGCAGAATCAGAATAGAGTTCACCAATATTATCAATATTAAATAATATTATTAAATCGTTTTTGCCTCCAACAGTTTTCCAATTTGTTATATTCTGATCAAAAATATCTTTTATTTGCATAGCAGATAATCCATTTAAAGAATTGTTTTTATTTACAATTAAAGAAAATCCTTCTTCAATGGGGGTTTGGTTAAAAGTTCCGATTCCTTCTTTAAAAAGAAAAACAATAATAAGCACAATAGCCATTGTAGTTATTGTGCTACTCAAAAACAAAATTCCTTCTATTAACTTTTCAAATATAGATTTTATGAACTTTGCCATTAATATATATTCTTATTTTAAAGTTATATAACCAACAGATGATACTATTTGTTGACCTTCTGTTGACAAAATATATTCAATAAAAGTTTTAACTTTATTTTCATCTTTTGTTAAGTAATAGTAAAATAATGGACGAACAACCGGATAGGATTTGTTTTTTGCATTTTCAACTGTTGGTTCAATATATGACTTCCCTTTATTGTATGATACTTTTAAGGTTTTAACGTTTTTTTCGACATAAGCAAAACCTACATAACCAATAGCTCCTTTTGTTTGGCTTACCGATTGTACTATTGCACCAGTTGCCGGCATCATTAATATTGAGGTCCCGTAATTTTTATTATTCAATATATGTTCTTTAAAAAACTCAAAAGTTCCTGAACTAGATTCACGCGAGTATGCTACTATTTTTTCATCACTTCCGCCAACTTCTTTCCAGTTTGTTATTTTTCCGGTAAATATTCCTTCTAACTGTTCGCGAGTTAATTGACTTACTTTATTTGCTGGATTAACAATAATAGAAAGTGCGTCAAATGCAATAATAACTTCTTTATATGCTTTGCCTGCATCTTGTAGTTTCATTTTTTCGCTCATTTTAATCTTTCGCGATGACATTGCAATATCTGTAGTTCCGTTAAGAAATGCAGCAATCCCAACGCCACTTCCGCCTCCCGTTACTGTAATTTTTGCAGATGTGTTTTTTTTCATAAAACTTTCTGCTTCTTTTTGAGATAAAGGCAACACAGTATCGCTCCCCTTAATTTTTAAATTAATGTTTTGTGCTAATGCACTTATGCTTAGTAATGATGCGAATATAAGCATTGTTGTAATTTTGATTTTTGTTTTCATTTTTTTTAAAATTTTATATTACAAATTTCGTAATCAAATATTAACTAAATATTTCCTTTTTATTAGATAATTATTAATAATGTGTTAACTTATTGTTAAAACTTATATTGAATCCTGAGAGTAAAAACATTATCTTTAATATCTCTTTTGTATCCTGTTAAATTTTCGCTTGTTTCGTTTTTAACCATATCGTAATATGCTGTGAATTTAACATTTGCATCGTAACGAAAAGCTATTCCAAAGCCAATAGTTGTATATTTAACGTCTGTATTTCCTGTTTTTGCGAACGTATTGCCATTAGCAGATAAAACAGTTTTGCCAATATCATTACCTGCAATATCTGTATTCGGGTCGTACCAATCGTATTTAGCAATTAGTTGAAATTTTGAAGTCAAAATATTTTGTATAAAGTAAAAATAAGCACCATTAAAATTTCTGATGTAAGTTGAACCGGTTGGTTGTGATGTTGGACTTGTTGTAGAAGATGATATTCCGGGTTGCTCTCCCCTAATATATTCGCCACGAAGGGTAGTTATACCAGGTGCCCAATCGATGTTTAACTGAAAGTCGGCTCCTAAATATTTGCGATTGGCAATTGCACCGTAGTTACTTGTATCATTGTTTAATAAATAACCAATAGTAGATACTGAATCGTGCGCAATGCTATAAACATTTTTTCTGCCCTGCCTAAACCCACCATTGTAATACGAAACGCCTAAACCATAAGAAATTTTTTCTGATTTGGTTGATTTATCTATTCTTAAGCGACCAATAATATCTTTTTTATAATCAAAATCGGCAGCCGTTGAGCTAGTACCGTTAAAAACACCAGCTTCTAGTTTAATATAGTTCCATTTAGATGTTTTAGGCATTTGTAAAGTTATCATAGCACCTAAATCTCTTTCATTTGGGAATATTATTTGCGACATTCTACCACGTTCAGGCGATTCTCTTAAACTTGAAGAATTACCAATTTCGAATCCAAAAGGACGATTCGTACAGCCAAAAGTAAGGGTAGCAATTTTTGTCCATGGTTCAGTTAATTTCAAATACATATCTTTAATCGAGAATCCGTTTTCAGATGCATCAATTTGAAATACGTATTGTGTTAATTTTGTTTCGTAAGCAATTTTTATTCTAGCTCTTCTTAACGAAAACCTTTTATCGGTATTTGCATTAAAACTTTTGCCAGAATAAGTTGAAATTCCACATGAATCGGCAACTTGAAATTGAGGTTGAAAATATCCAGAAATTTTAATTCGTTTTAATATTTCAAAGTCTTCTTTTATTTTATTTACAGAATTTGATAAAGTGTCAAATGGATTGATTTCTGTTTCTTGTGCTTTAATTATTGTTAATGTATGCATAAACAACAATAGCAAGATAGTTTTTAGTAAAAATTGTTTTTTCATTTTTTATAAATTTAATTGTACAAAAGTATTTTTGGCTTGTTAAGTAGTCGTTAACAGAAAATTATGGTTTTATGAAATTTCTGTTAATATAATATTAAGTTAGAATTGAAATTTATAGCCGACCCCAATTTGCGTTTTTATATAGTCTTCGCCCAATTTTTCTCTAATTTTTCTTATATGTACATCAATTGTTCTATAACCAGATTCACTGTTGTTGCTCCAAATTTTATTAAATATTTCATTACGCGTAAAAACTTTATCTGGCTTTGAGGCTAACATATAAAGTAATTCAAATTCTTTACGTGGAAAAATTATTTCTTTATTTTTAATTACGACAAGATATTTTTCTTTATCTATTTTTATATTTCCAATAGTAATTATTTCGTTATTTTTTTTTATTTCTATTTTTTCAAGAGCAGGTTCTTTTAGAATAGATTTAAGTTTTGCTAGGAGCACTCTTGGTTTAATAGGTTTTGTTATATAATCACTTCCACCTGCTTCATAAGCTGCAATTTGCGTATAATCTTCGTTGCGGGCACTTAAGAAAATTATAAATGTATCATTAAGTTTGGGTTCTTTACGTAATTCATTGCAAACAAGTATTCCGTCTTTTTCGGGTAACATCACATCTAATAAAATAACACTAGGAATTTTTTCATTTGCAATTGAAATTCCTTCAACTCCACTTTTTGCCGAATAAACATTATATCCGGCATTAACAAGATTATAAGTAAGGAACTCATGAATGTCTGAATCGTCATCAATAATTAATATCGATTTTGCATATTCTTCCATAAGTTGTTTAAAAATATTTATTTGATGCAAAAATATTTTTTAAGTGTTAATAAATTATTAACACTGTATTAAGTTATTGTTGTTTTTTAGTAAAGGTTGGTTTGTTGTAATTTATTTTTTAACAAACGCTGAATTTAAATAATTGTAAATGTGGAGTATAGGGGAATCGAACCCCTTACCTCTTGCCTGCCAGGCAAGCGCTCTAGCCAAATGAGCTAATACCCCTGTTTTTTAAGAACTTTAAAGCACAAATATAAAAAATCAATTTTTATTATTTTTAAATATCGAAAAAAATAATGATGGTATTTGTGATTCAAAATATTTTTTTTGATTTAATATTGGGTGAATAAATTCGAGCATTTTAGCATGAAGCCCTATTCGTTTAATCGGATTTTTTGTTGAGCCGTATTTTTTGTCGCCAATTACCGGATGCCCAATGTTAGCAAACTGCACTCTAATTTGGTTTTTTCGTCCGGTATCTAATTCTACGGATAACATAGAATAATATTCGTTTTGCATAACTAACTCGTAATTTGTTATTGCTTGTTTTGAATAAGCATCGGGGGTTTCAACAACAAACATTTTTAACGCCTTACTCTCTTTTAACCAATTTTTTAATACACCTTTAGGTTTTTCAATTTTACCTTCAATTATTACAGAATATTTGCGATTTGTTACAACATTATTCCAATTGTTTTGTAATTTGTTTTTAATGATTTCACTTTTTGCAAAAACCAAAAGTCCCGATGTGAGCTTATCTAACCTATGTACAATAAAAATTTTAGAGTTTTTGTTTTTAATTTTTACATAGTCGGATAGAATTTTAAAAGCAGTAAGTTCGTTTTCGTTACCTGCAGAAATTGTAAGTAATCCGGCTGGTTTGTCTATTACTATTAAAAAATCGTCTTCGTAAACTATTTTTACATCGTTAATTTCTTTGCTTATTTGCTCGTTGCTAATTGTAACAATTTGATTTGCATGTAATGGCTGAGTAAAAAAAGTTGTAATGCAGTTATCTATACTTACTTTTCGGTTTCTGATAAGCGATTTTATTTTGTTTAAACCCTTTCCTGTTAAATTTTGTCGCAAAAATTTAATTAAAACATCGTCTTTTGTAACAATATACTTTTTATTTGTTATATTATTTTTCAAATCTTTTTTTTCTGGATTTAAAACTATTAGATTTTCTGCTACTGCTATTATTAATTAACTGCTGGTCTGATTCGCGGGCTTTTTCGATTTTAATTTTGCGGTTATTGTAAATTTGATTATTAACAGCAGCAACAACTTTTTTAGTAAAGTTTGCATCAACACCGAATAACGAAAAGTAAGGACGAATATCGGCTTTGCCAATGGCAATGCTCCTGTCGTTAGTGCAGTCGTTAATAATACCTATTAGGTTTCTGATGTTAAGTCCGTCGGCAGAGCCAATGTTTATTCTTAAAACAGTGTAATTGTCGGCTTTTTTAATAACAGCTTTTTCTTTTTTACTGCCACGATTGTCGGAGTATGGATTTAAGTCGCTTTCGTTTTTATAATACTCTAGAAATCTGTTAAATTCGAGCGATACAAATTTTTTAATTATATCTTCTTTAGATAAATATTGCAATTTGTTATAGATCTCGGGAAGAAATGAGTCTATGTCGGAATCGTTGGTTTTAATATTTTCTAATTTTTGAATAATATTTAAAATTTGTTTATTACATATTTCTTTGCCTGATGGGATGAGCATTTGCTCGAATTTTTTGTTTATAATTTTTTCTATTTGAAAAATTCTGCTTTTTTCTCTTATTGTAATTAACGAAATAGAAATGCCCGATTTGCCTGCTCTACCGGTTCTTCCACTGCGGTGAGTATAAACTTCGTTATCGTCGGGTAAGTTATAGTTAATTACATGCGAAATGTTTTCAACATCAAGACCGCGTGCGGCTACGTCAGTGGCTACTAAAATTTGCAGTGTTTTACTTCTGAATCGTTGCATAGTATAATCGCGCTGACTTTGAGAAAGGTCGCCATGAAGTGCATCGGCATTGTAACCGTCTTTCATTAGTTTTTCGGCAACTTCGGCAGTTTCGGTTCTGGTGCGGCAAAAAATTATTCCATATATATCAGGGAAAAAATCGACAATGCGTTTTAATGCTTTATAGCGGTCTTTCGAGTTAATAACACACTGCAAATGAGATACGTTTTCGGCACCCGAATTTTTTTTGCCTATTGTAATATTAACTGTGTTTTTCATGTAGTTTTTAGCAATTTCGCCTACTTCGCTAGGCATAGTTGCTGAAAAAAGCAATGTGCGTCTGGTTGCCGGAGTTTTGCTTAATATAGTGTTAAGGTCTTCGGTAAAGCCCATATTTAGCATTTCGTCGGCTTCGTCGAGTACAACAATTTTTATGTTTTTTAACGTTACTCTTTTTCTTCTTATTATATCGTTAATTCTGCCAGGTGTTGCAACTATAATTTGAGGGTTTTGCTTTAAAGTTGTAATTTGTTTTTCGATGCTGGCACCACCGTAAACTGCACAAATTTTTAAACTTTTTAGATATTTTCCGTACGCTTGTATGTCTTTAGATATTTGCATACAAAGCTCGCGCGTTGGGCACAATACGAGAACTTGCGGGTCGGTTATATTATAATCGAGCAATGTTAAAACAGGTAGCCCGAAAGCTGCTGTTTTTCCTGTTCCTGTTTGAGCAAGAGCAATAACATCGTCGGTAGAATTTAATATTACAGGAATAACCTCCTGTTGAACAGGCATTGCCTTTTCGAAGCCCAATTCTAAAACTGCTTTTTTTAATTCGGGGAGTATTCCCGATTTTTCAAATGTGTTCATATATTTTTTTTATGGCAGGTTATCCCGATTCTAAAAAAATATGACATCACATAAAGAATCAAAAAACCGCTTTAATTTTTTGCAAAGATAATATATTGATTGTTATTGTTTGGGTTACAAAAAAATAATTATTTTTGCCAAAAAAAAATTTATGAAAAAAATAATTTATCTGTTATTTGTTGTAACAATATTTACATTTAATAATTCTTGTACTAATAGCGGAAACAAGGAGAATGCCGATAGCTTATCTACTTCGGTTATTTCGGTTGATAGTTTTTTGTTATCGCCCGAACAATGGGCAAATAAAGAAATTACAATTACAGGAAGCGTATCGCACGTTTGCCGTCATAGTGGCAAAAAATTATTTTTATTCGACAAAAATCCAGATAATACTGTAAAAATAAATGCAGGCGGTCAGTTTTCTGTGTTTGACATAGCTTTAGAGGGTAGCGATGTTGAAGTTAAAGGAAAGGTAATAGAAGATAGCAGAATAGACGAACAATATTTAACCGAGTGGGAAGAAGAAATAAAAAACTCTGTAGCCGACGAAGTTGT
>Ga0172375_10011718_pt1 | contig 11111 bp, 12 predicted proteins | sample LakKiv1m_FD_114537 | JGI IMG/M metagenome (GOLD analysis project Ga0172375, IMG submission 114537) | Freshwater microbial communities from Kabuno Bay, South-Kivu, Congo - kab_092012_11.1m | ecosystem: Environmental > Aquatic > Freshwater > Lake | place: Democratic Republic of the Congo... | reverse complement strand
GTTCAAGTCGTAGAATGTCGTTTCTCGGAGGACGTTAGTGCTTTCCGACAAAGCTAAAGCCGAAATTCGGGCCTTGCAGGCTCGTTATCCCGTGCCCCGCTCCGCGCTGGGGCCGGCGTTGTACGTCGCGCAGCGCGAGGCGGGCTGGCTGCCACCGGACGTGCTGGCGGAGGTGGCCGCGCTCTTCGACCTCGATGTGACCGAGGTCGGCGAGTTCGCCAGCTTCTACCACATGTACAACACCCACCGCGAGCCGGGGCAATACAACATCGAGATTTGCGACAACGTGCCGTGCATGTTGGGCGGCGCGGCCAGGCTGGGCGATCTGCTGCAAGAGCGGCTGGGGATCGGCTTCGGGCAGACCACGCCGGACGGCAAGTTCTCGCTGGGACACGTCGAGTGCCTGGGCGCCTGCGCCACCGCGCCGATGTTCATGTGCACCGAAAAGGCCACGGGCAAAATCCGTTACCTCGAGGAGTTGCACACGCCCGAAAAGCTGGACGAGGCGCTGGCGCTGATCGCCTCCGGCCATGGCTTCGGCACCTGCGAGCGGTGGCCGCTTGGCCCGTTCCGCCACGGCGGCAAGCCGGAGACCAACTTCCTGCTGGCCCGCGCCGACAAGCCCGATTCGCACCGGATCGAAACCTACATCGCCGACGGCGGCTATGAAACGGCCAGAGCGGTTGTTACGGGTGGTGTAGGGGCGAATCCTACGTGGTCGCCCCAACGCGTGATTGACGAAATGAAGGCCGCCAACGTGCGCGGCCGCGGCGGCGCGGGCTTCCCCGCCGGCCAAAAGTGGAGCTTCCTCCCCCCAGGCAAATACCCGCGCTATCTGGTGGTCAACGCCGATGAATCGGAACCGGGCACGTTCAAGGACCGCATGATCATGGAATACGATCCCCACCAGCTCGTCGAGGGGATCATCCTGGCTTGTTATGCCATCGAGGCCGAGCGCGCGTTCATCTACGTGCGCGGCGAATACTACTTCGCGGCGCAGCGGCTCGCAGGCGCCGTGGCCGAGGCGGAGGCCAAGGGCTTCCTGGGCGACAACATCTTTGGCAGCGGCAAGCGGCTCAAGGTCGTCGTCCACCGCGGCGCGGGCGCGTATGAGTGCGGCGAGGAGACCGCGCAGCTCACATCGCTGGAAGGCTACCGCGGCCACCCGCGGCTCAAGCCGCCCTTCCCGGCCGTCGAGGGCCTCTACGCCAAACCGACCATCGTCAACAACGTCGAGACGATCTCCAACGTGTCGCACGTTCTGCGCCGCGGGGCCGACTGGTACAAGCAGTGGGGCACGCCGCAGAGCACCGGCTTCCGCATCTTTTGCCTCAGCGGGCAGGTGCAGCGGCCCGGCCTCTACGAGTTGCCGCACGGCACGACGCTACGCGAGTTGATCTATGAGTATGGCGGCGGCCCGACCGAAGCGTCCGGCGGGCTGAAGGCGGTGATCCCCGGCGGGCTGTCGGTGCAGTTCATCACACCCGACCAGTTGGAGGTCCCGCTCGACTATGAAAACCTGGCGAAGCTCGGCTCGGCGCTCGGCTCGGCCGGCGTGATCGTGATCGGCGCGAACCAGAGCATGGTCGAAGTCGCCCGGCGCACGGTCGCGTTTTATCGCGAGGAAAGCTGCGGCAAGTGTACGCCCTGTCGTGAGGGCACGCCCTGGCTGGAAGCGATCCTGGAACGCATCGAGGGCGGCGAGGGCCGCGTCGAAGACATCGCGCTGCTCAACTACATCGCCGACATGATCGGCGGCAAGAGCTTCTGCCCGTTCGGCTACGCGGCGGTTTGGGGCCTGCAGAGCAACCTGTTGAAATTCCGCGGCGAGTTCGATGCCGCCATCGCGGCCGCGAAAGAGCAGCCGGTCATCCCGATCCGCCCGATCTACCGGCCCGACGCGGGCGCGCCGTCCGGCGTGACGGCGCCCAGCTTGCCGCTGGAGGAGAAGTATAACGCGCCGACAGTGAAGCGGTAATTGGGCGCTTGGTAGGTCAAGAGGGAAAAGGTAATGTCGAAATGGGAATATAAGACGTTAGTTGCACAGGCGCGGGGGCTTTCGGACACGCTAATTTTGCAGTTGTCTCTATTGACGGCGATACCGATGCACCGATAATCCAAAAGGCCAAGACGCTGTTCGATTCTCACCAGTTTGTCTCTTTGGATTCCTACTTAAAATCGGCGGGCGAAGATGAGTGGAAAGCCGTTAGTGCCTCGCCTACCGAAACCGGAGACGCTAACAAAGGGCCTGTATGCTTTCTGATACTTCTGAAGCGCGAGGTTCATTGACGAAAGAGTCGGCATGCTGAAGCATAAAGCTAAAGGAGCCGATCAATGCCAGGATCATCAGTTACGAAGAAGAAGCGGCGTTCTGGGACAACCTGGACACAGACGACTTCATGGAAGATGACGGCGAGTGGTTTCATTTTGACGTTGCTGCCGTGCGTACCGTCGGAATAGATCGCGGGGACATTGACAAATTACCTCGGTAGTCTTACAATTGAAGTAAGACAATCGTGGAGGTGCGAAATGCAGACGGTAACGCTTTCTTCTAAGGGTCAAATCGTGTTGCCCCAGGGCATTCGGCGCATGTTAGGCCTGCAGGAAGGGGACAGGTTCGAAGTCTCGCTCAAAGATCGGATTGTGCAATTGATTCCGCTGCCCGCAGAACGAGCGATGGGCTGGCAACGGTGGCGTGGGGAGTTGGCCGGCACAAATGCCCTGACGGAGCATCTAGCGGAACACGCAGCAGAGGTCGAGCGTGAGCGTTTGTCTTGATGCCTTTGCTTTGATGGCCTGGCTGCAGAATGAACCTGGCGCCAGCCAGGTTGAAAGCTATTTGCAGCAAGCCCTGGCTCAGAGTGAGCAAAAGTGCTTCGTCTCGCTCATCAACTTGGGCGAAGTCTACTACCAACTCTATCGGAAGAAGGGTGCAGGCAGAGCAGATAGTTTCTGGGACGAGGTTTTACGGGGCGTCATTCCGCTTTCTGTGGTGGAAGTCACCCGTAAGCGTGTGCTCGAATCCAGCCGGCTCAAAGCGCGTTTTCCGATCGCTATTGCGGATGCGTTTGCAATCCAGTTGGCTTTGGAAATGCAGATGCCGTTGATAACGGGCGACCCGGAAATCGAAGCTCCTGAAAAGTCGGAGTCATCTTTGCAGGTCATTTGGTTGCCCAAGAAAGCCACATAGTCACTCTTCTGCAATTTGCCCATTCGAGGACTGTTATGCCCGATCAGGTCACCCTGACCATTGACGACATCAAAATCACCGTGCCCGCGGGGACGCTCGTGGTGGATGCGGCCAAAGCGGCCGGCATCGAGATCCCGGTCTTCTGCTCGCACCCCAAGCTCGATCCGCTCGGCGCGTGCCGCATGTGCCTGGTCGAGTTCGTGGGGCCACGCGGCAGCCGGCTCGACACCGCCTGCACCGTGCGCGTGGCCGAGGGGATGGCCGTCCGCACGAACACCGAGCAGGTGAAAAAGGTGCGCGAGGCCAACCTGGGCTTCATCCTGATCAACCACCCGCTCGACTGCCCGATCTGCGACAAGGGCGGCGAGTGTCCGTTGCAAGATCAGACGATGGCGTATGGCCCCGGCGCCAGCAAATTCATCGAGCCGAAGCGCCACAAAAACAAAAAGTACCCCATCAGCGATCTGATCCTGCTCGACCAGGAGCGGTGCATCCTGTGCTGGCGCTGCATCCGCTACCTGGAAGAGTGGGAAGACAAGCCGCAGCTCGGCCTGTTTGAGCGCGGGGGCGAGACGATGATTGACACTTTCCCCGGTCAGCCGGTGGATGCCAAGACCTCGGGCAGCATCATTGACATCTGCCCGGTCGGCGCGCTGACCAACCGCGTCTCCCGCTTCCGCTATCGGCCGTGGGAGATCAAAAAGACGCCAAGCGTCTGCAACCACTGTGCCGTCGGCTGCAACCTGCGGCTGGATGAGCGTGTGCACGAGCTACGCCGCGTCGTCGCCCGCGAAAACATCGCCGTCAACGATGCGTGGATCTGCGATAAGGGCCGCTTCGTCCACCAGTTCGTAGATCATCCGGAGCGGCTGGCGAAGCCGCTGGTGCGGGACGACGGGAAGCTGCGCGAGGCCACCTGGGACGAGGCGCTGGGCCGGATCGTCGAGAAGCTGGGCGTGCTGGCCGACGCAGGCGCGAACAGCGTCGGTGGCATCGCCGCCCCGCGGGTCAGCAATGAGGCGGCCTACCTGTTCCAGAAGTTCTTCCGCGCCGTAATCGGTACGAACAACGTAGACTTCGCGGGCGGCTCGGCCGTGCGCGCCTGGCCCACCGGCCTTTCAGCCATCGCGGACATCGCCAAGAGCGACCTGATCGTGCTCGTCGGCCTTGATCCGAGCGAGGCCGCGCCCCTGCTCGATCTGCACATCAAGCGGGCCGTCCGCCGCGCGGGCGCGAAGCTGCTCATCGTCAATCCGCGACGCATCGAGCTGGCGAAGTACCCCGGCGCGTATCTGCCGGTGCTGCCAGGGAACGAGGCCGCACTGTTGGGCGAGTTGGTCGCGGCGGTGCAGGCGGGGAAGAGCAGGGATCAGGGATCAGGGACTAGAGGACAGGGGGCAGGGAGCAGAGGGGGCCGCGCAGATGCTCGCGCCGCCCAGTCCCTAGTCCCTAGTTCCCAATCCCCAATCCCTAGTCCCCAATACCCCGCCCCCGTCGCGCTCCTCACCGCCGCCAAATCCCCGCTCTTTCTCTATGGCCCAGACGCTGCCAGGGGCGAACGGGGCAAGGCGACCGTAGCCGCGCTGGCGGGGCTGGCGAACGCGCTGGGGCAGGGGGACAAGCTGGCGTACATCGGCGTGGGGGCGAACGAGCAAGGCGTGCGCGACATGGGCCTGCTGCCCGACGTGCTGCCCGGTTACGCGGCGGTGAACGACGCGGCCGTGCGCGACCGCCTGGGCAAGCTGTGGGGCCTCCAGCCGCCGGCCGAGACCGGCCAGACCTATGCCCAGATGCTCGGCGGCGGGGTGAAGGCGCTGTTCGTCATGGGCGACAACCCCGCGGCCCTGCCGTCCGTGGCCGAGGCGCTGCGCAAGCTCGATTTCCTGGTCGTGCAAGACCTCTTCCTGACCGAGACCGCGCAACTGGCCGACGTGGTGCTGCCCGCGTGCAGCTTCGCCGAGGCCGATGGCACATACACCAACCTGGAGCGCCGCGTCCAGCGCGGGCCGCAAGGCATCCGCGCCGTGGGCGAAAGCAAAGCCGATTGGACGATCCTGGCCGCGCTGGCCGAGAAGTGGCTGGCCGCCGAGGGTAGGGGCGATCCCTCCGTGGTCGCCGCCGCGGGTGGGCACGCAGGCGCCACCCCTACAGAACTGCCCGACTGGAAACGCAAGAAACGCAAGGTCAAGACCGGCCCCGCACCGAAACCGTGGAACTATCCCACCGCGCAATCGGTGCTGGAAGAGATCGGCAAAGCCGTGCCCTTCTATGCGGCGCTGCGCTGGGAGGCGTTGGGCGAGGGCGGCGCGCAGTGGTCAGCGAGGGATCTGCGATTCGGGACCAGGGATTCGGGACTAGGCAATCCCCAATCCCTAGTCCCTAGTCCCCGACCAGGCGAATTTCTCCTGGTGGGCGGCCCGCTCCTCTGGGACGCCGGTCTTTTCATGCAACACGCGCCGGAGCAGGTACGCAAGCTGGCGCCCGCGGCGTTCATCGCGCTCAACGGGGCCGATCTGGCCGCGGCGAAGCTGACCGAGGGCGCGCAAGTGACCGTCGCTTCGCCCCAGGGCAGCGTGACCTTGACCCTGCAGGCCGATGCGTCAGTGCAGCCCGGCACGGCCTGGATTCCGGTCAACCTGGCCGGCTTGCCCGCGGAGACGCTCGGCAGCGGCCGCGGCGAACCAATTGCAGTGACGATCCAAGCGATCCACTGACCCAGTGATTGATGGGTGGGTGATTGTGTGATCTGACCGATTTACCGGTCTACCAATCTACCAAGTTACCAATCTACGGACTAAAGTATGGACTGGATCAACCTGATTCTCATTCCCGCGATCAAATCGGTCGTGCTGGTCGTCGTCCTGCTGACCGGCTTCGCGTACCTGACGTGGTTCGAGCGGAAGCTGATCGGCCGCTTCCAGCAGCGCATCGGGCCGAACCGCGCCTGGAAGTTCGGGCTGGGGCATCCCATCGCGGACGCGCTCAAGATGATCTTCAAAGAGGAAATCGTCCCTAGCTACACGGACAAGATCCTCTTTGTGCTCGGCCCGGCGCTGGCGATCGCGCCTGCCCTGCTGATCTTCGCGGTGGTGCCGGTGGGGCCGACGGTCAACTTGTTCGGCAAGGCGATCCCGCTGGCGGTGTCCGACGTGAACATCGGCGTCCTGTGGGTGCTGGCGGTCGCGGGGCTGGGAACCTACGGCATCATCCTGGGCGGCTGGGCCAGCAACAACAAGTACTCGCTGCTCGGCGCGCTGCGCACCAGCAGCCAGATGCTCTCGTATGAGCTGCCGATGGGCATTTTGCTGATCTCGGTCTTGCTGGTCTACGGCACGCTCAACCTGAACCAGATCGTCACGCCCGCCACGCCGATCCCGTGGTATCTGCGGGCCTGGCTGCTGCTGGCGTTCCCGTTCTACTTCATCACGATGCTGGCCGAGACGAGCCGCAAGCCGTTCGACTTCCCGGAGACCGAGAACGAGCTGGTGGCTGGCTTCCAGACCGAATACGGCAGCATCAAGTTCGCGCTCTATTATATGACCGAGTACCTGCACATCCTGGGCGCCAGCGGCGTCGCGGTGACGCTCTTCTTCGGCGGCTGGCGCGGGCCGTTCGTGGAGCAATTCCCGATCCTGGGCCTGTTCTACTTCGCCGCAAAGGTGCTGGCGCTGGTCTTCCTGTTCATCTGGGCTTCTGCCAGCGTCCCGCGGCCGCGCTACGATCAACTGCTGCGCTTCTGCTGGACGTTTTTGTTCCCGCTGTCGCTGGCCTATATGGCGATCACGGCGGTGATGGTGGTGATGCTTTAGCGGGACTAGGGACTAGGAATTAGGGATCAGGTATTGGGGGCTTGTCGAGAAGGCGCAATCCCTAGTTCCTAGTTCCTAGCCCCTAGTCCCTAGTCCCTAGTCCCTGGTTCCTAGTCCCTAGTCCCCAATGCCGAGGTGCGAATGGCGGGTGTGAGCATGGTCTTCAAAGAAATCGGCGCGGTCGTCCAGGCGATGGGCGTCACGCTGCGGGCGCTGCTGTCGAAGCCGCTGACGGTACAATATCCTGAAGAGCCGATCGCAGTTTACCCGCGCTTCCGTGCGCGGCATGAGCTGCGGCGCTATGAAAGCGGGCTGGAGCGGTGTATCGGCTGCATGTTGTGTGAGGCGGCCTGTCCCACCGGCGCGATCCACGTCGAGGCGGCCGAGAACGATCCGAAGCATCCGCACAGCCCTGGCGAGCGCTACGCCAGTGTATACGAGGTGAACCTGATGCGCTGCGTCTTCTGCGGCGACTGCGAGACTGCTTGTCCAGTGGAAGCGATCGTGCTCGGCCACGATTTCGAGCTGGCGGTGTACGACCGCGACGGCTTCCTGTTGACCAAAGAACAGTTGTTGAACCCGAAGGTTCCGAATGTCGTGGTAAGGGCGGAATAGGGATTAGGGATTAGGTATTGGGTATTGGGCGGCTTGGGTGGAGCGTATTTAGCGTGAGTTTTCCACGAGTTGCCATACGCAAGACCAGAGGTGGGCATGTTTCTTTTTATGGTTTTTGCTTTGATCGCCGTCGTTGCCGCGCTCGGCGTGATCGTCAGCCGCAAACCGGTGTACAGCGCGTTGTTCCTGCTGCTGAACTTCGCGACCCTGGCCGCGCTGTACATCATGCTGCAGGCGCAGTTCCTGGCTGCGGTGCAGGTCATTGTCTACGCCGGCGCCATCGTTGTCCTGTTCCTGTTCGTGGTGATGCTGATCGGCGGCGGCGAGTTGGGGCAGGGGGACAAGGTGACAGGGGGACAAGGTGACAAGGTGAGTGCTGCCTCTGCACCTCTGCGCCTCCGCAGCGAGCTTGGCTGGCCGCGCATCGCCGCGCTGGCATTGGCTGTGCTGCTCCTGGCGGGCGTGGGCTATGGCCTCATCACCGGCCAGCTGCACGCGGGGCAGGGGACGGCGGCTGCGTTCGGCCAGGGCAGCGTCGAGGCCATCGGCGCGGCGCTCTACACCGACTACCTGCTGCCGTTCGAGATGACCTCGGTGCTGCTGCTGGTGGGGATGGTGGGCGCAGTGGTGTTGGCGAGAAGCGAGGGATGATTTTGGGTGCCAGGGATTAGGGATTAGGGGCTAGGTACCAGGAGTTCAGCCTAGCCCCAGTCCCTAGTCTCCAGTCCCTAATACCGAGGCTAGAATGGTTCCAACTTCCTACTATCTCATTCTTAGCGCCATCCTCTTCACCTTCGGCGTCGTCGGGGTGCTGATCCGGCGCAACGTGCTGATCATCTTTATGTCGGTGGAGATGATGCTCAACGCGGTCAACCTGACTTTTGCCGCGCTCTCGCTGCACTTCCTGGGCCTGAACGGCCAGATCTTCGTCCTGATGGCGATGGTTGTCGCCGCGGCCGAGGTCGCCGTGGGGCTGGCGATCGTGATGACGGTGGTGCGGAATCGGGATACGACGAATATCGAAGATGTGAATTTGTTGAAGGGGTAGGTTGGGAAATTGGTAGATTGGTAGAGTGGTAGGTTGGTGGATTTCGCCAATGGATAGGACTGAACTTGCTAGAGTCCTCGGAGAAGTAGATAGCCGCTTATCGTCCTCTTGCGATATCATCATCGTCGGAGGCGCGGCCATGATTCTCCACTTTGGCGCTCGCCGTGCGACTCGCGACATAGATATGCTGCTGCTGCGGGGGGATAGCAGCGAGTTACGCCAGGCTATCAAAGCGGTTGCGCTGCACGATGACTTGCCGGAAGATTGGATGAGCGATGCCGCAAAGGGCTTCGCTGACATCTTGCCGCCGGACTTCTATCATCGTTTGACGCCGCTGGCGTTGCCGTTGAAGCGACTGCGGGTGTACGTCTTGGGCCGGCCAGAGCAGGCGGCCATGAAAATTGTGGCCTTACGCGAGCAAGACCTGGAAGACCTGGAGCTTTTGCTCCCACAATTGTCCAAAGGCGATGAGCGGACGCTCGTGACGATCATGGAGCACGTGAGCCGGTTTCGACCGGATTGGGCGCAAAGGATCAAGTACTTCCTGGAGGAGCAGGGATGGCCGACCGAGTAGATCAGCTATTCCAGGAGTGGCAACAGCTTGGCGGCCGTGTTCTGTTGGCAGAGAGCCAGCCTGTTTCGTCGATCCGCAGCCCCGAGGAAGTCATCGCTGAGAGCACGGCGTATTGCCGTGAGTCGGGGCGACTCACCTGGATCGTGCTGGACTGGCTGATTCGGAATATCGAGCGCGTAGATGCCGGCAAGCTGCTGCGCTTGACGCGGCAGCATGGCGACCTTTCGGTGCTCGGCGTGCTGTGTGACGCCGCGCAGCAGCGCCAACCGCACCCCAAATTCACTCGCCTGATGCGGAGCTGTCGGCCCGCCCAGCCGCTTACGCCGTTCTTCCATCGGGTGGCGAAAAGCCGCCTGGCTCTCAAGTTGACGCAAGAGGGCGCGCTCGCTGTCTTTCGGCGGTGGGGATATCTCAGTAACGAGTTGCGTTATCTGTGACCAACCACGAGATAATGAGGGCAAGAAGGATTGGACGGGGGATCGGTAGATAGGAATGACACTTGTTCAGTGCCAGGAGAAAACCGAAATGAGTACCGTAGAGTATACTTATTGGCGAGACGGTGACACTTTTCTGGGGTTTCTGAACGATCATCCGGACTATTGGACGCAAGGGGAAACCAAGCTGGAGTTGATCGAGAATCTCAAGGACATTTTGGAAGACATCGCTTCGGGCGAGGTATCTTTAGCAACAGGTTAGCTTATCCCGCAATGACCAATTTACCAATCTACCAGTTTACCAAGTCCCAACCTACCAACGTGGAGTTCCCATGCTGGATCATTCCTGGCTAATGCTTCTCTTCCCCGCCCTGGGGACACTTATCATCGCCTTCCTCGGCAAGCGCCTGGGCAAGGGCGTGATCTCGTGGCTCGCGCCTGGCATGGTGCTGTTGAGCTTCGCCGTGGCGGTGAGCCAATTCGTGGCGCTGCTCGGCCTGCCCGCGGAGGAGCGCCACCACGAGGTCGTGCTGTGGCAATGGATGGCGACCGGCGCCTTCTCGGTGGATCTGGCGCTGCTGATTGACCAGCTTTCGGTCACGATGGCGCTGGTAGTCACGGGGGTCGGCTTCCTGATCCACGTCTACTCGGTCGGCTACATGCACGACGACGCGCGCTACGCCCGCTTCTTCGCCTACCTCAACTTCTTCATCACCATGATGCTGACGCTGGTGCTGGCGAACAACTACCTGCTGCTCTACGTCGGCTGGGAAGGCGTGGGGCTGGCGTCCTATCTGCTGATCGGCTTCTGGTTCGACAAGCCGTCGGCGGCGGACGCAGGGAAGAAGGCGTTCATCGTCAACCGCATCGGCGATTTCGGCCTGGCGCTGGCGATCATGGTCATCTGGAGCACCGTGGGATCGCTGCGCTTCGCCGATGTCTTTGCGAACGCCGAGACGCTGGTCGCTGCGGGCGTGATCGGCACGGTGACGATGCTCCTGCTGTTGGCGGCCACCGGCAAGAGCGCGCAGCTCCCGCTCTTCGTCTGGCTGCCGGACGCGATGGAAGGCCCCACGCCCGTCTCCGCGCTAATCCATGCTGCGACCATGGTCACCGCGGGCGTTTACATGATCGCCCGCTCGGCGGCCCTGTTCAACCTGGCGCCGACCAGCGCGGCCTGGGTGGCGGGCATCGGCGCGGCGACTGCGCTCTTTGCGGCCACCATCGCGCTGACACAGACCGACCTCAAGCGCATCCTGGCCTACTCGACCATCTCGCAGCTCGGCTACATGTTTCTGGCGGTCGGCGTGGGCGCGTATGCGTCGGGCATCTTCCACCTGGCGACGCACGCGTTCTTCAAGGCGCTCTTGTTCCTGGCCGCGGGCAGCGTGATGCACGCGCTGGCGGGCGAGCTGAACATCAACAAGATGGGCAACCTGCG